>Ga0307513_10010798_pt1 | contig 11411 bp, 15 predicted proteins | sample 15_EM_MG_FD_202174 | JGI IMG/M metagenome (GOLD analysis project Ga0307513, IMG submission 202174) | Populus trichocarpa ectomycorrhiza microbial communities from riparian zone in the Pacific Northwest, United States - 15_EM | ecosystem: Host-associated > Plants > Roots > Unclassified | place... | reverse complement strand
ATTCCCCCGTATCTGTAGACTGCTGTATACCCGTTTAGCTAGTTTACTTAACAAGATACAAGTTGGACCGGACCACATTTGACTCGTGTCCGGCGATGCTCTGGCCTCCACTGCGCGTGCGGTTCCCATATGGAACGCTGTATTTCAACATTCAGTGGGTCCATTTGTTAGGTACATGCGTCCATGGAGTCGAACCGAATCACAGGACAGAGTGAACATGGACGCCGGGAATGGGTGACGGGGGTTTATGCCTATTGCAAGGTTTACTATCCAATCTACAGGCCTCCACCTGCATTGCGATAAATCAATCCAGCTCCGCTACGGCAAGTTTTTTCGGTCCATTCGTTAACGTTGATGGTTTCCTAGATAAAACACCCGTGCCCCTTCTCGTACTTCAATCCCCGATCGCTACTCCAACGCCAGGTTTCTGGGGTTTTCTGAGTTGCACGGAACGGTGTAATGGTACCCATTAGGTCGCCCGCGATGAGACATATCGATTCGAGTGCGTGCCGGCTGATGACGCTAGCTGTACCAAGATGTGAGTACTGGTTGCAACGTAGAATATTCATGGGACGCGTACCATGGTTCCATCCTCTCCCCACATGAACTTAGGTCCCTCGGGTGGTGTCATTTCTTGCCATCCCCGAATACTCCACCTCCGTGTCGTTGTAGCAATTATCTCGACGTGCGATGCACGTCGCCAAATCAAGTAGGTTTTCCTGCACAAGTAGTTCTCTGCGCACTTCTTCTATCCAGAGGAGACGCAATCGGGGAAGGTATCCTGCCTCGACGAGAGGAACCAACGTCCTCACCTCTTCGTTGACACGCCCACCGAGGTAAAGTTCCTCCAGCCCACTCATAGTAGGTAGATACTTCTTGGTAACTTCAAGACACTCCTTATCGGTGTACAGAACTGCTAATGTGGGGGCGTGGTGGGCAAGCACCCTGTCCAAAACACTCGCGGGGAGAGTTGGGCAGCAAAATACCTGGAGCACGCCCTGAGATTTCCTCAGGAGATGCTCTATCTATTCGAGAAACGGCAGCTGGGTCTCAGATTCGCCTTCTAACCAATGAAACGATTTGAGGGAATAACCGCTAGTACGATGCTCCAAGTCCAGTGGTTCGCCTCCCTCATGCCGGGGCTGCGCGTTTCCATCTGTTCCGTCCTCTGGCTTATGACTGGACTTTCGTACATCCAAGCGCAGATGTCGAAGCGTATCCTTCCAAATGCCAACGAGGTCCAGCACATCAAGGAGAGTCATGTCCTCGATGCGTACAGAGAGCGAATGGAGGTGAGCACTGTTCGCATGTCGAAAGTCCTCGACTTTGAGGGAACGGCCATGCTCTGGGAGGCACCATATCTCTTGGAACTCGACGAGGTTCTTGCAATGACGAAGAATCGAGAGTGAAGTGGGGGCATCTGTCGAATACCGAATGCTTCTCACCGCATGAGCGAGTTCACGCCTGTGGTTGTTGATTAGCAATGAGGGAGGGAAAGGATGGGTGATGGCGGAAAGGAAAGAGGCTAGCTGTTGAGAGTGTGCCAGAAAAGCATGACGAAAGAGCATTATCTGAGCAACAGTCTGCCACTGTTTGCAGACGAGACAGCAGGTCGAGAGGTCGGAGTAGCCTAGGTATGGCACAGACGGGTCTAAGAAATATCCAAAGATATAAGTGAGTATATCGGGGATCACAAGATGAGCCATTTTAACCCAAAGGGTGGGTTATAGTCGGCGGTCGGCTCCAAGAAAAAGGAAAAGCGCGCGGTTGTCAAACTGGGTTCTTGAGCCATTGCAACAAATTCAGGATCACTTCAAGATAGTGGATAGCAGTAATATAGGCGGTAGATGTACATGACGAGACATACCATGACAGGATATCCGAACAAAGTATGGAACATGTCACATTTGAAGCTCTTCCAATGTTAAGGGATGCTGCCCTTTTGCCTGTTTCTCAGACGCTCCTCCAGGAACACTGCGTCCCAAACTCAATGCCGTGCTCTTAGATAGTGGGGCACCGTTGGTCCCTTTCGAACCAAGGGGGACTCTGGCAACCCGAGTGATATGGGTTCCAGTCTTTTCCCGAACACCCGGGTCATAGGACTTGTAAGCAGTCAGCTCTGCCCGGAGAAAGTCGTACTCTTGCTGGATCGCTTCCCGCTCCTGGGTCGCTGCGAGTAGTTTTTGTCTAGCGTCTGCGAGATCTCCTCGTATGCGATCGACGTAGTGTATCCTCTGACCAAGGTTATTGTGACCGAGAATCTCCGCATTGAATTTGCTGAGGTAGTCTGCCTCCTGCTCCGCGAGCTCATTACGCATAATGATTCCCTCGACCTCCTTGCGCATTTGTTTGTACGCATCCTCGTATCGAGCTGCATCAGAGAGTGCGGCCGACAACCTAATGAAAAGGAGTTAGATGCGCCCTCACCCAGAAATTAGAGACAGACCCTTCGACATCCTCAATCAGCGCCTTTTCAGCGGCAATCTTTTCCTTGACGGTCTGAGTCAGATCTCTGATCCTCTTTTGCTCGTTTCTAAGTGCCTCCTCCAGCGTTTGCGTTCTTTCTCCTAGTACCTTCCCTAATTCTTCAAACTGGGTATGGAGTTTCTCCTTGTCTGCCTCTGACTCCTCAAGTCGCGTCTGGATCCGTGCGGCTTGCTTCTCCGCCTCTCTACTCCGTTGTCGAATGGAGTCTGCTTCAACTCTTGCGACTTGAGCCTGGCCTTCGAGAGATGAGGCGCGTTCTGCAACCGCACCGTGGGACGCCTCGAGAGATGCTGCGTGGCTACCAAGGGAGGAGTACTCTTGCACCAGGTCTACGAGGCGGTGCCAGCGGTAGTGCTCGGATTCTTGCCAGTAGTCTCGCTCCGCTTCGGCTAGTGATAGTGCAAACGTCTTCTCCTCCAGCTCCATTTCGAGCGCATCCATCATCAATCGCAGAGTGAGAGAATCGTCTTCTGGCGAAGCGTCCGACGCAAAGCGGGCCTGCAAAGACCGGAAGGCTTCGTCCGACGATGCAAGGCAACGAGAGAGGAAGGCCTTCTCTTCAGTCACCTGCCGGGTGAACCATACCAGCTCCTCGGCTTGCCTCTCGCGCTCTGCCAACTTGCGCTCAAGACGCGCGATCCTCCACCGGGCTCGGTGGACAGCTTGTCGTTCCTCCTCAAATTTCTCCTGTGAAACCGTGCTTTGAGCAAGAAGGCCATAGGCTGCTGTAGCCTGGCAGAGGAGTTCTTGAGTTTGCCGGAGTTGAAGCTCGAGGTGGGCGGAAAGTGCACCACTCGAGGTTTGGGTTTTCTGGACCCGCGCTTGTGTTTCCTCAAGCTGTGATTTACACTGTTGTAACTGTTGTTGGAGGTCGGTCACCCGCAGCCGAGTCGATTTGAGCTCCTTGCCCTCTGTCTCCAATTTGCTGGTGAGCTCCTTGACTTTCGCCTCTGCGGCTTCACGTCTTCGCGTTTCTGATCCAAGGCGCTTCTCTGTATCGGCAAGAGTAGCCGACTTAGAATCCCGCTCTTTGATCAAGTCGCGCTTGACCGTCTCTGCTGCGGCAAGGGTTTTTCGTAGTTGCTCCACGTCCGCTGGCTTGGTACCGGACGCGGATGCTCGCTCCTGCTCCATCCGAAGCTTGGCCTTGAGTTCCGTGATTTCACTCTGCGCTTGTACAACAGACTTGCGGAGTTCTTTTAACCTGGTACCGGAACTCTCCGTCTGTTTTTCGAGCTGAGACTGATAGTCACTAGTCTGCTTCTTTGCTCGCTCAAGTTCGACTTTGAGCTGCTGAGTTTCGGTGCGATGCTGATGGTGAAATGAGGAGAGGCCGTGCCCAGATAGGCTTGTCCACTTACTGCCTTCTTTCCATCGTTATGGATTTTTTCAAGTTCGTCAAGTTCCTTACGTAAAACGATATATTGAGGAACCTTGTCATCCCCGGTCTTGGAACCTTCCTCTAGTTTCTCAATCTTCCAAATTGATCAGTATCGAGAGAATCATAGAAATGAGGATATATACCTTGAGTTTAAGAGCCTTTTCACGTTCGATTCCCCGTTCAACCTCCCGCTCTGCCAATGCGAGTCAGTCGAGGCGAAAACTACGCGTCAGAAACGCACTCATATCAGCATTCTGTATCTGGATTTTGTCGATCTACCAAAAAGCATACGTCAGGTACGTCGGGTACAAGTTAATGTGTTATATACCTCTTGTCGTAGCTGCTGGACGTTGGGTGGAGCGACCGACCTTGGTCGCGATACAGAGCCTCGGGAACTCATAAAGCTCTATGGTTTACGTAGAAGTGGAGACTGTATGACTCAAGAACCGTCCAATCTTCCACTGAAATGAAAACGCGGATGGTTGACGGTAATTATGTAGCGTGTCTTACTAGAATTTGCGCACGCAAAGAAAGTCTGATGACTGTATGAAGCACGGATTGTGTATCGGGATCGTTCAGCAAACGCGTTAACTTGCTGGAACCAAAGGTGCGTGGAATGTGGCCGCAGAAAGACGCGCCTGGTAGAAGACAATTCGATCAAGCGGTGACAGTCCTTTCCCCAGGTATTGTTTCTCCAAGTGGCGCGAGGCGGAGATCAACACGACGAGTCGGAGTTCAAAAGGGTTCCTTTGTGGCTCAGTTCGCTTCCGCACGTTAAGAGACAGAACAAGACCCAGCTAAATTGCTTGATCCGCAGAAATTTTCAGTACTAGTGTCGGCCGTCTCAGGGCCGTTAGCCTGAACGGAAATCAGAGGAAATCACAGGAGGCTGAGTAGAACGCGATCTTGCTTAAGTCGTTTACACTACCCGCTCTACCCTCTGAGAGAAATTTTGGAGATGTTGCTCAAGGTGGCTAACGCCGTAGGTGTGTATTTTGAAGTATTGAGCCGGGATAAGCGCTTCCCGATCAGCCATAGCTCGTAGTGTTGATCAAACTAGCCAATGTCCCTTACGAACTCGAGCCCAGTCTCAATGGTTATTTCTGAGTGTCTCGCCCACTGGAGCTACATATCTCGATTCGCGAGTATATCCCGACGCGTCGCGTGCTCTCTATATATACCGTTGCTCTCCCCACACGTTTTGTTGACGGGCGTGTTCAATGGACATCCTCGATACAGCAGGAGTAGCCAATCGATAATAACTACCCATTGTGGCCGTCGGAGCGATTTTTCGCAAGGCGCCTGCACGTACTCGATAGATAGTCATTTTCGTCGCAGATGGACTCAAAAGCTAGAGAACAAATAATGTCTTTCCTTCCTATTATTTATTATTATTATTTCTACTGACCCCTGGCCCAAAGTCGTTATCAAACATGGCCAAACAATTTGGCGATATTAATGATGCAACAGGATTCGTCGAGTAGGGCTCCTCAGTATTAAACATATGCTTGATAACTCGTGTTCAAAGCCAGCTGGACTTTGGATGCCCTTGGTGACTCTCTAATGCAAGACCCCTATCTAGGAGGCGCAACGCCAGGCGGTTCCGGTTGAATAAAGGCTATCTGGGTGTGACAGGTCTGAGTAACCTCTGAGTGGTAGATTGAAATAAACGAGAATATCGTGATCCGGGTGAGGCTTCCGCGCTGCCTTCGCGTGAAAGTCGGTAAGTTCCCCGATGGAGGTGCATGCCGGAGTAAGACTCAGTGTAACTGACCTCATGCGGCCGTCTATCCAGCCTGAACCTGAGGCTTTTTGCATTGGATAGCGAGCATGAGGCTCACACGGGGTTCGACTCTCTTGGACTCTGCCTGCCTCATCTCGATCCAACTTGGGGAACCGCCCCCTCGCTCACGACTTAAACGACAAGTTTTACCGTTTTGAACGACTCACCTCATCACGCGACGACCAACGACTCACCACGATCCAGTCATGCCAGTCCCCACCGCGGAACCTAGAAGCAGCCCAAACGAATCGGACACGACACAAACCCAACCACAAGGAAAGAAGGGCAAGAGAAAATCCCTTATCAAAGCTAGAATGCTAGGCAGGAACCCCGACAAGAGCAGAAAGGCCCGCGACACCAGGTCGGACGAGCCGACAGCGCTCGCCTCAGAAAATCCAAAGGAAGCGCCTGGAGCGATTGGTACGCCCTCCAAAAGGGATAGTAAGACGGAAGAGACACAAAAGGAAGGCAAGACCACGGTTAGGGCGCGGTCGGGCAGGCGGGCGCGGTTCTGGAGCACCCTTTTCGCATGTTTCGGCATCAAGGCGGCATCCGACCACGACGGGAAGCATGCTGCTGCTGGTCGAGTTGACAATTCCTCTCTGTCGAGTTCGCAGGAGACCGCCGCACCAGGCAAACCGAGCAAGAAGGACAAGGAGAATATTGTCGATGAGAAGGGCGTCATCCGGGCGGAAGGCGGGGACAGGTTGAAGGAGAAGGCTGAGGACTTTTCTAGCTCTCAGCTTACCACTGCGACTGGTGCTTCACCAACCATGGATTCCGACGGCGCAGTGACCTCGCAAACAGCCCAGAAGGCACAAAATATCGCGTCCGACTCTAATAGCAAGCCTTCTGCTAATTCACCGCCTTCGATTTCTATTCCGCCTCTACCATTGGTGGTTACAACCCCAGTACATACGCCGCATACGCCTACTGTACCGACCGATGCTGGAGAGACCGACACTGTGATCGTACCCCCGACCCCATCAAGAGCTTCACACACACTCCCAATTGAGGAGACCCAAGGCCTAACAGCTGGTGCAGTGGTTCCGCCAGGAGCGACTGCGGAGGATTACCATCAGAATGCAGCTTCTGGGGCAGATGATGGAAATTCAGACGGTACTTTTTTCACCGACGACGAATTCCATGATGCTCCCGAAGAGGACATTGAGGCCGAAGAGGCGCGGCTCGTCGCGAACGGGGGATCAGGTATTCCAACTGGGCCAGTAAGTTCCGATCCACCCAGTTGTTCAGCCGCTCGTCAAATTGATTCACTCCACTCAGGACGGAAAGCCGAAACCTCTGCTCCCACCAGTCGCCGACCGCCACAAGGGGCGAAAGTGCCTGGTTCTTGACATGGACGAGACTCTACTGCATTCGAGCTTCAAGGTTAGTCCGGACCTGGAGTGAGGGCGAATTGCCAAAACTGTCACTGACCGACTCATTCAATAGCTGATGCCCACACACGACTTCACCGTGGCTGTAGAAATCGAGTGGCAATGGCACAACGCATACGTGCTCAAACGGCCTGGGGTCGAGGAGTTTTTGCGACGGATGGGCGAGATTTACGAGGTTGTGGTGTACACCGCAAGCGTGAGCAAGGTGCGTGTTTCCCACCTCCGTTGGTCGTCACACTTGGCGTGCTGACAGGTTCCGGGCAGTACGCAGACCCTGTGCTGGACAAGGTTGATGTGCACAAAGCGGTGACGCATCGCCTATTCCGCGAAAGCTGTTACAGTCATCGCGGTAATTACGTCAAGGACCTCTCCATGCTCGGCCGGCCGCTGGTGGATTGCATTATCCTTGACAACTCACCGGCGTCCTACTTGTTCAACCCATCCAACGCTGTCCCCGTGATGACTTGGTTCAACGACCCACATGACACGGAATTGACCGACCTCATCGGGTTCTTGACCGACCTCTCCACTGCCGGAGATGTACGAGGCATCTTGGCGCGTAATGTGTGACCCGGCACGAGTATTGTGTTTCAACCTCGTGTTGAGCAGGTGTATGAAGGATGAGGAGGATTTTTAGACTGCGTCTCAAGGACGAACCTATACAATGTTTTACCATTCGCACATGACGTGGACTCTGCACCCATCTCATCATTCACGAGCACGTCTCCTCATCTGCACTTTGCTCATTTCCGCAATCTCTTCTTGTGCACATATAGCCTTATTCTGCCAGTGCCACTCCCATCGACTCTTCAGCATGCTCGCACTACCATTAGTGATAGCAAGCAAGCCAGCCCCCGTTCTCGGTACCCATAGCATAGTCTGTCATTCACTATCCCCCCCACGCGCATTCTCCTTGCCCCGGTTTTGCCTCGATCGATATACATTCATAGCGGCATCATGGACGATGTATCTTTCTTTGCATGTGCATCTTTGCCTATCCTTTTCGACTTGCGTCGCATCGTCGCCTGCGTTTCATCTGCTTGCCTGCCCCGTGACTAATGCTTCCATTCGCTCTTCGATTTTTGCAGCCGTGTATTGAGAGTTTGTCACGCTATATATGATTTTATGTGACATGTTCAACCATGCACTTATCGATCACGCGCGCTGGGTGTGCCTCATGTCAAATATTTAGAGAATATACCAGCGACCGATATGGGAAGGCTGTGCCAATTCTTTGCAATTTCGACCTCGTACCATTTCGATCGAGGCGCGTGCTGTTGCGTGCGTACGCAACCACCATAGTTCTAGGTCTCCTCAGTCGTTCCTGGCTACAGAGACAAACCCTCACGGCCCTCAAGGATGGCGACAAGCTCACCAGCGCCGTTGCAAATCGACCAAACGACGGTCTTCTCCCTCCTGGGAACAGTAGCAGTCCTAGCAACTGCATATGGACTCTCTCTACGTGTCCTACCCCGCCACAGCGACACAAAAGCCCGCGTCCTCTTCGTCTGGCACCTCTTCGACGCGCTCATCCACTTTATCTTCGAGGGCTCCTTCCTCTGGAACTGCTTCTTCGTGCACGCCCCGTACGACCCCTCGTCCTCCCCGAGCGCGTTTCTCCCGCCCAGCGTGCACTTTCTGGACGACCGCGCGCGGGTTTTTGGTGCGGCGCACGGCGCGGGGCCGCTGTCGAAGCTGTGGCAGGAATATGCCAAGGCGGATAGGCGGTGGGGCGGGACGGACCTGACGGTGGTCAGCCTGGAGCTCTTGACGGTGTGCGTCGGTGGGCCGTTGGCGCTCTGGTGCGCGGAACTGGTCCGGCGGGGGGAGTGGCACGCGGGAACGGGAAGAAGGGGGGGTGTTGGGAATGGGAAGTGGTTCTGGATGGTCGTGTTGGCCACGGGAGAGCTGTACGGTGGTCAGTAGTTCGGTCCTCTCCCTCTTGCACTCTCTTTCTCATTCATTCGCGGGTTCCTGCATTGACCTCATGTCGAAATGCAGGGTGGATGACGTTCGCTCCCGAATGGTTGAGCGGTTCTCCTAATCTTGATACATCCAACTTCATGTATAAGTGGGTGTATTTGATCTTCTTCAACACCCTTTGGGTTTGGATACCCCTTTGGATCCTTGTTGAAGCATACAAGGGTATTACTACCAGTGGTACCACTACCAAAGCAGGACGGGTGGGTGGCAGCAAAGAACTGTAATAAATGTTCTGGTATTGTGTGCAGGTAGCTGCGCAGGTCTCATAGGGATATATGCATGTAAATATCACCCACAATGTCTTTGGTCTTTCCATGACTCACGGGGGTAATAGTCTTGGTTAAAAATGTCCGCAACTGTAGATTGAGGAGGCTCGTGGTGGGGTTAGTTCGCAGAGTTAGAGCGTATGAACAAGATGATAGTTCCATCTCTCGGGCTAAGCAGAATGACACAAGCCAGACCGCTAAATATTTATTCGTGGCGTTGGAGATCGACTTTGCTCACCAGTAGGATTTCCTTCTCGTATATGTCAGAATGGCCGCGGTTCCACAGATCACCCTCTTTCAATGCTATGCATAGGTGTGTTATTTATTTATTTTCATTTGAGCTGTTCGAGGTACCTCGGCATCTTCCGGTCCCGGCCCGATCCTGTCTCTCGTATGAAGGCCGTAAAAGGCTTGACGAATTCACTCGATTATAGGTGAGGAGGAGAAATATGTATATTCAGACAGATCCTACAACAAAACGAAGAAGTAAAATGGTCTACTGCTACACGCGGATCGTAAGATGAGAATGAGGCGTAAGAAAGCACGAGAGGGAAGAGAGACGACAAGAAGTAAAGAAAACAGAAAGCGAGTTCGTTGCAAACGATGACATGTGGAAGAGAGAAGAACGAAATCAGCAAGCCCAGCAATCATGATACGTGTATAACCAGATTCATCCCAACTGTACGGCTTTAGTGTGTCGTCAAGCCATATCGATTTCGTGAATATAAGAGGTGCAGAAATTATCAGAGGCATGTCATGCCCGCTTCGTAATAGTGGCCGTTCGTAGCCCATTGGATTGGATCCTCAGCTTGACTACTTTCTCCAACGCGCTCTTGATAATCGAGCCGCTTTTGGGCGTCCCCCGCCTGTGTCGCCACTCCATGGGCACCTCGGGGCTCGCGTCTATCTCCAGTGCCTTGGCCATGCACGCGCTGTTGCAGAAGAGATGCCGTGCGAGGTAGTCTGACCGGCGCGGGAAGGTATCGCGGCAGCCCGGGTTCGGGCACGGGATGGGCTTATCGTGTTTGGTCGAGTAATGCCTGTTGGCGTCATTCAGACGTGGGAATGTGCGCTGGCACTCTGTACAGACGAAGCCGTCGGCGGTCTAGAACGGGGCTTTGTGTCAATGACTATTCCGGGAGAAGTCGCCTGAAGGGACGAGGGACCGCAAAGGGACGCAAAGGGACGCACATTGACTATTTGGCTTGATCCGGTGCCCATCAAGTCTGCCCCAGTCCCAAATGTGATCGGAACTAATGACACGAGCATGGGGTTTGTTGGATGGTCGAGCGGCAGCGGACCAGGCGGATCGGCACGCGGAAGAAGGGCGACGACAGAGTGCGGGGGCGGGATCTGTTGGACGTCTTCCATGTGGTCGTCCTCAAAGTCGTCGTCGCGGAGGATCTCAATCGCCTGCTCGCGGCCTGGGAGCGAGCCATTCGAGTCCTCGGAGTCGGAGACAGAGCCCGAGGATACGGAGGCATTATGATTATGCTGGATGTGCTGTGGGCGTGGCGGGGTCGAGTTGAGGAACGACGGGTAGTTGGTGGCGGGTGGCGAGGGGCTTGCGGAAACAAAGAGATCGCTGGGAATGTAAGGCGTTGAAGGCGTGTCGGGGGAGCAGACGTCGGAGAAGATGCTCGGGAGACGTGTGGGGAGGTCGTCGTCGTCTGAACCGTCGAATGGGCTCGAGGTCGAGCGCACGTACGAGTATGGGTACGCGGAGGCTGCAAGGCCGGACATGTGCCCGCGCTGGAGGTAGTCGAGGGCAGGGATCGCTGGTGAGAGTCAGGAATGGGCTCGAGTGAGGAGAAAAGGTGAATCGCGGACCTGGAAATGGGGCAAGGGAGGGGAGGTAGGGGGGCGAGCTGGACTTGCGCATGCTGGGAGACGCGTGCAACGAGGGCGCACAGCGGCTCAACTGTCGATCTACGTGGTTGTACTGCATCGGGTCTGGGACTGTTGGGGAGCGCTGGGGGAGAGTATCGCGAGTGGGGAGCGAGCAGCGTGTTTGCGGGCTGGTTCAGCAGGGCGTCCGGGGGGACCGAGGGGCGTGAGGGCGTGAGGAAGCGTGTGCGGGATGTTGGGTAGATTTAGGATGCAAGCAGGTTGGC
>Ga0307513_10010797_pt1 | contig 11412 bp, 11 predicted proteins | sample 15_EM_MG_FD_202174 | JGI IMG/M metagenome (GOLD analysis project Ga0307513, IMG submission 202174) | Populus trichocarpa ectomycorrhiza microbial communities from riparian zone in the Pacific Northwest, United States - 15_EM | ecosystem: Host-associated > Plants > Roots > Unclassified | place... | reverse complement strand
TTAAGTTTTACCGCTTGATTCTACTTTGAATTATCTTTATCTTTATTTTGATCCTTACTTCTACTTTGAGTCTTCGGTACGGTCGCAATCTTAGGATCCGTCTTCCTACAGAGTGCCCCCGTTACACAATCTACCGTTCCAACTTTTACATATTATTCTTATTAGTTCACTTTTTTTATTGACCAATGCAATCCTACTACTGCTCTTTCTTCTATTTCATTCTTCAACCTCTTTTATTATCATTTCTTCTTGCCAGCTTGATGCTTGTACCCGCAAGCAAATCCTTCCCATGCCTAGTAATCCTTCAATTTGTATTGGCTGTTAGCATCCCACGGCAGTACACTATGAAGATGATATTACTGTTATAGGAAGCTCCTATTCTGGTATGAATCTTGCTAACATCTACTTTCAATTTTGGCTAATTTATATTTCTTGTTTAGTTCAACCTGATCCAACTAGCTCTTTAATGACAAAAATCTTACCACATTCCTTACAATTACCTATACAATCCTTATCAGTTTCCAACGAAGTTAATGCACAACGCCAAATGATCACTACTTCTCAACAACTAGACAGAGGCAAATTTAATATTCTTACAACACTGGGAACTCAGCCAGTTAAACCAGTAGCTCAATCACTTGCCCTTTTCTTCTTTCCTAAGGGAAATAGACGTGGTACTTTTCATGGAGTTCCACCTGTATTACACTTTACAAAATCGGAACAGGTTTCTGACTGGCAAGATTATCTCTCCAACCAAGTCTTACACCATCTAGCCTAGACTACTTATCCCAATATTAAATACTATATTATTGACCAAGAGACCCGATTTGTGTTGGCTTTTGGGAGGTCAATTCTAATACTCCAAATGCAAATGCCTTAATTGGAAGTGGAACTATCCCTGACCTTCTTCGCCTAACCAAAAATCCTAAAACCTCCACCTGAGCACAACAACCACCACAAACCTCTCGTGGTCCTGGCAGGCAGAGTCCTTCTACATTCCGTATAGCCTATCCAGTTTTTATCCGCAGTATTGGTGTATTATATTCTGATGAGGAACATGAAAATTTTGTATCAATTGAGTCTAATAGAATTATTAAAAAAGATCCTATTCAGAGTAGACTTTCTGGTCAGCGAGTATGATAATCTCACTGAAGAAGAATCCACCATCCTCTACCATCCTCCTCTCAAGACTCTGAGTCTGATACTGCCATTCAGCCAATTCAGCATATCTCCCGAGTTCTCTCCTCCACTCCTCCTACCACTCAGGTATTGGATCAATCTGGTTGCATTTCAACTCCCTCTACTTCTAACAACACCGCTCTCATGCCTGTGTGTACTACATCTATTGCTCGCAAGCGAAATTTAACCATACTATCACCAGAAAAGATCACTACCAGATCTACTCAACAGATTAAAAAAATTGCACCAATGCAGCAAGTTGAATTAGATACTAGTGCTGGAAGCATAACAGAAATTGATAATAATGTTGGTTTTCAATTTTTGAATAATGTTGATTGATTTTTACGTTCTCTCTTTTTCTAGGGGTTTTTTTCTCGCTTTATTTAAAACATGTTCTACTACTTCTATCTCTTATAAGGTATTCTTTAAAATTCAACCCTATTTCAGTTCGTACTATGATTCTTTTACTTACATTTTCACAATACACTTTTTCTTTTACTAAATTTACACAATTAACCTATTCTACTGGTACCCCTGGTTTTTCTATTTCTTTCTCTTCTAATAAAGTGAACTTATTCCTCTATTTTTACCTCCCTTTTGTAACTATCGTTCATTCACATTTATTGTTTTATTGCATTTGCCTTGGGTGTTGAGACCTTACCCCCTCCCAGGTGGTTACCCTACCGAACAGGCGCTTTTGTTGCTCCCCCTGTTGCAACCTGAGTTTCTTCTGCACGTTGTGTACTCGGGGGGTGCCTTAAGTCGGACGACACCCGGATATGGTAACTTACCCAATGTGTAGTCGACAGGGGTATTTTTAAGGCTAGGACAGCAGTAGATACTTATCCGTAATTAGTAAGCACTTTTTTGTATGAAGGAAAAAAGTCCGGCGACACCTACAATATTGCTTACAGAAAATTCAACTTTTTTAGATATTTAAAATACAATGCAAAGAGGGGTAGAGAAAGGAAAGGGAGAGGCAGCTACATGTTTAGGCTAGTTAAAGCAAGATATCTAGAATACAAGTTTTCATACAAGTGCTCGGTCTCAATCTAAGTCTGCACCCAAGAGCACTATTCAAGTCTAATAAGGTGTTGATTCACCTCGGGCAGTGATCACAGCTCGAGTGGTCTCCACATGTCACTTGCCTATCGGGTGCTGTTCACGGGTTCCTTTGACTTTTATCCTTCACTTTTTCAAAAATTGTGTATTTCAATAGTGTGTTGTGTGTTAGCCGTTGTCAGTTTGGCGGTTGGCAGTTGGTGGTTGGCGGTTGGCAGCTGGTTTCCTCCTGGGCAACAAGTACCGGGAATGTTTTCTCTTTGAAATTCCCACTGCACTAGCGTTGCCGCCACACTTGTGCCACCGCGCCCGACTTACCCTTGTACCCGAGTACATTTGACCCGCCGTACCGTAGTACTGTTTTATTTGCCCTGGTAGTTTAGTTATCACCACTTGTTCCTAGCTTGTTTTATAAAGGCGTCACAGACCATCACTCGCCTAACTTACTTTGCACCCTTGATTTATATAGCGTACCATAATTGAACTATTGTAAGTTCCCCGAGACCCACAGGAGACCCTGTTCCGTACTGCCTGCCCAAATTATATGTTGGCTCTATCTTTGCTCTTTTCGTTTGTCCTTTCTCCCTCCACCCATCCTGCCGGCCTTCCAGATGTCCCGGTCGTTGGAAAGTGATGGGAGGGCGGAATAACGAAAGGAGTATTATACAACAAATCTTGGCCAGGGTCTTTGGATCGCTACACTTGCCTCTCCACCCTACGGCCCATAGAATACTCGCAAGGTCCCACTTGAGACCCTGGGTTTGGGCGTTTGCTTGTATAGATGTTGGCTCACCCCAGTATTATTTCTTCTTTTTCGTGGTTTTTGAATGTAAATTCTCATTTCCCTTTGCTTTCGTTGTGGTTGTGTTTCAGGGATTGCTCTACTTTTGGCGGGCGGTGGGTGTCTCATCCCAGCAACCAAGGACCAGGACGGACGACATTGTGTCGTCCCCCACCGTCCCCCACCGTCCCCCGTCGTCCTATATCGTCCTATATCGTCCTCTGTCATCCCCCGCCGTCTTCCGATGTTTTCCGATGTTTTCCGCCGTTTTCCGCCGTCCCTTGCCGTCCCCCGCCGTCCCCGGTGGTCATATGTAGTTACCTGCCGTCCCCTGGCAGAAGTTGTCTCAGGTCGTGGGGCTCGTCGTCCTTGCTAATGATGGCCGTCCTGGGAATTCAAGGACGAGGACGGACTACATCCTGCCGTCCCGTCTCGTCCGGGGGCCTTGGAGGTCCCCCCACCGGGCCCTACGGGGGCCCCGGACGGCTGAGAACACTGCTGCATCGTATGGAGGAACACTAAAGTATAGACAAGTAACCATTTTTAGCATAACCGGATATTTGGGATTGTGCATGCAGAGTTTTCACTACTTAAGTGGACCTTAGCTATAATGGCACCCTCCATAGAGAATAGAAACCACGACTTCCCTCTCTTACCACCAGGCCTACACGATGGTGCTACCACCTCCATCAGATCTTCCAAAAATAGCTTTTAGCCACGTTCAGGGACGCAACCTTGGCAGCTTATTCAGGAACCAAGCTAGGTGCGGGCAGGGTGCAGGATATATGTCAGCACACGCAGCGTGCGGCTTGTAATGTCGGAGTATTTTTAGAGGGTGACTCCAGAATATTATGGTACTCTGAGGATGAGAGTTAATTTTATAGCTGGAAGACTCCTTACAGCATTAATTTTCCTTGGTGGGGAAGACTAAGAAGGGTGGATATTTTTCAACCTCACCTCCGAATTCGTGTCTGGAAGGGGGCGGTGGCTTGTGGGAATGGTCTTCATTGAGCCATGGCCACAGTGGGAACTAATAATCACTATACTCCAGTTAACAGCTGGTTTTGCGCCGCTTTCTAAGAATGTGGGAAATATCTGCACTTCATATCTTTTCACTGTCCTAGTATCTGTTTAAACAACCCTCATATCTGTACTTTAATCGGGAGGAAAGGAAAAGTGAACTTTTGGAAGAAAATACGGTAAGGAGATGAACTGGAAATATGCCAAGTGGGTTTACAAGCGGAAAAGAGTAAAAGTAAATACGATGGAAATCCCAAGCCTGACCGAGTGATCTCAACATCCCCGGTTCTGACACTGAGCTCTGGGTTGTAAACAGAAGCACTCAAATCCAAACTCGGCTACATAAGGGAATCCATATAGAGGTTGGGTGTGTCTATGACACAGGAACGTATTCTCATTGCATATGGTTCCTTGGACCAAAGGGAAGTATCACATTTGAGCAAGGTTTTTGTGGCGGCGGGTTCAGCTCCGGGGGCTACAAGGTGGCGTTTTAAAGTACCGGAGGAGGTAATATGGAAGTGGGAGGAGGGGGGCTGTGGCGGCGGCAGACGAGTTTATGGAGTAGTTGTAGTCCTTGTGGAGATGTAATGTAGGATATTGAATCGGTAGTCCAAGTGGTCAGGAGGGCGATGGCTCCTTGTCCTTCTGTCGTTCTGGTTGTGGATGCCAGAGGCTGAAGTGCTATCACTTCCGCATGGCCTTCCTGAATAGCCCGACTGAGTGGTTTTCGGCCCTGGTTATCAGATTTGTTGGGGTTGACGTCGTCCCATCCGGGTAGCATTTTCACCACCTCCGCGCGCCCGTGCTCAGCAACACAAGAGAGTGGTGTTTACCCAAATGGACCCAGCATTTCGGGGTTGACGTCGTATCGTCCGAGCAGTATTTTCATCGTTCCCAGGCGCCCGTGCCCAGCAGCGCAGCCGAGTGATGTTTGCAAGAGGAAGCCTGCTTTTCGAAACGAACATCGTGCAGCCCAAAAAGTATTTTCATCACGCCCTCGTGCCATTCAAAACAGCCAACAAGAGAGGCGTATTACCAAAACCGTCTATTTGGTTGATATCACAAGCTTCCACCTCAACCAAACCAGCCACAATCTCGTCGATTCTAAACATCGATGCAGAGTGTGGACCACTGGATAGGGAAAGCCTCTCGAAACCAATACCATAATAATAATACCACGCCTGTGCCTGCAAGAGGATTTTAGCGGATATTTGGTTATTGTAGCCATTAGATAGCCTTAGCGCAAGTCGCAATCTGAAAAGTCTTTTTGCGTGGGTTCCCCAATACGGGGAAGAATATTCGACAAAGGGAGTGCTTCGGAGATCGGGAAAGGGAGTGGCGGGGTGGTGGAGAGAATTTGGACTTGCTGCGAATTCAGAGCGCTTAAGGAGGTTTTTGCAATTATCGAGTGAGCAGTATTATACCAAAGAGCTGGGGACGAACCCGGAGGTACTCTGGAGGGTCAGCCGGACAATGGAAACCTCCTTGCCTATGACAACAAGTCGCTGGCAACAAGTTAGCAACATCCTCATAGAAGGGGGATATTGTCTATTGCTAAGGCTGGGAGCAGCTCATAGGGTTAGGGTTGCAAGGCCAGCCCCCCCTGGAGTATGATATCGTACCCACATTAAAGGGCCATTACAAGCCTGTCTTTCTCCCCACCCTGCCCCTTTATCCGATCTAGGGTTGCTCCATAAGCGTCCCCTAGCCCCAAGCCACCGGTCGTTGAATAAAGCTTTTCGTCTGCTATGAATTGTGGTTTCTTGTAGGATAGCATCGATATTCAGCGAGACGAGCAAGAATCTAGACATGTATTCGTCTGTGGATAACTTGAGGTAGCTTCCGGAATGTCGTTACTTCTACATAAATTTCCGAAATATCCTCGGGAATTTTCCTCAGAATCTCTGCCTCCAGACTATAATACTGTCCATTGCTTCAGGGTCCGAACCCTCCTTCAGCCTTGTAAGGAGATATCCGATAACATCTATTTTCCCGGGAGTGGTGGATATACTCGCTACTCGCCCGGAAAGGCGCTTGCCGATTTCGGCCTGAACATGGGGCCTCCCCCTCATGAATATTCGAATGCCCGGAGAAATTTGGAGGATTTTATTAAGTGAATCAAGAATCTTCATTTGATGTGGCGCACATTCATCAATAGAGTCAATGCAGATGAATGTAAGCCCGTCAGAAGAGGTAGCCTGCAGAATCTTCGCAATATCGGAAAGCTGTGATCCGCCGATTGCCCTTTTCTGGTCTCCATAATCTTACGATATGCCCCTTGGTATCTCTTCCACCCCCCCTACAACCTGTTTAAGCAGGGCGCCCAGCATCCTTGTCGAAAAAAGAGCAGCGAAGTCAAAATAAAAACATGCCACGGCGACATTTTTCTCCCTGGCTTGATCTCACAACCTGTCTATCACTAATGAACTAACATTGCGGGGTTGTCGGAACTCGCCCTTTCTCTTCTGTTGCTCGAGCTTCGTCCTTCCTACCTAATGTAAGTCTTGCCGACTCCCGGATCACTGTAGCAAAACAAGCAGCATTATCAGATTCACCTCCCATTACACCGGCGTACTGTACCAACTTCTATATTCTTCGGTTTGCAAGAGCCGTTCCCCTACATTTTCGACTCGGCTGTCCCGAATGTCCCGGTGCCGTACTGTGGGCACCAGTAGTGTCAACCAGGTCAGGATTTGTAACCGCTCATTAGCAATAGAAAAGTTGTTCGTAACGGTGGTGTTCAATAAGGATTTGATATTATTACTGAATGACTGCGACATTCTCTGTTTTTTCCACTTGGGATATTGTAAATAATGGGTGATGGAGTCAGCCGACTCACAGAATTCCTGGAAGCTGAAGGAATGTGGGGCCTTTTGTAAAACCTCAGAGATATCATACCTCGCTGTGCTAAATAGCCCCTTAGTCTTCAGCCCTTATTCCTTAGTTGCTGAATCACGACGTCATAAGCCGTGACTCGTTTGACTTTAGTGTTCAACGTTGAAAATAATGCATGTGGAGGTAATGATCGGCCGTGAGGGTTTTACGTAGAAGAGTGGAGCTTCTTAAGCGAAGAAAAGGACTTTGTATTAAGCGGTGAAGGAGTTCATAATTTCTTCTGCCGAGTACGTAGAAAGGATTTGGGAACAGGAAAGAAGACTTAGGCGAGGAAAGGACCAGAAGAGGGGGAAAACAAATAGGCAAAATTTGGCATTCTTTACTTGCGGTTTTTTTGCCCATCTGCGAATAAGACTAAATAGATATCATATCGTAGCTGGTCATGATCTTGGCTTGGGGGGGGGGGGTCACGTTCTACTAGGGTGGCTATTGCCTAGTCTTGGCAGACAGGGGGCTCTATGTATGTTACGATCTTTGACTTCTCTCGCGGTTTTTCCCCCTCAACGACGACAACGACAACAGCAAGGATTGTGAGGAAGGGAACACAGCACAACAGAGGAACTGTTGGACTGTGGATTGCGGAGGGAAATTTTGTCCTGTACCTAGTTAGTCGGACAACCTGTAAGGTTGGGCTTTCTTGCCGTGGGAATTTTCTCTCTTTTGTGCGGCTCTCCGGATTGGTTTTGCGAAGTAGTTTAGTGATCTTGAATTGATCGTGACTTGTGTGGTTTCCCTTGTTAAGTTAGTTGAGATTTCTTGAAAGTGACAGTTGTTTGCCCGTACTTCTCCCGTTCCGCAGAGTAGATACTGTTGCCCGGTTATTTTGTTTTCAGTACTAAGTGCTTCTGTTTCCAACATTTAAACTCTATTCACATAACGTACCATACGCTCAGTGTTCTCAACAGGTCAAAGTAGGCCACTCTGGCAAATCGCCTAGGCTGATATAGGCTCGATTTGGTCGGCCTGAAAAAGCCTAGGCGCCTATAGCCCCCCTAATTAGCATTGAGAATGCATCACTTTCAGGGTGTCTTGATTTCTCTCCTCCTTCGAATCTTTCATCTTTTATTTTTTCCTTCTTCGTCTATTCCCTAATCAATTGCACAATGGGGGATGGAAACAAACTCGACAAAGTCATGACAAATCTCCTTTAGGCCCCAGTACAGTCCTATCTTACCATCATTGCCTCTGATTCTGCTTCTTGAGCAGGAATTATACTAGATCCCAAGCCATCTAACCGAAATTGCTCTTGCATCTTTAATGCTAGTTTGTAATTGAAAAACATTTAAGATAAATCTCCTTTGTATTGATACCTTATAATATTCGGTCGCCACCTTACTGCGCACAGTTGACCCACTATAGCAGCAGCTCATTTTCTACAATTAATTTAATTAATTAATCTACTATCTCTAGTACCTTTTAGTATTATTTGCTACTAAAGCGAAAATGTTCTTGCATTTGTAATGTTATTTGGTAACCGAGAAACATTTATAGCGAATCTTTCCCTTTGACATTGAATGACCGCCGCTAAGAGTATGGCGGCATATAGCTGGGCCGGTTTTGTCTGCAGCATGGCTTACCTGACCCATTGGGAACAGTGGGTGTGTGTTCACAGACGCTATCGCCTTTCTGACGGCGGGCAAGAAACCTTTCCAGCAAGCCGTTGAGGTAAATCTACCCTGGAACCATTCCGTCTTAAAAAAACGAGTTAGATAATTGACACCTAGGATGGGTAATAGTACTGCAGGTCTCGCTGAACGGCAGTCTGCATAGGTCTCCCCACGAAAGCCTGTATTTCGGCCGAAGTATTCACGACAATCATCTGAATGATTACCATCAAGGGGTTTTACGTCGGAAACAGCCACGACACCCAGGAAGCAATCGACTTCTTCCGCCGCGGCATCACCAAAGCTTCCTTCAAGGTTGGGAAGCTCTCTGAGTTCACTTGAGTCTTCCAACTCATGGAGGAGGAGGCCAAAATTGTTGGACGCTCTGTTCTTGATACAAGCTTAAGTGCAGTCATACATCCCGGGTTCCAATTTAACATTACTTCAAGCATGTAGAAATAAATGACTGAAAAAAGCAATGCTTCTCCTGCACAAGTATCGTGTTGTGCCAGTGAAATCCTCTAGGGTTGTGGGCGGTGTCTGGTTTGAGGGTGGGTGGTGTTGACGGTGTTGTCTTTGCTCTTTTATTGGTCTGGTTTATGTGTGTTGTGAAATGTACGAGTACCATAATTTATAACTTCAGTTCTTGGAGACTGTTCACCGCCAGTTGATCATCGTACTAGTGCCTTGTAGTGTGCAGCGAACCCCCGAAGTGCAGAAGGAAAATAGTCTTTCTGATTTTACACTTTCCGTCTTGAGACTCTAACGGACTGTGATATAAATATAGCTACGAGTAGTGGGGAATCCAAAGTCTAAGATTTATTTCGTTAGTCATATTAGGGCTTATGGAGTGAGGGCGATTTTGCATAGAGTAGCTCCAAATTTCAGGTATGATATCATAACTTGAGATTTAAAATTTTGTAAGGGCATCGGTACCATAGAAAGGGGGTTCTTATCTGAAAGAGACTACTGTTATATCATACTTTCGCGGGTTCGCACACAACCCCAATCTGGATACGAACAGCCAAGGTCTTTCAATATGTTTCTCCCCCGACTGTTGGGCATGTTGCCGTTACGCTACTTTAAGCCCAAACTAAACATGATCTACCGGCCGCACTAGTATTAATTTCCCTTACCGAGGTACTATGGAGTATGTTCACTAAATTTTGTCCGCAGTGGAGGCCAATCGCTACTGTGCTTGAGTACCGTAGCTGATAGCTAGCTTTGGCGCCACTTTCTATAATACGAGTGTGGGGGGTGCTAGGGTTTTATGAGTACAAGTACCGTACTGTTAACTCTTGACTTTCCGTTTAGAGCCTGTTTGGTTACAACGGTTCCGTTCCGTTCCCCCATACAAAAGGTCCATTTCCTTCCGTTTCAAAACAGAAAGAACACTCTTTTACAGTGGAAACGGTCGCCGAACGGAACGGAACCGTCGTAACCAAACAGGCTCTTAGTTGTTGTCGCCTTCGGTTCACATCTAAAACGCACAATAGACTACCACTGTTGATTTGGGATCGTTGTTGCTCTTGCCTTGGCTAACGTCGACCCTGCCGACCCTCCCTGATAGTCCCTACACAGCGCCACCTATCAACTTCAAAGCTTACAACCCTATTAGTGGGGGACCGTTGGGATAGTGTCGCACTGAGTGTTTGTGTGCTTGAAAATAGTTTGATCGATATTGTGTGGCTACTTTTCATGTGAAGAGAAAGATTTTCACCTCACCACACACCAACATCTATACGATACCGTGCTCACCAAAGATGTCATGTGGTTTCGTGGTGCAGTTGGTCGGCTTATCATTTCCCATAACGCGTGGTCATGTGAGACAGCTACCGCCCAAAATTGGATGGAACACTAGCCACAGCGCCGCTTAGGAGGGACGCGCATAATCCATCATCGCCTAGCCGAATGTCGATTCCCAATCACCCATCATCCCCTTACCGCAGATCAATACCCCAACAACGCCGCTACCAACTCGCTTCAAATCTTACCTGGAACCAACCTCCCTAACACCAGTTCCAATCACCCCAGCAGCAAACCCCACCATCAGCGCATATATACCAGTGTTTACCATGGCCGACCCAACCACCAGCACACCCTCACGCTTTGTCGCAAACACCGAAACCCTGGAGGATGTGCTAAAGACGCAGACCGTCGGTCTTGTGCATCTAAGCGAATTCAAGAAGCGTCGCGTCGAACTAGCGGAACAGCGGGACCGTGAGGCAGCCGAAAAACTGCAACCGATTCGCAGCGGCGGTGGGGGTGGGGGACCTGCGAGCTCGTCTCGGGAAGGTAGTGAGGCGCCCACCGGCAGCGGCGGTAAGAGAACTAAGAAGCGCAAGAAGGTGGTCAAAGGGAAATTATCATTCGCTAGGGAGGGTGATGGTGATGATGGCACGGATGATGGGGGTTACTCTTCGTCCGCCGACCCGGCAAGGTCTAATAGTGAGGATAACAATAAGAGTGGCGAGGAGGACGAGGTGAGGAAGCGGAAGGTTAATCCGAAACTGGGGCTACCGGCTCCGAAGGTCTTGACGAAGAATACACTGTTGAGGGAGGCTCAGGAACGTGAGACTTTGAGGAGGGAGTTTTTGGCTTTGCAGGAGAAGATTAAGAATGAGGAGATCAGTATTCCGTTTGTTTTTTATGATGGTAGGTGTTGTGCATCCAATTTTTGAAGTTGACATACGGCTAACACCCACTAGGCACTAATGTTGCTCCGCCCACCGGAGAGGGAGTGACGGTTAAGAAAGGCGAGGCTGTATGGCTCTTTCTCGAACGTGCTAGGAGAATGTCTGGACGCAGGGAGTGGCTCAGGGTTTCGGTCGATGATTTACTGCTTGTTCGCGGTGAAGTGATAATACCTCA
>Ga0307513_10010796_pt1 | contig 11412 bp, 11 predicted proteins | sample 15_EM_MG_FD_202174 | JGI IMG/M metagenome (GOLD analysis project Ga0307513, IMG submission 202174) | Populus trichocarpa ectomycorrhiza microbial communities from riparian zone in the Pacific Northwest, United States - 15_EM | ecosystem: Host-associated > Plants > Roots > Unclassified | place... | reverse complement strand
GGTCTATTTTTTTACTTTTTATTCGTACGATGATGTGTAATAGTTATGTGAATTTATTTATAAATACAAATAATTTTTTCATATAAAATTTTTATGCAAGTTAGTTTAACGTGTATATCATTTGATAAGCACTTGCATATTAATTTTAAGATCTTGTTTGTTTGATGAAAAATAGTTTTCTGGAAACCATTTTCCAAACTTTTCCATGTTTATTTGTTATTATGAAAGTTGGTCAACGAAAAAAACTTTCCAGTCAAAGAAAAATTTGGCTTGGTTTTTAGAAAAGTGTTTTCTTTCTATTTTGGACGGAAAACACTTTCCGGAAGTTGTGAAAAATTTAAAAATATCATATTATTTGCTGATTATATCGAATTTGGTCCTCAAACTTTTGATTACTATATATATTTTGTTTTGAATATTTTTTTTTCAATTTCATCCTTTAGAATTTGATTTTTATATTAACTTTGGTCCTCATTTTTATAATTGTTATTTGCTTTTCTCTTATCATTTTTTAATTGAAAATTTTAATCAATCAAATTTGGTCCTCATTCTTTTGATTGTTACTTATTTTATTTAAAATAATTTATGAAATAGTAATTATTATTATTCTAATTTATTCATCTTTCAATTTTTTTTGTTAGATTTGATCTCAATTATTTTGATTATTATTTATTTTATTTGAAATAATTTATGAAATTATATTTTTTTTAATTTCATTCTCATTCAACTTTTTAATTTGTAAGATTTGTTCCTCATTATTTTAATAAACTTGAAAAAATAAAACATAAATAAGTTATTTTCCAGCTCATTTTCCATGACATAACCAAATACTAGAAAGTGTTTTCCAACTTATTTTTCATTACACTACCAAACATCGGAAAATAATTTATTTTTCCGGAATTCACTTTCCAAAAAAAAAATTACTTTCCAGCAAACAAACGGGGACCTAAGTATCCCTTATTCTTTAACTTATAAGAACAATTGTTTCATTTCATAAAAAAAAAAACATAATATGTATTCTAATTAATATCCAGTCTTAATAGAGTATTGATTAAGAACATTTAGAAACAATGTTTTAATGCAATAAGAATCTCATAATTATAACAACTTTATAATTTCTATTGCAAAGTTTTTTTTGTTCTAAAAACTTTATTTTTACGCTAAATTTATTAATTAAATATTATTTTTATTAATGAAATATTTGATAAATATTAAAAATAAATAAATTTTTATTAATAAATTAAAGCAATAAAACGTGCAACGGATTTACAAGACATGTTCACTAATACAAACCGTGTCAAGGTTGCATGTTGTCACTGTCTTCTCTTGCCTGCTAAAATGGATGAACCAACCATGATGACAATGCCATCTCACACATATATCGTTTTCTATTGCCCATACTAGGTTCCATTTATTATCATTCTTACCCATCAACAAGACTTTTTGCTATATTTTTCCACCCAATCAAGCTTTGCTTGCAGTGTTGCAGAATTCTACAACTTTTGATTCTGTGCTTCTAAGGATTCAAAGCTTATCTTATAATTTGAATGTCAACAGCAATCCCACTAGAGGCCATTCATACTTGACTTGTTTTCCAGTAAGCTCCCTTTTTGGTCTTCCTTTCTTCTTCCTTTTCTTTTGCCAGTGAGAATTTTGAATGTTTTTAGACTTTTACTCCTGGCTGGGTACTTGGTTCGTTATTAGCTACTAAGTTATGGGGTTTGACTATTTTCCTTGTTTGGTAAGCTGGATATTTGGGGACATGAAATCTGCAAACTTGGCTTGAATCTTTTTGGACTTTCCTTTTCTCTTTCCCTGGGATGCTTATCTGGGTGAAAAGATTGTATCTTGTTGTCTATTTATCTTTGTAATTTGAAAGGATAACTGGAAATGAATTTGCAATTTTTAGTTATTTTAGCTTGTTTGGTGCTTACGTAGGGCACGAAGATGTTGCAGCTGAGAACTTGTGAATGTGTTTTCGTGCTGTCATATTGTTACTTGGTGCTACTCACGGTTGCTCAAGTTTCAAGTCCCTCAGAAGGTGAATTTAATTCCCCCCCCTCAACTTGACTTTTACTTGAATAGATATATAATGATTACGTAGACAAAATGGGTCCAATCATATGTATTCTTTGAGGTTTTTAGAAGGGTAGAAATGCGTTGTGCTTTGAACTGTTAATTAAAATTATGTTTAACTAGTTGGAGAATAAGCAAACAATTAGAAAATAAAAATAAGGCAAATATATTTCTTGCAAACGATTACACTTCCTCTTTGAATGTGTCATTGTGATTCACAATTTTTTGGTAACGATAGGGAGAGCTGGTTGACTACTGCTCTAGTCTCATGTTCTCAATATTGTGCATTTTTGCAGTTAATGCATTGCTAGCAGTCAAGAACAGTTTGATTGATCCTATGAAGCATCTCAGTAATTGGAACAAGGGAGATCCATGTGCCTTCAATTGGACTGGTGTTTTTTGTTCTGACTCGACTGGGACTGATGGTTACTTGCATGTGCAAGAGCTGTATGTTCTATGCATTTTCTTTTCGTTGTTAATTATTTCTATTCCTTCTGGTTTTGATGAATAAAGTCATGAATTTCTTTGTTTTACAGAATATAATGAGTAATACAATCAAAACTTTGGATATGAATACTTACTGTTTGTTAGATTTGGTGCAGTCAGCTTATGAATATGAATCTTTCTGGATCTTTAGCACCTGAGCTTGGCCAGCTTTCTCAACTGAAAATATTGTGAGTTGCAATATATATTAACCATATTTCTTGGGAATTTACTTCGAGAATCTGAACATGTCTTGCTAATCCTCATCTGGTGATTCTATATAAGACCCCTTTTCTTCTGTTGTGATATTAAAAGGGATTTTATGTGGAATGAATTGACTGGCAGCATACCAAGAGAGATAGGAAGTCTTTCATCTTTGAAACTCCTGTAAGTTGGTTTCATGTTATTTCACTTTGTAAGTGGGTTGTTTTCCTTCTGCTTCTTGTCATGGTTATCCTTAGGAACTGATTAATTATAAATTCAAGAAGTGTCTTAAATTTCTATCTGAGCTGTCTTTTGTTCTGAAGCTTCAAAGAATTTTCGTACCTAAATATAGAGGATGTTTCAAGCAAGTTTGTTATTTCTTTTATCCTTTCTGAAAAAAGGATAAAATACTATCCAACTGGTGGTGTTATTTTCTGAAACCTGTGATGCAAAAATTTAATGAAGTCAATACTATTAAAGGGTGTCAACAAATCTCACAGTTACTGTTTATAGAAACGGATATCTTAAAAACGAATCTGCACCAGTAGCATGCTTGGAATTAATTTAACCTCTTGTGATGTATTATCAATGCAGGCTCTTGAATGGAAACAAATTATCAGGCTCTTTACCTGATGAGTTAGGCTATTTATCAAAACTAGATAGACTTCAAGTAGATCAGAACAACATTTCAGGACCACTACCAAAATCATTTGCTAACATGAGCAGTGTTAGACACCTGTAAGTGTAACTTCAAGCTAAATCCTTATTTGAGTTGTGAAGAGGTTAGCTTCTATTTGCATATGTAATTGTCTTACATGTGATACTTGCAGCCACTTGAATAACAACTCAATCAGTGGTCAAATTCCACCTGAGCTTTACAAACTATCAACTCTCTTTCACTTGTGAGTTAATATTGCATTGGTTTCCCTTTTTGTTCCACTGTCTACATATTTTTGTGATCCATATGCAATGTTTCCCTTGATTGAGAACATGTGAAACAATCTCTGCAGGCTTTTGGATAATAATAACTTATCTGGATATCTTCCACCAGAACTATCAAAGTTGCCAGAGATACGGATAATGTAGGTGCTCCTTTCACATTGTCTAGAATGTTACCTGGGTCATTATCACATTTAATCATTTCTCTTATAATGTGATATTTATATTTCATGTATATGCATCTGATTAGATTTTCTTAATAGTGGTGGCCTTGATCCTAGTAAAAATTCATTAAATTAAGCTGCAGCATGTTTGTGTTTTTGTGTGTTTGTTTGAGTCCCTGTGTGTGTTGCTTTGAGTAAATTTTGTTCACCGTTCCTTTATTTTCCTCCCTACAGTCAACTCGACAACAACAACTTTAACGGGTCGGGAATTCCAGCTACTTATGGCAACCTTTCCAGATTAGCAAAACTGTAAGTCTTAAAAAACCATGCCAGCCTCCATAGCTGTTTCACATTCAGAGGAGGAATCTTCACACTCTTAGTGCTTGCTATATGAATTCTCTGACATGAATACTGATTGTGCAGGTTTTCTAATTTAAAAAATAACTAATTTTTCATATTCATGAACTCATGTTTTACTCTTGTGATTGGGATGCTTAAGGGCTTTGCTTTTGTGTTTATATAAACATGAATCAAATGACAAACTTGTGTTGCATAAATATACACAAAAAAAGTGCTGATGTTACTGTTTTTTTAATTTGTAATCCTCTTTGACAAGGTAGAAGTCTCAGAAATTGTAGCTTGCATGGTGCTATACCTGATCTTAGCAGCATACCAAACCTATACTATTTGTAAGTAGTTTCTACATTTGGTAGTATTCTCATTCTATCAATTCCATTTTATTTGACTTCCATATCTATTTTTCCATTACATGCACTTATGGTACTTGCATTATCTAATTTGGCTTGCAGGGATCTGAGTGAGAACAACCTTAGTGGATCTGTACCTTCCAAACTTTCTGATTCTATGAGAACTATGTAAGTAAAACCATGTTGAAAAGGGGAAAGAAAAATAGCAAATTGTAGGTTGTATAGATTTGCATTTGTAATATTCTATGTTTGTAAAACCATGTTATAAGTGGAAGATTGGAAGTTATTATACTTCGCTACCAATGGATGACTTAACTAGTTTGTGATGAACGTATTTTTGTGTTTGAAAATTCTTGTCAACTGTAGTGATTTGTCAGAGAACCATCTTAGTGGATCTATACCTGGAAGTTTTTCAAATCTTCCTTTTCTTCAGAGACTGTGAGATTCTATCTACTTATTCTACTTATTTTTATTCTTGAAAAGATTAATGGTTCAAGTTAGACGCTCTCATTTGCGAAGCCTATGCACACAAAATATAATATTCTAAATGATTGTATACTGCAGGTCACTTGAAAATAATCTGTTGAATGGTTCTGTGCCAACTGACATCTGGCAGAACGTGACCTTCACTAAAAGCGCTAGACTTACAATGTAAGAATTGAAAGAAGAAATGCAATTAAAATCATTAATTTTCAGCATGAACTTCAGTATACAAGACCCACTGCAAACTTTATAGTGTTGGAATAATACTAACTAATCGTCCTGTTCACTTCTCAAATGCAGTGATCTTAGGAACAATTCACTCTCGACCATTTCAGGGGCATTGAATCCACCAGATAATGTCACCTTAAGGTAGTATTTTTGTGAAGTAGTGTATGCCCTTCTTTTTAATGGTCTGTTTCATACACTTAATTATCTGATACAGTTAAGTGTGCCAATTAAAAATATGTCGTAACCTTATAGACCATCGGAAGAAATAATAAGAGAATCACTTGAGTTTGTCAAATTTATGGATGTATTAAAATTTGTCTATTAGATGGACATGCATCTTCCAATGTCCACCCTACTATTTGGTGTTTCCAGCTTTTGTTTAAGATCTGCAAAACCAACAATGAAACATTCTTCTCCATGCACTCAGGTTTTGTATAGAAGGCTTCATATACAAAATCCAGGGTCCAGAATTGGAGCCTGCAGGTTGGTTTTCCAATGGTACTAGCTGTCAGGATTTGGAGATGGTGATAGTTACTAAGAGATGTTGATTTATATTCTTTGATTTGATTATTCTTATCTTCAGAAGTAACTCAAAAATACCAACATGATGATGGCGTTGAGAAATACTATTTTGAAAAGAAAAAATTATTTCCATCAGTTATATTCTGATCATTTTAGCAGTTTTTGTTTAGGCTTGGAGGCAATCCTATTTGTAAAAGTGCAAACATAGCCAACATAACCCAGTTCTGTGGGTCTGAAGCTGGAGGAGATAGGAATGCTGAGAGGTCAAGGAAATCTACGATGACATGTCCTGTTCAAGCATGCCCAATAGATAATTTCTTTGAATATGTCCCAGCTTCACCTCTACCATGCTTTTGTGCCTCCCCTCTAAAAGTTGGATATAGACTTAAAAGCCCCAGTTTCTCTTATTTTGATCCATATGTTCTTCCATTTGAGTTATATGTGACTAGTTCTCTTAACCTGAACCCTTATCAACTCGCAATCGATTCCTATTTCTGGGAAGAAGGCCCTCGTCTAAGGATGCATTTAAATCTTTTTCCTCCAGCTAATAATATGCACTCCAACACATTTAATGTATCCGAGGTTCGGCGAATAAGAGGTATATTCACATCATGGCAGTTTCCTGGTGACGGTTTCTTTGGACCGTATGAACTTCTCAACTTCACTCTAGTGGGACCTTATGCAGGGAGTATGTATTCAAAGTTTCTACTTCTTTTTAGACTTTGTTATCTTTTTTTCTTCTTCTTCAAATGATGCTGAATTGGATTATGTGCTCTGATTGTCTACCAAACTTGGGTATTTCTATTGTTTGTGCACCAAGAATTAGTACGTATTTGAGAAACAAGTGAGGCATCTTGATTTATTTCTTTCCTCAAATACAAGTACTGGAAATAATTGGCTTCTTTTCATAGTAGTTTCTTTGCAAAATATGCACTTCTTTTTTATAAGTAAATTAGCATGTCGTAAGCCTTAAACTTTTTAGTTATATTTGAAGTAACATGTCATGACATGTCAGAAACTTTACTATTTTTTACAAGGTAAAATTGTTTCTTTGTTGATAATTCCATTTGTTCAAATTATCTAGTTGACTTTAATGCAGTTGCATGAAAATTGTTCGTGCCTCTCCAAAATAGGGAAGTATGACGATTTAAAGCTAACTTATCTAAGTTTGACACATTTGTATTCAAAATTGCAAAATTTATGAAGTAAAAAGTTCCACTGCTGCTTTAGCACCAACTATGGTTCCCATCCATTGGTAGTGCATATTCTTCTCTCATATGCAATGCCTAGCAAATCTGTGAACTCTTTGATGTGGACAGCCAGTAAGGCTACATGCCTTGGGCAATATGGTCTAGATTTCCTATTGGCACTGAAATTTATGCCTTTGTTTGATTATTACATTAGTTTGCCTCTGATTAATATGTTTGTTTCATACTTTTCTTTTGCCAACAGTGCACTTCGACCGAAAAGGAAAGAGTATCAGCAAAGGAGTTTTGGTAGCCATTATATTAGGTGCTATTACCTGTGCCATTGCAATATCTTCAGTTCTCACATTTCTTATTGCAGGAAGATATGCTAGAAACCTTAGAAAGCTGTCAAGAAGACATTTATGTAAGTTTCTTACTGTGATTGATTCATTTAATAGTTTGTATGTCTGGCTATCCCTGGAAAAGGTGTCATTTATTTTTATTTTTTTGGTTTGCAGCATCCAAGGCATCCATGAAAATTGATGGTGTGAAAGGCTTCACTTTTAAGGAAATGGCCCTGGCTACTGACAACTTCAACAGCTCAACTCAAGTTGGTCGAGGAGGTTATGGAAAGGTTTATAGAGGCATTCTTTCTGATAACTCAATTGTGGCCATAAAGCGTTCTGAAGAAGGATCATTACAAGGCCAAAAAGAATTTTTGACTGAGATTAAATTGCTGTCGAGGTTGCATCACAGAAATCTAGTTTCACTGGTTGGATATTGTGATGAAGAGGAGCAGGTAATTATTATGGTGCTGACATTAAATCTCATTTTAGATCATTCTGGTTTGCAACTTTGCAAGTGTTTTTGTGACCTTTTTTCTTCAAAGATCAAACAGAAAGCCTTATTTGTTGTTCTGTTCTAAGAACTAGACTTTTATGGTTGTTCAGCCATGCAAATATATATCCAAGCAGAAAAGTTTTATTTCATTCTTATTTTTACTTTTTTCCTTAGAAGAAAGCATCCAAGGTTCTTGGAAAGGACCTTTTGGCTTATTCCATTTCATTCTTCCTGAGTAATACTTACAAGATGTCTTTCCTTTGTCATAGTAAATCAGACTTTAAAAAACAGGCAAGATGTTCTTTTCTGTCCCTTATTGTTTAATTTACAAAGACCAACAGCATTACCATCTGCGAAGAGTCCACATTGGTTTGACAAAAAATCAGGATAGAGATGCTATACTTTAGATGGCTTATGGTCATAGTCTAGCAATTAGATGTGCTTGCTTTTCTGACTCATGCCTTGCTATTGCAAATAAACTGAGAGTTGACTCTACCATCTTCTAGAAATTGATAGTGCTAATCCTTGCTTAAGGAAGTGAAGGGATTTGATTTTCTTTTAGCATCAAAACTGTAAAATTCACCTGGTTGTTTGTGGTTCATGAACAGATGCTTGTGTACGAGTTCATGCCAAATGGTACCTTGCGGGACTGGCTTTCTGGTATGGAAAATCTTCTAATGTTATAGCTCTTTAATCTATTTCATGTCTCCATAATATTCTATACAGAATGTTTACAATAGTTTTACAAACTTTTAGATCATATAATCATGTATCTCTAATTGCTGATTTTGAGTAATTGGTTCATAGCTGAGCAACTCGTTTTGTTAACCTGTTACGAAGGACTAATAATGGATCATCATATTTCACAAATGGACTGTAAACTCAAGCAATCGTACACGTAGCACATAAAATAGTTTCCAGTATCATTCGTTTTTTACTCAATGTTTTAGGATCTTCTCATTACACTATCTGTTAGTCATCGGTTTAAGAATTGACATCTTGAATGCTCAACAAAGTAGATGTTCACTGTGTTATGCAGATAAGGGTAAGGGAACTTTGAAATTTGGTACAAGGTTAAGCATTGCGTTGGGTTCAGCTAAGGGAATTCTTTACCTCCATACCGAAGCACAGCCTCCAGTATTCCACCGGGATATCAAGGCCACTAACATACTCCTGGACTCTATACTTAATGCTAAAGTTGCTGACTTTGGACTCTCACTTCTTGCTCCTGTGCTGGATGATGAAGGGAATCTTCCTAATCATGTATCAACAGTAGTAAGGGGAACTCCAGTAAGTTTGACTCCATATTATGCTCACTTTCTCAGAAAAACTTAGGGAATAAGGGAAAGAGTATGCATGATGACATAGTGAATGTGCAAGCTATTATTGATGTGAAGAAAATGAATTCTGCGAGGTTTTCTGATCCTGGTGTTTCACTCGCAAAATTTCCATCTTGTTCTCTTATCTATATGCCAAGAGGACTACTTATAAATAAAGTGAAGAAATTGCTGAAGTAATAACTAACAGATTCCAAAAACCTTTGTGGTATACCCTGAAGATACCTTTACTGAACATTCAGGTTAGCATGTTTGTGGGCTGATAACTTCTAGTAACAAATATAATTTGTTAATTATCCCAATATCTAACTATCCGGTTCAAGAAACTTGTCATGTCTCGATGGCCCAGAAATTTAAGCTTTGTAACTTGTTTCATACCTTTGGATAGATAGAAACTGAATCATAAGAATCGCCAGCAAATACTTGGATGCAACTCGTCTACCATCAATAGATGCTACGAAGCATCATTCATCTACTTCATTTGAATAACTCTCTTGATCGCCATTGTACATGCAGGGATACCTTGATCCAGAATATTTTTTGACCCATAAGTTGACGGACAAGAGTGATGTCTATAGCCTCGGGATTGTGTTTTTGGAGCTCCTGACTGGCATGCAGCCAATATCACATGGCAAAAACATTGTTCGTGAGGTACTTAAATGGACTCATCTTTCAGGGGTCTTGGGCTCTCTTCTCATTAACATAGCAGTCACAACTTTATCCAGCGATACGTGAAAGTTTCAATTACAGCATATTTTGATTGAATAACTTCTCGTTTATGATTTAACAGCAAAAGGCGGGAAAATGGGAATTGAGATATATACCGGTGCTAATCCTGATATATGTACTTTGGTTTCAGGTAAACATGGCTTATCAGTCAGGCATTATGTTCTCTATCATAGACAACAGAATGGGTGCTTATCCATCTGAATGTGTGGAGAGATTTGTGGTTTTGGCACTCGACTGTTGCCATGACAAGCAAGACAAGCGGCCGTCAATGCAGGATGTGGTCAGGGAACTGGAAACCATACTCAAAATGATGCCAGAATCCACTCCCACATATTCTGGCAAATCCACTCCCACATATTCTGGCAAGTCAGCATCATCGTCTTCATTTTACTCAAGCCGAGATCCATACGGGAGTTCAAGTCTTCTGGGAAGTGATCTTACCAGCGGTGTTGTTCCCACCATCACGCCTCACTAACATCAAAGAAAGCCACAATGAGCAGTTTAGTTAGGTGTAAAGCGGGGGTGTGATGCCCTATCTTATGCAACACGAGACAAAGTGAAGGGGATAGTTGCAGCTATTGCATGAGAGTTGTTGATACATTTCATAGTTGATAGAATTTGCAAAGAATAGCTGATACTCTCTGTTACTAAATAAGGAATCTTCCATCATGTGTTCTTCCCCTGAAATTATTTTTTTTAACCACTTAAATAATTCACATAATATTTACGTATTTGGTAATGCAATTCAATTTTATTTTCTTGAAGAATTCACCAATTTAGTATAATTTTGAAAAAATTGGCTTAGCCAACTGAAATGTGAAAGCAGATGAATCGAAAACATTGAAAAAGAAAGCCTTCTTCCAATCATGAAAAGTGAAAGTAGATGAATTGATTGGCCTCTTTGTCAACCAAGCGTGCTTTCTTCTCTTTTTGGGTTCAGACAAGAGTCCTTCACTGTACTGGCTGCCAATTGGTTATAATTATGCAGAGGATTGTAAACAGGCACCCTGTGTAAACACAGCCCTTCTCTTCCTCTTCTTCTTCTTCTTCTTCTTTTTTAATTTCATGGTATATTATTATATTAATTTATACTCTTTCCCCTGAACACGTCTACATCCATTTAATATATTTTAAAAAAATTCTTTAGAATCCATGCGAAGATTCAAACCCAAAAAATTAGGAAAAAAGAAATATACATCTTACACTTTTAATACAAACAAACGTATTTATTTTAGGCTACTAATTCAAATTATTTTTTTATGTTTTTTTATAGTATTATAAAAAAATTTAAATCGATCAAATAAAGTTTATAATTCAAATTGCAAATTTAACAGATTGATTAAATATTATTCAAAGAGTAGGGTTGGAATTTTTTGATGTTTGTTTTATATTTTTTAGTTAATTTTTTGTTTTTTTATCAATTCCATTATTTAGTATAAGATTTTTATTGAATATATATATATATATATATATATATATATATATAGAGAGAGAGAGAGAGAGAGAGTCTTCG
>Ga0307513_10010795_pt1 | contig 11412 bp, 10 predicted proteins | sample 15_EM_MG_FD_202174 | JGI IMG/M metagenome (GOLD analysis project Ga0307513, IMG submission 202174) | Populus trichocarpa ectomycorrhiza microbial communities from riparian zone in the Pacific Northwest, United States - 15_EM | ecosystem: Host-associated > Plants > Roots > Unclassified | place... | reverse complement strand
GACGCGCTGCTCCGTGCGCTGCCGCTGCCGAAATTGTTCGATACCGCATCGCTGCCACCTGGTCGGGATCTGATACTGCGCGTGGAAGTGCTGTTGAATCCCATCGGCCGCGAGAAGATGCGCATGATCCGGAAATGGATGGCGCAGAACGGCACGCCGGAGGTCGGCGGGGACCAGGGCATCTCGATATCGAATTCCATCTTCAACCGCATTTTCGAGCAGTATGCGGAAGGCTCGGACATTGCTGCCGTATGGCGCGTCGATCTCGAAAGCAAGGCCTTCCGGCTGGACAACCTCATGCATGAAAGACGTTAGGGTCGGTCTGCTGTTGACGGCGACCATCCTGGTGATGGCCGTGATACCGCTGGCCGCTTCCTTCTACTTGCTCCAGGACGCGCTGCGCACCAGCCTCAATCTCGGTTTCAATCCGCAGATCGTGCAGGCTCTCGACAACGCCTCGAACAATCTGCGCGCGCTCGGCGGCCTCGACGAGCCGAATCGCGCGCAGTACCGCGCGCAGTTCGACGACGTCGAAGAGCTGAAGCAGGTCTATTCCGATCCGCAATTCGTCAAGCAACGGCTGCTCGACTCGCTGCGGCTGTACTTCGGCCTGGGCCTCGGTGCGGTGATGCTGCTTTCCGTCGGCGTTGCCGCGTTGTTGAGCCGCAGGATCGCGCGCAGCCATGCGCGCAACATCGAACGGCTTTCGCGCGAACGCGACAAGGTGCGCTACCTGCAGGAAATGTCGTCCTGGCAGGAGCTCGCGCGGATGCTCGCGCACGAAATCAAGAATCCTTTGACGCCGATCGAGGTGCTGGTGACGTCGCTGTCGAAAGCGTACCTCGCCAAGGGACAGCAGGAATTCCTCGCGCACCTGACTGAAACCCAATCGATGATCAACGAGGAACTGCGGCACCTCAAGTCAACGGTCAACCGGTTCAGCGAATTCGCGCGGCTGCCGGAAGTGCAACTTGCGGACGTGAACCTCGCCACGGAGATTCGCAGGCAGCTGCAGGCGATCGCGAGCTCATTCGATACGGCCGACTTCGATATGCAGGGGCTGGGCGAGCAGGCGGTGCCCGTGCGGCTCGACGTGACGCTGTTTCGCCAGCTGCTCGCGAACGTCGTCCGGAATGGGATCGAAGCGAATCCGCAGCGGCGTGTCCGCTTCACGTTCTCCATCGATCTGCAATCGCCGGGCGTCAGCCTCCGCATCGCCAATGACGGCGCAGCGGTTTCTCCGGAAATCATCGGCCGAATGTTCGATCCATATATCTCGACCAAAAGCGGCAAGGACAACATGGGCCTGGGGCTCGCGATCGTGAAGAAGATCGCGCTCGAACATGGAGGCGACATTCACTACGAAGACAGTGGCGGCCATCCCGTGTTCGTGCTGACGGTGCCGCAGGCCGGCAAATGAGCGCATCCGTCGCGCAGCCCGTGGTGCTGGTGCTCGACGACGAGAAGAACATCCGCAACGCGATCGACATTGCGCTGAACCAGGAGGGTATACACGTGGTCGCGGCGCACGACGTCGCCGCCGCGCTGCGCACGCTGCGCGAGCGGATCGTCGACGCGATGATCGTGGACATCCGGCTTGGCGAAGTGGGCGGGCTCGAATTCTTCCGCCGCGCCGACGCGGACGGGATCGCGCCGCCGACCATTTTCATATCGGGCCACGCCAGCCTCACCGAGGCAGCCCAGGCGGTGAAGGTCGGGGGATTCGACTTTCTCGAGAAGCCGTTTTCCGCCGAGAAAATCTCGCTAGTCGTGAAGCGCTGTCTCGAGATGTCGGCTCTCAGAGAACGTCTGCGCCTGGCGCAGGCGCAACGTGGCGGCAGCGAGATCGTCGGCGACTCGATCGCCATCCGCAAAGTGGTTGCCGCTGCGATCAGGGTTGCGCAGACGAATGCCAGCGTGCTGATCAGCGGCGAGAGCGGCGCCGGCAAGGAACTGGTGGCCAACTGCATCCATGCGCACAGCGATCGGGCGCATGCGCCGTTCGTCAAAGTCAATTGTTCGGCGATTTCGGAGAGCTTGGTGGAAAGCGAGTTGTTCGGGCACGAACGCGGTGCGTTCACCGGCGCAGTGGCGGCACGCAAGGGTTTGTTCGAGGTGGCGCATCGCGGCGTCATCTTTCTCGACGAAATCGCGGACCTTGCGGTGAGTGCCCAGGCGAAGATCCTGCGCGTCCTGCAGAGCGGAGAAATTCAGCGTGTTGGATCGGAACGCGTGACCACGGTGGACGTCCGCATCCTGTCTGGAACGCACAAGGACCTGAAGTTGGCGGTGGCCGAGGGCCGGTTCCGCGAAGATTTGTTCTACCGGCTCAACGTGATACCGATCCACGTGCCCGCGCTGCGCGAGCGCAAGGAAGACATTCCCTTGCTGGTCCGGTTCCTGATGCTCAGGCTCAGCGAACGCAACAACATTCGGCTGAAACCAGTCGATGACGAGGTCATCGACGAACTCACACGTCATGCGTGGCCCGGCAACATCCGCGAGCTTTCAAACCTGCTCGAACGGCTGATGATCATGAGCGGCGAGCGCATCACGATGCTCGACATCCCGGAGGAATTCCTGGCGACGCCCGAGCACGAATCTGTTGCCGGCGGATCGTCTCTCAAGGTTTACCGGGATCGCGCCGAGCGCGACTACATCGTGGCGACACTGCGCCGGCATGGCGGCAATGTGAGCCAGGCCGCGCAGGAACTCGGCGTCGGCCGCACTTATCTGCACAGACGGTTGTCGATTCTGCAGATCGCCAGGAAAGATTTCCTGACCTGACGGCATCGGGCCGGTCTCGTGCGGCATACTGCGCGCGGCATGTCATTCCCCTATCTGAGCGATCTCGTGCGCGCCGCAATCGGCGTAAATCTGCCGCTGCCGATCCCGATGTTCGGTTTGCTGGTCGGCGTTGCGTTTTTTGCCGGCCTGCATGTCGCGACACGCGAGACGCGGCGGCTGGTGCCCGATCAACCGCCGGACTTCATGGCGAACGTCGGCATGATCGGCTTTTTCTCCGGGCTCATCGGCGCACGCATCTTCCATCTGCTCGAGCACCCGCGCGAGTTCCTCGACCACCCGATGGACATGCTGCTGTCGCGCGGCGGCTTCACGATTTATGGCGGCCTCATCATCGGCTTGCTCTGCGGCCTCGTTTACGTGCGCAGAAAACGTGCGCCATTGCTGACGATGCTCGACGCGGTCTCGCCGGGGCTGATGCTGGCCTATGGCATCGGGCGCATCGGCTGCCAGATCTCGGGCGACGGCGATTGGGGCATCGCGGCAGACCTTGCGGCGAAGCCGGACTGGTTGCCGACCTGGCTCTGGGCGCAGACCTACGCCGGCAACATCGCCGGCGTCCTCATCGATCCGCCCGGTGTATATCCGACGCCTATCTACGAGAGCGTCATGGCCTTCGTCGCATTCGCGATGTTGTGGCGCTTACGCAAGCAAGGTCACAAACCCGGCTGGTTGTTCGGGCTGTATGTCTTGTTGGTCGGACTCGAACGTTTCGCGATCGAGCCCATCCGGGTGAATACCACGTTCGACATCGCGGGCATGGAGATCACGCAGGCACAGATCATCTCCGTGCTCTGCATCATCGCCGGCGTCGCTTTGTTGACATTCCGCCGCCGAACCGCGCAGCCCACCGCCGCGGGTTAACGGCCCGCCTGCAGGTCCTGCGCGCTGACGCCCAGCCGGCGCGCGGCGCTCAGCACCGCGAGCACCGAGGCCGTGGCGATATTCGCGTGCCTTCCCGCGCCATAACGGATGCCCGCAACGCCATCGCGCGCCGCTTCGACGATTGCGAGCGCCGAAGCATCGGCGCCGGATCGCAACGCACGCTCCTCGTAGTTGTCGATGCGGATCGGTAACGCCAGCGCATTCACCGTGGCCGCGATCGGCCCCGAGCCCACGCCGCGCAACTTGCGGCGATTGCCCGCGACCGTCATCTCCAGTTCAATGCCCTGTTTGTCGCCTTCCTCGAAAAGATGGTGGCCGTGATACGAGACGTCCAGATCGATGGCCAGATAGGTCGACTCGAACAGCGCCCACAATTGCTGCGAAGTCATCTCGGATTCCGATGAGTCCACGTGTTTCTGCACCAGCGCGCTGAACTCCACCTGCATGCGCCGCGGCATCACGACTCCGTAATCGCGCTCGAGAAGATAGGCGATGCCGCCCTTGCCCGACTGGCTGTTCACCCGGATGACGCTGTCATAGGTGCGCCCGAGACAGGCCGGGTCGACCGGGATATACGGCACCTCCCACAGCGCATCCGGCTTCTGGGCGGCCATCCCCTTCTTGATGGCGTCCTGGTGCGAGCCCGAGAACGCCGTGAACACCAGGTCGCCGACGTACGGGTGGCGCGGATGAATCGGCAGGCGTGTGGCTTCTTCCACCGCACGCGCGACCGAATTGATGTCCGAGAAATCGAGGCCCGGGTGAATGCCCTGTGAATAGAAGTTCAACGCGAGAGTGACCAGGTCGACGTTGCCGGATCGTTCGCCGTTGCCGAACAAACAACCCTCGACACGCTGCGCGCCGGCCAACATGCCGAGCTCCGCCGCGGCCACACCCGTGCCGCGATCGTTGTGCGTGTGCACGGACAACACCACGTGTTCGCGCCGCTCGAGTTTCGTCGACATCCACTCGATCTGGTCGGCGAAAATATTCGGCGTCGCATTTTCGACCGTGGTCGGCAGGTTGATGATGATCGGCCGGCCAGGGCCTGAATCCCACGCGCGCGTCGCGGTGTTGCACGCTTCGAGCGCGACCGGAAGCTCCGTCATGCTGAAGGTCTCGGGTGAATACTCGAGCACCCATTCGGTCTCGGGTTGTGCGTCGGTCAGCGTCTTGATGAGCCCGACTTGTTTGGCGATGAGGTTCATCACTTCGGCTTCGCTCATGCCGAACACCACGCGGCGCCACACGGGCGCGGTCGCGTTGTACACGTGCACGATGGCGCGGCGTGCGCCGCGCAACGACTCGACCGTGCGCTTGATCAGCTCCTCGCGTGCCTGCGTGATGACCATGACGGTCACGTCGTCGGGAATGAGCCGCTGCTCGATGAGATCGCGCACGGTCTGAAAATCGGTATCGGATGCCGATGGAAAGCCCACCTCGATTTCCTTGAGCCCCACCTGAACCAGCGTCTTGAACAGCCGCTTCTTGGTCTCGCGGCTCATCGGCTCGAACAGCGCCTGATTGCCGTCGCGAAGATCGGTGCTGCACCAGACGGGCACGGTCGTGAGGGCGCGCGAGGGCCACTGCCGGTTGGGCAGGTCGATGGGCGCGAACGGGCGATATCTCTTGGAAGGATCTTTCAACATGGCTGGATCACTCGACACAAAGGACAGGACTTCTCCGCGATGGGCGGAGGTCGTGGGTTCCAGTCTTGTAAGCGCCGACTGGTGACGCGAGTGTGTTTGCGCCTAGGGCGCAAGAAGGAGGAGCGAACGAAGCAGCGCCGGCGCTGTGGCGCGGCACAAGGGCGTGGAGCCCGGCTGTTCGTTGCGATTCATGCGCGCGACGCTATCACGGATCGGGGCGCGCTGAACAGGCAGCCGCGGGGACGGCTAGTGGTGCAGGTGCCAGTGCTTTTCCGCGGCGTCGACGAGCCGCAAGTAGATTTCGAGGCTGACCTCGTCGCCCCCGTGTTGCGGGAGAAAAATGCCTGCGAAGGCATGGGTCTCGTCGATGCGGATGTTCGTCATGGCCATGCCGGGATGAAAATACGAGCCTCGCGCGCCGAGCCCCCAGCCGAGACCGTAGGAAACGGGTCGATCGTTGCCAAAGGGCGGCTGCGGGATCGTCGCCTTGGCCGCGTCAGGAACCTGGTCCCGGGTCATCTCGGCCACCGCGTTTTCCGAGAGATAGCGCCGGCCGGAAACGCTGCCTTTGCCGAGAAAAACCTGCACGAATCGCGCGAGGTCGCCGCCCGTCGAGAACAAACCACCCATGGGCGCATGACGCGTGTCCCGATCGGACAGCTGCGCGCGCGGTCGCGGCCGCGCGAGCGTGTCGGGGATGGGCGTGAGCTTCTTCGTCTCCGGCGGCACGTAGTAAGCCGTGGCCAATCGTGAGAGCTGATCCGAGTTCGGGAAGTACGTCGTATCCTTCATGCCGAGCGGCAACAGCAGGCGTTCATCGAGAAATTCCTCGAACGGCTTGCCGCTCACGACCTCGACGATCCGCGAGGAAACATTCGAGCCGGCATCGGAGTACATAAATGCGGTGCCGGGTTCGTGGTGCAGCGGCCGCATGAGCAGTTCGTCGACCCACGCCCTCAACGGGACGCTGTCGTCGGGCGGGGCGCCGGGCGAATAGTTTGGGCTCAGGCCATGCGTGTGGTTGAGCAGCATGCGAATGGTGATCGGGTGTGCAGGTTCACGCAGAACTTCCTTGCCATCCGACCGCGTCGCGATGCGCGGCTTGAAATGCGGCAGGTACTTCGACACCGGGTCGTCCAGCCCTATCTTTCCGTCATCCACCAGCATCATGACCGCGGTCGCCTGGAACGGTTTGGAGGTCGACGCGAGCCAGAACAACGTGTCGCGGGTCATCGGCACCTTGCCGGCGACGTCGGCATACCCCACGCTCGGAAAATTGATGATTCCTTCCGCGGTGACGATGACACCGTTGGCGCCGGCGAACCGGCCCTGGTCGACGTAGGGCTGCACGATTTGCTGGAACGTGGGTGGTTCCTGCGCCTGGGCGTCCCATGAAACAGCGCCGGCGAGCGTCATCGATCCAAGGACCAAACCGCACCATCGAAGTTTCATGACGATTCTCCCGAGAGCCCGATGCGTGAAGACTACTACACACGTAATAGATAAAGCCACAGATGTAGTAGAACTCGCCCGGACGGACCGTTCGAAAGAAAAGGGCGCCCGAAGGCGCCCTCTTTCGTCAGTAAGGATCTCTCCGCGGTCGGATCCGGATTAGCGCGTTTTCATCACTGGGGCGCCGAAATTTCCCGCACGCTGCCCCAGCGATACTGCAGGCCGTCGGTACCCACGTTGTCGCTGCGGAAATAGACCGTGATGTTGGGCTTGCCCGATTCGGACCCCGCGCGGCTCGGCGCTGCCGTGAGCCGCAACGCCGGATCGATGCCGGCCTTGCAGGCGCTGCCGCCCGTGCCGAAGTTCGTGCCAATGTCGGTGACCTCGTTCACCTTGGTCCACGTGCCGCCATTCGCGCCGCCAGTCTGATCTATCCACAGCTCCTGCTTCACGTTGCCGTTCGGCAGGTCGTACACCGCGTGTTTGTAGCCGATCCACGTGTTGCGCGGCATGCCGCCCGAAAACTGCGTCTTGTTGAGAATCGCCGTCGATTCGGGGTGATTGGTTTCCTTCTCGAAATCGATGTGCCCGTCATAACGCACGCGGGCGCCGATGCCGCGCGTGTCGCACTTGTCCACGGTCTCGCGGCCGGTCGTGCCGTGGTTCGAGCGCGCGATGGCGACCATGCCGCCATACGCCGTGCTGCTATCTGCAACCCGCATGAAGTACATCGTGATTTCGACATTGCGGAATTGATCGAGCTTCGCCGGATCGTGGATGTACATGCGCGGGACCGCGCCCGTGATCCGCAACACGCCGTCGCCGGTCGTGCGATACGAAGCGTCGCCGTGATTGGCATCGAACCAGGGATCGGACGGATCGACGCCGGTGAACGTACGCGGATTGCTGCTCCACTTCGAAACCCAGGATTTGCCGCCGGCGAGCGTCGAATACAGCATTTTGATCCCGAACGGATCGTTGCCGGTGGGCGGTGGCGGTGTCGTCGAGGGCGTCGCGAAGATGCTGACTTCCGTCAGGCTGTTCCATTCGCTGCGGTTGTTTTCATGCCCGAGGTAGCGGAGGTACCGTGTCTGTACGTCCGGAAAATTGTAGGTCTGCTCCGCCGTCGTCGTGCCGCTGCTCTCGGCACTCCAGATCGTCGTCCACGATGTCCGGTTGCTCGAGGTCTGCAGATCGAACACGTTGCGACGCTGATTGCCCTGGTAGACGGCGATGGCAACGTAACCGACCGTGCGGACACTCCCCAGATCGTAGGCGACCCACTGCCCGTCGCCGCTGGCGGACCAGCGTGTGCCGAAGTTGTTGTCGACAGTGTTCGCAGGCGCGTTGCCGTCATGCGCGCTCGCGGAGACGCCGCCTGCGGCGGGCGTAACCTCAACGTACGTCTGCGCGATAGCGAGCTGTGTGCCGCAGAGAAATGCCGTGAACGGCACGGCGATGGCGATCGATCGCCACGACGGGACAGTCTTCATGGTGCGCTCCTTGCACTTTGTGAGGCACGCGGTGCGGCCCCGACTCGTCGGCAAACTCTAGCCAGTCATCGCGTGGATCACAAGATTCGGCCACGTGCGGTCGAGCTGCCGCACCTCGAGGTCTCAAGGTATTGGCAGGCTCGTCACGGTTTCTGCGAACGCCGCCTCGTCGAACCGGGAGTTGCGCAGCATCGTCGCCAGCGCCCGGGCGCGCGCAGGAAGCCAAACGGGATTGCCCGCCGCCCTCTGCGCGTACTGAATACCGGTTTCTCCATCGCGACAATCCCGCCGCATGTTGCAGATGTCGCGCATCCACGCTGCATTCACACCGCACTCCAATCCCTGTTCGCATGCCGCCAGCATCCACAGCGAAATCGCCGGCTTTACTCGCCGATCGCCGGGAAAGAATACATGCAGCGTATTGGGGACCACGAAAGTCACCCCGGGATCGTTTGCGCGAAGCGCCCTCACCAGGCGCGATCGCGCAACAGCCAATGCTTTCGCACGCTCGCCGCCACCCGTCTTCTCGCGCTCGATCCGCCCTGCGGTGTCTCTGGCGGCGAAGGCAAGCGCACGTGGGAATCCCGCCTTCAGCGCCAGCGCGAACCAGCGATCCGCTTCGCCCGCGAGGTCCGGGTCCTGCACGGCCAATGCATCGCAACGCCGGTGCATGTCCTGGATGACCGCGTCGGGGAACCGCCGTAGCTCTTCGGCGCTGCGCTTGCGGAGGCCGTCGCGGCAAAACGAGAATGCCACGTGGAGAGCGAACTGGGCGTCGGCATCGCCGCTCTGTGCGGCAGGCCTGGCCTCTGCCACCAATTGTGCATAGTTAGGTGCCAGAGGAAGCCTTTGCTGCCAGCGATACTTGACAGGCGCGGGCCCAGGGTCCGGCGGCGTGGCAGGCAGGTTCTGGGTTGCGGCAGCCAGAAGCTCTGCGCACATGAGTGCAAACGAAGCAAACGCAACGTTCGGACGGAACTTCATTCAGACCTCCCGAAACGAAAACGGCGCGCCACACGCGCGCCGTCGATCGCGTACGGCTGCGAATCAGATCCAGTAGACGAAGATGAACAGCCCCAGCCAGACCACGTCCACGAAGTGCCAGTACCAGGCCACCGCTTCGAACGCGAAATGCCGTTCCGGCGTGAAGTGACCTTTCATCGTCCGCAGCCAGATGCACACCAGCATGATGGCGCCGAGCGTCACGTGGAAACCGTGGAAGCCCGTCAGCATGAAGAACGTCGAGCCGTAGATGCCGGTGCCGAGCGTCAGGCCAAGCTCGGTGTAGGCGTGGTGATATTCCGTCGCCTGCAGGTAAACGAACAGGAAGCCGAGCAGGAACGTCGCGGCGAGGAAGATGTTGAGCACGCCGCGCTTGCCGGCACGCAGCGCGTGGTGCGCGATGGTCACCGTGACGCCGGACAGCAGCAGGATGATGGTGTTGAGCGCCGGCAGCCCCAAGGCGGGGATGATTTCGAAGGTGCCGTTGTCGTTCGGGCCGAGACGACTCGGACCATTCGTCGGCCACGCATTTTCGAACAGCGGATGCAGCAACTCATTCGCCATGACCTTCGTGCCTTCGCCGCCGAGCCACGGCACCGACAACACACGCGCGTAGAACAGCGCGCCGAAGAAGGCCGCGAAGAACATCACTTCCGAGAAGATGAACCACATCATTCCCATACGGAACGAGCGGTCGACGTCCAGTCCGTAAACGCCCTGCTGGTTCTCACCGATGACGGTGCCGAACCAGCCGATGAACATGTACACCACAAGCGCGAAGCCCGGCGCCCAGTCGTTGAGCAGCGCGATGACGCCTAACAACATGGTGAAGAAGCCGGCCGAGGCTATGATCGGCCAGCGGCTTTCGTGGGGGACGTAGTACTTTTCAGCCGAAGTGGCGTGTGCCTGTGACATGAATTGACCCTGTGCTTAGTTCAATGAGCTCACGCGAGTGAACTCGTCATAGAAAGTGTACGAAAGAGTGATGCGATCGACCGAGTGCGGGATCGCAGGATCGACGACGAACCGGACCACCATGGGCCGCTGCTCGTTCACGGCAAACTTCTGCGGCGTGAAGCAGAAACATTCGGTCTTGCGGAAATATCCCGCCGCCTTGCCCGGCGCGATATTGGGCACAGCTTGGGCGGTGGTCGCGAAGCCGGTGAGGTTGTGAGCGAAGAATTCGGTCTTGTACAACCGGCCCGGATGAATCTGCATCGAGGCCACGGTCGGGCGGAATTCCCAATTGCCCACCGACGGCAGGTCGGCGACGAAGTCGACAGTAATCGTGCGCGAGTCGTCGGGCGCTTCGATGGCCATGCGCGCCCGCGCGAGCTGGCTCTGATCGCCGAAGCCGGTGATGTCGCACAACACGTCGTACAACGGCACCAGCGCGAAGCCGAACGCAAAGCTGCCGAGCGCGAACGCCGCGAGCTTCAACGTGAGCTTCTGGTTCTGGTCCATCAGGAACGCATCACCGACATGACGATGAAGCCCACGTAGAACGTGAGCGCCACGCAGCCGAGGAAGATGGCAGTGCGACGCGCTTTAGCGCGCCGCTCACTGATCTCAAGGCCGGTCATGGGCCATCTCGATGTGTTTGTCGCCACGCCGCACGGTGTCGAGTGACGGCGGCTCCGTCCAGCTGTGGTACGGCGGCGGCGAGCTGAGCTCCCACTCGAGACCGCGCGCGCCTTCCCAGACGCGACCGGTGGACTTGACGCCGCCCTTCACGCACTTCCAGATGATGTACGGCAGCAGCAGCTGTGAAAGGCCGAAGCCGAACGCGCCGAGCGACGAGACCATGTTCCAGTCCGCGAACTGCACCGAGTAGTCGGGGATGCGGCGCGGCATGCCGGCCAGCCCGAGGAAGTGCTGCGGGAAGAACAGGACGTTCACGAAGACGGTCGACAACCAGAAGTGCCACTTGCCGAGCTTCTCGTCGTACATCTGGCCGGTCCATTTCGGCAGCCAGTAATAGACACCCGCCATGATGCCGAAGATGGCGCCCGGCACCAGCACGTAGTGGAAGTGCGCCACGACGAAGTAAGTGTCGTGATACTGGAAGTCGGCGGGGACGATCGCGAGCATCAAGCCCGAGAATCCGCCGATGGTGAATAAGAACA
>Ga0307513_10010794_pt1 | contig 11414 bp, 6 predicted proteins | sample 15_EM_MG_FD_202174 | JGI IMG/M metagenome (GOLD analysis project Ga0307513, IMG submission 202174) | Populus trichocarpa ectomycorrhiza microbial communities from riparian zone in the Pacific Northwest, United States - 15_EM | ecosystem: Host-associated > Plants > Roots > Unclassified | place... | reverse complement strand
CGCGCACCAAGGCGACCGTGCGGCATCTGGCGACCCACACGTCGGGCCTGGTCTATGAGTTCTGGAACACCGAGGTGCCGCGCTACATGGAGGCGACCGGCGCGCCGTCGATCCTTTCGGGGCTGACCGTCGCGCTCAAGTATCCCCTCCAGTTCGATCCGGGGGAGCGCTGGGACTACGGGATCGGCATCGACTGGCTCGGGCGCATCGTCGAGAAGGTCGATGGACGTTCGATCGATCGCTTCTGCAAGGAGGAGATCTTCGATCCGCTGCAGATGGGCGACACGCGCTTCGAAGTCGAGGATCACATGAAGGCGCGGCTCGCGGCGGTGAAGATCCGCGGCGAGGGCGGCAAGTTCGGCGACTTCGACATTGCACCGCCGTCGAAGCCTGAGTTCTACGGCATGGGCCACGCTCTCTATTCGACTGCGCCCGACTACATGCGCTTCTTGCGCATGTACCTCAACAAGGGAACGCTCGACGGCGCATGCATCCTGAGCGAGAAGGGTCTCGAATCGATGCTCGCGAACCAGATCGGCGACATCCCGATCCCGCTCCTGAAGACGGCGACGCCGGCGATCACCGCCGACTGTGAGCTCTTCCCGGGCAAGCGCAAGTCGCACAGCATGGCGTTCATGCGGATCGAGGAAGACATTCCCGGCATGCGCAACGCCGGCTCGCAGGGCTGGGCCGGTGTGCTCAACACGCACTTCTGGCTAGACCCGAAAGCGAACCTCGCCGGGCTGCTGATGACACAGTCGCTTCCGTTCGTGGAGTCGCGGTTCCTCGATACCTACGCGAAGTTCGAGCGCGCCGCGTACCGGCAGGCAGCGCGGTAAGTGTCCCCGAGGGCGAGTGTCTGTTCCCCAAGAACCCGAGTTGGTGTGTTGAACTTCGCAAATGGGTCGGCCTCCGTCGTTGTACCGTGGGGCGCGCGTCGGCCATGAGCTTGATCCATTCGCGGATACGATCCCACTCGATCGGCGCCCGTGGCGGACGATCGCGCATGCGCGCCACCCCACGGTACGCGAGTTGCCGAAGCAGCCCGGCTGCCGGCGCGGCCTGAGTGCAAGTCTGTGTCCCAAGTCAGGAGAACCAAGATGGTCAGCAAGAACACGATCTGTCTCTGGTACGACGGCACCGCATTGGACGCCGCGAAGTTCTACGCCGAGACGTTTGCGGACAGCGCGGTGGGAGCTGTCCATCGCGCGCCCGGCGACTATCCCGCGGGCAAGCAGGGCGATGTCTTGACGGTCGAGTTCACGGTGATGGGCATCCCTTGTCTCGGCCTGAACGGGGGCCCGGCGTTCAAGCACAGCGAGGCATTCTCGTTCCAGGTGGCGACCGACGACCAGGCCGAAACGGACCGCTTGTGGAACGCGATCGTCGGAAACGGCGGCCAGGAAAGCGCATGCGGCTGGTGCAAGGACAAGTGGGGGCTGTCCTGGCAGATCACGCCACGCGCCCTGACGGCCGCCATCGTCGATCCTGATCGAGCGGCGGCCAAGCGCTCGTTCGACGCCATGATGGGGATGAGAAAGATCGACATCGCCGCGATCGAAGCGGCTCGGCGCGGCTGACGCTCCCGAGGTCGGCCCGGCGCCCGTCGCCGCGACAGCGCGTTCGCTTGTGCTGGCCGGGCCCGATGCTCGGTGTCGCCTCGCTCAGGCGCGACACGCAACGCGGCGGAGCCGCTGAGGAGGCCCCGCTCAATTGGGATGCGCGCCGGCGCTCGCCTCTGCAGGCTGGGTGCGCACCGCCCACACGACACCGGCGATCAGCAGCGCCACGCCGATCAAGGTCTCGATCTGCGGCCAGCTCCCGCGCAGCACGAACGCATAGCTCAGAGCGGCCAGCGTCTCGAATACGATCAGCTGGCCCGACAGTGTCGGCGCCAGGCGCTGGCTCGCCTCGTTCCAGCACAAGGTGCCGAGCCAGGACGCGAACAGACCGATCGCGAACATCAGCCCGATGAAATCCGCCGCGCGCGGGCCGAACGGCATCTCGAACGGGTCGGTGCTCGCGATGTTCCAGGCCCAGGTCATCGCGTAGCCGAGCAGCGCAAGCGGCAAGGTCGTCAGGCCCTGCGCGGTGGCCCAGCCGCGCGCGCTGCGGTCCGGGTGCGCGCGCAGCCATTCGGCGTTGCGGATCGGGTACCAGGTCCAGCACGCGACCGCGCCGGCGGCGAGCAGGCCGCCGAACGCGTAGCGCGCGAGGTTGGCGCGCGGGTCGGCCCGCAGCTGCTCGAGTTCGACGTGGTTGACGAGCCCGATGCCGAGCGCGATCAGCGCGAGCGATGGCAGCAGCCGGCGCCACGCGAGCGGGGTCTCGGCGCGGGCGCCGGGCGCGGCGCGGCGCAGCTTCGAGGTGATCGCGATCACGACCGGCAAGGTGCCGATGATCATCGTCGGCAGCGGCCCGCCGGCGCGCTGGATCGCACTCGCCAGGAACAGGTAGTAGACGATGTTGCCGACCAGCGCGAGCTTCAGCGCCTCGAGCCAGTCGGCGCGCGTCAGCTGCTGCAGTCGAGCACGATCGAACCACGCCAGCGGCAGCGCGATCAGCCCGAACGCGAGGTAGCGGCCGAACGATTGCAGCGTCGCCGGGTACTCCGGCAGCAGCAGCGGGCCGACGAACACCAGCCCCCACATCAGGCCGGCGGCGAGGGCGAAGAGAATGCCGGCAAGGAGTCGAGGTGGGTTCATCGTGCGCGGCAGTTTGCCGCAACCGGGCCCGGTCCATCGTTCTGCCCAGGAGAATCGTCATGAAGTCCATCGACACGACCCGGCGCCGTTGGCTGGCTGCGGCGGCCAGCGCCGCGCTGCTGTGCCCTGCCGGCATGCCGGCACTCGCCGCCGACCCGGCGCAGACGAAGCGGCTGCATGCGCTCTTCGACGAACGCTGGGAGGCGCAGATGCAGCGCTACCCGGAGTGGGCGAGCTATCTGGGCGACATGCGCTACGGCGACCGGCTCCAGGACGCCTCGCCTGCGGCGACGGCCAGCGCGTTCGCCGCGTCGCGCGAGACGCTGGCGCGCGCGCAGGCGATTCGACGCGACGCGCTCGCGCCGGTCGACCAGGTCTCGCTCGACATGTTCATCTACGAATTGAAGGAGGACCTGCGCTACGAGCCGTTCGCCGGATACCGCAGCCTGAGCCTCGGCGCGCTCGGCGGGTTCCAGGCGGACTTCGCCGACCTGCTCGCCAGCAGCCCGGTCACGACGCGGGCGCAGGTCGAGCAGATGCTGGCGCGCATCGCGGCCTACCCGCGCCGCGTCGACCAGGAACTGGCGCGGCTGCGCGAAGGCGTGCGGCTGGGCTGGGTGCCGCCGCGCAGCGTGCTCGAGCGCGTGCTCGTGCAACTCGACGCAGAACTGAGCCCGGCCCCGGAGCAGGGCCCGTTCTTCCTGCCGTTCACGCGCCTCGGCGCCGACATCCCGGCCGCCGAGCAGCAGGCGCTGCGCGAACGCGCGACGCGGGCCATCGCCGAGCAGGTGCTGGCGCCGCTGCGCCGGCTGCGGGTCTTCGTCGCCGACGAGTACCTGCGCGCCGCGCCGCTCGACGGGGCGATGAGCCGCTATCCGCAGGGCGGCGAGGTCTACGCGGCGCTGGTGCAGTCACGGACGACCACCACGCTGACGGCAGTGCAGATCCACGCACTCGGCCTGCGCGAGATGGCGCGCCTGCGGGCCGAGATGGAGGGCGTACGACGCGAGGTCGGCTTCGAGGGCGACTTCGCACAATTCGTCAGGCACCTGAACACCGACCCGAAGTTCTTCCACGCCAGCCCGGAGGCGCTGCTCGCCGGCTACCGCGACATCGCCAAGCGCATCGACCCCGAACTGCCTCGGCTGTTCGCCGTGTTGCCGCGCGCGCCCTACGGCGTGCGCGCGATGCCGGCCCACCGCGGCCCGGACGCCGCCGAGTACTACGACGGGCCGGCCCTCGACGGTTCGCGCGGCGGCTGGTTCAACGCCAATGCCGTGGGGTGGCGCGTCCGTCCGGTCTGGGCGATGGAAACGCTCGTCGCGCACGAGGCGGTGCCGGGTCATCACTTGCAAACGGCCCGGGCGCTCGAACTCGGCGAGTTGCCGAAATTCCGTCGCAGCGCGGGCTATGTGGCGTACGGCGAGGGCTGGGCCGTTTATGCCGAGACGCTCGGCTTCGAGCTCGGCCTGTACAAGGACCCCTACAGCCGCTTCGGCCACCTCCAGTGGCAGGCCTTTCGCGCCGCACGCCTCGTCGTCGACACCGGCATCCATGCGTTTGGCTGGTCACGCCAGCAGGCGATCGACTGGATGGCCGAGCGCACCGGCCGTGAACTGTCGTTCGTCAGCAGCGAGGTCGACCGCTACTACTCTTGGCCGGCGCAGGCGCTGGGCTACATGGTCGGTGAGCTGAAGATCATGGAACTGCGCGACCGCGCGAAACAGAAGCTCGGTGCGCGCTTTGACATCCGCCAATTTCACGGTGTGGTTCTCGACCAGGGCGCGGTGCCGCTGCCGGTGCTGGAGCGCGCGGTCGATGCGTGGGTGGCGGCGCTCGCCGCCACGCCGAGCTGACCCCGCATCGAAGCTCGGCAGGCGTCAGGCCGGTGCGTTGCCCCAACCACCCCCGAGCGCCCGGATCAGCCCGACCGTGGCCTGGTACTGCGCCGAGCGCACCTGCAGCGCCTGGCGCCGGTTCGCGAGCTCGCTGCGGCGTGCGTCCAGCAGTTCGAGCTGGCTGACGTAGCCGTTGCGGTAGCGCGAGGTCGAGAGCACGGTTGCGCGGCTCGCCGAATCGACGGCCTGCGCCTGCGCGCCGGCCTGGTCGGCGAGCAGGCGCAGCGCCGAGAGCTGGTCCTCGACCTCGCGGAACGCGACCAGCACCTGCTCGCGGTAGCTCGCGGCGGCGGCGTCCCACTGCGCGTTCGCGTTCTGCAGCCCGGCCTCGCGGCGGCCGCCGTCGAACACCGGCAACGACAGCAGCGCGCCGACGCCCCAGGCGCGCGCCGACCACTTGAACAGATCGCCGAGGTCGGTGGACGCGAAGCCGCCCGAGGCGGTCAGCGACACGTCCGGGAACCACGCCGTCTGCGCGACGCCGACGCGCGCCTGCGCGGCCAGCATCGTGCGCTGCGCCGCGGCCACGTCGGGTCGGCGCGCGAGCACCGTGCTCGGCACGCCGGGCGGCACCTGCGGCAGCGCATCGTTCCAGTCGGTGTCGGCCACCGTCAGGCCGCTCGGCAACTCGCCCAGCAGCACCGCGAGCGCGTGTTCGAGTTCGGCGCGGCGCTGGTCCAGCGCGAGCGCCTGCGACTCGGTCGCCGCGACCTCGGTGCGCACGCGCGCGAGGTCGAGCTCGGCGACGTCGCCGGCCTGGTAGCGGCGCTCGGTCAGGCGCAGGGTGTCGCGGTAGGCGACGACGGTCTGGCGCACCAGTGCGCGTTCGGCATCGAGCGCACGCAATCCGAAATAGGTCTGCGCGACGTCCGACTGCACCAGCAGCCGCGTGCTCTGCACCAGCGCCTCGCGCGCCTGCGCGTCGAGCGCGGCGGCGTTGCTGGCCTTTGCGAGCCGGCCGAACAGGTCGAGCTCGTAGGAGGCGCCGACGCCGGCGTTCAGCACCGTGCCGGGCGCCGTCGTGCCGAACGCCGGGCTCGTGGTCTGGCGCGCCGCGCCGGCGTTCAGGCCGAGCTGCGGCGCTCGATCGGCATCGGCCGATCGAACCAGCGCGCGCGCCTGCGCCAGCCGCGCCGCGGCGAGCTGGATGCTGGTGTTGTGGCGATCGGCGCGTGCGACCAGCTCATCGAGCAGCGGGTCGGCGAAGGCCTTCCACCACTCGCCACGCGGCTGCGCTTCGGCCGGCGCGAGCGCGGCCCAGCGGCCGTCGAGCTCCTTGAACGTGGCCGGGGCCGCGGGCGGGGCGGCGGGTTCGAAGGCCGCTGTCGTCGCGCAGCCGGCGAGCACGAGCGCGGCGAACAAGGGCGCCAGCGCCCAGCGTGCGGGGGTCGAGAAGAGCTTGCTGTTCATGTCGTGTCCTCGAGGCGCGGCCTCGTTCATTCGGGGAAGCGCAGCGGCGCGGCCGGTTGCGGGCTGAGCGGGTGGCTCGCACCGCCGCCGCCGATCGCCTCGGCCGGGTCGACGTGCGGCACGCCGCCATGCAGCTTCAGCGGCCGGTTGCCGGTGAGGCGGCGCAGCAGCACATAGAACACCGGCGTCAGGAAGATGCCGAACGCGGTCACGCCGATCATCCCGGCGAACACCGCCACACCCATCGCATGCCGCATCTCGGCGCCGGCGCCGGTCGCGAGCACCAGCGGCAGCACGCCCATCACGAAGGCCATCGAGGTCATCAGGATCGGGCGCAGGCGCAGGCGGCTCGCTTCGATCGCGGCCTGGATCGGCGTTCGGCCCGCGAACTCGAGCTCGCGCGCGAACTCGACGATCAGGATCGCGTTCTTCGCACTCAGGCCGACCAGCACCATCAAGCCGATCTGCGTGAACACGTTGTTGTCGCCGTCCGAGAGCCAGACGCCGGTCATCGCCGCGAGCAGGCCCATCGGCACGATCAGCAGGATCGCCAGCGGCAAGGTCAGGCTTTCATACTGCGCGGCGAGCACCAGGAACACGAGCAGGATCGCGATCGGGAAGATCAGCGCGGCCGAATCGCCCGCGAGGATCTCCTGATAGGTCAGGTCGGTCCACTCGTATGAGATCCCTGGCGGCAGCGTCTCGGCGGCGATGCGCTTGATCGCGTCCTGCGCCTGGCCCGACGAAAAGCCCGGCGCCGGGCCGCCGTTGATGTCGGCGGTCAGGAAGCCGTTGTAGCGCATCGCGCGCTCCGGGCCGAAGCTCGGCGTCACCTTCATCAGCGCCGCCAGCGGCACCATCTCGCCGCTCGCCGAGCGCACCTTCAGCGCGCCGATGTCTTCGGCGCGTGCGCGGTAGGCGGCGTCGGCCTGCACGCGCACCGAGTAGGTCCGGCCGAAGCGGTTGAAGTCGTTCGCGTACAGGCTGCCGAGGTAGATCTGCATCGTCTCGAACACGTCGGTCACGGCCACACCGAGCTGGCGCGCCTTGGTGCGGTCGATGTCGGCGTAGAGCTGCGGCGTGTTCACCTGCCAGCTCGAGAACAGGCCGGCGAGCTCGGGCGTTTGATAGGCCTTCGCCATGAAGGCCTTCTGTGCCGCGTCGAGCGCGTCGAAGCCGAGCGAGGCGCGGTCTTCGAGCTGCAGCTTGAAGCCGCCGGTCGTGCCCAGGCCCTGCACCGGCGGCGGCGGGAAGATCGCGATGAACGCGTCCTGGATCTGGCCGAACTGCTGGTTCAGCGCACCCGCGATCGCGCCGGCGCTCAGGGCCTTGCCCTTGCGCTGGTCGAAGTCCTTCAGCGTGACGAACACGATGCCGGAGTTCGAGCTGTTCGTGAAGCCGTTGATCGACAGGCCCGGGAAGGTCACCGCGTGCTCGACACCGGGCTGCTTCATCACGATGTCGTCCATGCGGCGCGTGACCTCTTCGGTGCGGTCCAGGGTCGCGCCATCGGGCAGCTGCGCGAAGCCGATCAGGTACTGCTTGTCCTGCGCCGGCACGAAGCCGTGCGGCACCAGCCTGAACACGCCGACCGTGGCCGCCGCGAGCGCGAGGTAGACGACGAACATCAGCGCCTTGCGCGAGATCGCGTGCTTCACGCCGCCGCTGTACGCGGTCGCGCCGCGCAGGAAGAGCCGGTTGAAGCCGCGGAAGAAGCCGCCGAGCAGCCAATCCATGCCGCGCGTCAGCGCGTCCTTCGGCGCGCCGTGGCCCTTCAGCAGCAGCGCGGCCAAGGCCGGCGACAGGGTCAGCGAGTTGATTGCCGAGATCACGGTCGAGATCGCGATCGTGAGCGCGAACTGGCGGTAGAACTGGCCGGTCAGGCCGCTGATGAACGCGAGCGGCACGAACACCGCGACCAGCACCAGCGCGATCGCGATGATCGGCCCCGAGACCTCGCGCATCGCGCGATAGGTCGCTTCGCGCGGGCTCAGGCCGCTCTCGATGTTGCGCTCGACGTTCTCGACCACGACGATCGCGTCGTCGACGACGATGCCGATCGCGAGCACGAGACCGAACAGACTCAGCGCGTTGATCGAAAAGCCGAAGATCTTCATCACGCCGAAGGTGCCGACCACCGCGACCGGCACCGCGAGCAGCGGGATGATCGACGCGCGCCAGGTCTGCAGGAACAGGATCACGACCAGCACGACGAGCGCGATCGCCTCGAGCAAGGTGTGCACCACCGACTCGATCGATGCGCGCACGAACTGCGTCGGGTCGTAGACGATCTCGTAGGTGACGCCTTCGGGCATCGCCTTCTTGATGTCCTGCATCGTCGCGCGCACGCCGTTGCTGATCGCGATCGCGTTCGAGCCCGGTGCGGCGAAGATCGGCACCGCGACCGCGTCCTTGTTGTCGAGCAGCGAGCGCAACGAGTAGTCGGCCGCGCCGAGCTCGATGCGGGCGATGTCGCGCAGGCGCGTGATCGCGCCGTCGGCGCCGGTCTTGACGATGATCTCGCCGAACTCCTCCTCGTTCTGCAGCCGGCCCTGGGCGTTGACCGAGAGCTGCACGTCGATGCCCTGCAGCCCCGGCGATGCGCCGACCACGCCCGCGGCGGCCTGCACGTTCTGCTCGCGGATCGCGGCAACCACGTCGCTCGCCGACAGGCCGCGGTTCGCGACCTTCTGCGGGTCGAGCCAGACGCGCATCGAGTAGTCGCCCGAGCCGAACAGCTGCACGTCGCCGACGCCCTCGACACGCGCGAGCCGGTCCTTGACATTGAGCACCGCGTAGTTGCGCAGGTACGTCATGTCGTAGCGCCCGTTCGGCGACAGCAGGTGCACGACCATCGTCAGGTCGACCGAGCTTTTCACGGTCGTGATGCCGAGCCGCCGCACTTCCTCGGGCAAGCGCGCCTCGGCACGCGCGACCCGGTTCTGCACCAGCTGCTGCGCCTTGTCGGGATCGGTGCCGAGCTTGAAGGTGACGGTCAGCGTCATCAGCCCATCGGTCGTCGCCTGGCTCGCCATGTAGAGCATGCCTTCGACGCCGTTGATCTGCTCCTCGATCGGTGTCGCCACGGTCTCGGCGATGACCTTCGGGTTCGCGCCGGGGTAGTTGGCGCGCACGACGATCGACGGCGGCACGACCTCCGGGTATTCGGAGATCGGCAGCCCGCGCACCGCGATCAGGCCGCCGAGAAAGATCAGCAGCGACAGCACGCCGGCGAAGATCGGCCGGTCGATGAAGAATTTCGAGAGATTCATGGCGAGCCTTCCGTTCTCAGGAGCGCGGCGCCGCGTCGCGCGCCGCCTCGGCCTTGATTTCCATCGCGACCGGCGCCGGCGCGACAAGCGCCCCCGGCCGCACGCGCTGCAGGCCGTTGACGATCACGCGTTCCTGCGGCTGCAGGCCGGCGGTCACGATGCGCAGCCCGTTGACATGCGCGCCGAGCGTCACTTCGCGGTACGCGGCCTTGTTGTCGTTGCCGACGACCATCACGTACTTCTTGTTCTGGTCGGTGCCGACCGCGCGCTCGTTGACCAGCAGCGCCGCGGTGGTCTTGACCTGGCCCATGCGCAGCTTCGCGAACTGGCCCGGGATCAGGCTGCCGTCGGCGTTGTCGAACACCGCGCGCACGCGCACCGTGCCGCTCTTCGCGTCGACCTGGTTGTCGACGAGTTGCAGGTGGCCGCTGAACGGCGTGTCGGCGGTCGCGACGGTGCCCATCTGCACGGGAATCTTTTCCAGCTGCGCGCGCGCGCTGGCGCCCACGCTCTTGTCCTGGGCTTGCAGGTCGCGCAGCGCGCGCGTGACGACCTGCTCGTCGGCATCAAAGCTGGCGTAGATCGGGCTGACCGAGACCAGGGTCGTCAGCACCGGCGCGCCGGGGCCGGCCGCGACGAGGTTGCCGACCGTGATCTCGAGCCGGCCGACGCGGCCCGCGACCGGCGCGCGCACCTGCGTGTAGCCCAGGCTCAGGCGTGCGGTCTGCAGCGCGGCCTGCGCGGCGCGCAGGTTCGCATCGGCCTCGCGCTGTGCGTTGATGCGCTCGTCGGCCTCGCGCTGCGCGATCGCGCGCTCGTCGAGCAGGCGCTGGGCGCGTTCGAACTCGCTGCGCGTGTACGAGACGCGGGCCTGCGCCGCGGCGACCTGCGCTTCGGCGCGGTCCACGTCGGCCGCGTAGGGCGCTGGGTCGATCGTCAGCAGCAGCTCGCCCTTCTTCACCAGCGCGCCCTCGCGGAAGTGCACGGCCTGCACGGTGCCGGCGACGCGCGAACGGATGTCGACGCGCTCGACGGCTTCGAGCCGGCCCGAGAATTCGTCCCAGGTCGCGACGTTGCTGGCGACGACGGTCGCGACCGAGACGGCCGTGGCCGGCGCCTCGGCGGCCGGCGCGGCTTCGGCGGTGCTGCGCAGGCTGAACACCGCGGTGGCGATCGCCGAGAGCGCGGTCAGCACGGTACCGGCGACCCAGAGGCGGCGGCGGATGGCGAGCGGGAAGCGGTTCGACATGATGATTTCCTTCGATGTGTCGGTCGTTTGCAAGTGACCCGGCAAGGCTGCGCCCCGGCCCGCCGAAGATGGTTTTCGGCTGCGAAAGGTGGGGAACTGGAGGCCTCAGGCCGGCGTCAGATATTTCGTAGTGAACGCTACGGCATGTGGCACAATGTAGCCATCGCACAAGGCCTCGTCAAGAGATTTATTAGCGATCGTTATGAAAAAGACATCAGAGACAACGCCGCCCTGCGTCGCAGCGGTGCCCAGACCCCGCGGCCGGCCGCTCTCGTTCGACCGCGACACCGCGCTCGACCGCGCGATGCACGTGTTCTGGGAGCACGGCTACGAGGCCGCGTCGGTCAGTGACCTGACCACCGCGATGGGCATCACGCCGCCCAGCCTGTACACCGCGTTCGGCGACAAGGAGCACCTGTTCCTCGAGGCGATCGAGCGCTACGGCAAAGGCCCGGGCGGCTTCGGCCAGCGCGCGCTCGACGAGGAGCCGACCGCGCGCGACGCGATCCAGCGCCTGCTCAACGAGGCGGCCGCCGAGTTGACGGAAGACTGCCACCCGCTCGGCTGCATGATGGTGATGGCCGCGACCAACTGTTCGGTCGCCGCCGAGCACATCCAGACCGCGCTCGTGAAACGCCGCGCGCTGGGTGTGGCGAACATCCAGGCGCGCATCCAGCGCGGCATCGCCGAGGGCGAGCTGGCGGCCGACACCGACGCCGGCGCGCTCGCGAACTTCTACTCCACGGTCTACCAGGGCATGTCGATGCAGGCCAAGGACGGCGCGTCACGCGCGAGCCTGCTGGGCAGCGTCGCGATGGCGATGCGCTCGTGGCCGGGGCCGTCCGCGCCACCGCGGGCGACGGCCGCGCGGCGCGTTGGC
>Ga0307513_10010793_pt1 | contig 11415 bp, 8 predicted proteins | sample 15_EM_MG_FD_202174 | JGI IMG/M metagenome (GOLD analysis project Ga0307513, IMG submission 202174) | Populus trichocarpa ectomycorrhiza microbial communities from riparian zone in the Pacific Northwest, United States - 15_EM | ecosystem: Host-associated > Plants > Roots > Unclassified | place... | reverse complement strand
CCACCGAAACCGTACCTCCGCCCTCCCGTCATCTGCCTCCCCCTTCCTGAATCACTAGGAGCGCAAAATTTCGGCTCTCGTCTTGCTACTTTGACATTCCGACGATCTAAAACACCATCGTGGACAGTTCGTGACAGGACCCCACCCAAAGACGTCGACGGGTTCGAGGAAATACAAATAGATACTCCAGGAATAATCTGTGGAACCACTCGAGGTATCGTTAAACATTTGACCAGGGACCATGTTGCGATTGCGAAAGGAACGGAATGGCTTCACATTTCTTTCGAAAACTAGTAAGCGGTGCTCCCATCTCTACTTCTGATCCTACTGACGAGGGTCACTTTCCAGCCTCGCGTTGTCCCCTCCAGTTCCACTCTTCCATCCTGCAGCACTCCCGTTGCATACCTTCCTCACTCACCCACCAAGTCGACACATATTAGCGCTCTCACTACGTGATCCTGGTGCTAATCAGAATATGCCCGCAAACACCAATGCGTTTATCCAAGCACAAACGATACGAGGCGTAAAGAAAGTGTCAAACGAGGAGTGGTGCCAATGGACCGATATATTGAGACCAGACATACTATATGCGCTTCCAGATGTACCCAAGACTCAAGGAGGGGCCAATGAGGACGAAGCGGTCGGGAAAATAAGCGTAATTCCCGGCGAAGGGAGGGCAGTCAGCCAGAAACGTACTGGAAAAAGTTTGGATCGCACAGCGGCGTGGTTGGAAGGCCTTCTTTCGGAGACGACTCCTAAGCTCACCGACGGAGAGCTGAACGAGCAGCGCCCACCGGTGTTTGTCCAGCTGATGGGTGGGCGACGAGCTCGTGCGAGGGATGAATTCTCTAGGATGCTGATAGGAAAACTTGATAAGCCTGACTCGGAAAAGTTGGGCGGGTTACGTACCCTGGACGAGGGTGTGGCGGGATATGTCGTGGAGTTGGTTGATCTGCCAACGAAGGCATTCCGGTTTCCGCCTCCTCCCAACCTCTACGAGAGGGAAATCCAAACAGAAGAAGACTTTGAAGAGAATGATTTGGAAGGGAATCCAGTACATGTCCCAGTCAATCCTAGTACGGTAACGTCTCTGATCCGAACGTCATTGGAGCTTCTCCCCCAATCAAAACCAAGAATCGCACACACTGCTCCGTCACCCCACTCCATCCTCCGACTTGTCCTGGAATGTGGGATCGACTTGTTCGACACAGTATGGGCAACGGAGGCCGCAGACCTAGGGGTATCGTTGGAGTTCGAGTTCCCCGCACCAACTCACGTCAGCGGAACGGGCTTACTTCCGATCGGGCGGAACCTTTTCGATGAACAATACGCGACGGACTTCTCCGTCCTCGGCACCGGACTCAATAATCATAGTGGCTGCGCCAGCTGTCACCCACGTTTCAGCGATGCTTCGCTCGTGCACAGCAAAGTTGATGAGCGACACCCGAAGGACAATGCGGCTCCTGGCTACACGCGTGCTTATATTCATCACCTGTTGCACACACACGAAATGAGCTCATACACTCTGCTTCATCTCCACAACCTTGCTGTCGTAGAGGAGTTCTTTGTTTCGATTCGGACTATTCTCAGGCTCTCTTGCGGCGAATTTGAGAAGGAGGTGAGGAGGTTTTATGATGTATATGACTCAGGCATGAGTGTACTTGAGGAGGCAAGGGTCAGGTGGAGAGAGGTGGAAGACGCCCGAGGCAAAGGCCGTTTGAAGAGAGAACGTGAAATGGCGGCGGCGGCGGCCACTGCACAAGGAGTAGAGGGATGGGCAAAAGATGTGGAAACCCCAGCTGACCCAATAGAAGCCGTTCGAGGTGACGTGGAGTTAGCTGGAGATCCAGCATCGACTGCGGCTAATCTTCTTCGTAAGCAACTATTATTACCATGCCTACAACTGATTGCATATTCACGACCAACAGGAAATTAGCAACGACTAAGTACTTTGATTCACCCATGAAGCTAAGTACCAAGCACAGAGAGTGTGTGATTGGGGGCACGATTGACAAGAGAGATTGAGTTAGGACTAATCTTCTGTGGCAGTTGCTCTTGGGTCTCTCAATTATCCTATCTCGACTCCCTTTGGTCGCCTTCCTCTCTTCCTTCCCGCCTCTCTCTTCCTTGTTCGCCTTGTTCGAGGGTTACGCTCGTGGGCGATGGATCTGTCAGGTTTTCTGTGAGCTCCGGTGGTTGCATATTTATTGGACACCAGCTCAGTGAGCCAACCTTGATCAGTATTCCCATGAAGCTTTGGTCGTTTTTAGAATTCCCAGGTAGATGCTGAAGAAATGTTATCCCCAAGAGACTATATTGAGCAAGAATTTGATACACGTTTGCAAGGCGATCGACCACTCTGGAAAAAGTGTGATGACCTTAGGGTGTGTTCCAGACTCTCGAAAGCTGATAACTTTCCGTTGGGAGGGCACCAGGACTGACTTGTACGAAAGCTGACGTTAAGACGAGCTGGACGCATTCGAAGGGCTGAGGAAGCTTTTTCTATACTCTCGTTCAGCAATGCCCCTCAGATTAATGTCCTTGACACGAGCTCCGGCCCAATCACGTGTTGCGCAATACTAATGACACAACTTGAACTTCCCCACATTAATGCTTGTTCGTCGGCTGCCACGTTCAGTGCGACCTCAGAGAATACGGTTTCTGCACGTCTCCGCGAGGAGAACAGAACGAGAAAAGTTTGACCCGTACGCGGTCGAGAGAGCACAAGATGAAGTCGACGTTTGTATTGTCGGTGCTGGCCCGGCAGGATTGAGTGCTGCAATAAGACTCAAACAGCTGGAACAAGAGAAAGGAAAGGAGATACGTGTCGTTGTACTCGAGAAAGGCCCAGATGTCGGTAGGTCTTTCGAATCTTAATTTCTAATGCCATGATGTCGTCCTGCAGGAACCCCAGCACTGATTTCTCTCACTAGGTGCCCATATCCTATCTGGAGCTGCAATTGAACCGCGCGCGTTGAACGAACTTTTACCCAACTGGGAATCTCGAGAACGTCACCCTCTGACTCAGCCAGCGACGGCTGATCGAATGCGGTACCTTACGGAGAAGTACTCCTTCCCAATGCCCCACCCACCGCAAATGAGCAACAAAGGCAACTACGTTCTCTCCCTCTCACAATTCGTTTCCTGGCTCGGAGGTATCGCCGAAGAGTTGGGAGTCGAAGTGTACCCCGGATTTGCAGGTGCATCACTAGTCTTTGATGAGCATGACGGGAAGAAGGTCGTGCGAGGTGTGCGCACGAATGAAGTCGGCCTGGATAGGCAGGATCGAATGAAAGAGTCCTTCGAACCAGGGATGGAATTCCTTGCCAAAGTGACTCTCCTCGCTGAAGGTGCGCATGGGTCACTAACGAAGACGGCGGTGCGCGAATTCGACCTCCGAAAGGACTCCGAACCGCAGACGTACGGCATGGGGGTAAAGGAAGTATGGCGTGTCAAGCCGGAGAAGCACCAACCTGGGCTGGTACAACACACTATGGGCTGGCCGCTCGACTTCCGAACGTATGGCGGAACGTTCTGCTACCACATGGATGGTGGGCTGGTATCTCTGGGACTGGTCGTTGGGCTTGACTATGCAAACCCTTATCTCAGCCCGTATCGAGAACTACAACGATTGAAGCACCACCCGTTGTTCAGAAATCTGTTGGAGGGCGGAGAGCGGATCGCGTACGGAGGACGAACACTCAACGAGGGCGGGATACAGAGCTTACCAATGCTGTATTTCCCTGGTGGCGCTCTCATTGGGTGTGCAGCCGGCACCTTGAACGTACCAAAGATCAAAGGCACACACAACGCTATGAAGAGCGGGATGATTGCGGCGGAAAGCGCGTTCGAAGTATTGGAGGATATGGAAGGGAAGGAGATCGGAGAAACGGTTGCTGACATGAGTGGTTACGAGAAGGCTTTGAAGGAGAGCTGGGTCTGGAAAGAACTGATGGAGGTTCGCAATATGCGGCCAAGTTTTAATACTGCTCTCGGGATATGGGGCGGCATTGCCTATTCCGGTGTAGATTCGCTCTTCTTGAAGGGGCGGGTGCCGTGGACGTTCAAACATGGTAGGAGTGACGCTGCCCATACTAAGCGGGCAAGGTAAGTAATGTTTATGGCATTTCGAGCGTGATCTTTACTGTTGTTCCTTTAGCGAATGCGAACCGATACAATATCCGCCCTTCCAACCACCGCTCTCGACTGACCTCTTGACTTCGCTCTCATTGACATCGACGAATCACGCTGAAGACCAGCCTATTCATTTACGGATCAAGCCTGAGGACCGGCTAGAGCATGTCAAGAAGAACGTTGGGGAGTACGCTGGACTACTTGGTCATGCTTGTCCGGCTGCCGTGTACGAATATGTTGATGCTGAGCCAGGCGAGGAAGGTAGCTTTGAGGGCAAGAAGCTGGTCATCAATTCGCAGGTGTGCCTGAATCTAGGTCCTAACGAGTGAGCTATGGGCTAACCACAAAGTAGAACTGCATTCATTGCAAGCTGTGCGATATTAAGGTTCCGACGCAGGATATTACATGGACGGTACCAGAAGGTGGAGGCGGTCCAAAATACTGTGAGCTTGCTCTTGGTGTCTCCAACTCACTAGGGCTGACCCTCCCTCAGCTATTACATAGCCTATCAATAGTTAGCAGCCAGTTGTTAGAGATTGTAACAAAACAATTTGACCATTTGGGAACCCCTTGGTCACAATGATTGCAATTATGCAATCTGGGTTTAAGTTGCCAGTGTTGTGTTTGAAAGCCAGGAATGACACCAAGTAACAACTTTCATCCAATTACGGCCTTTATTACTCATCAGGCGTTGTGATCAAAGGAACCTACTGCTCTCACCATTGTGCGACACTCCCCTGGATCGTTTAGAGAGTTGGCGCTTAGACTCAGGAATACTGCCTTCCTGGGGACCTCAGGAGGCCACATCTCCGTATAAACGCCGTGAACTACGTCAATTATGAGTGGCCAGAGCCGATGAAGGTCACCTCGATCGCAAGAAAATTCCACACACACCACGGATACCCCTGTATTTCCACTGACTGGTGATATTGTATGACAAATTTCCTGGAGGTTTCACCACGGCAGCACACGAGGGTGTAGCACTTACTCTCAAAATAGTCGCGGGCGCAAATAGCTGTGAAGTATGGTCCAAATAGCCGCTAATCGGGTGTCCAACCGAAAATTGGGATAAGCCTCACGATTGCAACCCATGCGTGTGATTATTCATCTGTTTCTGTCGCACTGTTCGTGTCAAGTACAAGAAATCACACGAGTTCTATTTGGAACCATGCACTCTCCAAGCCGTCGGCGATGTAACCTCTTGCTCAATCGCCGATTTCGGTGTTGCTCAGTAGTTCGTTTATTTTCTTCGAGGCCTCCGGTTTGCTCATACGCTGCAGGTCAGACTGCGTCACATCCTGTCCCGTCTGCTTGGCCAGTGCGGTGACATAGTCCTTTTGCTTCGCAGTGGCGGGGCCATCCTCCAATAAGGTAGCTGACTTCGTCTAGTGCGGCATACCGTCCAGTTAATAAACTTGCATATACTCAGCGCAACGCTGCTGGATTGCACCTTCGACAAGACGCACCAGACGCACCGAGCATGGAACAGAACTGCCATTCTTCAGTTCATCACTTTTCGTGCTCGCCTCACTCCTAGTAGTCTCCTCATCAGAAGGCAACTTGGCGTGGTTCCCACCGGCGGGCTTGTGGAGGAAGGTGGCTTCCCCTGCTTCCCCTGCGGTCATCGAAACCGACACCAGCACGGGGCAAATGAAACAGGGAGGGCAACATGCTGAGCTCTTATAGCCCACCCGTTCCAAGAGACATACCATTACCAGGAGCCCGCTGATTGGAGGGGACAATCGCCGAATTACCTGGGTTTGACTGCTCGACCAGTGAGTCTTTCGGTTACACCCCAGAAAGTGCTCGTACCATCATACAAGGATTCGATTTTGCAAACAGGTTCGTGGTGTTGTGGTGGAGACCAGGTTCGAGCACAGGCTCCAACTGATCGAGAATGACGACACTCCTCATGGATATTTCCTCGGCTCACAAGACGATGGTAAAGGGTAACTATATGGTGCATATGGAACGGGCAAGTGAAATTCGTTGGGGACAATAGTCACATTAAGGTGGGATGCGGAAAGGAGTGGCTATGTAGAAGGGCGGGACCAGATGCTAGATGAAAGGCAGAACCGTGAATCAGTGGCTATCGATATGAACGATAGGTAATGCACGATGCATATGTTCAGGTGCGGGTGGTGGTAGATAAATAGAACCATGATCGAGGAAAGAGTGCTTGTGTCTGTGTGTGCGTGTCAGGACAGGGGTGGTGATAATGCGATATGCTACGATGGGGAGTGAATTATTCCAATGATGAATCCACGAATCAACCGTTGAAAGTCCGAAAACGATCCCAAGTCATAAGCTGAAACCATCGTAAAGGTCATAAATTTGCCAGTACTATCTTCCCTATTTTTATTCCTCTATTTTCTGCGTCGAGTTGTGGTCGGACCGAGGAACATCCCGAACCAGCTCACGAAAATGACCAAAAATTGGAAAATCCACTCGGTGCCAGGAAGCTGCAGAGCAAGATCAAGTGCGGCATAAGTCAACTCGGCACTGGGAAGTGGCATTCTTTTAGCTTTCACTTCATTGTCAGTGGTGTGCATTGGGATGACTGCAAGCTCGGGATCGGCATCCATGAAGTCTTCATCACCCTCGTCGTCTTCACCACTTCCATTGGTCGAGGGAGAGGATGGGAAGGGTGGTACGGGCGAGGTATTCGCGCTCCTCCAGACTCGACTATGCTCTTCATCACTCTCATCCGTATCATCGCTTCCTTCCTTGTGAGGGCCATAATCCTGGCGAGGAACGCACAAGCTCATCCGTCCACCAGGAGTAGGGGTACCAGCCGCACTCCTAAGCTTTTCCACAGCATCTATGAGTGGAGTGGCGCTCCTCGGGTCTGGTCGAGGTACGGGACTTCCAGATCTAGACGTGGAGATAACGAGGTCCTGAGGGGACGTGCAGACGGATCTGGGCGTGATCGGACGACTGGAACACCCCAGAGGTGGGAGGTTCGCCGTGGGGGCAGCAGCATTCGCCACCTCGACAAGGAGGTGTAAAGCCTCACGCGCCTTGCACATCTCCTCGTCCACTTTCTCATCCTCTTCGTCAACGTCCACGTCGACGAGGATGTTCCCCCGAGCGGGATCGACCAGCCCGACCTTCTCATCCACCTCTTCCGCATCTAGTAACTTTGCATCCTCATCCTGAGCCTCGAGGTCTTCCTCGTGGGCTTTGCGCTCCCGCGCTTGCAGCAGCATGTGGCGGCCAATGATGACAAGGACTACCACGAGCGATGAGAGTGTGGCGGAGATCGCAAGCGCCGCATATGGGTCAATACGCGCACCCATGACTTCCAGTGATGCATGAGAGGATTGTGACTCTTCAGTTAGAGAGGCTTGATGGTCGAATGCTCCGGGGATGGCAAGCTCTTCGGGGTCGGCAGTCGCGAGTTCGGAGTCACTCATTTCCGAAACTCCCACAAGTGATTGATTTACGACGTCGTCCACCTTGGCATCTTCAAGAAGCAGCCCCTCTTCTCCGTATCCATTCTCAAGCCGCAAGACTTCCCCTACCAACACGTCCGCTTCGTCCTTCGCAACCTCGATGAACATGTCTCTCATGCCCTCGAGGACCCTTGAAATGCCCATTGCGAGAGTAGCACCTTGAATGTCGATTTCGGGAAGCTTGATGTCCGGTAGGCTGGGCAAATGCGGGAGATGAAGGCCGGCCAAGTCCTCGCCAAAGAGCAGGTCAGGGAGCGGAGGGATGTGGAACTTTGAGCTTGAAGGCGTTTTGACTGCTTCATCGTCAGCTTCAGCAGCGATTTCTGGCGTAGCAGGTCGATCTCTAAACCAAGATAAGTCAGCGCCTTCTAATTAGCAAGTATGAAGATGTAAAGAGAACTGGGGCTGAGTGGACGAATCTTCATCCTGCACTTCAAGCAACCAAGGAGTGGAATGAACAACCACGCTACCACCAAGTTTTGCGCCTTGGCCCAGGGAGGTGGTCTTCTCTAATAGTAGAGTATTGAGTAAGTATTATACTCACAGAACGAGTTCTTGGTTATTTCCGAGGTCGGGCGTATCGGGTCGATTCCTACATTCGAGAGTGAGCATATATTATTGGGGAACGCCTAAGAGAAGCTACACGGGCCCAAACTTCCGCTCTCGTTCTTGGTCAATTCTAAGGTAGTGTCGACACACCGAAGGATTGAGCAGAGGTGGCGAAAGTAAATGAGTGAGGCAATGAGAAGGACAGGAGGCGCCATTTTAGGGCTCATTGAATGACGGAAGTCAAGCACAGCAAACGCCTTCAGTTGGCGTAGCACGTCACTGAGGGCGGCCATAGCGACTGCCATGAAGCACGGATATTCTGCCCAGTCCTCTATGGGATCGCAATCTGCTGTGTAGTGCTCCGTGGTGGAGCAAGCCTGTGAAAGGCCCGCGGAATGTGGGCACTGATATTTTTTCATGAGTCAAAGCTTTAGATACCTTCGTCGACAACGAAGGACATCCAACAACTTGAGCTTGGGTACGAGTTTCTCAGCTCTGTACTGAGCATCTCACTTGTAGCGATAGATCTCTTGAACCATTAATATTTAGCACCACTATGCTTGGTAGCCATTGGAGCAGGAAGTATGATGTTGGTAACCTAGTACCCATCCAGCACCGGTTCTTCAACGCAAACCAGCGTAATCACCTTTACGAGGATACGACTCGTGATAGGTAGGAATATAAAGAGGTCATACTTACAAGACGAGCGTTTGACCATTTGCAGGTGCGGTATTACCCTTGACGATGCGGAGAAATGAATCCGAGCTGACATCTCGTCAGCCAATGTCACGTGGGATAGTTCGAATATTGATCCCGTATTCTTTGCTACTCACAAGGTATCAGCAAGGCCAACCTTGTCACCGAATGAGAGAGGCTGAGCATTGGTTGAAGATGACCCCAGAACCAAGAAGCTGATAGCGAGGAGAATATGTGTGTTCATCCTCGTTCCATTGCTGGTTGCATAGCTTGGGGTCAGTGATGCAGAGAGCGACGAGAGCGACGATGCTGGCGAGGCGGTAGCGACATCAGGGTTGAGAACCACGCGGCGGCGACGAGGGACCGTGTTGCGCGTCGCGCGGACCATTTTACGCGTTGATTAGAATATTCAGATTATTATGTGCAGCGGTGGAATGTGAGCGAGCCCAGAAAGCAATCCGACGCAGTGGAGAGGGTTAAGAATGAATGAGGCTGGGACCAATCTGCGCGTCGAACGACCGCCATGGCACCAAGAGAATCCACGCCCACGCCCATAGGCTTCGTACAAGCAAAACACAGTACCGCAGGCTCATGGGCCGCTGACCTGAGTGTGGATAGTTGGATACAGAGTGACCTTGGTTTCACTGTGGACAAACAAAAATCGCATCTTACCTGCCCCTCGAATCCTCTTGATGCCCGACAAATTGCATTGTAAGAGGTCTATTATAGAACGATCGTGAAGTCTACCAAGTTCTCCCTACAATATTACCTCGGTGGCGGTAATCACAGTTCTTCCTTTTCGGGCGTTTTCAGGGTGGCTTCTCATCCAGGGCTGCTTTTGTCTTTGAGAGTAGCTAACGAACATGGTTCAAGTTTCGTGACAGCATGATGTAGATCAACCCGCCTCAGTCGTCCCCACCCGCAGCTGCAGCCCCTCCTTTCTTTTTCGTTTTCTCCTCGACGAACACGATCTTATCTGCATCGACCCCCTTGAGGACACCCACTTGCTCCTCTAGTAGCTCTTGTATTTCTCCGCTCACGTCACCTTGAACCACCACCTCATCCAGTCCTTGAGCATTCTTCGTGACCGACGCGCCGGTTGCGAACTTCTGAGCGAACTGCTTGGCAGCCTTCTTGAGATCAATGCCTGTAGTAAATGAGGTGAGAGCCTAATCCAAACAAACAAGGGTTTTTGGCCAAACAGGTGGGTCGATTGTCGAAAAGTGTATCGCCGCGAAAGATGAGGGAGTACCTACCAAACTGTTCCAGCCCATGGACGGCAGTGACGTGCTTGTTTTTGTTTCGGGCAATTCTCTTGATTGTTATCTGGGAAGCATCGACAAATGTGACAAATCGCAACGAAATTCGACACGAAAGAAAGTACCTTCGCCGCCTATGACATAAGGATCGCATATTAGGATAGTGTGTGATGGCGTGGATGTCGATCGACTGTCTCACCTGCCGCTTCTTAGCCTCTGCATCTGCTTTGGCTTCAGCCTTGGCCTCCTTCTTTACCGCATCTTTTTCGAGTTTCTGTTGTTGATCCAAGGAGAGCGCTGATGCCTTCTGTGCCAGGGCGTCTGAGCGACGCCAGCGTTACATCGATCAGTTTCAGTTTACTTGGCATTGAATTACTTGAGAGACGAAGGCAAACCTTCAGAGTAGTACTGATCGTATAGATTAGGATGGGCCTCTTGCAACCAAGCTTTACATTTCGTGAAATGTGACCCAAACTCGCAGTATTCGGGCGGCAGGGTGCAAACTGTTCAATCCGAATTCACAAAACCATAATGACCCGCATTTGAGGAGCAAATGGATTCGATAAGTGACCAATATGCGTCGATCGAGGGTGACAGGCTGCTACCTTCGCAGTAGAGCACTTGTTTCGCTTGGAGAGGTTGCCCGCTTGATGTTGAAGCTTCAGCAGACATGATGATCGATTTAGAAGGGTCTTTGGAGAGACTTCTGGAAGTGTCGTAAGAAACGGAGATTGTGGTTCAGTCTCAGTCGCGTTTTGGTTCCTGATTCGCATCTTGGACTCAATCACTCCTCACGCGCCTTAAGAAAAATTCTATTGACCTCTCCTTTGTAGTATAGGAGGTCAGATCAGTGCTAGCGTAAGGCAATCTGAGCCCTGCGGTAGAGCCTCAAACGCGTATTTGCGGCTATATCCGTCGAATTGAAGGTATAAAGGGCGCTGCGGAGTTACATTATATATCGGTGTGTCCTCACTAACCATATAGTATCCATGGCCTTGAACGCGTCCCAACCACAGCTCCACCCCGCAAGAACCCGAGAGTTCCGGACAGCGGGATAGTGTACGATCATATAAGCAAACCCGCATTGGAGGGTGTAAGGTCAACATCTCGGTCACGTCCCCTGCCGGTCGCCGTTCGCGCGAACAGATATAAATAAGGCGCAACAAGCCTTTGGTACAAATCAGCCACCCCTCTCACTTCAATGTCAACCGATACTCTACACATTGTATACGTTCATGGGTTTAGAGGAGATCACACCTCATTCCAAGCATTCCCATCGGACCTCCATGGGCATCTCCTTCCTCAGCTCCCAACTCTTCAAA
>Ga0307513_10010792_pt1 | contig 11415 bp, 13 predicted proteins | sample 15_EM_MG_FD_202174 | JGI IMG/M metagenome (GOLD analysis project Ga0307513, IMG submission 202174) | Populus trichocarpa ectomycorrhiza microbial communities from riparian zone in the Pacific Northwest, United States - 15_EM | ecosystem: Host-associated > Plants > Roots > Unclassified | place... | reverse complement strand
TGGCAGAACGGATTTGCGGGAAGGACTTATAACGACCAAACCCATAGTACGTGATGGCTTGATTTATATGAAAAGACTTGCGTTCTGTGTGGTCCAGTCTGAACACTTGCAAGTTTGGAAACATCGCAAGGCAGCGTGCCAGTTTGAGAAGGACGTCTCGAATACAGTGGTTTCCTATCATGACGCTGGCGACACAGGTGAGTTCCATCAATGAGTGTTCCATTTTGGGTACATACTGCTATATATGGTATAAAAATTCCATATTTGGATAGTTCCGGTTTACCGAGCGGCCCGTCCTTAACCGAGAGCTGGACTACTCTAAATAACATCGATAACTGCAATGCATAAAACGACTTTTTGCGCAAAAAACAAAGAGTGGGGAACAATTTTCACCTTGAAAGGAGGCGATATATTTTCTCCAACCAAATTGGCCGCTGTACAAAAGTAGCGATGGCTAAGTAAATTATCAATAGCTGGACACAGCCCCATAACTTTGACGTCTTAGCATCTCTCTAGGACTGACCTTGAGGCCAAAGGTTGACATGCCACCTGTACCGAAAGTGCCTCCTAATCTCGAGTATCGATACCATGCTTGGCTCCAACAGCAGCGGCAGCAGCTGCACCAAAATTTGACCAAAATCCAAAACATCAGATCTGGCATCCCCCGGGACGGGTTCCAGCTCCAGCGCCCATAACTATTCACTTACCTTCTTCTGCATCATCCAGTCATCCAACTCCCTCCGGCCATCCAACCCCCTCCAGACATCCACCCCCGATCCGGCGACTGCGCCGGCATCGACCGAATGAACAACAACGCTCAACTGCCTACCAACTAGATCCCCCTCCACAACCCCAACCTGAACGACAATTGACTCAGGTCCCTGCCCAAGATCATTATTCTCAACCCTCAACCCGACCTCGTTCTCCATCAAGCTCACACCCTCCTCCACAACCCCAACCTGAACGACAAATGACTCGGGCCCCTGCCCAAGGCCATCGTTCTCAACCCCGAAACCCCTCTTCTCGATCAAGCTCAGGTTCTCCTCCGCCTTATCAACCAAAAATAACTCAGGTCCCTGCTCAAGGTGATCATTTTAAACCTCCGAACCGCCCTCATTCTCTATCAAGATCACACCCCCCACAGACTCGACCCCATTCACCCCCACCTGCTCGATCTCAATCTCGCAATCCTCAGCCTGCTACTCCTACTAGCTCTCGATCCCGCTCAACTTCCCCCCGCCGTGAAGATGACGGTAGACGCGTAATTCTTAAAGGCTTCGCCAATGACACGATCGCAGCCCTCCACAATGACATTGTCGACGTGTCAACCACTCAGCAGCACACAGAACTCTTCCTTCAGAGCTCGCAGGAGTTGACAGACTGGCGCCGCCATAGACACTACCCCTCTTCTACTCGGACGAAAATCGAGGTGCTGGCGCAATCCACAATTCAAGGCGCCAGACACTTGCACGGCCTCGTCCAGCCTCGATCGAAAATCGGCGTGCTCAACTTCGCATCAGCCACCAGTCCCGGTGGTGGGTTCCTCAATGGCACCCGTACACAAGAAGCATCTATCGCGCGCTCTTCATCGTTGTATATCTCCCTTATCACCAACACTGCCCGCCCGTTCTACGCTCTCCATGCGGGCCGGAGTGAGAACTACGGGTTCTATACACATGCGATGATTTATTCCCCCGAGGTACATTTATTCCGGGACGACGATGGGGGCTGGTTAGAACCCATACCAGTGGATATTGTCACGAGCCCCGCGGTGCATGCGGGCGAGGTGAGAAAATTTTATCCGCACAAGGACGGGTTGGAGAAGAAGATCGAGGCTGCGATGCGTGAGCGTATGGGCCGCATCCTGGCCCTCTTCGAGATGAAGGGCGCGACAAGTCTGGTGCTAGGTAGCTTCGGTACGGGGGTGTTGCAAAATGATGTGGGGATGGTCGCGAGGATATGGAGAGATTTGTTGATCAGTCCCGATGCGAGGTTCCGGTCGGCGTTTAGGGAGGTAGTATTTTGTATTCTGGATGCGCAAACGAGGGGGGTGTTTGAGGCGGCTTTGCTTTCGCATGGCGGTGGTCGTGGGTCGTAAGTCTCTGCACATGGTGGAGATATGGTGTTCCATGATTCTTGGTTGTCGTCGCTCTGTTTGTTGTGTTCATTGCTTCTGACACGAGTACTGCTGATCGAATACGTGTTCTTATGCCCGCTCCATTGTTATGTTCCTGATCTGATATGCAGTACAACTATCATCTCTAGAACCTATGTTGTAAAGTACTTCCCTGTGTAGCTACATACTATGTGCCGACAACGAAAGGCGGATTATGCGTTGGGGATGTATTGGGTCTTCAGATATTACTGCAGATTTTCAGAGATTTGGTTCGGGAAATTTCAAAGAACAACCTTGACTCCAAGGTGACTTCACGTAGCTGTCCATCTCATATAAGCGGTAGTACTCCAGTTTGCGACTGAAATCACATCGAAGAGGTCCTCGCAATCCTTTTTCATATAATCATGATACATGTTAGATGAAAACCAGGAAAAATGGCATGTGTGAATTTTGTCAACAAGAGAGAAAAAAAGACTACCGATAATGATATAGCCAGAACACCTGCGCATTGGGGAAATATTTCTTCAAAGGGTAGCAGGCATCCGGGATTGTGACAGAACGGATTTGCGGGAAAGACTTATAACGACCAAACCCGTACGTAATGGCTTGATTTATACGAAGCCTTCGAAAAAACTTGCGTTTTGTGTGGTCCAGTCTGAACACTTGCAAGTTCGGAAACATCGCAAGACAGCGTGCCAGTTCGCGAAGGACGTCCCGAATACAGTGGTCTCCTATCATGACGTTAACGACTCTGGCGGGCCAATTCCATCAGTCAATGAGTGTTCCATTTTGGCGAGGGGGAAAGGTAACAATCCAAAAACCGAATTTATCCACGTACTTGACATATTCAGCGAGACTGGGGTCACGGATGGTTACGACTTCGAGTTGGCGAACAAGCTCGAGGGCGAGTTGTTGTTCGGTCTTCAGAGTCTCCTCCTCGCCAGTCGTCATTCTGTCCAACACCTCGATCCGGCACCAGACATAAGGACGGAGAAACCGACGCAAATTCCTGCATGTCTCTGACAGCGCTATCAACCTCTCGCGACGCGAAAAATGGGCGTCCGCGTCCTTTCTACTATATTCGCTTACTTCGGGCTTGCTGTCGGGGTAGTAAGAGAGGACTTCGAGGAGGAGTTCGTCTGGGAGAATCGCGAGCCCACTGGTGTTTTGACGTCTTGAGTCAGGGGTGTCAAGTTCGGGGAGTTTATTGCGTTTTGAGGGTTTTTTGGAAGCATGCGGTGCTTCCTCTGGAGGGGTAGGTAGAGTTTTATTCGAATTTCGGGGTGCTTGCCGCCGCTTGGACCTGGACTTGGACTTGGGAGGTGTTGACTGTTTCTTCATCTCGAAATATTCCAGAGAAAAAAAAATATCCTCATCCGCAAACCATTCGCATGATTCAGGACTCTCGCGGCCCGGCCGGAACATCCCGGAGAACCCATCTTCTGCTTCTGGTCGCTTCGTCGCGAGCACCGACCCAACGCCGACCAGAATTCCACTCGGCTAGGAATCTAAAACACATCTACTCTCATTCCTTTGACAGAAGTGCCCGTAACAAGTTATAGCGAATATTTCGATCCTAGAAGGCCAATACTGATTAATCTTGGACTTAGTCTCGAAGTCGGAAGCTAGGCTTGAGCACCGAGCTACCACAGATTCAAATTCTCTTGGAAACTCTGGGTGGTCAGCGGATCCTGTTCGAAAGTGTTCGATGTTTGTGATAACCATTGTCATCCCGGGAAAATGGTCATCTCTTTTTTGTCATCTGTCCGCTTCTCTGCAACTTCTGCGTTTATCAGGACTCCCAGTTTTCAGAAATGACCTACCGGCCTCTAATCTAGAAGCGATTCTTATCTAAACCCCCTCCTCTTGGCCGCGATCACGGACATGCTACATTTATAACACTGTATGTGAAGTTCTGCCCTTCTCTGACAAATATTCCTTCAGGCTGCAATGGAGTGTCAACCCTATACGGTCCATCAGATGTCCGCGGAGGAGAGAAGGTTGCAAAGCCCACAAGGTACACTAGAGTCTGTCATTAACCCGATATACGACCGGTCGGGTAAGGCTTTGAATGCACTATTTTTTCATGGGGGCAAGACCTGCTATATAACGTCCATTCGCCAAATTCTTACAACACCATCCCCCCTCTGCTCTTATCATGCTGCTTTTATTCGCTAAAGGAATTGCCCTATATGGAGTCTCTTGGGTTCTTTGGCGAATATTCGGGCAGTTTATCGTCAGGTCTCCTCTTGACAACATCCCGGGACCGCCCTCGAAGAACTGGTGGAAAGGTATGAATAAACAAACGAAACTTCATGTAAACGATGCTTAAAGTTAAACGAAGGTGTTTTCCCCCAACTGTTGGATGTCCAGGCTTGGGATTTCCACAAGGAGATCGCCGAGAAATGTGGGGAAGCCTTGCTTTCATTGATTCGGGATTGACAATGCTACTTGACTAGACGGCAGTGTTATCAAGATAAGGGCCCTTCTCGGAGTTCGTCTTGGGTATCTCCGTCCAATCTCCTAATCTAACATGCGGAAAATGCAGGAAAACCAACTTTATATCTTTGATCCAAAGGCAATGCACCAGATAGTTGTGAAAGTAAGATTCATTTCTCCTGACTATCCTCCATCGACCCCATTCTCGTCCAGGATCAATACATTTATGAAGAGACCACATCGTTCATTGAGTACCCAGTATTTTTACTTTTGTTGACCCTCGTGCATTAAAACCAGATTTTTAGAACAAACAAGCTCTTTTTCGGCACTGGACTTCTCGGAACACTTGGTGACTACATTTCTCCTCGATTCACAGGGCCATAAACAAGATTTTTCCCCCAGGGGAGCAGCATCGTAAGCAAAGGAAAATGTTGAACCCAGTGTTCTCAATCGCGCACTTGCGCGAAATGGGTAAGTTATGGTCATTCTTTTGGAGCCCAAGAACTGAACGGCCATAGTTCCCACTTTTTATCGTGTATCTTACAAGGTACTCCTTCATCTAAACTTGCCAAATTGTCGCTAACCACTGGTTAGCTTCGAGACGCTTTTGCTAGAAAGGTGGAGAATGGTCCACAAGAGGTTAGTGACCGTCGATTTAGCGTGGATCTCTTCTTAATATCTTTGATAAGATCGAGATATTATCATGGATGACTCGGACTGCCCTCGAGCTTATTGGCCAAAGTGGTTTTGGATACTCCTTCGATCCTTTGACAGAGGATGGCGACAAACATATCTTTAGCAAAGCGGTCAAGGAACTTATGTACGTTCGAGTGAACGTTGCTATTTTTTCGTATTAAATATATTTTTAGTCCCGTCGCTTTCAAAACCGCATTCATGCAAATGTACCTAACACCACTTGTTAGGCTCGGTACCCCGAAGTTCCGTCGTTTTATTCTCAACCTTATACCATGGAAGAATCTCCACCAACTTCGGGATATTTCAGATGTCATCCACAACACCGCCGTCGAGATCATCAATTCGAAGAAACGAGCTCTTGAGGACGGTGACGAAGCAGTGGCAAAACAGATCGGCCAAGGAAAAGATATCCTAAGTATTCTGAGTAGGGGTTTCTCATTCCTCGATTATGGACGGACCTCACTTCTGACCATTAATTAGTGCGAGCAAATCTGGATGCTTCAGAGGAGGATAGGTTGACTGAAGAAGAGCTAACAGGGCAGGTTTCGTAAGTGTGGTCATACCGATAGATTGTAGCATTGACCAATGTGTATCCCAGAACATTGACTTTTACTGCTATGGACACAACATCTGGAGCGCTGGGAAGAATATTGTCTCTTCTTTCCATCCACCAAGATGTTCAGAATAAGCTTCGTCAAGAGATCACAAAGGCGAGAAAATCGGGCGACCTGGGTTACGATGAACTGGTTGCTCTGCCATATCTTGATGCAGTATGCAGAGAAACCTTGAGAGTGTATGCATACCATCCTTTCCATTATTGTCTCTGCTAAACGGGAACTGAAATCCAGGTATCCACCCGTCTCCATTACATCCAGAACGTAAAGCCCCTTGCATCCCCTTTCCAAAATTCATTACTAATTGGCGGATAACAGCACTCGAAAGGATACCATTCTTCCTCTGTCTACTCCCATCATTGGATTAGATGGTCGGGAAATGAACGAGATTCCCGTTCCAAACAATACAAATGTCACCATTTCGATATATGCAGCAAATCGCAACCCTGAAATCTGGGGACCAGACTCTCATGACTGGAAGCCTGAGAGATGGCTTAATCCACCTCCAGAGACTGTAACCGGAGCACATATCCCCGGCGTATACTCTCACCTGTACGTCCTCATGGCCTTTTGCAATGCTCTAGGTACAAATTGATTATCTATTAGTATGACCTTTCTTGGCGGCGGACGAGCGTGCATGTGAGTCTTTTCCACTTAGAAAAAATATGATCAATTAATCAAACCTCACATCTTTAGCGGGTTCAAGTTCTCTCAGCTAGAAATGAGTCAGTTTCGCCAGCCAAAGTCGTCCTTATCTTGATCTGAATATTGTCATCCTTTAGAAGTTGTCCTCTCCCTTTTGATTGAATCTTTCCGGTTCTCTCCTGCTGGGAAGGAAGTTATTTGGAATATGACCTCGATTGCTACTCCCACTGTGCCAAGCAGCGGCTCCTCGCGTTCCCAGCTTCCTCTCTGTGTTGAAAAGGTGGCATGACTCGTAGGACGGTGACTCAAATTACGGAGTAAGTAAACAAGTTCCAGCTCGGATATACTAGCTAGTTATCTTTCTGTACAATATATGGAATCAATTTTCGCTTCTATATATGGACTTGGCGACTATGGCTCGACCCTGCTTTCAATTGGGCCCACCCTTCGGTTTCTCTCGCACCCACAGTTTTCCACGGAACACCCCAAATTTCGAAAGTGCACTCAAGATAGGACCTACATAGTCGATTTTCCAACTGAGAGTCAAACAATTTCTAAAATGGGCCGAGGGATCAATAAAATTACCATACAACCTCCCTTCTACTCATCATCGTCTTTCGATGATCACCGACAATGATAGAAATTAAGCGCCCAGACTGGGACTGAACGAAAAACATTCGTGATTGTAAGCTACATCCTATGAGCTAAATGCCTATTCTATGACAGTTTCCTAATAATCACCTAGGCTGATTTTATCATTTATATTTGAAATGCATCCTTTGATGACTTCAACTTGGTATGTAAAGGGTCCTCGACATCGATCTTTGATACAACTGGGTCACCAGGGCGATCGCCTTCAATTCGGATCGAAAAACCTAAAACACGATACACTGGTGAGCCTGCGACTCGTCCCTCTTAGCGGCATGAGAACCTCTTTCAAAGAGTGTCACCATAGCGAAAGACGCTTCACAGATTTGGGTCTTGACGACCTAGTAAAGAAAGGACCCATCCAATGATTATGCCGAGATATCGCGGAATTCAGTGCGTGAGGGTCTGAAATGAGTTCTATCTAGACCGTTTCCTTTTTGTAGATGTGTATTTGAACGCGACGGCATTGAGGGCGGATTTTTGCCAAATAGAGTCCCGCCCGTGCATATTTGGTGTATTGTACAACGTAAGTTAGATATTTCAGGTCAAGTAGGAGAAGATGGTAATATCCTTTTAGTAAGGATAATTAATCCATCTCTTTGGTGGAACAGTCCGTTTATGCACCAGGATGACGAGGAGTGAGTGATCCGCCACTGGAGATTTTTGGAAGATTTGTTGAGAGTCTCGGAGTTGAAAATATTCCACAAGTAACGTTGTCTTCAGGTAATGTAGCAGGATGCTACCTGGTTACGGACGGGAAATAGCTCCGAGTTTCAAAGAATGATGCTCATCCGCGCGGTGGTATTCGGACGTTTGCGACTCAATCACATTGAAGGTCCTTGTATCCTTTTTTGTATAACCACAATACCTATGTGTTAAATAAAAATACTGGGAGTGAAGAATCAGATTCTGTGACTCGGATCAAGGGAGAAAAAGACTACCTCGGTCCATATAGACAGAACATCCGCGCATTGGGAAAATATTTCATCAGGATGGAGGCTCTAGGAATTGTGAGGGAATGAGTCATAAACCCGTACGTAATGGTTTGGGCTTTTGAAAAGCGGTTCAGTCTGAATACTTGCATCGCAAGACAACGCGCCAGTTCGCGAAGGACGTTCCGTGACGACTCTGGCGGCCAATTTCATCAGTCAATGGGTGTTCCATGTTTTTTTTTTTTGGCAACGGTAACAGGTCCAAAACCGAACTTATCCACGTACTTGAGATATTCAGCGAGATTGGGGTCGCGAATGGTTACGATCTCGAGCTGACGAATAAGTTCGAGGGCAAGTTGTTGTTCGGTATTCAAAGTCTCCTGAGCGGTCGTCATTCTGTCCAACACTTCGATTTGGCACCAAACATATGGACGGAGAAACCGACACAGATGAATGTCTCAGACAGCTATCAACCTCTCGCGAGTCGCGACGCGAAAAACGGGCATCCGCATCCTATCCACTATACTCGCTCAATTTGGGCTTGCTGTTGGGATAGTAAGAGAGATCTTCGAGAAAGAGTTCATCTGGAAGTATCGCGAGCCAACTCATGTTTTGACATCTTGAGATGTCTTCGGAGATTTTACTGCGTTTTGAGGGTTTTTCCGGCCACATTAGCAAGCGGTACTTCCTTTGAGGAGGAGCTAGATTTTTCTTCAACTTGCGGGGCGCTTGAGACCGCTTGGACGCTTGGACTTGGACTTGGGAGGTGTTGACCTTGAGCCGATATTTTAAACCCCAACAACAGGAGTCTCACGACCCTCATTACCTGAGTTATTATGTAACGTAGTCAGCCTGAAAATATTACCATTACCATCATCCCCCGATAAATTTATATTGCCGTGGTCGACTCATCTCGAACGTTGACGAAATTTTCACCAGTACACAATTTTATTTGCGATTTTTAGGGGGAACTTGAAACAAATCCAAACTCACCTTTTCCCATCGGTTGACGAGAGTGTCCGTAACGAATGATTATGATACAAAATAAAAATAATTGTTGGGGGAAAGAAAAAGTAAATCCCTTACGAAGGGGAGAACAGAATCTTCTCTCGTTTTTCTGGAGGAAACCGATCCCCAAATAAGTAGTCACTGATGCCTTAGAAGCGGTCTGGAGTTTTAAATTCATGATCATTACTTAATGAAGAATTTTCACCGAGTTTAGAACCAGGGACTCTGACTGAATCCATGCAACAAAATGAAATTGAAGCCAGAGAAAGGATATGAAGTGCATGTCGCATTCATTTGGTTCATCTCGTAAAATTTTATTGTCGTGGGAATTTTCTGGATCTGTGGCGTCCTGCCTTTTCTGGACAGCCTCTCCTGAAGTTCGCAAAATTCAAAAGACAATAGACAGCCACTTCCAGCTCTCACACCTTACATCACAGGCCAAGAGATCTATGAGTAAATCTACGAGTAAATACTCTGCACACAACCCGAAGCGGACCAATCCAACGGAAGGCTGCAATGTTATGCGTCGGCAGACCCAAAGATGTGGGCCGTGCATTCAACACCCCGGCCTTTTTTCGAATTTGTGGGCAAATTAACCGCTACCCACCTCACCTCATTCTTTGGGATCAGAAGAGTATCTTGATATGCCGGGACTTGAGGTTTGCTGTGGATCCGGATGAGAGGTGGTCTGAATAGATATGATGTCACACTGACAGTCTAGTTCTCTCGCCTTTGTGAATGGTCGGTCAATAAAATTTCGCCGGAAATCCGTAAACCCTACACACCGTCGTTAGTGACATATTAAGTGGTCCATTGTGCGAGGCAGCGGCTGTGCGAAAACACATAGTATGATATCATCTCTTTATTTTCATCATTTGGAACACAGAAAAACGTGTATCATTATCGCTTTTGGGGGCTGGGCTCGGTCTCCTGGCTGTGTTGATGCGCTATCCACAATGCTCTGGGGCGGCTACGCGAGGCTTTCGTGAGGCCTTCGGGCTGTGTTCGAACGAGAAATGCATGTATTTCGTACTGACTCTATTTTTTTTCTGCAAGTTTTCTCTGAGCCGCAACTTCCATGGAATTTTCTAGGGCACAGCAAGCGGCTGCATAGAGAACAGGATCCACACGTGCACCTATCCTAAAAGTGATTTGTGCACAATCGTATCTAAGTAAGCGGTCGGGGAAGTTTTTTTTGTCCAATCAAAAACCGAGGACGCCGCAGATAGTGACCAGCCAATCAGATGCCTTAAAAAAGACGCCACACATCCGTGAGAATTTCGGCCCGGTTTAGCGCCTCAGGAACCGACAAAGTTGATCAGACCAAAAAGTTCTGAACTATCTTTCCATAGTTCCGTGGCTATACTGAGACGTCACCTGTCTAACTCAGTTGCCTTGCGTTGATCTCACTGTGGGCGAATACCACCCGTACTCGCCGTGAAAGGCTATGGCCCGAGATCAGTTATACCGTTTCCTCCTATATAAACGTAGTGGCGCGATTGCGGCAGCTAAGCCAGCTCCCCACCCCTATCGACAAGCCACGGTATCCCCTTGACCTCATCCCACCGAAGGATATGTCCCCAGACCGTGTGCACTCGCGCAGAAACCAGGCTACAAAACCTCCTAAGCCGACTCGTTACCGACCGCGACATCAGAGCTTACGGGATCTTGGAGAAGAAGTAGGTTTCCATCTCTCATTTTAGTAGATTGTCGCGACTTATTGTCATCCTTACAGGCTACGCAACATGGTTTTGTGTCCAGGGTTAATTCTACACTATCTCCATCGCCAGGTCCTACGTATCTCGTGATGGGTGAAGGGGAGTCGCATAGTATCAGCCTCACAAACGAGAACTTCCCCACCGCGTTTTCATACGGGGAAAAACAACGTCAAGTCATTCCAGCATCCCGCAGCAGGAAGCCATCATCTACATCCTCTTCGACTTCTTCTTCCCGTAGCAGGACGCCTTCATCTGCATCCTCTTCGACCTCTTCGTCGTTATCCTCTGTATATTCTCCTACTTCGAATTTGTCCCCACCTTTGCCCTGGTCAATGTCCCAGAATGAAACAAATCTAGAAGGCTCGAGAGACGCGTATATTTCCCCGCAGAACTTCTCGAATCCTCTCACGAACCCGAATCAAGGTATTCCGTCCGATGCTCGGTTCATGGGATTCCATTCAGCGGTGCAACAATATGACCCCTCACTATCGTTTTCAACCCTTCAACAAGGCTTCGATAACTACACTGAAGGGCATCTAGATAACTCTTTTCCGTATTACGGGCCAAATCAGTTAACCCACCCAGGTTATTCTGGTGAA
>Ga0307513_10010791_pt1 | contig 11416 bp, 8 predicted proteins | sample 15_EM_MG_FD_202174 | JGI IMG/M metagenome (GOLD analysis project Ga0307513, IMG submission 202174) | Populus trichocarpa ectomycorrhiza microbial communities from riparian zone in the Pacific Northwest, United States - 15_EM | ecosystem: Host-associated > Plants > Roots > Unclassified | place... | reverse complement strand
GCCACTCCTCGAAGGAAGCGATGAACGCTATCGGGATTACTTTACAGTTTAAATGAAATGTCGAAACGATGAGTTCTATGTCTATTCAAAGCTTGGATCCTGAGGACAATAAGCAAGCCTAGTTAAAGTCATGGCTACATTGTATACACGGCGTGGTTCATTCCCTCAACGTGACGTCGCTGTTTAATTGTTGGATTTAACATGTTCCATCGGGATCCATAGATCCTTGGCTACCCACTCCTTTCTCTTTTGTCTGGAGGCTACTATCGCCGCCCATGCCTCCAGCCTGGCAGTGCCCAATCGATCTTTTTTTGTGTCAGCGGGTGATGACCATTTAGGCCTTCAGGGCTGACGATGTGGCATGCTGACATGTGTCCCGTCAAAACGCTAACCTAAAAAGGGAAGCCGCAGGCGAAGTATGTCAAAAGGGTCGACATTGAGTTTTGCCACCCCCTCCACTCCCCTTTGCCCTTGTTTTCCCACTTGCTGCATCCCCCCATCACCCCCCCGTGAGGTTCTTTCGAGTGGCCGACCTTCATTTTCGTATTCCACGTACCCCTTGACCGCCTCAGCCTATCAAGGAACTTCTATTGGTGATTCGGGTAAATTTAACTTGCTTTTAACCTTTTGATGTGCGGCTAACATGAGAGCTTTTCCCCAGCATGACGGCATACAGACCCCCTTTCCAGTTGTACACCACTACGCCTATTGCCTTGGCAGATCATCCACCGCCGGGTACTTCACGCTCTCACTACCATGATCCAAATCCAAGAAGTCCTCCATATGTCGAACTTGAGCGACATCCTAGGTCCGTCATCCAACCTGTGCAACTCAGCACCGAATTTCTACTCAAGCCACAATCGCAATCGCATTCTGGTCTTGCCCCACATGTAAACCATTAGCCGTGTTTTTGTTCGCGATTCGCGATTCTGACATTGGGAATGTTTTCTAGTTCTTAAACTTTGCCGCGAAGAGCGGCAAATCGAGTCTGAACAAATCGGAGGAAGACTCGATCACGCAAAACGTGGGTCCCTGGCTCACGACCTCCAATCCTATGAATGCACAAGATGGCCAAACGTACGAGACTTCTACGGGGAATGTTGATGAGCGCCTTGGGTTTGTTGAAGCTGGGGACTATTTATCACCGGTTCGAGCTTCGTCGACATTTATTGAGGTGGTCTTAATCATCTCTATCATTCAGGCGTTCACCCCACCATCGTCACACCCAGAATACCTCTACGGAAACCATTGCGCAATCCCTGTTCCGCCTCTAGCAGCAGTAAGTTGTTCTACCTCTGTTTCGGAATAAGCACGACTAACGGTGCAAAACACAAACAAAACACTAAAGCATCAACCCATCCCTCCTGAGCAACACTCTACTTACTCTGAGCTAGCGCCTCATCTTGAGTTCATGGAGAGAATGCAGCAACAGGAACTCAAAGGCGAGCCCGTCGCTCCACCCCGCAAGGTTCGCCAAACCCGTCGACTGTCCCCAAAGCCACAGCGGGACCGTCGATCCACATTCCCGAGTCCCATCGAACGGTCTCGCAAGCCAGAACATCGCTCTGGCTCCTCGAAAATTCTCGGAGGGATAGTCACGTCTAAATTACCCAAATCCGATCCAACGCCCTTCCCAACGCCTCCTCCAGAACGCGAACCAATTCAAGAATCGTTTGAGTCTTCGGAGGTAGGTTCAACATCCTCGAGAAACCATAAAGAACCGAAGAGACCCAGTCTCGCATGTACATTTTGTAGGGAGCGCAAGATTGCATGTGACCGATGGACCGAGGGTGGGATGGACTCGAATATTCCATGCACGTATGTTCGTTTGGTCCCTATTCCGCTTTACGCAATCTAACCATGTCCACGACTTGTAGGGCATGTGCTCGCCGCTCGTTTGATTGCGTCTTCACACACAAGACCTCTAACGGACACAAGACCTCCAAAGTAAACCACCTGAAGAGGATTTAAAGTTGTTCTCGCTTCCTCGAGATCTTGACGCGAGCAGGGGCCCCGAGGGATCTCTCGTTCTTTCTTTTCTTTCTTTACGTATATCCTCCGCTATGCTTACTGGGACACTCCCTATACTCAATCTTACGGAATCTCGACCTTGGAACTGATCATATCTAAGATACCTATGTGTACCCTAGGATTACCTTCTTTTACTTTCTAGCTACAGCTTTCGTCCTATCAATCGATATATGCATTCGGGTACTTACATGTGCTACCCAATTATCTTAATTTACAACTATCATGTGTGCCCTCAGAGCTCAGAGCTCAGGCTTAGATGGTTTGAAATTTGAATGTCAAGGCTCTCCAAGTCGTTGAGGTGTGTGCCCTTGATTAGAATCACCTTATCCTTTTCATCATGATTCACGAAACATTATGCATGATGCATCCATGTGTCCATCGCATGTCATTGATTCATTCCTCACAAAGTATACCTAAAATCCGGCGCCCTATCGCCCATCTCCCTCAACTGCTGGTTCGTATATTTTTTCACAGCTCCATTCTCCAAATTTACCCTTTGCGCCTCGTCTCGTTTCTTGTTGATCCGGAGGTATGATAAAATTACGATGGGGACAGCAATGAAGCCGATCCCAACAAACATTAACTCAACGCCATCTGGTTACCAAATGGGATTAGCTTTTAGTTGGCTAGAGGGTGTTAAATGACGTACGTCCGACACGGAAATGTGGAGAATCCTTCGAACGATAAATGTTGGCGGCGATGGCCCCACTAAAGTTTCCGACGCCGATGTGGATTGCCATGCCAATTCCGCGCTTGTACTGCCCAGCCAGGTTATTTCCAAGCCTATACCAATTATGAGATTAATATTGGGCTGAGCATTTTTGTGACAGAAATGCACCATGCGACGACACCAGGGAAAGCGGCATAGCTTCCAGAAACCACGAAGAAGGTCCCAAAGTATTTGACTCCAGATGCGGCGTTCGAGATGTTGATCGTGAACCCAATCAAACAAAATAGCAAACCGAGGATGATGAATGGCGAGCGCATCTTGAGCTTGTCAGAGAAATATGCAAAAACATAGACCAGGATCGCTAAAAGATCGATTCGTCAACATTTTAAGTTATCGGGAAAATGCTGGTTCTTACTTGCGACGAAATATGGCGGAACGGTCAAAAGCTGGCTGATCGCAGGTGGGTGGCCGAATGAGTTGATGATCGTGCTGCATGATATGGTACACGACTCGGGTTAGCGAATAGTTTTGTTGAAACAATCTTTGAACATACGGCAAGAATAATGTAATCCCGTATACTAGGGTTTTTATTTGGTCAGATGAAAATAGACTGATAATGGGATCAGAACGTACGAGGCGCGATGATAGACATGTAGACAAGGATGTGGAGCCAGACCTGTTCCCGGTTTAGCTTCCGGGTAAACACATCATGAAAATAAATAATAAGGTACCTGCCAGTCACTAATTGCAGCCCAGAAATGCCGCATTTCAAAGTGTTCCTCTTCTCCGACGCTCGAGTTGTCATATTCTGCTCCACGCTCAGCTAGCTATAAAGGAAGTAAAACAGATTATGTGCTCACTCTTCTTGAAGATAATGAACGATCGCTCTTCCGGAGTCAAAAATGTCGCTGTTGCTGGGAAGTCGACTAAAATGAAGAATGCGAGGATGCCCACGGCAACTGTAGCAATTCCTTCCAGAATCTTCCAACGTAGTCATAAAACAGAGATACGTTTTACCGTGAAATTTACGACTTACGAAGATCCATGACCAACCGAGTAAACCTTGCGTCCCGCTCATGAAGCTAATTCCATAAGCGAGTAAACCGGAGAACGCTCCTGCGAGTGACGCCGCCCCGAAGAATACCCCTATCCGGAGTTGAAGTTGGTGACGTGGGTACCAGAGTGTCAAGCTAAAATGCTCGTCAATTTTTAATGGTTTCCACCCCAAGTCAATGAGCATACTAATAAACCACACCAGGGAACAGTCCAGCCTCAGCGACTCCGAGGCATACGCGGGTACCGACAAGTTGTGGATAGCTACAAATTTTAGTTAAACAAATTTGACGAGGCGTGGTCTTTTTGGAACAAACTTTTTGACGAGACCCATCATCGTCCTAAATACACGCATGTCAGCCCATGAAATGTGTCGGGAAAATAAAGAGTACAAACATAACAATGCCCCATGCGACCTAAAATAAGCCTGTGAATAAGAAGCAATTGAAATGCAGCATGCAATGCTTACTGTGATACCTGGAAGCCATCTTATTGGTTGGTCGCATGGTCAACATCCGGCTGAGGAACGGTGTAGATAAGGCTTACCTGGACGGACGAAAGCGTTTCAAGACGAGGCTGCGGGAGTTATTGAGTTGCAGTTAGAATGCTCGTAATTAGAAACCTACTTGGCCGGACACTCGAATAAACAGTAGGGCTGGTGAGAACGTTAGTTCTTGGAAGAAAGGAGGAGTACATGACCATTACAATAAAGTACATTGTCTGATAGAGCTCATAAGTTTAAATTCCCTTGGTCGTCAAAATGGTGACTCACGAGGGCGATATTGTACCTGTTGCCAGTAAGATCGAGCTGAGTTTGCAATCCTTGCAGCCTCGAATTTCCTAAATCCAGTATAAATCGCAGTAAATTGAAGTCAAGGCATGGTATATACCAATGTTTCCTGTCCAGAAAGGGTTAGATTTTGTGTAGTATTGGGCAAGAAGATCGAACCTCGGTCCAGGAAGGAAAGAAGATACATCAACGAGAGAATAGGCATAAGCCTGATATCGACCTTGCGCCATAGCTTTCTCTCTTGTTCTGAAGTAAGGGTCGGAGGAGGAGGTAAAGATGATTCTCCACCAAAGTCGACAGTAATACCAGAGGAAGAGCTGTTTCGCTTCTCCTTTTCATCCTTTAGCGACGGGGAGTGCCCCTTCTCTTCAGACATGGTTTAAGACAGGAGTGGGCTGGGAAAACGAAGCATTCACCGGAAAGAATTTCAAGCATGGCACGCCGTTTGGAAGGGGTTAGGTTATTTGTCCCGTGCCGGGTTTCGAATGGCATGGGGAGTCGCTATTTTTATTCCATAGGCGAGTCACAGTAATGTACATCAAAACACAAATTTTGTGGGGGATCTGTGAATGTGGAGCTATGTGGAGGCTTCTCGTGGAGATACAACGCGTGGACATCGGACATACGATTACCGGTGGTTTAACGAGATGACGCATTTTCGACTGCAATGGATACACGAGTATTTTGAAGATAGAATACATATCCATAGATCAAGGGACCCAGACTCGGGGTTCAATCTGTAAAATAGTAGGTCCGGGTTATTTGAATTGGAACGAAAGGTTAGCTCAGAGTGATTGAACGAACAGTTTAAGCACTCATCAGACCTCAGACCTCGCCCGGCTAGTGTCACCCCAGTCCTATCCACGTAAATGTTTCGGAAAAAAGAGCATGCTACGATGATCTAGAATCTTAGGAGCAAAAGATATTCCTGTGGGCAGATGTAGCAAGGGTGTTGGTAAAGGAAAAGATCATCCGGCATATTCCGATCATTTTTTCGACATGATTACACAATATTGCCAACTTTTGCCTGCTCGAGGTAGCTAACAGTCTTCGATGTTTGTGATGGGGCCATCGGAAGTTCCAACGTTCAAATTTCAAGCGCTATAACTTCGTTATTGAGGCTCAAATAAAACATCACGCGAGATAGTTGAGTACTTCCATTCGTCAAGCCTAGGCAATTCCGCTTGAAGCTAAAAAAAAATTCTAGATATCTTAAGGCAATCTCCTGGCTTATCTCTCTGAATTTATCTTTTCGACTAGGTTACTGCGGAGTTTCGGTTCATTCCGCGATCGCTCAACAGATATCTTTCCCATCGGCCAGTGCCGTTTCAGCCCTCTCACTAAAAATACCCACTCCCATGGCCGATAAACCCAATAAACTCACCTTCCGGGTGTGATAAAATTCCTTCTAATCTATCAGGACAATTCAAAGCCGAGATAGGGCCCTCTCAGCTTTCTAGCGCTGGGTCGCCGCCATTTTTATTTTAGCTGATATCCATCATATAGATATCCCCCTCAAAATATTTATGTAAACGTGGGGCGAGCACGGTCAATACGAAACTTCTGGATACGGCTTGACAACTTCCGAGGAGGAAGGGGCGATTCTCATATGAATCGACGTGTTGAATAACAGTGCGCCCACCATTGAGTCAATCAGCCATTTACCAGCCAACGTGGTAAGCACATGGCGTACTCATTTTGCATCACGAATGTGGTTCACTTACCATTTAAAACGACACCGTCTACGTCTGACCTGGGGGCGTCGAAGGACATATTACACCCACCTTCGAGGAGAAAGAAGCTGCTCGGGACTTGTATAGTGGACCTCTCTCCGTTCAACTCGGGTGATGCAGCTCAGCACCTAAACCACAATTTCAATGCCATTTTCAGTTCAGGTCAAGCTAGGATCGATATTGGTTGATGATCAGATGCGACATCATCGAGTTTATGTCAGCGCGATAAGCACTGGTACCACCCGGTTCCTGTCACTCGCGAATGAAGTCACCAGGGCAATTCACAAACCTTGTTCCGCGACATTGACAGATGCAGTGCGAAGGTTGTCCAGTTAATTGTCTTTTATTGTCCGAACCACCCGCGCCTCGATGATGCTCATTTAAAGGACCCAGAGAGTTTTACAATGAACGCTTCATGTATTGCGGGATTTTTGTTATCTTATTTCAATCGTTTCGAATTCTCACGATTAGCGCCCATGGAGATAGAAGGCATTTTCGATGGATGTAAACGGCATCGGGTTTTAAATAGACAGATGAGCCGCATGTTCGCGCGGCGTGGTTCCCGTCGAACCCATCGTGACTCGGAACAACTCGAACTACCCGTCCTCTGACCGATACCGCCATTCCATTCTTCGATGCCTAAAACGCGAACGACCGTTGTCTGCAATGCTGCTCGTGAACTTGTTCGCACATTGGAGGGTTTGAACCTAGGATGCATACTGATCGGAGAAATGGCCGCCTATCTGCATGGAGTGCCAAATGTACCTACAGTAAGCAAATATTCTCTTTTGTTTCTGTAAACGATCAATTGTGCTGACCAGAGTCGGTATTATTCTCAGGATATCAAGGCCATTGTTATGCCTCGCATTTCTGGAACACTTTTGGGAGACAATCTCATGAAGGTCCTTGTTCATAGCAATCCCCTCAAATTCCGGATCAGGACCAATAAGACGAAATCCGATCCCCCTATGGTGGCATATTTCGACCCTACAGTCTCACCGCCGAAGAAGAATTGGTGCGATCTCGAGCTGGTCACAGTGCCAAATCCTCCGCCTCCCGAATTCCTCTCAATAATTCGGGTTGATGGCCTCCCAGTGCCACCCCCCGTTCCTATTCTCGTTCTGGCCGTCCGCGACCTAGTGGCACATTACGATTCCGTGAAAAATGTAGACGGACTCCTTAATTGGAAGCCCCCAAAGAAGGCGCAGAAGAACATCAAAAAGCTCTCGACACAACCTTTTTCCGCCAGTGACTCCCCATATCTCCTTGACGAATCATTCATGAAAATCGCTCTTGCTTTGCTTAAACGATTGTATGCAATTTCTCCAGAGTTATCTCCTCACATCGGTGCTCTCATTCATCGGTGCGAGCAGAAAGGATATTTACCCTTCCTCGATGATTCTACTGTCGCTGAAATCAAGAAGCCTACTTTCGTGGCTCATGTTGACCGACAGCAACCACTAAACGACTCCACTACTAGTTTCAATGTGCCGGGAAAATCTGTCTCATCCCAAGCACCCCTTACAGAAGTGGTCCCAACTATCCACCTCACTTCTCCGCCGCAGCGAACGGCAACGTACGCACTATCGCGGACGGAAATAGTCTACCATATTGCGAAGCAAGTTGTTGACATTCTTCATAGGATCCGCGTCGAATGCGCGATATTTGGGAGCCTGGGCTGTCACTTGTATGGAAATGAGAGATCACCAAATGTACATCCGCGCTTTTTCATCGCGTCTTCTTTTGACTCATTCGTTTTCCAGGACATTGATCTCCTTGCCCTCCCACCGACAGGGATCCACATCACAGTCGAATGGCTCAAAAGGGCTATTGTAAAATTGGACTCTGAGAACTTCTGCTTGGAGTTACCAAAGGATCCTAAAGCTACCTTCCGAATACTCTACTTCATCGTCGACGACAAATTCGCCCCTGCCAACACCTTCCACAAGAATAAATGCAAGATCGACATCCTCTTCCCCAATACACTCCACCTACCATCGCTTCCTAAGAACGAAATTAAGTGGCAGCATGGACTCCCTATCATCCCCTTTTCCCTCCTCCTCCTACAGAAACTTCAGGGCTGGGATGATCACAGGAAGATGGCCGAGCACTACAAATACGAGAAACAGTTTACGGACGCTTCTGACGTCCAGAATTTACTCAAGCTCGAACACGTAGTATCACTGCGGTTTTCCCAGCCATGGTCGGATCGAAGGTTCTTTTGCAATGAATTCCAAGCTTTGTCGATACGAAGGGTTGAGGATTTCTGCCGCGAATACCCCACCTCGAAAGAGGAGTGGGTACGTCTTGGATTTCATGAGGTTCTTCAAATGGAGTGCGGGGATTGACCATACTTGGAAAATTATTGGAAGATTATGGATGTGATTTCTAGATCGGCCAGTAGCGTTCTTGGTATGTTTCTTGTACGATGTACCAATAGCTAACGGTTTTCGATTGTATTATTATAATATTTTGTCACTTCTTCAAGAGCAGCCTTGGACTTCCTCAAAGAGCAAATGTCGAAGGCCGCTCCGGGTCGGGGAACACGTACATATCTGCCAGATAATATTTGTTCCCCGACTTGATAATTGAAGGTATGCCTCTCCGGTCGCCAGTGGTAAGTCCAATCCAGAAGTGGTATGTAGGTTATAAAGCGACCAAAATTCTTGAAGTAGATCATCGTAGCGCCATGTTTTGCGGTAGTCTTTTCAAGGTTCCTCACCTGGTGGAGACCTTCAGGGGTTTTGGCACATCTCAAAAATGATTGCATGGTCGAGCCTGCCCTCACACTCGATGGGATAAAATAAAATCGTTGTGGAACCCACATTTCTTGACGGGGGTTATGAATATCATGCAGGTCTTATTGACATTCGGATACTTGATTAGGTACATACGCACTATACGATCCTTGCGCCCTTCACAGGCCCCGGTCTAAAAGGCCCTCCGGTTTTAAGCGTTTCATCACCTGGAGGTCTTCAGTGCGGTCTTGGGGATGCTCGCGGAACTCGACATAAACACTCTCCAAGGGCGCCACCCACCGCTACTTGAGCATCTCGACGAAGATGCCCGAATGAGAACTAACTTTTCCGATCAATCGGAGCCTCTTTGAGTCCAGGACAAGTGAAAGTGTCGTCATCTCTTTTTGTGAGGGCTTGAACGAACTTGTCGGATATAGGGAGTCGAGAGTTTCTTCAGTGTCGTCATGAATCGCCAATGAAGTCCAAATGGAGTCAAACTAAGAGGGTCGTAACGGCGAAGCAGAGCGGCGAAGAAGGTTTAGGAAGAACGGGGATGTGGAACTTGTGGAGTCGCGGAAATTGTACGTGAATCCAGGGTTGGAAGGGTGAGAACCTGAAGAATGGGAATGAAACTAATATTCGTCTCTATCTGGTGTGATTGAAGATGGGTTAAGGGCTCTATCAAAAGGTGATCAGAGGAAACGACCCCATTGACGCTTATCGTCTCAAGATGGCAATGGCGAAGCAGCGTAGAACGACGGAGAACAAAGAGGAGGTTTTCAACGGAAAGCTTTCACTTGAGATGTAAATTCGTTAACTGGCCCAGGTGATGTTGTCCAAAAGAAAAAGGCTGCGAGTTCCAGGAAATTTCCACGATAAAGTGTGTAGAGACGGCAGGCCACGAAGTAATTCTTCGGTAAAGGGAGGGGTACGACCGCCTCCCACTTCGGTGCGGAGACAGACTAGGAAGAGGGGCCGTTGTCACGCCTGCCAGAAGGTGGAAGGATAGGGAATCGGGAATTTCTGGCAACCTGATTACCACGTCATGCCATTGAGCGAACTCCGCAAGAAGCATGGGGATTATATCTTCAAGGAGATTCACGTTCCCGACTGAGGGGGTACCGCTAACGATGAGAGAAAGCGGATGATCTTTGGAGCGGTCAATCCAGGTTCGAATGAAAGAAAATTTCAGTCTCAAAGCCCATGGGCTGCAGTTCACAGCCAGGAAATCCCTGGATATCCCAGAGTCACAGCCCGCCAATGGCGAGATATTTGACATAGGAGAAGAGGTCCCGTCCTTTCAATGTTTCATTCAGTGGATACCAGTCGAATCAACTAGACTGTTCATAGTTAGTTCGGTGGGTACTCATCGGTCCTCTTTAGTGACTTCTTGCGAACGCCGAGGAAGCGTAGGATGGAATCTGGTAAAAGTATCATGGTAAAGAATGGGATTAGGTAATACTATGCTATCGGAATTTAGGTAACGTGACTTTGCCCCTTTGCGTTGATTGCCCCTCTGTATTCTTCATGGAATAGTATAACAATTTGCCAAACAAGAAACTCCTCAGTCGACGTACCGAATAATAGCTACGAAAAAAGGCTAGATAATTGGTAAGCATGCGTCTCACCTCAGCCCGAGTCTGTGGGACGCCAAACGAGTTACGACTGAGGTGGAGAACGAGACTCTCCTCGAGAATAAGAACAACAAGCTCATTATATAATTCCAATGAAAGAGGAATACATCGAGCTAGTACACTATACCCGAGGACGAAAACAAGAAAAAAAATATGCAGAGTAATAATGCTGGTGCGGGGTAGGAATGTACTGGAAAAAAAGAAGAAAAACGCAGAGATACATACATACAAGTACGAAAAAAAGAATATACCCATGAAATGAAAAAAAAACATGGCGTGCCATACATACGGAATGAACAGACCCGATCGCTTCATCCCTCGGCCAGCCAGCCCTCCCCTAGCTCACTCATTCATCTTGTTACTCGTAAGATCCGAAGAACTCGTACCCGGTTTCGGCTTCTCATTCAAAGCTCGATGATCCTCAAACGGTTTCAAATCCACGAAATGGTCCCGGACGTAATCCAACATTCCCTGGTCAGACTGACCTTCCGACAAAAGGTTCCGATAACGCCCATCAGGTTCGTCCTCCAGGACAGGCCTGAATTTAGGTATCTTGTGTATCAAACCAAATGTCGACAGCGGCTTGGTGCCTGAAAAAACCCTCATCAGTAAACCTCTCGACTATAGGGAAAAGAGTGTATCCACTCACCAAAGAGAACAAACATCAGCGTCGTCCCAAATATCGTGCCAAATAGTCCGTTGAGAACCGTCCAGAAACCTCCAACTGCGGATATTCCACCCAAGACAGATTTCTCTCGATACTCGAC
>Ga0307513_10010790_pt1 | contig 11417 bp, 12 predicted proteins | sample 15_EM_MG_FD_202174 | JGI IMG/M metagenome (GOLD analysis project Ga0307513, IMG submission 202174) | Populus trichocarpa ectomycorrhiza microbial communities from riparian zone in the Pacific Northwest, United States - 15_EM | ecosystem: Host-associated > Plants > Roots > Unclassified | place... | reverse complement strand
CGTGGCGCCAGGTGTACTTCTCCCGCCGCTCGATCGCGTGCCCCAGGGTGTGGCCGTAGTTGAGGATCTCCCGCAGGTGCGACTCGCGCAGGTCGGCGGCCACCACGTTCGCCTTCACCTGGATCGAACGCCGCACCAGCTCCGGCAGCACCGCGCCGCGCGGGTCCAGCGCCGCGGCCGGATCTGCCTCGGTGAGCGTGAGGATCTCCGGGTCCGCGATGAACCCGGTCTTCAGGATCTCCGCGCTGCCGGCGACCAGCTCCGCGGCCGGCAGGTCGTCGAGCGTCGCCAGGTCCACCAGCACGGCCGACGGCTCGTGGAACGCGCCGACCAGGTTCTTCCCCGACGGCGTGTTGATGCCGGTCTTGCCGCCGACCGCCGCGTCGACCATGCCGAGCAGCGTGGTGGGCACGTGCACCACGCGGATCCCGCGCATCCAGGTGGCGGCCACGAACCCGGCGAGGTCGGTGGCTGCGCCGCCACCCACCGACACGATCACGTCGCTGCGGCTGAGCGGGATCTGCCCGCACACCTCCCAGCAGAACGCCGCGACACCGATCTCCTTGCCGGCCTCGGCGTCCGGGATCTCGACGCGCCGGGCGTCGATGCCGGCGGCCTCGAGCGCCACGCGGGCCTCCTCGGCGATGCCGGCCACGGCAGCCTGGTGCACCACCAGCGCCGCACGGGCGCCCAGCTCGGCGACGGTGGCGGCGACCCGGTCGCGCACCCCGCGCCCGATCAACACCGGGTACGGCTGGGCGGTCGCTACATCGATCCGGGAAGGCTCAGCTGGGTCGTTCACGATCAGAGCCTAGAAGACCGCCCGGAAAACCGACTGTCGGATCGGGCAGCAGCTGCATGTCGTCCGGCGTCGCCATGTCGAACGGGTCCGCCGGATCGACGGGATCGACCGGGTCGTCCGGCGACATCACACCGATCGCCTCCAGCACGGCGCGCACCACCTGGTTCGGGCTGCGCCGCACAGTGTCGATCTCCACAGTCGCGACCTCGCGGTACAGCGGCGCCCTGGCGTCGAGCAGCGCCTTGAACGTCGCGCGCGGGTTCACCCCGCTCAGCAACGGCCTGGCTGACGACATGCCGGTGCGCCGGACCCCGTCGGCGAGACCGACCACCAGCCACACCACGCGGTGCTCGCGCAGCAGCTCCCGCGTCTCGGCGGCCAGCACCGCGCCACCGCCCAGTGCGAGCACGCCCTCGGTGCCGGCCAGTGCGTCGGCGACCACCGCACGTTCCAGCGCCCGGAACGCGGGCTCCCCGTCGTCGACGAACATGTCCGCGATCGACTTGCCGGCCCGCTCCACGATCAGCTCGTCGGCGTCGGTGAAGGGCACGTCGAGCCGGCGCGCCAGCGCCTTGCCCACGGTCGTCTTGCCGGCGCCGGGCGGGCCGACGAGCACGAGCGTCGGTCGATCATCGGAGCTCACCACGAGAAGAATAGGCGGACCGTAAATCTCAGGGCAGCGCGCGGTACATGACGTGCAGCCCGACCCGACCCAGCTGCGGATGCTCGAAGGCACCGGGCACGGTGCCGACGATCGTGAAGCCCAGCCGCTCGTACAGCAGCACCGCTCCGGTGTTGCTGGCGGCGACCGCGTTGAACTGCATCCCCGCATAGCCCGCGGAACGCGCCCGGTCGAGCGCATCCTCGACGAGCGCGGCACCCACCCCGCGACCGCGTGCCTCGGCAGCGACCATGAAGCTGGCCGTGGCGATGTGCGCTCCGGGGCCGGGTCGGTTCGGCCCGGTCTTGGCGGTGCCGAGGATCCGGCCATCGCCATCCTCCGCGACGACGGTGATCGCGGGTGGGGCCTCGATCCACGTGCCGCGGGCCTGGTCCTCGTCCATGGCCGCGTCGTAGGTGAACGTGTCGGCGCTGGTCACGACCTCGCGGAAGATCGGCCACACCTGCGGCCAGTCGGTGTCGGTGAACGGGCGGATCAGCAGGCCTCGCCGGACGGCACGGCCCGTGCCACGGTCGGGCGGTACGGGGACGGCAGATTCGGGCACGGCGGCACCGTACGACGGGATCGCGGACTGGTCCTCCCCGGATATCGCACCGAGCGGTTCGCCCGAGGTGGTGCGCCGAACGCCGACGAGGTTCGCCCTGCGCGCCCGGACCCCCATCGAGTGAATACCCAGCGTGTAGTTCTGGGCCGCCGACCAGCCGTTCCGGCGATCGGTTATGGTTCAGCCTCGGCCAAGACGTCGGAACGTGACCTTCCGGTTACGGCAAGTTCCCACGATCGGAGTTTCTGGTGGACGCGAGCGAACCTCCCGCGCCGCGCCGTCGTGCCGTCCGGCCCGCCGAGCTCCCGCGGCAGCGCCGCAGCGGGTCGTCGATCGAGTCGGTCGATCCGATCGCCCTGACCGCGGCGCTCGAGGTGCACGTGCCCGACCGCTCACCGGCCGTACCGGAGATCCCCGCGCCGCGCCGCGGCCGCTGAGCCCAGCCGGCGCGCGGCACGTGCGCCGCAGCTACACCTAGGTCGAGTCGCCGTACCGGTGCTCGTCCCGGACTGCCTCTGGCAGCTCCGCAGGCGGCGGGATCACCGACGGGCTCGTGTCGATCTCCGACGGGGTGTCGTAGTCCATCTCGGCGAGCTTCTCCGCCTGGAGAGCACGCCGCCGATCGTTGATCTTGGCGATCTGGATGGCGATCTCGAACAGGACCGTGAGGGCGACCGCCAGTGCGGTCATGGAGATCGGGTCGCCGCCCGGCGTCGCGACCGCGGCGAAGACGAACAGCCCGAAGATCAGGCCGCGGCGCGCCTTCGCGAGGGTTTCGTAGCTGACGACCCCGGCGAAGCTGAGCATGACCACGAGCAGCGGCAGCTCGAAGCTCGCGCCGAAGATCAGCAGGAGCGCGATCATCAGGCCGAAGTAGCTCTCGCCCGTCAGGAGCGTGATCTGGACGTCGTCGCCGATCGTCAGCAGGAAGGCCAGTCCCTGCGCCACGACGAAGTACGCCAGGATCGCGCCGGCGACGAACAGCGACGCCGCGATCGACACGAAGACGACCGCGTACTTCCGCTCCTTCGCGTACAGCCCGGGGGTGATGAATCCCCACAGCTGCATGAACCAGACCGGTGAGGCGAGCACGACGCCGACGGCGACGGACACGCGCAGCCTGAGGTTGAACTGGTCGAACGCGCCCGTGGCCGCCAGAACGCAGTTGCCGTTCTCCGACAGGATGGGCCGGGCACTCGCCGGGAGCGAGCAGTACGGGCCCAGGAGCAGCTGGCCGATGCTGGGGAGACCGAACAGGCTGGTGCCGTACCAGATGAATCCGAGGACGGTCGTGAGGGCGATCGCGATGAGCGCGATCGCAAGCCGGGAGCGAAGCTCGTAGAGGTGCTCGACGAGCGGCATCGTGCCGTCGGGGTTGTCGCGGCGTGTGCCGCCCCGACGCGGGGTGAACCAGCTCACCGACGCAGGCTACTGCCCGGAACGGGTCTGCTGTTCCGGCGCCTTCTCGGCCTTCACCGGGGCAGCGGGCGGCAGCGGAGCCGGGTCGGCGGTCGCGCTCGCCGACGGCGCGGGCTCGGCCTTCTCCGCCTCGTCGCTCCTGAGGCCCTTCATCTCACCCTTGAGCACCCGCGCCGACTGCCCGATGGAGCGGGCCATGTCCGGCAGGCGCTTCGCCCCGAAGAGAAGGACGAGGATGCCCAGGATGATCACGATCTCCCAGCCACCGAGATTCATGCGCCGGTTCCTTCCGTCCAGTCGACCCAGCCAGTCGACGTTGCGAGTCTACCTGTTGAGGCGATCTGCCCCACGCTGCCTCAACCCCGCATGCGTCGCTCGAGTTCCAGCGCCCGAAGGACCGACACCCGTTGGGACAGATCCGCCGACAACCCGGACCGGGCCCGACCCAACCGGCGCAGCGGCGGCACCAGCAGGACCGCCACCAGCACCGTGAGCAGCACCGAGCCGCCCACGAGCCCGATCAACAGCAGCAGGAAGTCCCCCATCACTCCCCCGTCCCCGGCCCGACCAGCTCCAACGCCGCCGCGGCGCGCTCCGCAACGGCCACCGCCAGCTCCCGCGGTTCCACCACGTGCGCGCTCCCGCCGAGGCCGAGTACCAGCCGCACCAGCCATGCCGGGTCGGAGTAGCGGAGCACGACCCGGGCCCGCGCACCGTCCGGGCCGGGCTGGGCCACGACCTCCTCGACGGGGTAGTACTCCGCCACCCACAACGCGTCCGGACCCAGCTCCAGCACGGCCGAGCGATGCTCGTCGCGCACGGTGAACACGCCGGCCGCGATGTCGGTGGGCTCGGCGGTCGGTGGGGGCGCGCTGGGCTCGTCGAGCACCTCGACCTCCTCCACCCGGTCGAGCCGGAACAGCCGGACGGCCTCGGCCCGGCGGCACCAGGCCTCCAGGTAGCCGCGGCCCTCGGCCAGTAGCAGCCGCATCGGGTCGATCGTGCGTCGCGACACCGCGTCGCGGCCCGCCGTGTAGTAGAGGATCCGCAGCGCCCGCCCGCTCGCCAGCGCTTCCCGCACGGCCGCGGTCGCGAGCTCCTCTTCCTGATCGCGGCCGGGCCCGTCGAAGTCGACGGCCACGCCGGCGTCGCCGACCGCACGCTCGATCTTCGCGGTGGCCCGCCGCACCGCCGCGGTGTCGACCACGCCGGGCGCGTCGGCCAGGGTGCGCAGCGCCACCAGCAGCGCCGCGGCCTCGGCGGTGGTCAGCCGCAGCGGCCGGCGCATGCCCGCGTCCTCGATGACGGTGACCGTGTCGCCGGCGAACGACAGGTCGACCAGGTCACCCGGGCCGTAGCCGGGCAGCCCGCACATCCACAGCAGCTCCAGATCGCGGCGCAGCTGGCGCGGGGTGATGTCGAAGTCGGCCGCCGCCTCGGCGATCGGGATCCCCGGACGGGCCAGCAGGTACGGCACGAGGGTCAACAGCCGCGGGAGCCGATCGGAGGTGGAGGTGCCGCTCACGATGTCACCACGGTGGTCACGGTGGAGTGGGCCGCCACCGCGGCCGCGAACCGCGCCCGCACCGCATCCGCCAGCTCCGGCGGATCGAGCACGACCGCGTCGGGGCCGTGGCCGGCGATCCACCGGGCCAGGATCTCGACGCTGCGCAGTTCCAGCTCCACCTCGTCGCCCGGCAGCCCCCGGTACTCGGCCGGGCCCCGCACGGTGCCCAGCCGGCGCAATCCGTGCGCGTGGCCCGCGGCCACCCACAGCCGGGCCGTGCGCGGTTCCGCCGGCGCGGGCTCCACGCTGCGGCGCACCATCCCGACCAGGTCGAGGTCGGCCGGCACGGTGACCGCGCCCTCCGGCCCGGTCGCCGTCACCGGCCCGACGATCCGCGACACCCGGAACGACCGCTGCGCCTGCCGGGCCCGGTCGAACCCGACGAGGTACCAGCGGCCCCGCAGCGACACCACGCCCCACGGCTCGACGGTGCGGCGCACCACCTCGCCGCCCGGGCCGCCACGCCGGTGCTCGAACGTGACGGCACGGCCCGTCTGCACGGCGGCCAGCAGCGGCGCGAAGGCGGGATCGCCGCCGCCGGCGCGGGGCTGGATCCGGCCCTGCTCCTCCTCGACCTCGACGCCGGCCGCGCGCAGCTTGCGCAGCGCGCCGTGCGCCGGGCCGGCCAGCTCGGGCGAATCCCACAGGCGGGCGGCCAGCGCCACCGCGGTGGCCTCGTCCGGCTCCAGGTCGATCTCGCCCAGCTCGTAGTCCGACCGCGCGATCCGGTAGCCGTCGGCGGTGTCGAACGCACCCCGCCGGCCCGTCTCCAGTGGTACGCCCAGCTCACGCAGCTCGTTCTTGTCCCGCTCGAACATGCGGAAGAACGCCTCGTCGTTGGGCGCGTCGGCGTAGCCGGGCACGATGCCGCGGATCCGCTCGGCCGTGAGGAACTGGCGTGTGGACAGAAGACACAACACCAGGTTCACGAGCCGCTCGGTGCGGGCAGAGGACACAGCAGCATCGTAGAACCCGACCTGCGTCTCACAGTGCTACACCCGCAGGGTTGACCCGCTCCGACGAGCGAAGCAGGGTCACTTCATGGACGAGCAGGGCGAGACGTTCAACCCGTGGACCATCGTGAACCTCGTGTTCAACCACCTCGCCGAACACGGCCTGCACCCCGTGCTCGGGGAGGCAGGCGATCCCGCCGAACCGGCCGCGGCGCTGCTGCGGGCTTTGGGCATCGAGCCCGGTCGCAACGACGAGACCGTCACCTCGGCACGGGTGCAGGACCAGCTGGCGGAGATCCGGGAGCGGATGTTCGGCGAGAGCTGAGGCCCGGGCTCAGGCGAGCAGGACCGCCACCAGCCCCAGCGCGGCCGGGACGCTCTGCACCAGCAGGATCCGCACGCTGACGGTGGCGGCGCCGTACAGCCCGGCCACCACCACGCACGCCAGGAAGAACACCGCGAACGCGAACCCGATCGCGCTCGCCGGCCCGGCGATGAGCGCCACCACCAGCCCGGCCACCAGGAACCCGTTGTAGAGGCCCTGGTTGCCCGCCAGCGTGACGGTCTGCGCCGCCAGCTCCGCAGAGGTGCCGAACGCGGCACGGGCCCGTGGCGTCTGCCAGAGGGCCATCTCCAGCACCACGATGTAGGCGTGGATCACCGCGACCAGGGCGATGAGCACATACGCGACGATCAGCACCGGCGCAGCGTAGGGCCTGGCGCGCGACGGCGATCACCGGGCCGGCGGGCATCGGCCCGGTCGACTACAGGGACGCGATGAGCCGGTCGACCCGCTCGTCGACCGACCGGAACGGGTCCTTGCACAGCACGGTGCGCTGCGCCTGGTCGTTGAGCTTCAGGTGCACCCAGTCGACGGTGAAGTCGCGGCCGGCAGCCTGCGCGGCGGCGATGAAATCGCCGCGCAGCTTGGCCCGCGTGGTCTGCGGCGGGGTGTCCTTGGCGGCCTCGATCTCGCCGTCGTCGGTGACGCGTTCGACCATGCCCTTGCGCTGCAGCAGGTCGAACAGCCCGCGGCCGCGTCGGATGTCGTGGTAGGCGAGGTCGAGCTGCGCGATGCGCGGGCTGGCCAGGTCGAGGTCCTTGCGCTGCTGGTAGCGCTCCAGCAGCCGGTGCTTGATGGCCCAGTCGATCTCGCGGTCGATGAGCGACAGCTTCTGCTGCTCGACGGCGTCGAGGGTGCGACCCCACAGCTCGAGCACCCGCTCGATGGTCGGGTCGGCGCTGCCCCGCGCGGCCACGTGCTCGACGGCACGGGCGTGGTACTCCCGCTGGATGTCCAGCGCGCTGGCCTCGCGACCGCCGGCCAGCCGGACCGTGCGGCGGCCGGTGAGGTCGTGGCTGATCTCGCGGATGGCGCGGATCGGGTTGTCGAGGGTGAAGTCGCGGAACTGGACGCCCGCCTCGATCATCTCCAGCACCAGCGTCGCCGAGCCCACCTTCAGGAGGGTGGTGACCTCGGACATGTTGGAGTCGCCCACGATGACGTGCAGGCGCCGGTAGCGCTCGGCGTCGGCGTGCGGCTCGTCGCGCGTGTTGATGATCGGGCGCGAGCGGGTGGTGGCGCTGGAGACGCCCTCCCAGATGTGCTCCGCGCGCTGCGAGAGGCAGTACACGGCTCCGCGCGGGGTCTGCAGCACCTTGCCGGCACCGCAGATCAGCTGCCTGGTGACCAGGAACGGCAGCAGCACCTCGGCGATCCGGGAGAACTCACCGGCCCGCGCCACGCAGTAGTTCTCGTGGCAGCCGTAGGAGTTGCCGGCCGAGTCGGTGTTGTTCTTGAACAGGTAGATGTCGCCGCCGATGCCCTCGTCGACGAGCCGGCGCTCCGCGTCGACCAGCAGATCCTCGAGGATCCGCTCCCCCGCCTTGTCGTGCGCGACGAGCTGTTCGAGGGAGTCGCACTCGGCCGTGGCGTACTCCGGGTGGCTGCCGACGTCCAGGTAGAGCCGGGCACCGTTGCGCAGGAACACGTTCGACGACCGGCCCCACGAGACGACCCGGCGGAACAGGTAGCGCGCCACCTCGTCCGGGGAGAGCCTGCGCTGGCCGTGGAAGGTGCAGGTGACCCCGAACTCGGTCTCCACACCGTAGATCCGCCGCTGCATCCACCCAGCCTATGCGGACAACGCCGCGGATGGACGTGTCTCGGCGATGCGAATCCGGCGCGTCGGGTCACAGTGCACGGCTGCAGGCACGGCTACAGCAGCCCTGCTTCGGCGAGGCGGGCCTCGTAGATGTCGAGGATCTCCTCGTCGTCGCGACCGGACGACTCCGCATCCGCCCAGATCTGCTCGTAGGTGTCGGCCGACTGCTCGTACCGGCGGATCCAGCGCTCGGCGTCGATCCGCCAGTAGCCGATCACCCCGTACGCCGAGGGCGGCAACCCCAGCTCGTGGCGGAGCATGCGCCGCACCGCGCGGGTGGCGGCGGCCTCGCCGGCCACGTAGATGTACCCCGGGCCGTCGGGCACGTCGGTGAGCAGGTTCTGGTGCCGGGCGAGCTCGGCCAGGCCGCTCCCGGCGGCCAGGTGCGGCCGGTGCACCCAGCTCACCTGCGCACCGGACAGCTCCCGGGCGTCGCCCGGCTCGGGCACCTCCACGACCGCCACCGTCTGCGTGCCGGACGGGCTCTCCGCCACGATCCGGCTGATGGCCGGGAGCGCGGCCACGTCGCCGAGCAGGATCTGCCAGGTGGCGTCTGCCGGGCGGCGGAACCAGCTGGAGCGGGTGGAGATGACGACCCGGTCGCCCGCACGGGCACGGCGGGCCCAGGAGGCACCGACCCCACCCTCGTGCGTCACGAGCTCAACTACCAGCCGTCGGCCGTCGGGCCCGTCGAGGAGGTCGCAGATCGTGTACCAGCGCCCGCGCGGATCCTGCTCGCCGTCCGGCATCGGCACGTGCAGCACCGCCGCCTCGTCGGAGGACCCGAGCGGGGCGTACCGAGCGAGATCGGCACCGGCGAGCTCCACGCGCACCAGGCTCGGCCCGACCGGGGTCGCCGAGGCCACCACCAGCTCGAACGGGTCGTCGGCCGTCCGGCCGCCGTCGTCAGCCACTGCACGCCTCCTTACTAGGTGAGGCGACCCTAACTCATCCGCCGCCCCACGGCACCGGTCCCGTACCTCCCGTAGGGTCGCGCTGTGCTCTCGAGGCCGCGGCGCGCTGCCGGCAATGTCCGATCCCAGGTGAACGAGGTGGATCGCGCGATTTCGCGCGCGGTCTCGTCGATCCCGCCGAGCCCGTTCGACACGGCGATGAAGGGCGTCTCGACCGCCGCCAACCACGGCCTGCTCTGGTTCGCCGTCGCCGCGCTGCTGGCCGGCCGGCGGGGCGCGACGCGGAAGGCGGCGCTGCGCGGGGTGCTGGCCATCGCCGGCTCCAGCTTCACGGCCAACGCCGTACTCAAGCCGCTGCTCCCCCGCCGCCGCCCGGCCGCCGCGGAGCTCCCGGCCTACCAGACCATCCAGAACCCGCCGACGTCGTCGTCGTTCCCCTCCGGCCACGCCGCGTCGGCGGCCGCGTTCGCCGCCGCAGCGGCATTGGAGAGCCCGCGTACCGGCCTCGTCCTCGCACCGATCGCTGCCGCCGTCGCCTACTCACGCGTCCACGTCGGCGTCCACTGGGCCTCCGACGTGGCCGCGGGCGCTGCGATCGGCACCGGTGTCGCGCTGGCCACCCAGCGGTGGTGGCCCGTCCGGCCCTACGACGAGGCGCGCGCCCGGCCGCTGGACTCCGTCCCGGAGCTGCCGCGGGGAAAAGGACTGGTCCTCATCTCCAACCAGCGCTCCGGCGACGAGAACGTCGACCCGGCCGGTGAGATCGAGGAAGCGCTGCCCGATGCGCTGGTGCTCCGCGCCGAGCCCGATCGCGACCTCGACGAGCAGCTCGAGGAGGCGATCACGCAGAATCCCGGCACGCTCGCCATCGGCGTCGCCGGCGGGGATGGCACGGTCGCAGCGGCGGCCGCCGTCGCCGGCCGGCGCGGGCTGCCGCTCGTGGTGGTACCGACCGGCACCCTCAACCACTTCGCCCGCGACATCGGCGTCTACGACCTGCAGGAAGCCGTCGACGCCGGCGGCGCCGGCCAGGCGGTCGCCGTCGACCTGGGGCTCGTGGACGTGCACCCGCCGGAGGGTGACTCGGACTCCGTGGTGCGTACCCGTGTCTTCCTCAACACCGCGAGCATCGGCTCCTACCCGGAGCTGGTGCGGCTGCGGGAGCGGTGGCAGCCACGGATGGGCAAGTGGCCGGCGTTCGCGGCCGCGTTGGTCGCCGTGCTCCGCCGCTCCGAGCCCGTCCGGGTGCGCATCAACGGCAAGTGGCAGACCGTCTGGTTCCTGTTCATCGGCAACAACCCGTACTTCCCGCGCGGCTTCGTGCCGGCCTGGCGGCCGTCGCTGGACTCCGGGCTGATCGACGCCCGCTGGCTGCGCGCCGACATCCGGTTCTCCCGGACCCGCGCGGTGTTCGGGCTCGCGCTGGGCGCGCTCGGCCACAGCCGCGTCTACGTGCAGCAGGAGGCCCCGTCGTTCGACGTCGAGCTCGAGGTGCCCGGCATGCTCGCCACCGACGGCGAGGTGGTGGAGAAGTCCGGCCGCTACACCTTCCGCGTCGCACCGGACCCGATCTCGGTGTACCGGCGTGACGAGGACCGCTGGACCGGCCGCGACCGGCCCTACCTGCGCACCTGAGGCCGGCCCCTACGGGCGGTGGCCGGGATGCCGGTCGTCGAACTCGCGCAGGGCGGCCCGCTCCGGCCGGACCGACGCCGGTGCGTCGGCACGGCTGTCGGCGCGGCCTTCGCCGTCGGCGAGGCCGAGCACGACCGCAGCGCGGATCTGCTCGCGATTGTCGCGGACGACCGCGGCGAAGAACGCGTCCACGCGCGGGTCCTGCAGCACCTCCATCACGACCTCGAACGACGTGTCGACCGCGGCCTCCACGATCTCGGTGGCGAACGGCACGTGTCGCAGCCCGGTCAGGCGCCGGTTCTCCCGGATCTTCTCGGTGATGATGGTCTGCAGCTCGGATTTGTTCTCCGTGAGCGACTTGGCCAGGTTCTCCGGGTAGTTGCCGGTTTCCAGCACCTTGACGACCTCGTCGAGCACGGCGACCGTGACCGGCTTCTTGATCGCGGCGACGATCGGCTCGGACAACCGGTCGACCATGCGCAGGAAGAACTGCTCGCCCAGGATGCGATCGACGATGCGGGCCAGTCGCGCGAGCAGCACCACGGCGGTCACGAAACGCCACGTCTGCAGGTCGGGGTGCGCGACCGGCGCCACCGCGAGGATCTCGTAGACGTTCCGGCCGAGGTAGCTCGCCACCCAGGCCCGTTTCCGCCACCGCCAGAGGAACTCCAGCGCGAACACCACGCCGAGCGCGACGTCGGCCCAGAAGATCCACAGGCCGATCTCGCGCTCCGGC
>Ga0307513_10010789_pt1 | contig 11417 bp, 8 predicted proteins | sample 15_EM_MG_FD_202174 | JGI IMG/M metagenome (GOLD analysis project Ga0307513, IMG submission 202174) | Populus trichocarpa ectomycorrhiza microbial communities from riparian zone in the Pacific Northwest, United States - 15_EM | ecosystem: Host-associated > Plants > Roots > Unclassified | place... | reverse complement strand
GCTCGTCGAGGGCGACATCCGCGACGTCGCGGCGACCACCAAGGTCACCCAGGGCATGGACGCCGTGATCCACATGGCCACCCTGAGGATCACCGCCTGCGCCGCCGAGCCGCGCGAGGCCCTCGAGGTCATGTGCGACGGCAGCTTCAACGTGCTGGAGGCCGCCCAGGCCGCGGGGGTGAAGAAGTTCGTCACCGCTTCCTCGGCCTCCGTGTACGGCCTGGCCGACACCTTCCCGACCACGGAGGAGCATCACCCCTACAACAACCGCACCTGGTACGGCGCGAGCAAGGTGATGCTGGAAGGCCTGCTGCGGTCGTTCAACGACATGTACGGCCTGCCCTACGTCGCCCTGCGCTATTTCAACGTCTACGGCCCGCGGATGGACCTGCACGGCAAGTACACCGAGGTCCTCATCCGCTGGATGGATCGCATCGCCAATGGCGAGCCGCCGCTGATCTTCGGGACCGGCGAGGACACAATGGATTTCATCAATGTCGGCGACATCGCCCGCGCCAACGTGCTGAGCCTGACCTCGGACGCCTCCGACGAGGTGTTCAACGTGGCCAGCGGCGTGGAGACCTCGCTCAAGGAGCTGGCCTACGCCCTGCTGCGGGTCATGAAATCCGATCTGCACCCGGAGTACCTGCCGCCGCGCGCGGTGAACCCGGTCTCTCGCCGCCTGGCCGACACCTCGAAGGCCGAGGCCATGCTCGGCTTCAAGGCCCAGATCGGCCTGGATGCGGGCCTGGAAGAGCTGGTGCAGTGGTGGCGGGCGAACCGCGAACACATCACCTGACGGGCCCGCGCGTCGCTCAAGCGGCGATAAAGCCGTCCAGATAGGCCTCGCAGGCCGCCCGCGCGCCCGGCGTGGTCTGGAAGATCGAATCCAGCACGGCCGTCTTGGCGATGCTCCGCATGTCGGCCCACGACAGGTCGCCGGGCTTCAGGCGCCGGCCGATGTTGTTGGCGTAGAAGACGAAGAAGAATCCGAAAAACCGGTGCGCGGTCGGGTAGTTGAACTGCACCCGGCCGTTGATGGTCAGGGTGCCGCGGCCGAACCGGCTCTTGAACAGCATGGCCAGCGTCTCGGAGGACAGGTCCACGTCCGGCTCGCCATCGGCGGCCTCGCTCATCGCGCCGCTGAACAGCTCCAGCTTCACCGTCTGGTCCAGGTCGCCGATCCGGACGGTCAGCTCCAGCGGACCGCGGCTGGTGGCGCCGGCGTGGGCCAGGTCGTTGTCCCGCCACATGGCGGCGTGGAAGGCCTGGAACTGTTCGCGCAAGGCCTCCAGCGACTGGGCGCCCGTCGCGCGGTCGGCGACGACCCGGGTGTCGTGCAGGTCGGTCCAGAAGCTTATCGCCGCGGCGTTGCGGGCGCTGAAGTCCGCCGTCTCGATCCCGTCCAGTTCGATGACGTCGTCCGGCTTGGGGACGATCAGCTTGACCCGTCCCCCCAGCCTGTCGACGACCTGCTGGAGCCAGAAGTGCTGGTTCCAGAAGAAATTCTCCTCGTGGGAAAAGTACACATAGCTCGCGAACAGCAGGACCGCCTTGGGCCGGAAAACCTCGATCGTCCGCTCGAGACGCGCGACCACCTGGTCGTGCTGATAGGCCGGGATGGCGGCGTCGCCGGGGTTTCCCGCCCAGTTGGCGTAGGAGAATTGCACGGCCAGCAGATCCACCTGCTCCACCTCGGCCGCGATCCGCTCGGCCAGGCCGCCCAACTCGGCGCGACAATCATTGAGATTGAGGATAGTCCGCCCGCCCGGCAGGCGGAACAGCATGGCGCTGTCATAGCCGTCGGAGAGATAGAGCTGGCTGTCGATGTCGCCGAACGCGCGTCGTTCGCAATCGGCCAGTTCGCAGACCTGGTGCGTGCGGGAAAGGTAGTCTTTGACCTTCCCGTCGGCCGTCCGCTGGTAGATGAATCGCGCAGGCTCGCGGATTTGACGCAGCGTCGCGATCGAGAAGTGGTCCGGATGCTCGTGCGACAGCCAGATGTAGTCGTAGGCCTGGTCGCCCAGGTCGTGGCTGTTCTCGGCGAGCAGCCGCCAGCCGTTGTCGAACGCCGCGCCGGTGAACCAGGGATCGCACAGGATCGTCGTCGCCCCGGACGAAACGCTGAGGCAACTGTGGTTCAGAAACCTGACGCGCGCAGCGGTGTTCAAGTTGGCCTCCTCGTCGGGCGTCCATCGGACGCCGTCGCGTTGCAACCTCTACGACCACCACCTATCGCAGACTTTGATAGCTCAACCTTAACCCCCGGAGTGCTGCATCCCGCCAGGCCCGATGGACAGGACGCCGGACCCCGCGCCATGGCCCGTCCCTTGCAGACCATCGGGGACCAACATGACACCCGTTCGCCCGCAGGACTCCCATGATCCCGATCATCAAACCCGTCATGGACGAACGTGAGGCCGAAGCCGCCCGGCGGGTCATCCTCAGCGGCTGGATCACGCAGGGGCCGGAAGTCGCCGCGTTCGAGGCCGAGTTCGCCGCCTTCGTCGGGGCCGGGCACGCCGCGGCCGTGTCGAATTGCACCACCGGACTGCACCTGGCCCTGCTGGCCGCCGGCGTCGGGCCCGGGGACGAGGTCATCACGGTCAGCCACTCCTACATCGCCACCGCCAACGCCGTGCTCTATTGCGGCGCGACCCCGGTCTTCGTCGACATCGATCCGGTGACCCGCAACATCGATCCCGCGCTGATCGCGCCGGCGATCACCGCCAGGACCAAGGTCATCCTGGTCGTCCACCAGATGGGCCTGCCCTGCGACCTGGCCCAGATCGTTCCGATCGGCCGCCAACACGGGCTGAAGATCATCGAGGACGCCGCCTGCGCCGCCGGCTCGGAGATCCAGTGGCAGGGCGAGTGGGAGAAGATCGGCCGGGTCCGCGGCGACGCGGCGGTGTTCTCGTTCCATCCGCGCAAGATCATGTCCACCGGCGACGGCGGCATGCTGACCACGCCCCACGCCGACTGGGCGGCCAAGTTCAAGCAACTTCGCCAGCACGGCATGAGCGTGCCCGACACCGTGCGCCACGGCTCGGCGCAAGTGATCTTCGAAACCCATCCGGTGATGGGCTACAACTACAGGATGACCGACATCCAGGCCGCCGTCGGCCGCGAGCAGCTGAAGCGCCTGCCCGGCATCGTCGAGCGGCGCCGCGAACTGGCCGACCGCTACCGCGAACTGCTGGCGGACGCGCAGTGGCTGGGCCTGCCGGCGGAGCCCGCCTGGGCGCGCGGCAACTGGCAGGGCTTCTGCGTCGAGCTTCCCCGCCACTGCGACCAGCGCGCGGTGATGCAGGCGATGCTGGACAAGGGGATCGCCACCCGGCGCGGCATCATGTGCAGCCACCGCGAGGACACCTATTCCGGTACGCCGCTGCGCGCGCCGCTGCCGCACTCCGAGGCCGCCCAGGATTTCGGGATCGTCCTGCCGCTCTACCCGCAGATGACCGACGATGACCAGGCGCTGGTGGCTGCGGAACTCAAAGCCGCGACCGCGGCCTGAGCCATGACCAGGGGCGCCCGCCGGCGGACCGAGGCATGGACGACAAGGGACCACAGATGAACGCTCATACCCGCAAGCGACCGCAGGTTGCCCAGGTGAACGCCAGGACCGCGCGCATCCTGGCCAATTATGAGAAGTTCGAGACCGACGTCGCGCTGGCCGAGGCGGCCTTCGCGCGCGGCGACCTGGACACGGCCTGCTTCCATGCGGCCACCGCCGCCACCGTGGCGACCCACAAGCATTGCGGCGTGTTCGCCAGCGCCCGGCTCGAGCACATGCTCCAGGCCATCGGGCGCCAGATCCCCGATCCGGGCGCGGGTGTCTGGACGCGCGCCTGGCCCTACAAACGCGTGCTGCACGTGGGCACCGAGCTTGCGGCCGTCGGCGGGCTGACGCGCATGATCAGCCGCTGGATCACCGCCGATCCCGGCCGGACCAATTCACTGGCCCTGACCCACCATCGCGGCGACGTCCCGGACCATCTGGTCGACGCCGTGGCCGAGAGCGGCGGCGAAATCCACCGCCTGAACCACCAGATGGGCGGCCAGTTCGCCTGGGTGCGCGAGCTGCGCCGCCTGGCCCGTCAGAACGACCTGATCATCCTGCACGTCCACTGCGAGGACGTGCTGCCGCTGATCGCCTTCGCCGAGGCGGAGAAGTTCCCGCCCGTGCTGCTGCTGAACCACGCCGACCACATTTTCTGGCTGGGCGCGAGCTTCAGCCACATGGTGATCAACCTGCGCGACGCCGCCACGGACATCTCGGTCAGGCGTCGGGGCGTGGCGCCCGAACGCAACTTCCTCTTGCCGACCATCGTCGACCCGACCGTGCGCACCCGCTCGCGCGCCGAGGCCAAGGCGGCGCTGGGGCTCGATCCCGACAAGCTGCTGCTGCTGTCGGTGGCCCGGCAGGCCAAGTACCGGTCGCTGAACGGCGTCAGCTTCGCCGACGTGCACGCCGACGTGCTGGAGAAGCATCCGCAGGCCCAACTGGTCGTCGTGGGCTCCGGCGATCCCGACGACTGGGCGGCCGCCAAGGCCCGCACCGGCGGCCGCATCACCGGCCTGCCCGAGCAGCCCGGTCCGCAGGCCTATTTCGAGGCCGCGGACATCTATGTCGACTCCCATCCGTTCACCTCGTCGACCTCCATGATGGAGGCCTGCGGCTACGGCTCCCCGCTGGTCACCCTGTTCCTGTCGCCCCCTGAAGCGGCGATCTTCGGGATCAACCACGTGGGGCTGGTGGGCACGGCGATCGTCGCCACGTCGCGCGCCGACTACGACGCCGTGCTCGGACGCCTGATCACCGACTCCGCCTTCCGCCACGAGGCCGGCGAGGCCGCGCGCGTCGCGGTCGAGGCCGCCCACGTCCCACCCGGCTGGACCCGCTATATGGAGCAGGCCTATGCGGCCGCCCACGCCCTTCCGCCCCTCGACAACACGCCGCTCGACCCGGCGATCGAGCAGCCGAACGTCGGCCCGCCCGACGACCAGCACGAGGACATCTTCGGCTTCGACTACTCCGTTCCGGCGATCAAGAAGGTCTATATGGGGCAGTTGCCCATCCGCCAGCGCCTGGCGGTGTGGTCGCAGTTGCGTCGGGCCGGCCACGTCAGCGGGCTGCCCGAAGCGCTTCGCCTGCTGCTGCCCGAGTGGCTGAAGCGCCGCCTGCAGCCCTGACGCTTCAGCGGCTCCGCAGCCTGCCCAGCACCGCGGTCGCGGCGCCCAGGATCCGCTGACGCACCGCGCCGAAGGCCTGGACCCGGGCGATGACCAGACCCGACAGCACGACGTAGACGCCGCCCGCGGCCAGGGCGGGCAGGACAAGCCGCACCAGGATCGGCGCGCCGTGCACCGGCAGGGCCGCCCCCGCCGCGGCGGCCAGGGCCCCGGCGCCGGACATCGGCAGGATCACCTTCAGGCAGTCCCACAGGCTCACCGGCGCGTTGCGGGTGGCGAAGGCATAGCCCGGCACCAGGGCCAGGTTCATGACGATGGCGTAGGCCATGGCGATGCCCACGGCCCCCCGGCTCATGCCGATCAGGAAGGCCGCCGCCACGACCGGGGTGAAGATCAGGCTCCACGCCAGCATCCGCCGGCTACGGCCCAGCGAGATATAGATCCAGCCGGTGCAGTTCATCGGCACGCCGGCGAACATCGAGATCGCCAGCCACAGGAAGATGGTCGCCGACTTGGTCCAGTTGGGCCCGTACAGAAGGGTGATCAACGGCTCGGCCGTGGCGATCAGGCCGGCCGCCATCCCGGCGCCCAGGAACACGGTGAGGCCCAGCGCATCGAGGAAGGCCCGGCGCCAGCGCTCGGGCTCGTTCTGCAGCCGGCTGAGCGAGGGCTCCACCGCCGAACTGAGCGGGCCGTTGAACATCGTGATCGGCAGCATCATCAGTTGGTAGGCGCGGGTGTAGAAGCCGAGCTCCACCGCGCCGGAGCGCCAGCCGATGATGATGTTGTCGAGCTGGCGATGGAAGAAATTGACGACGCTGAAGCCCGTCAGGTTCAGGCCGAAATTGAGCGAGGTCCGCGCGCCGCTCCAGTCCTTCACCAGGGTCGGCCGCCAGCGGCAGGTGATCCAGATCAGGGTCAGGGTGACGATGTTGGCCACCCAGGCGGTGGCCACCAGCGACCAGTAGCCGAGGTCGGTCTTCCAGGCGACGAGGATGCCGGCCAGGGCGCCGGCGGCATGACCGGCCAGTCCCGTCCACTGCAGGGTCATCCAGCGCATGGAGCGCATCATCAGCGCGGTGTGCTGGGCCGCGGCCGCCGCCAGCGGCAGGGTCAGCGACATGGCGATGATCAGGCCCGTGACCCGCGGGTCCTTGAAGAACCAGGCCGCCAGGGGCGCCGCCAGGCTGGCGATCGGGACCAGGACCAGGCCCACGCCGAGGTTCATGAAGAACAGGCCGCTGACCGTGTCCTGGTCGATCTCGGCCTTCTGCACGGTGGCCGAGGCCAGGCCCATGTTGGAGAAGATCGCCACGAAGCCGGTCACCGCCGTGGCCATGGCCACCAGGCCGAAATCCTCCGGCGCCAGAAGGCGGGCCATGATGGCGGTGGCGATGAACTGCAGCACCATGCGCAGCGGCTGGGCGCCCACGGCGATGAGTCCCCCGCGGGCGGCGCGGCGGCCAAGGTCGCTCATCAGGTGCTCGGTGGAGAGCACCGCGGCGTTCCGCTCGGCCTGGGTGGTCATGGGTCAGACGCCGATGGAGTGCAGACAGTTGGTCAGGGCGGTCACCAAGGCCATCCGCAGCGGTGTCGGCCTGGTCATCATCCGCAGCGCGCGCGTCGGGAAGATGACCGTGGCCCGGCCGATGGCGTACATGGATCCCCGGCTGTCGCCCAGCTTGGCGCGTTCGATGGCGGCCTCGACGAAATAGTTGAAGAACTGGGTGACCGTCCCGAAGTAGCTGCGGGCGAACTGGAAGGGCGAACGCCAGATCCGCCATTCGGCCAATGCGTGCCGGAAGAAGATCTTGCGCGTGAACGGCATGCGCCGCAGCTGCAGCGCGTCGAACTTGCCGGGCGCGCGCTGCTGGAACAGCACGCAGGTCTGCGGCACGAACCCGACGGCGTAGCGCCGGGCGATGCGCAACTGCCAGTCCCAGTCGGTGCCGCCGACCAGGCTCTCATCCATGTCGCCGACCGCCCGCGCCACGTCGGCGCGGACCACGGTGGCGCCCACCTGGGGGAAATAGCCGCTCAGCATGCGTATCAGCAGCTCGCGGCCGCTGGGCAGGTCCCTGGGCCAGGGCTCGAAGAAGGGCCGGCGCTCGGCGTCGGTCATCAGCACCTGGCCGACCACCGCGCCCAGGTCCGGCTGGGCGTTGAACAGCGCCAGGTGGCCGTGGATGTGGTGCGGGGTCCACAGGTCGTCGTCGTCCAGGAAAGCGATGTAGTCGCCGCTGGCCAGGCGCATCACCGCGTTGCGGGCCGGCGCGCAGCCCTGCTCGGCCACCTTCTGGTAGACCGCGCCGAATTCCGCGGCCACCGCTGCGGTTTCCGGCAGGACGCCGGTGTCGCCCACCAGGATCTCGAAGGACACCCCGTCGCGCTCGATCGCGCGGATGCTCGCCAGCGCTTCGCGCAGCAGCGCGGGTCGGTCGATGGTGGCGACGATCACCGAAACGCTGCAGGACTTGGCTGGACGCTCGGGGCTCTCCGGCGCCGCGGGACCGGCCGCCTCGCCGACGGCATGCCGCACGCCGACCGCCGCGGCGCGCGGCTCGGACCGTTCGTTCAGCCCCCTGGTACGCGACGCCATACTGGTCCTTTCCGCCGGCCCGGCCGCATCGCAAGCAAATCGGGCGCCACCGCCGCCCGTGGATCGGGTCTCGCTGCCGGCGTCCAAGATCAGCAGGCGCCCTGGCCGTCGTCGACCTTTATCACCGTGCCGGTTACGAAATCCGATGGCGAACCGCCAGCCGAGGCCGGACGAAGCGCCGGTCACCAGCGCCGAGATGTTCGGGTGGGATAGCTCACCTGTGTCCGCCGCTCGCCGCGTCCCCCGTCGCCGCCAGGGTGTCGCGTTTGATCTTCTTGGCCAGCGACCACTTATGGACCTCGGTGGGCCCGTCATAGATGCGGAAGGCCCGGATCTCGCGGAACACCTGCTCGACGATGGTGTCGCGGGTGACGCCCGCGCCGCCCATCACCTGGACGCAGCGGTCGGCCACCCGGAACAGGGCCTCCGACACCGCCACCTTGGCCATCGAGCTCTCCGCCGTCCCCAGCGAGCCGGTGTCCAGCACCCCGGCGCACCAGTCGATCATCAGCTCGGACTGTTTCAGGTCGATCAGGTTGTCGGCCAGCTGGAAGCCGACGCCCTCGTGGTCGATCAGCGGCTTGCCGAAGGCGTGGCGCCTGACCGCATAGGCCGTGGCGATCTCGTTGGCCCGCACGCAGGCGCCGTGCCAGCGCATGCAGTGCGACAGCCGGGCCGGCGACAGGCGGATCTGGGCGTACTTGAACCCCTCCCCGCTGGCGCCCAGCATCTGGTCGGCCGGAACCCGCAGGTTGTCGATGGAGATGATCGCATGCCCGCCGGGCATCGAGCTGTCGATGGTCTCCAGCACCCGCTCGATGCGGATGGCCGGGTTGGGCAGGTCGACCAGGAACAGGCTCGCCCCCGCCTCCGCCTTGGCCATGATGATGCCGACGCCGGCGCCGTCGGCCCCGGTGATGAACGCCTTGCGGCCGTTGATCACCCAGTGGTCGCCATCCGGGCGCGCCGTGGTCTGCATCATCGACGGATCGGACCCCGCCCCGCCCTCGTCGGCCGGTTCGGTCATGAAGAAGGCCGAGCGCGCCTGGCCCGACACCAGCCTGGTGAGGAATCGCGCCTTCTGCTCGGGGCTGGCGACCTTGCCCAGCAGGTACATGTTGCCCTCGTCGGGAGCCGCGGTGTTCACCGCCACCGGCCCCAGCGGCGACAGGCCCGAGGCCCGCAGCACCACCGCCGTCTCGGCCTGGCTCAGGTGGCCGCCATCAGGCAGGATGTGCGGGGTCAGCAGGCCGGCCGCGCGGGCCAGGGCCTTCAGCTCCAGCGCCAGCTCGTCGGTGGGGCCGTGCTCGCCGCAGCGCGGGTCCTTCTCGTAGGGGGCCACCACCTCGCGGACGAAGGTCTCCACGCGCTTGGCCAGGGCGTGCGCCGCCTCCATGCCGATGCCGCTCATTTTGGCGTTCCTTTCCAACGGACTCTATGGCGCGGCTCACGCGCCATCCCCTGGCCTTACACCGGCCAGGGCCTGCCGCTAGGTGTAGCCCGACAGGCGGCCGTACTTAGAGGCTGCGCGCCAGCCCCACGAATTCATCGGTCCCGGCCAGCGCCCAGTCGCCCAGCCGGCGCGCCCAATAGGCCTCGCCGCCGCTCGCCAGGCGCCAGTGGTGCAGCTTGCGGGTCAAGAGGTGGAGCGGATGCTCCTGGCTGACCCCGATGGCCCCGTGCACGGCATGGGCGATGGCGGCGACCTGCTGGGCGGCCATGCCGGCGCGCGCCTTGGCCGCCGCCGCCCGCAGGGGCGAGACCGCCAGCGCCGGGCCGACAAAGGCGCCCTGGGCGGCCATCCGCGCGGCCATCGCCTCCTCCGCCATCACCGCGATCTGGTGCTGGATCGCCTGGAACTTGCCGATCTCGCGGCCGAACTGCCTGCGGGTGGAGGCGTACTCCACGGTCATTTCCTGCAGCCGCTCCATGGCCCCGGCCATCAGGCCCGCGGTCAGGGTCGCCGCCAGCGCCCGCGCCACCGGCGCGGCGACGCCCGACCCGGCGAGCAGGGCCTCGACGTCCACGCCCTCTCCAGCCTCGCCCGAAACCAGGCGGGCGGCCATGGCCTCGATCACCGCCGGCGCGTCGGGGCGCCGGCCGGTCGCCAGCGCCAGCGGGAACAGGTCCTCCAGCGCCAGGCCCGCCCCGCCCTCGTCCTCGCCACGCAGCAGGTCGAGGAAACCCGACTCCGCCAGGGCCGGCCAAGGGTCGCCGACGGGAAGGCCGTCCAGGAGGCGGCTATAGTGTTCGACGATCAGGTCGCTCATGCCCGCCTCACCGCAGTCCCAGGCCGCGGGCGATGATGCCCCGCAGGATTTCGCGCGTGCCGCCGCGCAGCGAGAAAGACGGGCTCATGCCGACCACATAGTCGAGCGTCGCCAACAGTTCCCCGGGGATGGCCGCCCCGTCCAGCGACGCCAGGTGGTCGGTGATCAGCGCCGGGATCGACTGTTCCAACCCCGTGCCCAGGTCCTTGACCATCGAGGCCTCGACCACCGGGCTGCGGCCTTCGGCCAGCATGGAGGTGACCGCCAGCGACATGTTGCGCAGGGTCGAAAGCTGGGCGAGCAGCCGGCCCGCCAGTTCCGTCTCGGCCTGGCTCGCCGCGCCGCGGCCGCGGACGAAGTCCAGCCAGCTGTCGGCCAGCACCATGCTGGAATAGATCCGCTCGGGTCCGCTGCGCTCGAAGGCCAGTTCGGCGTTGACCTGGGCCCAGCCCTGCCCCTCGGCGCCGATCAGGGCGTCCTCCGGTAACTCGACGTCCTCGAAGAACACTTCGGAGAAATGGGCGTCACCGGCCAGGTCGCGGATCGGCCGCGCCGTCACGCCCGGCAGCGACAGGTCGACCAGCAACTGCGACAGGCCCGCATTGCGGTTTTCCGGGCCGCCGCTCGTGCGCACCAGGGCGATCATGTAGTGGGCCTTATGGCCGTAGGTGGTCCACAGCTTCTGGCCGTTCAGCCGCCAGCCGGTGGCGGTCTTCTCGGCGCGGGTCCGCACGCTGGCGAGGTCGGAGCCGGAGTCCGGCTCGCTCATGCCGATGCAAAAGAACGCCTCGCCCTGGCAGATGCGCGGCACGTAGAAGCGCCGCTGCGCCTCGGTCCCGAACTTCAGGATCAGCGGGCCGCTCTGGCGCTCGGCGATCCAGTGGGCGGCCACCGGCGCGCCGGACGCCAGCAACTCCTCGATCAGCACGAAGCGGGCGAAATGGCTGCGGCCGCCGCCGCCGTATTCCGGGGGCAGGGTCAGGCCGACCCAGCCGCGCTCGGCCAGGGCCTTGCTGAAGCCGGCGTCGAAGCCCATCCAGGATCGCGCCCGGGTCGCCGCCGGCACGCCGGCCAGCTGCTCGGCCAGGAAGGCCCGGACCGGCGCGCGCAGCGCCTCGTCGGCCTCCGGAACCCTCGCCAGCTCCAGTCTCTCCAGCAACGCCGCCTCCCCGTCCTCGCCCCGGGATGGGAACCGAGCCCGGCGCTTCCAATATCAAAGTCCCGGCCGATGCCTACTCCACGTTCGGCGTGCGGGCCGCGCCCGGCGCCGGGTCTAGACGCCCACCGCCTGCGGGGTTGAGATTCGCGAAAGCACCTGGCGAGCCATGGCCGCCACGGTGTCGCGCAGC
>Ga0307513_10010788_pt1 | contig 11417 bp, 11 predicted proteins | sample 15_EM_MG_FD_202174 | JGI IMG/M metagenome (GOLD analysis project Ga0307513, IMG submission 202174) | Populus trichocarpa ectomycorrhiza microbial communities from riparian zone in the Pacific Northwest, United States - 15_EM | ecosystem: Host-associated > Plants > Roots > Unclassified | place... | reverse complement strand
AAAAAGGCCAGTCTCAAAAAAGAAAAATAAATTCAGGGCCATTAAATTGACCATTTAATCCCTTAGTAAACGTCACTACTTCGGTCAAGTCCTCGCAGTAAAAAAATCCAATTGATGTAACAGTTACTGCCAGCTCATCATTCTCATGTCAAACCCCACCATTCTTACACACTCCAAGCGTTAATGTAGAGCCAATACTCTCCATATCTCATTCCAAAACTCGTGGCATATGAGTAAATTCACACAAACAGCAGCTCCTAAACGCGAGTATATTAATTTTTATACTCTTGGGCGTAGTCCGTTCAGAAGAGTTACTTACATTTGTTTGGATCTTGTCTCACTGCACAGAAGAGAAAAAGAACCGCTCGCAGGAACCGGATGATTTAAACATCCAATCATATTTTGCCACGTCAAAACTCATGCTTGCGTGGCAAGATCTGATCGAAGAAAAGAACTGTAACATAAGTATCTCCAAACTTGCACTTCAAGTTCCACTTATACCTTGACATAAAATTCAGATACACATTTTCCTTTTTTTGGCAGCCTTTTTTTTTTTAATCGTCTCTGAATATTTTATAAAATGAAAATGAAATAAAAGGGAATGGGAATGGAGTGAAATAATGGAAACAGACACTGTGGATCTGTCGGTCAGTGTCGGTGAGGGACTTAAAGCTTTTATAGTCTAGTAGGCTTTATTTTTGTGTGGCATCATCGGAACTCCATTGGTTCATCAATGGAGGGTTGCCTTTAAAAATAGCTGCTTTAAAGATTTTGTGAACTGGGATTGAGCATTTTGCTTGATTGCTTGAAGGGGCAGTAATGGATTTAGAAGGAGATGCTACTGGGGTTAGTAACATTTTGATAACTTTGCTTGTTATTATTGGGATTGATAGATAGAGAGTAGACACTCAATTGATTGGATTGTTATATGAAGGGTGTGGAATTTGTACAAATGCATTGCTGCATGCTTTCTGGTGAATTGTTTTATGTGTTTTTTTTATTGGGGGGTTGGAAGCTTTGTTCTCTATTCCATCATGTTTGGATCCTTGAAAGAAAATGACAGGAAAAGTGGAAATGGGATTTTGTTCCTGTTCTTGTTTACTTTAATATATGATTGTACATGAAACCATTTCATTGCATTTTATATTCCTTCTGCTTAGCGTTTTCAGATCCGAAGGGGATTTAATGTCTGACTTGTTTATGAGATAGTTTTGGTTAAGTGTAGATCATGATGCTTTATTCTAGATGCCAACAGCTGAACTTTCGCTGGTGTGATAATCCAAATCTGTATGTTTGATTGTCAGCAGTTCTTTGTTTCTCTCTTTTGTTCGTCGGAGAATCTGTTTGTTTGCTGAGTTTAGAATCAAGGAAGATAATCTCTCTCCTTTGAATCTAATACATTTGAACTGCTCGGAAATTGTGCTATCTTAGAGATTTGCGATAGTGATTATGAAATCTGTTCCTGGGTCTTCTTATCTATGAATTTACTTTGGCTTTGGGTGTTTTGCTTGTTGTTCAGCCAAAAAAAATCCAGGTGTGCCAGATCTGCAGTGATGATATTGGCAAGACTGTAGATGGAGAGCCCTTTGTTGCTTGCCATGTATGTTCATTTCCAGTTTGCCGTCCATGTTATGAGTATGAGAGGAAGGATGGTAACCAGTCTTGTCCTCAATGCAAGACCAAATACAAGAGGCATAAAGGTTAATCCAACACCATTTGTTGCTGCTTTTACAATTTATGCATGCGTACGTAGATAATGTGTCAGTGACACATTTTGGTTTCTCATCAGGAAGCCCTCCAATTCAAGGTGAAGATGCTAATTCTGATGAAGTAGAAAACAAGTCAAATTATCATACATCAGGTGTTCAAGATGAGAAACAAAAGATAGAGCGTATGATGGCTTGGGATTCGAGTTCTGGTCGAAAAGAGCATCTTGCAACTACAAACTATGACAGAGATGTTTCTCTTAACCATATTCCTTATCTAGCTGGTAGACGCTCGGTAGGTGATGGAGCAATTCGTTGCTTCTAGTTTCTCTTCTCTCTTTAACATCGACAATGGTTGCTGATAATATTTATATTTCAGGTTTCTGGGGATCTTTCAGCTGCATCTCCTGAACGTTACTCATTGGCTTCTCCTGAAAGTGGCATCAGAGGTATGGATGTATATCTGCTAAAATAAATATCGTTTAGTTCAGATTTTAATGTCAGTATTGGACTTTCTGCAGCTACTATGAGGGATCCAACAAGGGATTCTGGATCACTGGGGTTTGGCAATGTAGCCTGGAGAGAGAGGATTGATGGTTGGAAGATGAAGCCTGAGAAGAATACCGCTCCAATGAGTGTTAGTAATGCACCATCTGAAGGCAGGGGTGGTGGAGATTTTGATGCCAGCACTGATGTGCTCATGGATGATTCTTTACTGTAAGTGCCTGAAGCAGAGTGTGAAACTGGCTCTTTTAAGCAGATTGTCCGTTTATCATCTGCCTAACAGCATTCACATATTACCTATATGAAACTGTGGCTTTTCCTCCCTCTCCTCCACCGGTTTTTCCTCTATGGCTTTCTCCCTTTTAGCTTTGCAAATCCATGATTTTAATTCAGTTGATATTTGTATTTTATTTTTTTCGTCATTGTTTTCTTGTATTGATCCCATGGTTGTAATGCAGAAATGATGAAGCCCGCCAGCCCCTCTCAAGGAAGGTTTCAATTCCTTCCTCTAGGATTAACCCTTACAGGATGGTCATAGTTTTGCGGCTTGTTGTCCTTTGCATTTTCTTACACTACCGTCTAACAAATCCAGTGAGGGATGCTTATGCTTTGTGGTTAATATCTGTTATCTGTGAGATATGGTTTGCAATATCATGGATATTGGATCAGTTCCCTAAATGGCTTCCAGTGAATCGTGAGACATATCTTGACAGGCTATCTCTCAGGTAGTTTTTCTTTTTTCCTATAATCTACATTAATGGTGTTAAATTTTGCTAATATCCTTGCGAAGATGTAACTTCTTAAGTTTTCAATACCTCACAGATATGAGAAAGAAGGAGAGCCGTCTCAATTGGCTGCTGTTGACATTTTTGTCAGTACAGTCGACCCTTTAAAGGAACCTCCACTGGTCACAGCCAATACTGTGCTATCTATTCTTGCAGTAGATTACCCAGTCGACAAAGTCTCATGCTATGTTTCAGATGATGGAGCTGCTATGTTGACATTTGAAGCCATATCTGAAACGTCTGAATTTGCTAGAAAATGGGTTCCTTTCTGCAAGAAATATGATATTGAGCCGCGAGCTCCAGAATGGTACTTCGCTCAAAAGATTGACTACTTAAAAGACAAGGTTCATCCAGCATTTGTTAAAGAACGCAGAGCTATGAAAGTAGGAAATTGAGGTTCTATTGAATGATTTTGTTACTCATAAACTTAGCATGTATATTACTTGTCTTACTCCTAATAGCTTTCTTGCAGAGAGAATATGAAGAGTTTAAAGTTCGTGTCAATGGGTTTGTTTCAAAGGCACAAAAGGTTCCTGATGAAGGATGGGTCATGCAAGATGGGACGCCTTGGCCTGGAAATAATACCAGAGATCATCCAGGAATGATCCAGGTTTGTCCATTTTCAAACTAAGTTAGGATGTTCCTCAGTAAGAAATGCCTTCTTAGGATAACTACTACCCGCACAAAATCCGCAATGTCGGGATGTCGGGATGTTCTCGTGTATTGCACTCCTGTAAATGGCAATTGGATAGTTCTTTTTATACTTCTGCATATAACCTTTCTATTCCACTTGCTGATTGTGATCCGGGCGTCACAACACAGGAGTGACTGTTTTAAGCAGCCTTTGTTTTTTATTGATTTCTCTTGGATCATACTTTCTTGTTGGCATCAACACATTTTATGGTGTCTAATCCTATTTACCTTATAATTTGCAGGTTTTCTTGGGCCATAGTGGAGGCCTTGACACTGAGGGTAATGAACTTCCACGACTGGTGTATGTATCTCGTGAGAAGCGTCCTGGTTTTCAGCATCATAAGAAAGCTGGTGCTATGAATGCACTTGTAAGTTCTCAGTATTATCAATATCGGAATCTACTAAGGTTTTACTACTAACTAACATGTATCTCATACAGGTTCGTGTTTCAGCAGTTCTCACCAATGGACCCTTCTTGTTAAATCTTGATTGTGATCATTACATAAACAACAGCAAGGCATTGAGAGAAGCTATGTGTTTTCTAATGGATCCTAATCTTGGAAGAACAGTGTGTTATGTCCAGTTTCCCCAGAGATTTGATGGGATTGATAGAAATGATCGATATGCCAACCGTAACACGGTTTTCTTTGATGTAAGTACTTACTGCAACCTTTGGCACAAATTTGTCCTCTTTTATTGTTTCATGATGTATGTGGCATGCAGAACTATTCATTACATGTTACAGAAAATGAAATTCATATATGTTTTGTCTTCTTGATATTGTGTTGATGCTTATGCGATGGTAGATAAATTTAAGAGGATTGGATGGAATCCAAGGCCCTGTATACGTGGGTACAGGGTGTGTTTTCAATAGAACAGCCTTGTATGGCTATGAGCCTCCTCTCAAGCCTAAGCATAAGAAACCAGGATTTCTGTCTTCATGCTTTGGTGGATCCCGGAAGAAGAGTTCAGGATCAGGTAGAAAGGAAAGTAAGAAAAAATCGAGCAAGCATGTTGACCCTGCTTTGCCCGTATTCAATTTAGAAGATATAGAAGAAGGGGTTGAAGGTAAGCATGGATTTTTCTTTTTCCTTGGATACAACTTGCACCAGATCCGTCACCTGTTCATTCTTCAGACATGAATATATACTTACATAAGTTGGTGACATGTCAAAAAACACATGGTTCTCCCTTCTATCTTTAATGATTCAAACTTAATATAATTTAGGTTGAAATTATTTTACTTCTATTCATTTCCTAAATGACTGTAATCTTGCTGAAACTTGTCTTCAGGATAGGGTTTAAAGATTTATTGACACGTAAAAGAAGTTACTTCCAATAAGTGTTCAGTTGTGCTAAATAGATGGTAGTTTGTTGTCTGATAGTTTTTTGTTACCTCTTCTCTGTGCTTGCAATGCTGATATTCTGTAACTTTCTTCAAAAGGTACTGGATTCGATGACGAAAAGTCATTGCTCATGTCTCAAATGACACTTGAGAAAAGATTTGGTCAATCAACCGTGTTTGTTGCTTCCACCCTTATGGAGAACGGCGGTGTTCCTGGATCTGCCACCCCAGAGTCTCTTCTAAAAGAAGCTTTTCATGTCATCAGCTGTGGATATGAAGACAAGACAGACTGGGGAAGTGAAGTACGTTAACCCTTTTTCATCCCTCGTGCTGATACCAATTTCTTTTTATGCTGTAAATATGGACGAATATACTGCAAGCCACAGACTCTCTTTTCTTCAGCCCCAAAAAAAATGGAAGAGAAGGAGCTTTATATGCATCCCTAGCTGTAGCTTATGTCAACACATTAATTTTGTGTTCCTAATAAACATTTTGTTCTTTCTTTTTGCAGATAGGATGGATTTATGGTTCAGTTACAGAAGATATCCTTACAGGATTCAAGATGCATGCTCGTGGTTGGAGATCAATCTATTGCATGCCAAAGCGTCCTGCCTTTAAAGGATCTGCTCCTATTAATCTTTCTGATCGTCTAAATCAAGTGCTTCGGTGGGCTTTAGGTTCAGTTGAAATTCTTCTCAGTCGTCACTGCCCTATATGGTATGGCTATAGTGGAAGGCTAAAATGGCTCGAGAGATTTGCATATATCAATACCACCATTTATCCAATCACCGCTATTCCTCTTCTTGCCTATTGTACATTGCCAGCCGTTTGCCTTCTTACTGGAAAGTTCATTATTCCACAGGTGAAAATAGTTGCATTCGCCGTCTCTGCTTTTGGTTAAGTATGAAACTTTTGACATTATGGAACAACAAGATCCTGGCCTGAGAGTAATATTTTTGTTGCTAACTGCGGAATGAGAATGTAGTTTTCTTCTTTTCTGACTTGAATTGAACTGCGAGAACTTGTCTGCAGAAAAAAGACAGTTCTTCTGTGTTTTCTCTTGAAAAGTAATATTCCGGGGAGTTTACATGCCTGATTTGTGTTTTGTTGTATTGCAGATTAGTAACATCGCCAGTATCTGGTTCATATCCCTCTTTCTATCAATCTTTGCAACTGGTATTTTGGAAATGAGATGGAGTGGTGTTGGGATTGACGAATGGTGGAGAAATGAGCAGTTCTGGGTTATTGGAGGTGTGTCAGCTCATCTATTTGCTGTCTTCCAAGGCCTGCTGAAAGTCCTTGCTGGAATAGATACCAATTTTACTGTCACTTCAAAAGCATCCGATGAAGATGGTGATTTTACCGAGCTATATATGTTCAAGTGGACAACTTTACTTATCCCACCAACTACTCTCCTCATAATCAATCTAGTTGGAGTGGTTGCTGGAGTCTCCTACGCCATAAACAGTGGTTATCAATCTTGGGGTCCCCTCTTTGGCAAGCTTTTCTTTGCTTTCTGGGTGATTATTCATCTTTACCCTTTCCTCAAGGGTCTGATGGGACGCCAGAACCGAACACCTACTATCATTGTTGTATGGTCGGTTCTCCTTGCCTCTATTTTCTCCTTGCTCTGGGTACGTGTGGATCCTTTTACAACAAGGGTGACTGGACCAGACGTTGAGCAGTGCGGCATCAACTGCTAGAGGAACTTGTAGATTGAATATAGAACAAAATCATAACCAGAGGGCTGTTTTTCTTCTGCTTGGTGTTGTGTTCTGTTCTGGTCTAAATAGTCAGACCAGAAAATAATTATAGGTTCATTTCTATGTTATTCTCTACATTTTTTGACAAGTTTATTAGTCTCCTGAATAATCCAATTCTCGGTTATTCCTTCAAAATCAATTTTTTTCAAAATAAAAATCAAAAAATAAAATAAAGGCCGGCAACGTGGAGAAAGCAGGCCGGGAAATCAAGCTGTAATTTTTGAAAGAAATTCAAGGTCTAATTGTACCCCATTATGCCCAAGAATGGAGAAAAAAATGCAAATTCAAGGTTAAATTAAATGATTATTGGACAAATTTGCATAAAAATTAAGCCCAATGACATAATTAAATTTTTAATAGGCCAATTTGATTTAATCATAAGCCAAATTAAATTTTAATTATGTTTAAGAATTAATTTGGGTCCAATTGAAGGATTTAATTAAGTGCAAGGACTTAATTATACTTTAAATGGGTCAAATTAATTTTATTTGGAGCTTAATTGGTGAAAAATTAAGTTTGGGAGCCTAATTTGGGCTTAATTGAGAAGATTGGAATTTTAAAAGACCAAATTTAATTTTTTTCAAATTAATTGATTGAAATTAGGGGTTAAATTGCAAGACAATTGAAGTTTTGGGATCAATTAGGGGTTAAATTGAAGAAATTGACAGCCAAGGACCAATCTGCAAAAGGCGCAAAAATTTGGGGGCTTAATTGACAAAAATCGGGGGTGAAATTGAAGAAATTGAAAGTTTGATGGTCAATTAGGGGTTAAATTGACAAAATCCGAGGCCAAGGACCATATTACAATAGGCGCGTAACTTCGGGGTTCCAATTGAAGTTCATCAGGAACTTAATTGCATTAAAACAGAAGTTTAGAGGCCATTAAGGGTTCAATTGAAAGACATTGGAAGATGGAGGACTAAATTGAAAACTGTTTAAATCCCTAATTCAGTCCACAACGGCGCCGTTGTGCATTTAAAAAAAAAAAGAGGACCAGACGACGCGTCGTCTTGTCACTGTTCATTTGTCTTCTTCTTTTACCCGAAAGAAATTAAACTGCTTTGGAGCCTTATTTGCAGGTGCATTTATTGCTTGATTTCTCCATCAAATCAAAACAAACTTGCACTAAACGGATCCCCTGCAGTTCCTCTACAACCCCATGTGAACGTTTCAGGATGAATGACAACACGGCGGCACCGGCGACGACGTGAAGAGGTCAACTCAGGCAGCCTTTTCCTGCAGATTTGACAACTCAGGGAGGCTAATTTGAACCAACGGTTGGGATCCTTCGCAACAGAATCAAGGGCTGAAATTTTTTCCCAGTGTAGACAAGATTTCCCTCTTCCACCGCTTATAAATAGAGGCGGCGTTGATGGCCTGGGAGAGGAAAAACATTGAGTCCAAAGTTGACAAAAAACCAGCCTCCTCCCCAGTTTTTTTTCTTTTTCTGCAACAAGTCTCTCTCTCTACACTCTCTCTCCACCGTGCTCTCAGCGACTCCAAGCCACGCTGCCACCAGCTCGTCTTCCACCCTCTCCACCACACTTATTCCTCTTCATCGAAAGCACCTCCTTTTTCCTCCACAGCGGCAGCAGCCCATCAACACCATCATTTTCATTTTCTTCCTTCTCCAGTATCGGCAGCAGCAGCACCGACTCCTCCACAGACGCCGCCACCAGCTTCAGGGCGACTACCCGGACCACCTCCAACCTCACTCCAGGCCGGTGACAGCAATTGCTTCTCCCCCCGCAAGGTTGCCTCCCGCTCCACTCCGCCGGCTGCAACTGCAAGGTTGCATGCAGAACGTGAACTTGCTGTTCACGTTCTGCACATAATTAATTTCACTTGGGCCAGGCCAGCTCTGGCCCAGACCAAATGTATGGTCCGGGTCCGGCCCCTAAAAAGGAGAGAAAGAAAGTATGATGGGCCGATGTAGGCCCACTGTTTCTGGGTTTATGCCTGGCCCAGTCATCTGGGCCAACCCAGCCCACCTGTTTTAATAATATTTATTTAATATATAATATTATATTATATATTTCTTTTTTAAAATATATAAAAAAAAACGAAAAATTCCACACAAAAAATTCAAAAATCCTTAAAAAAATTTGTGATTTTCTCAAATATTTTTCTACTAATTTTGCATAATATCTGATTGTATATTTACATTGTAAAATACAAATCCGGTATTAAAATACCCGGTTTTTCTCTGAAATATTTCAAAAAAAAAATCAAAACATTTTCAAAAAGAAAAAATATTTTGTTGCATACGGCCAAATCTTAAAATTTTTCCAAGCATATTTTTCATAAAAAAAATGCATCTTTTTCATGTTTAAAAAAATCAAAAAGGGATATCATAACCAGTTTATGATTATCCATTAGAATTTGGTCAACACGTCAAAAACCTTTTTCTAACCTTTTTTAGGATCCAGATGTAGACTTTAATATTTGTGGGGTGTAAAATTACACGATAAAGTACACCCTCAGATATTAAAGATATAAGGTGTAAAATATGCGATGCTAAAATTCAGACTTTAGAACGGTTAAGATTTAACCCGACAAGGTAGAGACTCTCTCATGAAGAGAGATCTGCCTTGAACCTTAGAAAAGACCAATGAATAAAAACCCGGCATAGAAAAACAATCAAACAACAATGCAGCTTACCTTAGGTAAAGTGCACTGGGGGTGATGCGTCTTCCCCTTGCACAACCAGTCCCTTACTCAGACTCTCGCAGACCATAGGTTTCTAGTGACCATAATACTAGGTGACGACTTCTTACATTAATCATAATTTTATGATTAAATCCAAAACCCTTTCCAACACACAACACCCCTCACCAGGAGGCACGACATAGAGCCTCCGCCATCGCCAGACGACGTCGCGCCCCCCGCGACAGCCCCAATCCCAAAGAGGTCGGCTGTTGGAGATGATACTGTTCATCTCTTCCCTGAGGTTTATATGTTGTAAGAAATGAGAAATGTTGTCTGAAATGAGAATATTATTCTTTGGCTACAACTTCCTGCCCTTTATGGATAGCTTGAACATGATATTGGATTTCTTGTTTCCTATTTTTCTTAACATCTAACCATTTCGAACTATTATGTCACAAATACCATTATTTTATCGTCCGATAAGGGGGTTAGATTACCTCCCGAAGTAGCTCGGGGAGGCTATGGAGGGTGTTAATGATCACTAGCACAGGATAGCGAAATTCTCATTTCTCAATGAAATTGGTTCGTTATATTTGAGGAGTGACTGGGTGATGCAGTAAGCGTAACATGAAAAGTTTAGCAGATTGTTCATGGACTAAATCAACAAATTCAAATCTGATAAGAAGTTCCGAAGTTTTCCTACGAAGATAAGCATGGCTTTAGATCTAACTATTAAATCGAGCTAAAATTTTACAAGCGTGTTCTACAAACTTGATTTTCTACGAGGTCGACCAATCACACTAATTGAGTCTGGGATCATATTTAAATAGACCCGAAAGTTGTTTTTTTGGAATTTTTTTATTTTTCCTAGTTATTTTTCGATCCATTTACTGGTTAAGTTTCAGAACTTTTAATTGATTTGATTTTAATTAGCTAGGTCTATTTAGCTCCTATTTAAGCAATTTTTCATATTAATTTTCAGAACGGTGTTAAAATTTAGAACTGTAATTTTAAGACTTGAAGACTTAATTTCTTTCTTATCACTACACGTAAGGAAGGCCAGCATCACATTACACATATATATAAATATAAGAATGTAGGATGATATAATTTTTAAATTATATTTTGAAATGGTAATGACTCTTCAAGCAGTAGAATAGTGGGTTTGGAACTCCAGCATTGAGTTCCTGATTTTAAGTTCTGTTGGAGAAAGGTCATGGTTTCATTAGAAACTCAAAGTGGCTCATAATTGATGGCTTTACTTCGTTTATAAATATTTCTTTAGAAGAACTAGCAACGGTCACACACTAAAAGCTTTATAATGCAAGCATATAATATAGCTTGCAAGAGGTTTAGCTTTTAAAAGAGCAACGGTCAGATTGTGAAAAAGTTTCTTTCTGCTTTTACAGTGAAATTGTTTGCATTACTTCCGATTGCTATGATGTTGCTTCCCTTTATTTATTGCAGAAAGTTAGTGAAAAATCCGGTGCGTGCATTCCGCGATGAAGTGCGCATGAATCCCCTTGTTCTGGCATGGATGGCCTAACTTTTAATAGAACTCGAGAGATAGACTTGGTCTAATTGAAAGAGAAAAGGAAACTGAGAAAACTGCAAACTGATCAGTCTAATTGAAGATAAACAAGCATACACTCTATTAAGTTTCTGCTGAAATCATTACTCAACATCCCTTTTAATTGTTCTGTTAAATGACACTTAGCATATGATGATGAATGGCACTACACTGAAGCAGCAAAAGCGTAATCACTCTCTACTAAGCTAAAACAATGTTAATATGTGATAATATTCCAAGATATTTTCTGCTATGATGCCTTAGTTCTGCACTTGTATGACCATATTCACTTCTTTGCCTCTTCTGCTGCCGCCGCTGGCTTTGCATCTGCTGCTGCCGCTGCTGGCTTTGCCTCTGCTGGCTGGGGTGGCGCGGCGGGGACTCCACCATCAATACAATTCC
>Ga0307513_10010786_pt1 | contig 11418 bp, 6 predicted proteins | sample 15_EM_MG_FD_202174 | JGI IMG/M metagenome (GOLD analysis project Ga0307513, IMG submission 202174) | Populus trichocarpa ectomycorrhiza microbial communities from riparian zone in the Pacific Northwest, United States - 15_EM | ecosystem: Host-associated > Plants > Roots > Unclassified | place... | reverse complement strand
TCGGCGATGACGGTGGCGGGCAGGACCGGGGCGTCACCGATGCGCGTGACGACCTTGACGTCCTCGGCGCTCGTGATGATCTGGTCCGGCTGATAGGTCTTCAGGAGCCGGTCGTACTCGGCCTGAGTGACCGGAAGTACCGTGCCGTGGCGGGGCTTTGACGGCAGGTCGTAACTGGTGGACGGGGTCCAGACGCCGGAGGCCAGGTCCGTCGTCTCGAAGGGGATGTAGCCGCGCCCGCCGAACTCGTCGAGGAACGCGTACCACTTGTCCTCGGTGTTCGACTTGAACACCAGCGGGCCCTCGGCCGCGCTCATCGCGCCCTTGCCGATGCCCTCGGCGACGGCGGTCCAGGAGAGGTTCTTCAGCGAGTCGCTCTTCTCCTCGAAGATGAACTTGCTGTTGGGCGTGGAGGAGCTGTTGTTCCGCTCGTCCTTGGAGAGGCGGAAGTACTCGCCGTCGTGCTGGATGACCGTGGAGTCGATGACCGAGTAGCCGCGGTCGATCCACACCTTGGGCTCGCTGAAGGTGCGGAAGTCACGGGTGGTCGCGTACATCATGCGGTTGTACGTGTCGCCGGAGTGGTCGGCGGTGGTGTAGAGCTTCGACGCCCAGAAGACGACGTACGAGCCGAGCTGCTCGTCGTAATAGGCCTCGGGCGCCCAGGTGTTGCCGGCCGCGTCGGGGGAGACCTTCACCAGACGCTGGTCGGTCCAGTGGACCAGGTCGGTGGACTCCCAGACCATGATGGACTTGCTGCCGGTGCGCTGGGAGGCGTCCCAGTCGCCGTTGCCGTAGATCCGCAGGTCGGTGGCGATCTGGTAGAACTTGTCGCCCTCGGGGGAGCGGATGATGAACGGGTCGCGCAGGCCCTTCTCACCGAGCGTGGAGGTCAGGACGGGCTTGCCGTCGTTCAACTCCCGCCACTTCAAAGGGTCGTTGCCCTTGCTGAGGGCCGCGTAGAGCTGCTCGCCGTCCGAGGTGCCCTCGCCGGTGAAGTAGCTGAACATATAGCCCTTGAGGGCTTCCTTCACGGGGAGCTCGGGGACCTTGGCCGTCAGCGTGCGGGTCGTGGTGGCCGTGCCCTTGGTGACGGTCGCGGTCAGGTCGACCGTCGTACCGCCGTCGCCGTGCGCGGGGCGCTGGACCACACCGTCGGCCGCGATGACGTCCGGGTTCGCCGAGGACCAGGCAACGGCCGTGCCGTAGACGCCCGTTGAGGGAAGGGTGATGTTCCCTCGTACGTCGTCGATGTTCGGGACGGTCAGCGCCTCGGCGGCCCGCTGGGTGGCCGTCGCGTCGTCGAAGGTGGCCGGGACCGTGACGTCGAAGGTCCTGGTGTCGCTCACCGGGCCCTTCTTCAGGGTCGCCGTGAGCGTGGCGCGGCCGTCCGGTTCACCGGCGGCCGGGCGGGTCACGGCGCCGCTCGCCGACACCACGGAGGCGTTGTCGGTCGCCCAGGTGATGGCGGAGCCGCCCGCCGGGCCCGTGCTCGGCAGGCTCAGGTCGGCGATCACCGCGCTGGTGTCGCCCAGTGTCAGGGCCGACTTGTCGTCCGCCACGCCCTGGGTGGCGACGGGGAGGGAGAGTTCCTCGACCTCCGTGCCGGCCAGAGCCCGGTCGTAGACGCGGAAGTCGCGGATGTTGCCCTTGAAGAGGTTGTCGCCGGGATAGACCGACTTGCCTATGTAGTCGGCGGTGGTCGTGCCCGAGCCGATGGAGCCGGGGGTGAGGGTGACCGCCGTGTTGCGGCCCACCTCCACGCCGTCCTCGTACAGCACGCCCGTGTTGCCGGTCTGGGTGTAGGTGATCTGCTTCCACACCGCGCGCTGGAGGTTGGTGCCCGCGGACCGGGTCGTCTGTTCCGTCGACCAGTTGCCGCTGGCGATGGAGGTCCGGAAGGAGTTGCCTGTGGTGAACAGGTAGCCGTTGCCCGCCGTGCCGCTGGTGTTGCCGAAGCCGTAGATGAAGTACGGGTTGGACTGGGCGGAGTCGACCTTCACGTCCATCGAGACGGTGATCGAGTTCAGCCCGCTCATGATGTTGTCCGGCACCTTGATGTAGGTGTCCGAACCGTTGAAGGCAAGCCCCTCACCGGAGTTGGACCAGCCGGCCGTGCCGTTCACCGTGCCCGTACGGCCGTTGCCCGAGGCGTCGGCGACGGCGGTGCCCGAGGCCGCGTCGAGCTTGTACCAGAGGGCCAGACCGTCGGTGATGTCGGCCGCGGCGGCCTGGGCGGGGACGGACAGCGCCAACGGCCCGGCGAGGCCGAGGAGAAGGGAAGCGGCGGTCAGTCCGGCGAGCCGTTCCGGCCAGCGTCTGGTACGGCCGCGCGATCTCGGGAGGTGCATCGTTTCGGCTTCCTCTGCTCAGGCACGGGGGAGGTGACGGAGGTGCGCAGATTTCGTCTGTGTGTCCTCGCGTTGCGAGAGTGTCAATCGCTGCGACCAGGGGCGTCAAGAGTTTTCGAACGGCGTTCGGCAGGTCGGACAACTTGTTTTAACGCGATCGACGTCCACCGGAACCGAAGCTGTCACAAGCGTTGACGCGTGCATCCTGCGTACCTATGTTCTGGTCGAAGTTACGTACATGGTCCGGGATTTCGAACAACGTGAACAACGTGAGCAATGTGGCCATAAGAAGGGGACCTGTTGTGTTCCGTACCCGTCACTGGTTGACCCTCCTGGCGGCGCTTCTCGCGCTGCTCGTGCCCGTCGTGGGCATCCAGCCCGCCGCTGCGGCCGAGGGGCGCCCGTACACGAACCCGGTCAAGTCCCAGAAGGGCGCCGACCCCTGGCTGGAGTACTACAACGGCAACTACTACCTGGTCACCACGTCCTTCACCGGCGTCCTGACCATGCGCAAGTCGCCGACCCTGGCCGGTCTTTCGACGGCTCCCAGCGTGCAGGTCTGGAGCGACACCACCTCGACCCGCAACAACAACTTCTGGGCGCCCGAGCTGCACTTCTTCGACGGCCACTGGTACCTGTACTACTCCGGCGCGCCGAGCGGGGCCGCCTGTTGCGACCAGCAGCGGACGTACGTCGTGGAGAGCGCCGGCACCGATCCGATGGGCCCGTACACCTTCAAGAACCAGCTCACCGGGTCCAACCTCGACCCGGGCGGCTGGCTCATCGACGCCACCGTGCTGACGTACAACAGCAAGCTCTACCTGGTCGGCAGCGGTGCCATCGGCGGCAGCAAGCAGAGCCTCGTCATCGCGCCGATGACCAACCCCTACACGGTTCAGGGCTCCACCTTCAGCCTCATCTCCCAGCCGACGCTGGCCTGGGAGACCTCCGGGGCGCCCGTCAACGAGGGGCCCGAGCCGCTCTACCACGACGGCCGGACCTTCCTGACCTTCTCCGCGAGCTACTGCCAGACCGCCGACTACAAGCTGGGGCAGCTCGAACTCACCGGCACCGACCCGCTGTTGGCATCGTCCTGGACGAAGAAGCAGACGCCCGTCTTCCAGCGCGACGACGCGGCGGGGGTCTACGGGCCGGGCCACAACGGGTTCTTCACCTCGCCGGACGGCACCGAGAACTGGCTCGTCTACCACGCCAACAACACCGCGAACGGTGGCTGCGGCAACGGCCGGACCACCCGCGCCCAGAAGTTCACCTGGAACGCGGACGGCACCCCGAACTTCGGCACCCCGGTCGCGCTCGGCACCACACTGCCGGGCCCGGCCGGTGAGACCGCGGTGACCCCGACCGCGTACACCCTGGTGAACCGCAACAGCGGCAAGTGCCTTGACGTGGAAGGCGGGAACACCGCCGACGGCACCAACATCTTCCAGTGGACCTGCAACGGTGGCACCAACCAGAAGTGGCGCATCGAGGACCAGGCCAACGACACCAGCCGGCTGGTCAACGTCGCCACCGGCAAGGTGATGGACACCGCGGACTGCGCCACCGCCGACGGCACCGATCTGCGTCAGTGGTCCTGGCTGAACAACAACTGCCAGAAGTTCAGGCTGGTTTACACAGCCACCGGTGACTACGTGCGCATCGTGAACGAGTCCACCGGCAAGGTCGCCGACGTCGCCGACTGCTCCACCGCGAACGGCGCCGACGTACGCCAGTGGACCTGGCTGAACAACAACTGCCAGCAGTGGCAGATCAGGCCCACCACGTGAGCCGGTAGCCCCTTCCCTGTACATGGCTGTGGCCCGACCGCAACTCCGGTCGGGCCACAGCCATGTGATGAGGCGTCAGCTCGTGGGCTCGGTCACCTTCGTGTCCGTCTTGCCGTCGACGGCCGCCGACAGCTGCGGGACCAGCCGCTCCAGCATGTACGGCAGGCTCAGCACCGACACGAACGACACCGAGTTGCCGTAGTCGCTGCTCTCCTTGACGAAGACCTCGCGGTCCTCCTTGGCCACCTTCAGGTCCGCGTACAGGGCGTCCTTGCGCAGCGTCGCCTTGTCCTTGGTGGTGTCGGCGACGATCCACACGATCGTGTCCGTGTTCAGGAGGTCGGTGCGCTCCTTGCTGATGTTCGCCCCGAACTCGTCACCGATCACCTTGTCCAGGTCGGTGGGCAGCTTGAAACCGAGGTTCGTCAGGACACGCGAGCGCGGGTCCTGGCTGCCGAAGACGAAGATGCCCTCGTACGGGGTCGCCACCAGACCGGTCTTGCCGGCGAACTCGGGGTGTTCGGAGGCAGCCGTCTTGAAGTCGGCCTCGACCCCGGTGACCAGCTCCTTCGCCTTGGCCTCCTGGCCGAGCGCCTTGCCGATGATCTCGGTCTGGTTCTGCCACGGCACACCGAAGTCGTTGTACTCCTTCGGCTGGGCCACCACCGGGGCGAACTTCGACAGCGTGTCGTACTGCGCCTTCGTCAGACCGCTGTAGACCGCGAGGATCAGGTCGGGCCTGAGTGCGGCGATCTTCTCCGCCGACGGACCCGTGCCGGTGTCCTTGAGGACGGTCGGCACCGCCGCGCTGCCCAGCTTGTCCGCCGCCCACGGGCCGATGGCGCCCTTGTAGCCGCCCAGCCACTCGGTCGTTCCGACCGGCACCTTGCCCAGCGCGAGCACGGCGTCCTGGTCGGTCAGACCGACCGTGACGATCCGCTTCGGCTCGGACTTGATGGTCGTGCTGCCGTACTTGTGCGTCAGGGTCACCGGGAAGGCGGAGTCGGCGGACGCGCTGGCCGTGGAGCCCGCCGTGTCGGAGGAGTCGTCCTCGGAACCGCAGGCGGTGGCGGTACCGAAGAGGAGCAGTACGGAGGTGAGCGCCGCGGCGAGCCGAGAGCCTCTGTGAGAGCCGAGCATCAGTGGTCCTTCATGGTGGTGGTTGTGTCGGTGCGGGGACGTGGCGTGGGGGGCTTCTCGGCCGTGGTGCGGGTACCGGACCAGGCCTCCCACAGGGAGGCGTAGGTTCCGGCCGCCGCGCACAGCTCGTCATGGGTGCCGCTCTCCACGATCCGCCCGCCGTCCATGACGACGATCCGGTCCGCGTCCGCGGCCTGGGTGAGACGGTGGGCGACCACGAGGGCGGTGCGGTCCTCGATCGCCCGGTCGGCTGCCTTCTCCAGCAGCCGCGCTCCGGTACTGCCGGCCTCGGCCGTCGCCTCGTCCAGCACGGCGACCGGCGGATCCGCCAGCACCAGCCGGGCCAGGGCGAGTTGCTGCACCTGGGCGGCGGTGAGCCGGTGCCCGCCCTCGCCGACGACGGTGGCCAGGCCCTCGGGCAGCGCCGACACCCAGTCCAACGCGTCCACTTCGGTCAGGGCCGTGCGCAGGGCCTCGTCCGTGGCGTCGGCGCGCGCGAGCCGCAGATCGTCGGCGAGGGGGCCCGCGAAGACGTGCGTCTCCTGGGTGACCAGGGCAACGGGCAGGCTGTCGGCGGACGTTGACACACCGGTGAGGTGAATCGTGCCGGACGTCGGCTGGTGCACCCCCGCGATGAGCTTGGCCAGCGTCGTCTTGCCCGCGCCGCTCGGCCCGACCAGCGCGACCCGCTCCCCGGCGGCGAGCGTGAGATGCACGTCCCGAAGGACGGGGCGCCCGGGCACGTACTCGTGGTGGACGCCGGTCACGGTGACCGTGCCCGGCTCCCGGTGCTGTGCCGTGGGCGCCGGGGGAGTGGCCTCGGGGGCCGGCACGTCCGCGACGCCGACCAGCCGGGCCAGCGCCGCCGTCGCCGACTGGGCGTCGTCGAGCAGGGCGAGGGCCTGGTTGACCGGGCCGAAGAGGCTGTGGAAGTAGAGCGCGGCGGCCGTGGCCGTACCGATGGACACGGAGTCGGCGCGCACCAGCAGGAACCCGGTGACCAGGACGGCGGCGAGGCCGGTGTACTCGGCGATGTGCAGCCGGTTGTAGAAGTCCAGCACCAGCCGCACGCCCCGCATCGTCAACGCGACCGCAGCGGACGACCGTTGGGTCACGGACTCGGTGTGCGGCTCCTCCAGCCGGAACGCCCGTACGGTCCCGGCGCCCGCGATGGTGTCCAGCAACTGCTGCTGCTGGGACCCCATGGCGATGCGCTGCTCGGCGTACAGGGGCACGGCGTTGCGTACGTACCAGCGCGCGGTCCCCGCCTGGATGGGCACCGCGAGCAGCGCGGCCAGCAGGAAGCGCCAGTCCAGGGCGGCCAGCGCGGCGAAGGTCAGCACGATGGCGAGCAGGGAGCGGGCCAGCTCGGGCAGCGCGTTGCGCACCGCCTCGCCGACCACCGAGACATCCCGGGTGACACGGGCGTTGAGGTCGCCGGATCCGGCTTTCTCCACCTGCTCCAGGGGCAGTTGCAGCGCCCGCTCGACGAACCGCTCGCGCAGCTGGGCCAGTACGGTCTCGCCGAGCCGGGACACCAGGGACAGCCCGAGCGCGGTGGTGCCGCCCTGGGCGACGGCCACCAGGACCAGGAGGACGACGGGCAGGGTGAGTTCGTCCGGCGGGCGGTGGTCGGCGACCAGGTCCACCATGCGGCCGAGCAGCGGCTGGACGAGGAGTCCGACCGCGGTCGCGGCGACCATCACGGCGAAGGCGCCGATGGCGAGTCTGCGGTGCGGACGGACGAGTTCGCCGACCGCGGCACGGGTGCGGCGGGGCGTCGCCGTGGGCAGCAACTCCCGTGTCGTGCCGGGGAGTTCGTTGTCGCTCATGACAGCACCGCCGCTCGGTAGGTCTCATGACGGTGTATCAGGTCGGCGTGCGGGGCCGTGTCGGTCACCCGTCCGTCCTCCAGCAGGACGACCCGGTCGGTGACCGACAGCAGCGCGGGACTCGTGGTCACCAGCACCGTCGTACGGCCCTTGCGGATCTCCCGGACTCCGGTGGCGATGCCCGCCTCGGTCACCGCGTCGACGGCGGTGGTCGGATCGTGGACCACCAGGACGGGCCGCTCGGCCGCCAACGCCCTGGCCAGCGCGACGCGTTGACGCTGCCCGCCGGAGAGCGAACGGCCCTGCTCACTGACCGCCGTGTCCTCGCCGTCCGGGAGGGTCTGGGCGACCTGGGCCACCCCGGCCGCCGTCATCGCCGGTTCCGGGTCGGCCGCGTCGGGGGCCGCCGCCGTGACGTTGCTGCGGACGGTGCCCTCGAAGAGGTCCGCGTCGTGCTCGGCCACCAGCAGCGCGGTGCGCAGCTCGGCCGGGTCCAGGTCCCGCAGAGGCACGCCGTCCAGCTCGACGGTGCCCGACTCCGGGTCGGACTGCCGGGCCAGACAGCGCAACAGGTCGGTGGCGTGCGCGGGGTCGGTCGCGACCACGCCGAGCAACTCACCCGGTGCGATGTCCAGGTCGAGGCCCCGCAGCCCGCCGAGGCTGACACCGGTGAGGCGGACCGCGCCGCGCACCGGCTCGGCCAGGGTCGCGGTGCCCGGGGTGACGGAGTGCGGGGCGGCCAGGACCTCCGCGATCCGGGTGGCCGAGGCGCGGCCCTGGGCCAGCTCGGCGTTGACCCACGCGAGCACCTCCAGCGGGCCGAGGAGGAAGAGGGCGAGCCCGACCGCCGACACCAACTGGCCGAGACTGATGTCCCCTTGGGCGGCGAGCCGGCCGCCGACCAGGGCGACGGCGGCGATCAGACAGCCGGTGAGGGTGAGCACCATGCCGCTCTGGAAGGCCTGCGCGCGGGCCGCCTTCAGGGTGGCCTGGAGGGAGTCGCGGCTGGTCGTGCGGTAGCGGGCCAGGGCGGTCGACTCGCCGCCGATGCCCTTGAGGACTCGCAGGCCGGCCACCAGGTCGGCGGCGACGGCCGAGGCGTGCGCGGCCCGCTCCTGCTCGGCCTCGCTGCGCGACTCCAGCGGCTTGCTCAGCAGATGGCCCAGCCACAGCAGCACCGGAGTACCGAGCAGCACGACCATGCCGAGCGTGACGGACGTACGCAGCAGGACGACCGCGCTGACGACGACGCCGGCGAGGGCCGAGATCCCGGCCATGACGGCCATGTTGACGGCGCCGACGCGTTTGGCGTCCTCGGTGGCGATGTTGGCGAGGGCGCCGGGCAGCCTGCCCTCCTCCGCGCCGCCCCCGGGGGCCAGGACCCGGCGTACGAGGGATATACGGAGGGTGTGTTCGGCCTGGGCGGCGGCCCGGTCGGCGGACCAGGCGCTGAAGCGCCAGCTCAGCGCGAGACCGACGTAGACGACGGCGAGGACGACGAGCCAGCTCACCAGGGAGCCGGTGTCGGAGTCCGTGACGGCGCGGTCGATGACCAGACCGATCAGGACCGGCACCATCGCCTCGCCCAGCTGGTGGCCGGAACCGAGCAGCGAGCCGACGGCGACGTCGCGCCGCTGCCCTCTGACCGTCTGTCGCAGGACGTCCCGCCCCGACAGCTGTGAAGGACTACTCACCCGTAACCCCTCTGGGATCGGACGACACTTTGGGCCGGTAAGGCCTGCCTAAGTGCGTGTGCGTGCACTTGGGCAGGCCTAAAACTTAGGTGAGGCTACTCTAAGTTGAAGATGGTTGCCCAGCGCTCGCGTGCGCATCGACCGCTCCGACCGTGCGACGGTCGAGCAGGGAGTCGAGGATCTCTCCCGAGCGTACGGCGGTCGTCGACAGCAGCGTCGAGGTGAGACCGTGCGTGTGCTCGGTCGCGCCCTGGAGGTAGATGCCGGCGGTGACTTCGGGCGCCGCCTCGACCCGGTGGTCGCGGCCGACCCGTACGGCGTCGTTGTCGTCCCGCAGGCAGAGTTTCGCCGCTCTGCCCAGCAGGGAGTCGAGGTCCCGGGGGCGATAGCCGGTGGCGTGCACGAGCACGTCGCAGGAGAGCACCTCCCGTTCTCCGGTGGGGAGATACTCGACGGTGACGTCCAGCCGGTCGTCCAGCTGCTCGACGTCCCGGATGCGGGAGACGTTGCGCATGCGCAGCCGCTCGTTGCCCTGGACCTTCTCGCGGTACATCGTGGCGTACAGCGACTCGATCAAGTCCATGTCCACCACTGAGTAGTTGGTGGAGCGGTGGTATTCGTACAGGGACTGTTTCACCTCCGGCCGGGACCGGAAGTAGACGTCCACCGCCTCCGGGTCGAAGATCCGGTTGGCGAACGGGCTGTCGTCGGCGGGCGTGTAGCCGTATTTGGCGAAGACCGCGCAGACCTCGGTGTCGGGGAAGGAGCGGTGCAGGAAGTCGACCGCCTCGGCGCCGCTCTGGCCCGCGCCGAGGACGAGAATGCGGTCCACGGAGGCACCCGTACCGCTCAACTCACGGGTACGCGGCACCAGTTCGCTGTTGTGCCAGATGCGGTCGGACAGTGCGGTGCCGGGCGGTACGTGCGGTTCGAGACCGACGGCCACCGAGATGTTGCGGGCCCGCCGGACCACCGTACGCTCCGGCGCGCCGGGCACGCGGCTGACGACATCGAACCAGCGGACCTCGCCGCCCTCTGTCAGCACGGGCTCCACGGAGACGACTTCGGCGTCGTACGAGACCTGGTCCGCGACCCGGGCCGCCGCCCACTCGAAGTACTCGTGGAACTCGATCCGCAGCGGGAAGAGGGTCTTCGCGTTGAGGAAGTCCACCAGCCGGCCGCGGTCCCGCAGGAAACACAGGAAGCTGAAGTCGCTGGTCGGGTTGCGCATGGTGACCAGGTCCTTGAGAAAGGACACCTGCATGGTCGCGTCGTCGATGAGCATGCCGCGGTGCCAGCCGAACCGTGGCTGGCGCTCCAGAAACTCGGCGCGAATGCGCTCCTCAGGCGCGGCTTGTGCGTTGTGTTCCGCGATGGCTATGGCCAGCGCCAGATTTGACGGGCCGAAGCCGATACCGAGCACGTCATGGATGGCGTCCGGTTCGTCGTGCAGTGCGTTCACCGCAACTTCCCTTCCCCTAGGCGCACTGATGTTAAATAAGGTTAGCCTTACCTTGCAATGGTGTGTCCTACGGAAGGATCGACTATGCGGGTCGTCATGTTCGGCTATCAGACCTGGGGGCATCGCACGCTCCAGGCCCTGCTGGACTCCGATCACGAGGTGGTCATGGCGGTCACCCACCCCAAGAGCGACCACGTATACGAAAAAATCTGGGACGACTCGGTGGCCGACCTCGCCGAGAAGAACGGCATCCCGGTGCTGCTGCGCAACCGCCCGGACGATCCCGAACTCCTGGGTGCGCTGCGGGAGTTGGCGCCGGACCTGATCGTCGCCAACAACTGGCGCACGGTCCTGCCCCCGGAGATCTTCGACCTCCCCGCGCACGGCACGCTCAACATCCACGACTCCCTCCTCCCGGCGTACGCGGGCTTCTCCCCGCTGATCTGGGCGCTCATCAACGGCGAACGGGAGGTCGGCGTCACCGCCCACCGCATGAACGCCGAGCTGGACGCCGGTGACGTGCTGCTTCAGCGGTCGATACCGGTGGGCGCGCGGGACACGGTGACCGACCTCTTCCATCGGACTGTGGACTTGATCACACCGGTCGTCCACGAGTCCCTGGGACTCATCGCGTCGGGCCGCGCGGACTGGATCCCTCAGGACCGCAGCAGGGCGAGCTTCTTCCACAAGCGGTCGTTGGAGGACAGCCGCATCGACTGGACGTGGCCGGCGGAGGCGATAGAGCGCCTGATCCGCGCTCAGTCGGACCCGTATCCCAACGCCTTCACGCATCACAAGGGCCAGCGCATACGCATCGTCGAGGCCGCGGTCTCGGAGGGCTGCTACGGCGGCACCCCGGGCCGCATCTTCATCCGCGAGGGCGACGGCATCGTGGTGGTCGCGGGCGGGGAGGCCCGGAACGGGCGGCTGCGGGGCCTGCTGGTGAAGCGGGTGCGGACGGAGGACGGGGCGGAGATCGCGGCGACGGAGTACTTCCGGACGATGGGCGGGTACTTGACGGCGCGGCCCTGACGTCGCTTTCTCGCCCCCGCCGCCCTTACCCGTTCCCATCCCTGGGGGCTGCGCCCCCAGACCCCCCTTTCGGCCTGAACGGCCTCGTCCTCAAACGCCGGACGGGCTGGAGGGTGC
>Ga0307513_10010785_pt1 | contig 11419 bp, 9 predicted proteins | sample 15_EM_MG_FD_202174 | JGI IMG/M metagenome (GOLD analysis project Ga0307513, IMG submission 202174) | Populus trichocarpa ectomycorrhiza microbial communities from riparian zone in the Pacific Northwest, United States - 15_EM | ecosystem: Host-associated > Plants > Roots > Unclassified | place... | reverse complement strand
CTCACTCATGAATCGTGCCTCCCGGGCTTGTCGCCCACAGGACAGGTGTCGCTGTCGTCGTCATCCGGTCAACGTCCGGTCGGCGGTAAAGATTCCCGTCCCGTGTCCCGTTTCGGGTCATGCGTCGCCGTCGTAGCCGCCCCTTGTTGTACCCACCAGCGCCCGGTTTGTCACATCTGCAAGCAGATGTCACCCAACGCTTCATCATCTTTGACGCGCAGTAACGGTACGCCTGGCAGGCCAACGGCGTACACTACCGCTCTTTTGCCGTGGATGCTAAATCCTTTCGGGAACGGGATTGCCCGCGTCGCGGATCGCCCGGCCCACCGGAACCCGCGCGAGGAGCGCGAACCCGAGGACGAAGAAGGCCACGAGCGAGATGATCGCGTCCCGGTAGCTTCCGGTCAGTTGATAGGTGATCCCGAACAGAAGTGGACCGAGCCAGCTCATACCCCGGTCGCTCATCTCGTACGCCGAGAAGTATTCGGCCTCTTTGCCGGGCGGCACCAGATGCGAGAACAGGGACCGGGACAGGGCCTGGCTGCCGCCGAGGACCAGGCCGATCCCGGCGGCCAGCACGAAGAACCACACCGGCGCGCCGGCCGGCAGGAAGTACCCCGCCGCCAGGGTCACCGTCCATGCCACCAGCGAGCCGAGAATCGTCCGCTTGGCCCCGTACACCCGGGCCAGCCGGCCCATCCCCAGCGCTCCCGCCACCGCGAGCACCTGCACCAGCAGGATCGCCCCGATGAGGGTGGACTGGCCGAGCCCGAGTTCCTCGGAGCCGTACACCGAGGCCTGCGAGATCACGGTCTGGATGCCGTCGTTGTAGACGAGGTAGGCGAGCAGGAAGGAGAGGGTGAGCGGGTGGCGGCGCATGTCGCGGACGGTCGCCGCGAGCTGTCGCAGCCCCGGGGAGGTGGGCTCCTTCGTGACGCCTTCCGCCGTTTCCTCCTTGGCGGCCCGGCGGTCGCGGAGCCTGCGCAGCGGTACGAGGGTGAAGGCGCCCCACCACAGGCCCGCCGAGGCCAGACAGATACGGACGGCCATGCCCTCGGAGAGGCCGAAGGAGTCGTGGGCCGTGTACAGCACCAGGTTGACGACGAGGACCAGTGCGCCCGCCGCGTAGCCGAACGCCCAGCCGCGCGAGGAGACCGCGTCGCGCTCCTCGGCAGGGGCGATCTGGGGGAGGTAGGAGTTGTAGAGCATCATCGAGACGGACTGGGCCGCGTTCGCGACGATCAGCAGCAGCCCGCCGAGCAGATAACGGTCTCCGTCGAGGAAGAACATGCACGCCGTCGCCGTGGCGCCCATATAGGCGGCGGCCCCCAGGAGCGGCTTCTTGCGGCCGGTGCGGTCGGCGGCGGCGCCCACCAGGGGCATGACCAGTACGGCCACGATGACCGACAGGGACACCGAGTACGCGAAGAACGAACCCGCGCGGACCGGTATGCCCAGCGGATGCACGAACCCGTCCGCGTCGGCCGCTTCCTCGGCGACCGACGTCAGATAGGGGCCCAGGAACACGGTGAGCACGCTCGTCGAGTAGACGGAGCACGCCCAGTCGTAGAAGTACCAGCCGCGCTGCTCGCGCCTGCGCCCGGCGGCCTCCTCGGCCGCCTCGTCCCGCACGGTGTCGGTGCCCACCCGTGCCCCTCGCTTTCCCCGTGAAGGCGGTGCGCGCGGGGCGTCAGAACCAGGTGCCCCGGTCCTCGAGAACCTTGCGCAACGTGTCGATGTGATCGGTCATGATGCCATCGACTCCCAGGTCCAGGAGCCGGTGCATGCGATCGGGATCGTTGACCGTCCACACATGGACGTGCAGCCCGCGCGCATGGGCGGTGCGCACGAACCTCCGGTCGACCACCGGGATGCCCGACTGCGCCTCGGGAACCTGAGCCGCGACCGCCGACCGGCGTACCCCCACGGGCACTCCCCAGGAGCGCAGCCGTAGGTTGAGAACGCCCCGGGTGCCGTAGGAGGTCGCCAGCCGCGGACCCGCGAGCCGTTGGGCGCGCACCACCCGTGCCTCGGAGAAGGAACCGACACAGATCCGGTCCCAGCAGCCGGTCCGCTCGATCAGGTCGAGCAGCGGGCGCAGGGCGGACTCGGCCTTGACGTCGATGTTCCAGCGCGCCTCGGGGAAGGCTTCGAGCAGGTCCTCGAAGAGGGGCACCGGCTCGCTGCCCGCCACGCGCGCGTGCTGTACGTCGGACCACGGGAGGTCCGCGATCAGTCCGCCGCCGTCGGTCACCCGGTCCAGCGTCGAGTCGTGGAGGGCGACGAGCTTTCCGTCCGCCGTGCAGTGGACGTCGGTTTCCAGATAGCGGTAGCCCGCCTCGATCGCCCGCCGGAACTGGAGCATCGTGTTCTCCAGCCCGTCCGCCGCCCCGCCCCGGTGGGCGAAGGGGATCGGGCCGGGATGGTCGAGGTAGGGATGGCGTATCCGCGTGGTCACGGTCGCAGTATCGCCTCTTCCGGTTGACCGGCGGCAACGACCGTGCTGCCGCCCGGTGCCGCCGGGACGACGAACACACGCAGGAACAGCTGCGCCAGCGGTCCGATCGCCACGGCGTACAGCACCGTACCGATCCCCACCGTGCCGCCCAGGGCGAAGCCCGTCGCCACCACCGCCAGTTCGATCGCCGTACGGACGAGCCGGATCGAGCGGCCGGTGCGCCGGTGGAGACCGGTCATCAGGCCGTCGCGCGGGCCCGGGCCGAGGCTCGCCGCGATGTACAGGCCGGTGGCCACACCGTTGAGGACGATGCCTGCCACCAGGAGCGGGACGCGGGCGGCGAGGGCGTGCGCGTCGGGGACCAGGGCGAGTGTGCCGTCCATGGCGAGGCCGACCACGAAGACGTTCGAGACCGTGCCGAGGCCCGGGCGCTGGCGCAGCGGGATCCACAGGAGCAGCACGGCGGCGCCCACGAAGATCGACACGACGCCGATCGTCAGCCCGGTCAGCTCGGCCAGCCCCTGGTGCAGTACGCCCCAGGGCTCCAGACCGAGGCCCGATTCGACGAGCAGGGCCGAGCTGGCGCCGTACAGCGCGAGACCGGCGTAGAGCTGGACCAACCGTCGCCCGAGACGGTCCTGCGCCGACAACGAACTCACGAGCTGCCCCCAGTGGTGGTAGTGGCCTGGCACATGACACCCTGTGGCTTGGGATCGGATCGCATCCATGGCCAATTCGGGGAAGGTGGACTGATTCGTATGGTGCAGTGGACTTCGGCGGTGGGTACCGCGCAGCTCGCCCGGCTGCTCACCTCCCAGCAGGACCGCCCGGCGGGCCCCGGCACCCGCCGCCCGCCCGCCTACCGTTCACTCGCCGACGGCATCCGCCTGCTCGTCCTTGAAGGCCGGGTACCGGTCGCCGCCCGCCTCCCCGCCGAACGCGAACTGGCCCTCTCCCTCTCCGTCAGCCGCACCACGGTCGCCGCCGCCTACGAGGCGCTGCGCGCCGAGGGCTTCCTGGAGTCCCGGCGAGGCGCGGGCAGCTGGACCGCTGTACCCGCGGGTAACCCACTTCCCGCGCGCGGGCTCGAACCGCTGCCCCCCGAGGCACTCGGCTCGGTGATCGACCTCGGTACGGCGGCCCTGCCCGCGCCTGAACCCTGGCTCACCCGCGCCGTCCAGGGCGCCCTGGAGGAACTGCCCCCGTACGCGCACACGCACGGCGACTACCCGGCCGGGCTGCCCGCGCTGCGCGCGATGATCGCCGAGCGGTACACCGCGCGCGGGATCCCCACCATGCCCGAACAGATCATGGTGACGACCGGTGCGATGGGCGCCATAGACGCGATCTGTCATCTGTTCTCCGGCCGGGGTGAACGCATCGCCGTGGAGTCGCCCTCGTACGCCAACATCCTTCAGCTGATGCGGGAGGCGGGCGCCCGGCTCGTGCCCGTCGCGATGGCCGAGGGGCTCGCCGGCTGGGACCTGGACCGCTGGCGCCAGGTGCTGCGCGAGGCCGCGCCCCGGATCGCGTACGTCGTCGCCGACTTCCACAACCCCACCGGGGCGCTCGCCGACGAGGACCAGCGGCGCCAGCTCGTGGACGCGGCCCGGTCGGCGGGCACGGTGCTCGTCGCCGACGAGACGATGACCGAGCTGTGGCTGGACCCGGATGTCGAGATGCCACGCCCGGTGTGCGGCTTCGACCCCGCCGGGTCGACGGTCATCACCGTGGGTTCCGCCAGCAAGGCCTTCTGGGCCGGGATGCGCATCGGCTGGGTCCGGGCGGCTCCGGACATCATCCGCAGCCTCGTCGCCGCGCGTGCCTACGCAGACCTGGGCACGCCTGTGCTCGAACAGCTGGCCATCAACTGGTTGCTGAGCACGGGAGGCTGGGAGCAGGCGGTCGCGATGCGCCGCGAACAGGCCCGGGACAACCGGGACGCGCTGGTCGCGGCGGTACGACGGGAGCTGCCGGACTGGGAGTTCACGGTGCCCAGGGGCGGGCTCACGCTGTGGGTCCGTACGGGCGGGCTGTCCGGGTCACGGCTCGCGGAGGCGGGGGAGCGGGTGGGGGTACGGGTGCCGTCGGGGCCGCGGTTCGGGGTCGACGGGGCCTTTGAGGGGTATGTGCGGCTGCCGTTCACCGTGGGGGGAGCGGTGGCGGACGAAGCGGCTGTTCGGTTGGCTGCGGCGGCGCGGATTGTGGTGAGCGGGGGGTCTGGGGGAGGTGAGTCTCCCCGCAGCTTCGTGGCGTAGCAGGCATACAGGCATAGCTGCGGGCATGCGTGCCGCTAGGGGCGGCACGGGTGGGCGCAGGCGGCACCCCGCAAGCGCGGGTGAGTGATGGCTGCCCCGGCGCACACTCCGAGCACAGCTCAGGAACTCTCCGCCACAGCAACCTCGACGGGTACCAGTTCCGCGTCCACCTGATTCGTTCGCGGCGGCAAAAGCTCCAGTACCGCCTGGCGCTGGGCGTCGCTCGTCGCGTCGTCGTGGGGGTCCGGGGTGGCCGGGACCTGGAGGCGGTGGACCGGGCCTGTGCCCAGGCGGGCGTAGCCGCGGCCCGGGGGCATGAGGGGGACCGGTGTCGTGTGCGGGGGTGCGCCCAGGACCGCTTCCAGCTGGGTGGGGGAGGCGGGGCCGAGGACGACACGCGCGCGTGTGTGCTGTCGTACGGCGTCGCTCAGGGTGTCCGCGCTGTCGAACTGTTCCGCCACCACGACCGTGACGTTCGCCGCCCGGCCGTGCCGCAGGGGGACCTGCAACAGGGACTGGGGGTCGCGGTGGCCGTCGGCGGTGGCCAGGTGGGCGAGGGCTCCGGGGCGGTCGAGGAGGAGCCAGAGCGGGCGCCGGGTGTCGTCGGGGAGCGGCTGACCGGCCTGGCGGGCGTGGTTGGCCGCGATCAGCCGGCGTTCCGTTTCGTGGGCGGCCCATTCGAGGCTGGCCAGGGCTCCGGTCGGGGAGCAGTCGACGGCCAGGACGCCGTCCCGGCCGGTCAGGCACGCGTACTCGCCGGTGCCGCTGCCGTCGACGATCAGGACGTCGCCGTACTGGAGGGACTGGAGGGCGATCGAGCGCAGGAGTGTCGTGGTGCCGGTGCCGGGCTCGCCCATCACCAGGAGGTGCGGTTCGGTGGAGCGGGCGCCTGTGCGCCAGACGACCGGCGGGACGTCCCGCTGCTCCTCGCCGTGGCCGAGAGGGAGCGTGCGCTGGACCTGGGTGGGGTCGGTGAAACCGAGCACCGTCTCGCCCGGGGACGTGACGAAACGCTGCGCGGCGATGTCGGTGGGGAGCGGCGGCAGGACCGTGACCGTGAGCTGGTTGCCCTCCTCGTCCCACACGAAGTGGTACTCGCGGCCCCGGCCCGACTTGGCGTGCAGCAACTGCTCGATCCGCGCGCGGGAGTCGGCCTCCCCGTCGGTGAAGTACGCCGGGTAGCGCACCAGCAGGTGCGAGACACGGCCGGTGCCGTCGAACTCGTACGCGGGGAAGGTCTTCTCCCAGTCGCCGCCGTGGGCGTACAGGGGATCGGGGTCGTCGGGGGTCGAGAAGTAGGGGACCAGCGCCTCGTACAGGGACTGGAGGCGTTGGGTCTGGGACTCGTCGGGGCCCTCGGGCTCCGCCGGGGCGCGGTCCCTGCCGTGCCAGGCCGCTGCCGCCATCACCGAGATGACGGCGAGCAGCGGGCCGTACGGCACGAGAGCCACGACCAGGACCATCGAGGCCACCATGAACAGCAGCGGCCCGCGCTTGTCCTTGGGCGTGTCCGCCCACTTGCGCCGCCCGGCCGCAGCCAGTCGGCGCAGCCCCCGGCTGATCGTGATCAGCGGATGGAGGACGTCGGTGGCGCTGTCCGCCGCGGTCCGGGCCAGCTCCCGGCTCCGGGCGATCTGTGCGCTGCCGTTGCTCAGGATGCGGGGGAGGGGGCGCCGGACCACTGCTGTCTCCTGGAGGTGGGTGCGGGCGGGAGGGACGTCAGAACTTGATTCCGCCGAGCAGGCTCGCCAGGCTCTCGCCGCCGGCCTTGATGCTCGGAGCGATGGCGGTGCTCGCGAGGTAGAAGCCGAACAGCGCGGCCACGAAGGCGTGCGACGCCTTCAGCCCGTCCTTCTTGAAGAACAGGAAGACGATGATGCCGAGCAGAACGACGCCTGAGATGGAGAGGATCATGAGAGATCTCCTGGTGTGGTGGGGACAGTCACCATGAGTTCTTCCAGGATCACCGCATGTATCCATACGATAAAAGGTGCAATCGAGTGAATTTCGGCGTATTTCACTCCGCTGGCCGACCTGTTCGGTGTCATTCGGTGCCATTCGGGTGCGCTGATCTTTGGCGCCGAGGTGTCGGGTCATGTGCCTGCCGAGCCAGTACGCTGACGATTCACCCGTACGGTTGTAACGAGAGGCGGTCCGGCCGATGAGCGAAGCCCCCGACCCCGATGTCGTGGAGCTGGCGACCAAGATCTTCGACCTGGCCCGGGAGGGGCAGACCGAGGCACTCGTGGCGTACGTCGACGCGGGCGTCCCGGCCGACCTCACCAACGACCGCGGCGACTCCCTGGTGATGCTCGCCGCGTACCACGGGCACGCCGACGCGGTCCGGGCGCTCCTCGCGCGCGGTGCCGACGGGGACCGGGTGAACGACCGGGGTCAGACCCCGCTCGCCGGGGCTGTTTTCAAGGGTGCGCAGGACGTCATCCAGGCACTCCTCGAGGGTGGCGCCAATCCGGCCGCGGGGATGCCCTCGGCCGTCGACACCGCTCGGATGTTCGGCAAGACAGAACTGCTGGAACTGTTCGGCGCACACTGAGCCGTACGCACTGACCAGCCAAGACACGGAAAACGGGGGAGGCGGAACGGGGCCGCCGGAAATACGGTCGCGGCAGCTTGAACAGCCGGGTCATCATGACGTCGTGATTCACGGCCGCGATGGCTGGGCAGGTGTTGCCGCACCGCGCGGGCCGTGATGCGGTCCGCATGGGCCCACCTACGAGAGGCAGAGGAAGATGGTCTACAGCAAGCAGGAAACGGCGGACGCTCCGACGTGTTGTCACGTGGCCAGGTAAAGCAAGATCCCGGTTGCGTCGACGCTTGATGTGAGGCTGTTTCCCATGTTCGATCCGGTCATAGCGCCCAGCGGTACGCTGCTCGGCCTGCTCCAGAGGGGCCGCGGCGACGGCACGCTGCACGCGCTCACCGCACCGCGCGCCGAGGCGCTCGCGGCGCTGAACCACTGCGTGCTCCGCGACCCCCGCCACGACTGGCAGGTGGAGAACCGCTCCCTTTACTACGCCCGTCTCTATGTCGACCTCCACGGCGAGGTGGACGAGATCGAGGCCCACCTCTTCGACGCCGAGGACATCCTCGACACCGACGAGTCACGCACCGGGCTCGCCCTCGCGGTCCTCGGGCACCTCGCCTCGTACGGCAGGCGCGACGCGCTCGATCTGCTGCGCAGGTACGCCGCCACCGGCACCAGCTGGGCCTGGGCGCTGGACGAACTGGCGCTCAGGGACGACGACGCGGGGCTGCGCGCCCTCGCCGTCCCCGTGCTGGCCCGCTTCGGCACCGACGCGGAGGGCGAGGCCGAACTCGCCGCCGCCGTGCGGGACGCCTTCGAGCCACGGCCCTGGCGGCTGTGGGCCGACGATCCGCGCGAATCGGTCTCCACGCGCGTGCGTGCCGCTCAGGAGACCGGCTGTTTCGACCGCTGGCAACGCCAGATGCGACCGTCCGGACCCCGCCCTGGCTGGAGCGTTCAGGCCGTCTTCGAATGGGCCCAACAGGGCATCGACCGCGGCGCCGTGCTCCATGTGCCCGCCGCGCGCTGCCTCACGGCTGTCGCGGGCCCCGAGGACCGGCCACAGATCCTGGAGGCTGCCCGCAGCGGCGGCGACGGCGCCCGCTGCACGGCCCTGCGCTATCTCGCGGACGGCAATGATCCCGACGCCCTCGACCTGATCGAGGGCGCGATCGCCGACGGCACGACGGCCGTCGTGGAGGCCGCCGTCGACTCCTTCGAACGCATGCGCAGTATCGCGGCCGTCGACCGCGCGCGCGGGTGGGTCCACCGGCCCGACCCCCTGGGCGCCGCCGCCGGACGGGTGCTCGCCTGCCTGGGTGCAACCCGGGACAGCGACCTCGTCCTCGGCGCCCTGCGGGAGGCCGTACGGGGCGAAGGGCCCGACGCGCCGACCCTGTGGACCCTGGTGGACGGCGCGGGACGGCTCGGCATCGTCTGCGCGGCCCCCGTCCTGCGCCATGTCTACCGCGAGACCGCCTCGTCCCATCTGCGCGGCCGGGCCGCCCGGGCCCTCGCCGCCACCGATCCCTCCTTCGCCGCCGGCTTCGCCGTCGAATGCCTGTGGGACTGCGAGGAGACCACCCGCGAGGTCGCCGCCCGGCACGCCGAGACCGGCGACGCCAGGGTCGTCGAACAGCTGCGCCGACTCGCCGCGGACCCGGCCGAGGAGGCCGAGGTCCAGACAGCCGTAAGAAGCCGCATCGGGCCTGATTCCACCCGTCGTGTGAACGGGGGGTGACTCGGGAGTCAGGAGCGTATGGACGCGCGCCGACCTGCGAGGGGGCGGTGCGCAACGCTCACGGGACGTTCCCCGGCCGGAAAGATCGACGTTGACGCGAGCACGTCCAGTACGGCGACAACACCCCTATGCGTGTCGTCATCGTGACCGAATCCTTTCCCTCCGATGTGAACGGCGTGGCCCACTGCGCGCTCCAGACCGCCCGGCACCTCGTCGATCGCGGTCACGTTCCCCTCGTCGTCGCCCCGGCCACCGCCGCCGGGACCGGGCCCGACGCCTCGGCGCCGTGCCCCGTCGTCCGTGTCCCCTCCCTACCGCTCCCGGGCTACCCCCAGGTCCGCGTCGCCCTCCCCAGCCGACGCGTCGCCGCCGCGATCACCGAGCACCGCGCGGACATCGTCCACCTGGCCAGCCCCTTCATCCTCGGCGTACGCGGCATGGCCGCCGCCGCCCGGCTCGGCATCCCCGCCGTGGCCGTCTACCAGACCGACCTGGCCGGATACGCCCGCACCTACGTCCACGCGGGAGAGGCCGCCGCCTGGCGCCGCATCCGCTCCGTCCACGCCGCCGCCGACCTCACCCTCGCGCCGTCCAGCGCGGCCCTGCACGACCTGGAGTCGCACGGCGTGCCCCGGGTCAAGCTGTGGCAGCGCGGGGTGGACACCGTGCGCTTCCGCCCCGAACTGCGCGACGAGGCCATCCGCCGCGAACTCGCCCCGAACGGCGAGCTGATCGTCGGCTACGTCGGACGGCTCGCCCCCGAGAAGCAGGTCGAACTCCTCGCCGGGGTCTGCGGACTGGACGGCGTACGGGTCGTCGTCGTGGGCGACGGGCCCAGCGAGCCGGGACTGCGCGAGCAACTGCCCGGCGCGGTCTTCCTGGGCCGCCGTACCGGCGACGAACTCGCCCGGATCTTCGCCTCGCTGGACGTCTTCGCGCACACCGGCCCCTTCGAGACCTTCTGCCAGACCGTGCAGGAGGCCATGGCGAGCGGCGTCCCCGTCGTCGCCCCCGCCGCCGGCGGACCGCTCGACCTGGTCGCCCACGGGCGCACCGGCCTGCTGGTCCCGCCGCGCGACGCGGCGGCCGTACGGGACGCGGTGTGGTCCCTCGCCGGTGACCCGGCGCTGCGGGCCGGGTACGGCACCGCCGCGCGGGCGATGGTCGAGGACCGCACCTGGGCGGCCGTCGGCGACCAACTCGTCGGCCACTACGCGGACATCCTCACCGCGCGGACGGTGGTGGCCGCATGAACGCCGAGACATCACGCGGTACGACCGGACCGCTGCGCATCGTCAGGCTGGCGAACTTCGTAGCCCCCGCCTCGGGTGGCCTGCGCACCGCACTGCGCGAACTGGGCACCGGCTACCGGGCCGCCGGGCACGAACCCGTCCTGATCGTCCCCGGTGAGCGCGCGAGCGACCGCGACACCGAACAGGGCCGCGTGATCACCCTGCCCGGCCCGCTGCTGCCCGGCACCGGCGGCTACCGCGTCCTCACGGACAAGCGGCGCGTCGCCGCCCTGCTCGCAGCACTCGCGCCGGACCGCCTGGAGGTGTCCGACCGGACGACCCTGAGGTGGACCGGCAAGTGGGCGAGGCGCGCCCGCGTCCCCGCGGTGATGGTCTCCCACGAGACCGCCGACGGCGTCCTGCGCACCTGGGGCCTGCCGGAGAACCTCTCCCGGCGCGCCGCCGACGCCCTCAACGTCCGTACGGCACACACCTACGCGCGCGTGGTGTGCACCACCGAGTTCGCCGAGCGGGAGTTCGTCCGGATCGGCGCGCGCAATGTCGTACGGGCCCCACTGGGAGTCGATCTGGTGCTGCGGCACCCGTCGCTGCGGGACCCGGAACTGCGGGCGCTCCACGCGCGCGGGGACGAGACGCTCCTGGTGATGTGCTCCCGGCTGTCCGTGGAGAAGCGGCCAGGAACGGCGCTGGACGCCGTGGAAGCGCTGCGACGGCGTGGGCAGCGGGCGCGGCTCGTGGTCGCCGGGGACGGGCCGCTGCGGGCCCGCCTGGAGCAGCGGGCGCGGGAACGCGGGCTGCCGGTCACCTTCCTCGGGCATGTCGCCGACCGGGCTCTGCTGGGCGGACTCCAGGCGTCCGCCGACGTGTGCCTGGCGCCCGGGCCCGCGGAGACGTTCGGGCTCGCCGCGCTGGAGGCGATGGCCTGCGGTACACCCGTGGTCGTCAGCGCCTCTTCCGCGCTGCCCGAGGTGATCGGGTCCGCAGGGGCTGTCGCGGCCGACGACGGGGAGGCCTTCGCGGACGCCGTACGGCTGCTGCTGGGGCGGCCCGAGCGCGAGCGCCGGGAGACGGCACGCGCGCGTGCGGAGTGTTTCGGCTGGTCGGCCGCGGTCGAGGCGTTCCTCGCGGCGCACGACGCGAGGGTGCCGTCCACCGGTGAGGGGC
>Ga0307513_10010784_pt1 | contig 11419 bp, 13 predicted proteins | sample 15_EM_MG_FD_202174 | JGI IMG/M metagenome (GOLD analysis project Ga0307513, IMG submission 202174) | Populus trichocarpa ectomycorrhiza microbial communities from riparian zone in the Pacific Northwest, United States - 15_EM | ecosystem: Host-associated > Plants > Roots > Unclassified | place... | reverse complement strand
CCTTGCGAATCTGGAGACACAGCTCCAAGGAATGATCCTTGAGGTTCTGAAAGCAGCACTCATGGGGGCGAAGGCATGCATAATGTACGTCAAGGACCCAGGACGAGAGTTGGACCCAAAGATTCCTGCGATCTTGGCGGATTCAGAGAGGGTCTTTCTGCGAGGATGCCGAGCTGATCCTATCGGGATGTAGGTGATCGTATTCGATATTTCCAATAAACGCCAATCCTGATGTGGGGTAAGCTTATTACACCCGCGTACACCACATACTGAGCCCAAGCTAAGTCTCTTGGTTGTCGGATCTACTTTTCAACCGACCTACACCTGGTATTGAGGCCACGCGAACTCGGCTGAACTGGGAGGTTTCATCTCTTTCAATATTGAAGTTATTTGCAACACACTGTTCAATTGCCCCAACCGTGCTCCACTGATTCCCCTATCGACTTCAATTTTATGATATAAGGATTTTAAATTCGACCTCCAGCTACCCCACGCGGAATTAATTCGGGTTCAAGCAGGGGTACCATCGGGGCGAGACTGATCGATTTGGTAGTGACCCATATATTGAGGCATCGCACGCAACGAAAGATTGGAAATTTGCTCCTTTGTGTGCACAGCTTTCTTTGCAAGTAAGCTTGTCGGAAAAATGCCAATTAACATATAAGGCTTATAGGCTTATAAGGCTTGATCAGTGTCAGCGGGCAGACTTATAGACCCCATGTTAGGTCATATAACCTCGCCGTAAGTGTTATAACTGATGATAAGTGTCCACTGGCGAGCGTATCAGAACATTATCCGCTTTTGTCACCCACGCTAATCTTTGACATCCCATATGAACTCTGTGAAGTACATAGATAATTTATATGGAAGTGAAGGGGCTATGACCACAAAAAAGAACTTAGATCGAAGTATCCGAACATTATCCACTTTTGTCACCCGCGCTAATCTTTGACATCCCATATGAGCACTGTGAAGTACGCAGATAATTTATATGGAAGTGAAGGGGCTATGACCGCAAAAAAGAACTTAGATCGAAGTATCCTCTTTTGTCACCCGCGCTAATCTTTGACATCCCATATGAGCACTGTGAAGTACGCAGATAATTTATATGAAAGTGAAGGGGCTACAACCACAAAAAGGAACTTAGATTGAAGTATTGTACCATTTTTGTGTTTGTCAAGCAAGTAGAAAGTTGCTCAAATATGATGCAGATTACGAAGACTAGAAAGATAGACATTTTACATGGTTGGTATGTACAGGGTTACAGCTTTCGTATGTACAAAATTAATCTGTTTGTTGGACTTCGGCAAGGAGTTCTGCCATCATACTGTGAAGATTATCTCTCTCCTCCCTCGCATCGTAAGTCATCTCGTCAATACTCTCTTTAATTCCAGCAAAATCGAGCTCTTCGAACATACTGATAATTTTTTCTCTGTCCTCCCTTGCCTCGGAAGCCATCTCTTCGAGGGTTTCCTTAATACCAGAAATCTCACGTCGCACCCAGCTCATGTTGTCATTGTCACGGGGAGTAAGACGCCGCCTCTTCGAAGGGTGTTCATTCGAAGGTCCTTGGACCATGGAGCCTTGACGTTTCAACAAAGGTTTTTTACGAAGAGAATTGCCCTAGTACATTTAACATTAGCTCGCTACATGTAAGGAATGAATAGACTCCGAAGTACCTTTGCATGCAACACTGTGGCAGTTGCATCAACCGTATTGAGGATGTTGGCCTGCCCAAGTCCTATGTTTGGTCGTCGAGAACGGTGGGATTGGGAAAGTTCCTCGGGCTCTTCACTGCTTGATATTATGATGGTGGGTTGTTGTACACCACTCGCAGTTGCCTTTGGAGGATAACGAGAAGGACGAGCAACAGGCAAAGGACGGGACATGATAGGTGACATGCTCCCTATTCGACAGGGTGGGAAGTCCGAATCTTCAGCGCTAGCTTCAGCTTCGGAATTGTCAGGCTCGGTTTGAGTGGCCCGGTTGCAGTAGAGCGTAATGAATGTACGGTGAGTGTTAGAGTGATTCATTTTGGGTCATTTGCTCACCATCTGAACTCTTTATATATTCAGCAGGCAACTGTGGAGTATGACGACAGGGAAGAGTGCGAACGACAAAGAAAGTGGTGGTTGGTTTCGTCCAAAATGGGAACTTCATGATTATAGCATCCCTACAGTACGCAGGGTTTATGTAATAATCTACCGACATTTCGACAAGCAAGACCGCAAATCTCTCCCCGCCCTCTGAACATGCCACTCGCCTTGCTCCCTTGGACTCGGTTACTGACATTTCAAAAACTGCAGGGCTAACGCTCCTCATTCGCTTCATTCTCTCGGAAGAGATACTGAGCTGATCTCCCTCCTGCTTCAGCATGCCCTTTTTGCCCCTACCCCAAACAGCGCCAGCATTGATTCTCCTTTTCCTCGCCATATGATCGTCGCTGGCATACCCCCAATCGCGAAATACCGAACCCCTCCCCATGAACTATCATTCCACTTCTCGCCTTGCTGACTCGGATCTCCCCAGTTGTGGTCTCCAATTGGGATGGGCACCTCAACGCCGACCCAGGGTCCCGTTTCGCCCAACACCTCACCAACGTAACGCGCGTATGCCTTGAATCGCTTCCTCTTGGACGAAATGATGCATGGAATAACAATATCCAGAGTCGAACCTTGTGGAACGTTGTTGGCGAGGATTTCGTCGATAGAGCAGGGCTGCGCCGTCAACGGGGTGTGGTTAACTACTGGAGGTGGTGGTTGCGTTTGCGTCGCGGGTGTAGACGTTGTGGACGTTCGACGAGTACAGGTAGTGGGTGTGGAGGCGGTTGAAGCATTAGTACTGGCTGTACGGTATGAACTGTTGCAGTGGAGGCAGTGGATATTGGCGAACAACACCACCAAAAATGGATCTTGTGGAAACGCGAGAAGTAGGGCATGATGTTGTCGATGTCCCAACTTTCCCAGTTTTGTTCGTAGCATAGTCAAACAGAGTGTGCAGTCGAATGGGTACTACTGCGGGAACTGGGTCGCGAGGAAGAGGTGAAGCTGGCTAAGGATGGCAATATGCGGATTGACGAGGACGTGGTCATGGATTTGCGAATTGGAGTTTGGGATTTCACGCTCGAAGTGGTGTGTTGGCACTGGACGTACTAGCGCGCGAGGCAACGCTCGCAAGTGATGCCCCCGTGAGGACTTCTTCAGAGGCGGAGGACCTGTTCCTTGCCCTCGTCTACGCTGGGTTTGATGACAGAAGGTTGTTGTCGAGGAGACAGCGTTCGAGATTCTCGCGAGATGATGGAAGATGACGAAGGTGTTAATTTTGAGTCTGGCTGGTCCTTCATTTCATTTGGCCTACCCACCCGTACATCGGTCATGATCCGCCTAGCTGGCGACATCTCTGTGGGATTAGCATGGCGAGAGGCAGAAACCATGCTGGTGCTGGCCGCCGAAGACAGAGATGTGGTACGAGGGACAGAACGAATAAAATTTGCAGAGGAACCGGGGGAATTGTTGTCATGAATGGAAGGTCTGGTGTGCACACTGCGGCTGAGCACACTAACACACATACTGTTCGCCATATCGACCTTGGAAGTGTGGGGTTGGAAAGCCGCCTAAGGAGGAGACCTGTTTGACGTTTCTTTGGCAATGAATAGGATGGCGGACTGAGGTGATCGTCGGTGGGCACTTCGATATCTAGAGTTCAAGGTCAGTGACGGGAATTCAGAGAGAGAACTGCAGCTTACGATCGCTAATAAGAGGATGGACAATACAAGAGTCTGGAGGACATTTTTAGCACCAGAAGAAAGGAAATAATCAAAGCATACCTGGTAAAGTGAAGGGGTGTTCGGTTCTTTGACGCTTGGCAGAACAAAATCTCATCGACGCCTTTGCACCCGGCAAAAAAATTATATCCCAAACAATGTTTGACCGCGATTCGATGGAGTTGGCCAGCTTAACAAGCGCGTGTTCTGCCGTTGGTCGAACTGATGGTACTCGTGCATACACAATAGCTACAGCAAAATTAGAACAAAAAAAAAAGGACCAAGGGACAATGCCGCACCTTTGTGGCCCCAACCACCCTCAAATCCCGTCACCGACAAGCTCCCAAACCATGTCGGGAAATCATCCTTCGCGTAACAGGGATTCAAGGTGTTCTTGCCAAGTATGAGTCGACTTTTTGGTAGCCTCCTGGAAACCTGGTAGTGGCGGGATGGGACATCACAAATGGCTCTCTCAAACGATGATGAGGGGAGTTGAAGGAACAAGGTCAACTTGGAACTTGACAGGTGCTCCTTGGGTTAGGGTTCAGGTGTTTGTACCTGATGTAATAACCAAACTTGCTCGTTGATTCCAACCATTCAGCATCTATCGTCTAGTCTATGGCTCCTCACCCGCTACGGGCAGCCAAAGTAGAGGTAGAACTGGAAAATTTACGAAAACCAAAACGTCTATGCAATCTACAGCGATCTGGTTCGTTTTGTTTGTTATTTTTTTTTCCCATTTTCAGACGATGTTCTTTTTGTACAATAGCACTACCAATGGAAATATTCATGTAAATCAAGACGGCCAGTATGTAACATTGATTCCTACACTACAATCAATGGAAAATTCATCTGTTCTCTCTGAGAAAAATGTCGGGATCAACACTGTCAATAAAGTAGTGCGAAATTTCTCCGGCTCGCTCGCTCACTGGACATACAAGAGCTCCTCGAAGTAGGTAGTCCATTTGAACCAAAGTGGTGTCTGACTTTTCATCTAGCACTCTACACCCATCCCACACAGTCGTCGGCTTCCATTTACTGCCAGAAAAACGGCGAACAAGAGCCAGATCAATTACCTTCCGAGATGGAAGCCAACAGCGAAATAGATCACAGAGACGAGCGACGCTGAGCGCTGGTGCATCATCATGGATAATAACACAGTCATACCGCGGCCGGCCATGGAATTTTGGGTTACATCGCATAATGTCAGTTCCCTCAGTCCAGTCTTCCACCGACTGATACTTCAGGACAATACATTTATACCTTTGCACCTATGTGAGTTCGCATTTCTTTTGAGCCATAACCTGGAATTGATATTGAGAAATTCTAGGCTTACATAGATATTGTCCTCGAAGCGCAACTGAATTGCTTCCTCAGGCATGTTACACGCAATGAAATCTCGCACTCTTTCATCAAGAGAACAATACTGAGAATCGACTTTGGCAAGATCAGCACCCATGACACGAAGGTTCGTCTTCTTTCCTTCAGGTGATCCCAATTTCCATGTCTTTGAGCTTTCCAACTCCAGATCCAATGTCGCCTCACTTTCGGTGACGTTTTCCATTGAGTCAAGTTCTAGGCGAGCCTTTCTGTCGTTATCTATTGTCATGCGTATCCGAGCGATTGCTTCCTGTTTCTCGTCAATGACGCACATCTTACAGAGGTCATTAATGAATATATGTTAGGAAATATCCGTAATATGCATACCTGGTGCTCCGCATCTTTCATGTTTGTCTGTTCAAAAGCCTGAGCTGCTTCTTGCTGAAATCCCTCGCCTGTACGAGTTGAGAAATTGTCTACTGTTCCCTTTTCACGTACATCTTCGGCAACGTGATGGGCTGCATGTTGCTTTAAAAAATCAAAGCTCTTGCCGTATTTGTGACTGACATCCTACAAAAAAACCAGTGTTATGAGCTTCTCGCAATACGACTGGCTTTTGGAACTGACCGCGCAGGATTTTTCGTAGACTAACAGTGCTTTTTGAAGCTGTTCTAATCGAGATTCCGTCATGCATTTGAGGCCGACTAGTATTCGAAAACGGAGATAAGCACGGATGCAATGGACTAGAACCGAGTTTTTTGGAAGGAAATCAACGATGCATGGCAAGATACACTACGAGCATAAATTTAATGATTTATTGGCTTGCCAAGAAATGAGTGCATACCTTAAGAATGTCGTAAAATGCCTGCCCATCTGTAAACTGAGTGGTGGTGACATTGTTGAAATGCTTCAAATTGCTCCACCGAGGAAACATCGCCATTCTATGCACAATTTTGCTACTGTCAGATATTTATTCGAAGAATGAGAATTTTAATAATTACCTCTGCGTAACATTTCCCTTTCTGCCGTTTTCTTCCAGAATAGTGAGGGTTAACACCCACAAGTGTTTGCCCCATTTTCCCAAGTCGTCTGAGTGCAGGGTATCATATGAATAGGCTCGGTAGGGGTCAGAAAATCGAAATTCCCAGAGGAAGTGCTATAATGTCTTAGTTGATATGGGTAATTCAAATCCATGTTGCGAACGCTTACCTCAATATTGTGCATACCATTATCCTTGAGAATTTTCTCTTTTGCAGTCTTGGTTTTGGCGTTCGAGACTCGTGTAAGTACTGATTGCATGGACTGTGGTGTACGCAGCTCATAATTGCCTGAGATTTTATGCAAATCTGTCTTCGCAACAAGGCATTTAGGGCATGGGTGATTAGCTAACGCGGCACGGCAGCCACAGAAATATGCAGCTTCTTCGGCGTCCTGCGATTCAATTAAAATACCAGGGTAAAGCACTCGATTGACGCCGTCCGCACAACGATGAGCTTCACCATTTTGCGAACGTGGTTTCAAGGTGCGGAAGACCTTCTTTAAAACCTTTTGGTAGACTTCTCGTTTAAAGTGAGCAAATTCTTCTTTCTCAGCCGCAGTACGGCTGGTCGGATCTGATGGGTCTTCAATCTATATCCAGCATGAATGAGAATTTATTTCGAATGAGCACCTATAGCTTACGATAGGCATGTATCCAAGGAGAACACCACCTCCATTCCCAGAGCCATTCCTAATCTGGCGAGGAAGCCATGCAGGTCGCAATAGCATGGGATATTTTTTCACACGACGAGTAACCAAGCCCTTGTCAAGCCAAAAATGGAGTGGGAGATAGCAATGACGGAATATATCATCATTCGGAAGTTCAGACTTGAGAAGAAGAAAGTAAACACCACGCACAGATTAGGAGAAATGTATGGGCTTACATCAACATTCCACCATGTATCAGCCGTGTTTGGCTCATCGTAGATACGTTCTTGAAAGTCACCTGAGCAATAGTACTTCTGAACTGCATTCCACATCGCCATTGGTGCTAAGGAGTTGTCTTGAATGACTGATAGGATCCATTCCCATGGATCTCGATACTCGAAGGTGAATTTATAGACTTTGTGTTGGTAAACCGCGGTGACGAAATCACTCTTGAACTAAACGGAGCATCAGACTTCAATTGAACGGAAGAGCTATGGATTAAATCGCTAGTTTCTCACTCACCTGCACAAAGTATTTACGAGCCTTTGAAAGAACCTTGTCCATTTCGGTGAAGTTCTTGATGGTAAGTCGGCTACCTTCTGCCCAATTGGAATTGAGACTGGCTAATTGCTTATCGACAATCCATTTGGGTAGCAAACCCAGTATAGCCGTCTCAGTGTACTCAAAATCGGCAAGATTTTGAAATGGAGCCCACGGGCAAGGCTCGGGATGAGGCATATAGGTTGTGCCATACTCTGGATGGCATGCCGAATTTATGTTGCCAGTGCTCAGTGGAATTATTGTCGTTGTCGGATCTGGAGAATGGGGATGTGGAATAATTTTGATGTATTCGCGTGGTAAATGAGGTCCGAACACAAAAGTGGGTTCTGGAAACTTCCAAGTAAAAATCAGGAGGAGAGGTTTGAGAAAGACTGAGCGTACCATTTATACTTGAAGTTGTAGTGGTCTCTTGAAGATCCAAGTCCGGTGGATAATCAGCCTCCATGGGGATTGAACTGGATCCTTCTATGAACCCATTTACTGCAGGAGAATCTACTTGGAGAGAAGAGGGTATTTGGGAGGATGTTCCTTCAGCTTGAACCTCAGTGGCAGCCGAAAGTGATTGCAAGTCTCGAAGTTCATTTCGGATCGTACAAATTTTCTTGCACCAAGCCACATGTTTGTCGAAACCCCGTGTATTCTGGTGTGTCTTGCAATAACAACATTTCCGGTGAAGCCTCTCAAATTCGAACTTCACGGACTTCTTCAAATATGCTGGACGACGCGGCATTGATATGCACACTGGGTTAAATTCTCGTTTGCTTTCGTGGAGAAGTCGATATTCTAATTGTAGGCAGGCCCCACTTCGCAAAATACGTCATTTTCTTTTTCGGGTAAAGGCCACAATGGAGCAGCCCCACAAAAATGACGTCGGTGGAATATATAAAGGGGGCTGTTCTACAAATTAACGCCCCAGCAAACTCTACTCACTCACAATGACACCACCACGAACACACGCGCACAATCATTCCAACTCTCCAGATCCCTCAGATTCCGAGAACACCCCTCAGCTCGGTACTGACACTTCCCGAGCCGAATTGCTCAAGGTGACTGCTCAGTTTCTTACTCTTTGTGTTGTTCAACTTACATCATGTGATCGCATTTCGGAGTTTGCCCGGCAGTATCAAGTCGACAAAAACACCGCCCAGGCTGAAGTGAACCGTCTTACTCGCAAGCTTGCAGATATCACCAACGACAATGATGGGAACAACAGCTCTACTCACGCCCGGGCCAAACGTCAAAGGGTTCACCACGACTCTCCATCTGCAGATACAGATGACGAAGATATGGATACTGGCACTCGCGCAAGTGAACAGTTTGTCTACCAAGCTGGGCATAAATTTTTCCTTCTCTGCGCTCCGTGGATTCGCTCTGGGGACAATCTCTTTGACCTGGATGTTGATGAAGACTATGATGCCGCTGATAGGTTCAAAGATGATCAGAATAAGGACCAGGGTCAGCTCAGGGAAATTGTCGACCTCCTTCAAGAGAAATTCCAGGTGCACTCCTTGAGTAAGAGATGGCTTCGACGGCAGGTAAGCTACATTCACATCTTTCAGCACTGTACTTACTCATTACATAATAGTTTGTGAATGGCCTCAATACGGAGTATAGGTCAAAGTAGTAGTAGTGGAACTGGGAGGTGGAACTTGGTTAGCACGTCAGTGGAACTCGGAAGCTTCCGAAAGCCTCCGAGTTCCACTGACTTGGAATTGGAATTATTTATTAGCTAACTACGTTGCATAAGCAACTCAGGTAACTACCGAAATAGCGACCTCACTAGCTACTAATAATGACATCGGTACAAGGTGCTACAAGGGGGACGTTGGCCGGACTAGCACTCCCCAACTGCAAAAGCTACCACCGGTGGCATAACACCAGGATGAAAGGGAAGGTCTGCGTATACAGGAAAGGGAAAAGAAAAAGAGAGAAAAAGGCCAAGGGGAAAAACCACCCTACAGAACATCGCAGTCAAATCCAAGACTACTTGTCAGGCCATTGTTCCAAGATCACATCCATAGCTTGACTTATTTGGAAAATGTGCCACTGGCCCACTGGCTCATTCCAATATAGGGTTGGAAATACATGATTTTTCGATTCAATTTCCCTTCGAAGTAAAGAATTAGACCCTATGCATTTGATGAACAATTCATACGACTAGATTCGGATTTTGATTTAACACCTTATATGTAACTCTACCATCTAGAAACTTTATGTTTCCAACTTTCCGTTGATAAATAGTCAAATGTAATTGCTTTTTTACTTTTCTACTGGTCTCTACCACTTTGAACTGCTAATTTATGCTATTTTTGGCAAGCCTGGACTGTCACCGCAGTTTGTGCATTAGTCTTTGCATGACGTCAGTAGCAGCCCAGTTGTCCTGGGGCCAGGGATGGCGGGCGGGAGTGTGTGCGCAGTGGGACTCGGGTACTTCCGAGTTCCAATTCTACTTCCACTTGCCAGTTCCACTTCCACTACTTTGGTCATGACTCCCTCAATACGCAACGACATAATACTGCAAACCGGATTCGTCACAGCTGCGCCTTGATTCTGGGTGCCTGTGAGAGCGACCTCCTCAAACCAGACGTCAGGATGGCCAAATTTCGTGAGGAGATTGGATGGGTGAGCGAGACCGGGATGTACTCGAGCGTTGATGTTCCAATCCTTCATAAGGATTGGCGTGGCGAGTACTCCATTTCTTCTGCCTTTCTCAACCCAAAGCTTATGGGCGTGAGTCCCATTTTTCATTCCTACCTTCTGGAGAACTGAGTCGTTGCACAGATTTATGTCGCCCTCATTCGTGGTCCTAAGGCCGGAAAGCATTTCATGAATGGCGAGGCTTTTCATCCCCAAACTGAAACGATGGCCCGAATCCATAATATCCGCAACATTACACCAGGTGCCATTGCTACATGCGCTGTACTTGTATGTTATTGCCATCTCCGTCAGTGCTCTGCTTTAACATTCTTTATCAGGCTCGATGGGCGCTCTCTGGTGACGAGACTCTTCAGGACGTCGGCTCCCGCACTGGAATAAATTATTTCAGCGACTTCGAGGAATACCTAACCATTCTCGAGACTGGCCTGCGTCGAAGGAAGAAGAGCGTCTTCAACATCATCAAGGAGTGGGACGAGAAGATCTTCCCCAACTCCGAGTCAAGTCTGGTAAAGGGGAAGAAGAAAGATGAAGGCAGTGGGTTGAAGAAGGCAATGGACCTCTTGGAAGCCGATTCCGAGGAAGAAGACAATCAGATTGAAGGCCAGGGCGGAAATGGGGAGGACGCTCTGACGTAGGACCCAATTTTATCATTTATGTACATCTAGCTCGAAATAAAAGAATTTTGCTTTATTTTCGGTGCGATGAAAATCTAGATATTGTGCTCGAAATAGTAGGAGACACTCCTGTCCCAGATAATTGCTTATTCACTGAATGACAAGAGTACGCTCTGATATGCCTTTGGGGTACTCAAACGGTTGATCAGGAGAATAAGTACAATAACAATGGAGACACCCACTCAACACTTATAGGTTTAATCTAGGGGAATAGGCAACCTAATTACCAATACACCCTCTCGGCACTCAGATGTTTATTCAGGAAAAATAAGGACTTCAATTTCTGACATGCCTACTCAGTACGGAAAACTTGAATCGGGAGGAATAGGCAAGCTAATTACCAATATGCCCTCTCAGCACTTAGATGTTTATTCAGGAAAAATAAGGACTTCAACTGCTGACACGCCCACTCAGTACTAAAAAGTTGGATCGGAGGGAATCCGTATTGAAATTACTTATCCAACTATTAAACCCGATTCAACTAATAAACCCGATTCAACTTATAGGCCACTTCTGTCGTTGATAACCTACCCGCAGAACTGACGGTCTTATACGTCCATATAAACACTTTATTAGCCCTTATATGTTTTTTTTGAATTTTCCGACACTTGAAGTAAGCACTTCTCCAGTGGTTAATATATCTTGCGTTCATCATGATGCTGCGGTTGTCGTATATTCCTTATTGCGTCAACTACATATTTCTGTCGATGTCTAGCCCAGTCAGATCAAACCAATAAAAGTGGTGACGACGAACTCG
>Ga0307513_10010783_pt1 | contig 11420 bp, 12 predicted proteins | sample 15_EM_MG_FD_202174 | JGI IMG/M metagenome (GOLD analysis project Ga0307513, IMG submission 202174) | Populus trichocarpa ectomycorrhiza microbial communities from riparian zone in the Pacific Northwest, United States - 15_EM | ecosystem: Host-associated > Plants > Roots > Unclassified | place... | reverse complement strand
TCAAATAAGGCGGTGATGAAGTTTCTTTTGTTATATTAATGGTTTTTCTAGGCCATACCTTAGGGTGCATGCCGGAGTTTTCCTGTAGTTAAATACGAAATAAACTCATAGGATTTTTTTTTTAAAAAAAAAAAAAATCCTCCTCCAACTCGTGGGAAACTTAGTCGCCTAAAGGCTTTAGACATTGTCCATTGTCCATTAGTTACATTTAGAGGAATGTTCCCTTCTTACTATCTTCCATCCTAGTATCACCATAACTAATTTTTTCCTAGAAATTACGCAGATTTTGGAAGAGATTCTTAACCAGCTGATCCTCCAATCCCGGGTCTGGATAAGCTCTTGCGGAAATATGTTTAAGAGAGAGTAGGAAATTGGTGTGGATCTCTGCTATGCCCTTAATAAACATGGCTAGAGTCTACAGTATATGGAAATCAAGATAGTTCATGCACGTCGTCATTTGTGGCAAGATTGTTTCGGCAGGTTTCGGCGGTGCTTTATTGTGCCAGTCCACCACCACACCTTCCTGGGGGAGAAAAATATCTCTTCATCGGCATTCTTTAAGGGGCTTCTCAGAGAAGGTTCAAATTCGGCCAAGTCTCCTCGTCCCGTGTTCCGCTGGATGTGCGTTCCAACAAAACCTCTGGGGATATTTTCCTCTGCGCGAGAAATCCTCTCAACAGGTGCATTAGAACCGCGACCGATCGATTAGTCCTGGCGCGTCAGCACCGGTAATATCTGCTTTCTCTCATCAGTGTGATGTGGTTCTACTATTGTACGACCCCTGGTAGAAAATTAGTTGGGATTCTATAGGTAGAGGTGATTGGCCTTCACTAAAGCGTCCACGTATTTCTTATCATAGCCTACGCCTATGCTCCTCTTGGTAACACGTGGGGCGGTGGTACGGGGTTTGGGAGGGTTTTGTGGGGCAGTTACTCCAGGTGAACCAGCCAAATATATCCCTCTCTGGGTTGATAGGCTTCTACCCTTGCACCGTGAATACTAGTCCCAGGCAAGAAGGATCCGAAAATACGAGTCGGTTTTTTAATGATGCACCGGGGCTTTTTGCAAAATACACACCCACCCCGCTATCCCGGACGGCGAGAATCCGAAGAACCTGTCCGGCACAGCAGGGTGTAAGTGTATTCCCCCAATCCCTGCTTCGGGATATTTGCCTATTACGAGTACTGCACTCTAGAAGGTTCACATTACACAGTTTATCCTTTCTACAGTAGCTCAATATCTTAAAACAATATTTGGTTTTCGGTAGTCGCCCGACAATTACAGTCTCTTCCAGTGTTGCGAGATTCTCGAGTCGCGAGAATAACCCCTGTATTTGTAGTCTGATTGGTTGAGGTTTGCTTGTGATACCTATTTTCTGTGCAGGTACTCGCAGTGCTAGGGTCTCGCCATAGTGGAATAGGCGGTATATTCTCCACCTAACGTGTGGTAGACTATGGGAAACTCAAGTTGGCACCAACGACATTCATTGGCCCGAGTGTTAATTTGTTTCATAACTGGCCTAAGCACTAATTAATCTAGTATTTTTTGCACATTAATTGTTCTACTTGCAGGTTTTAGCGGCGAGTCACTCTTGGTTGATGTCTTAGGGAGTGCCCAAAGTTCAAACCCCTTGACTACACCAGAGAGCTGAGTGAGGAATGACATGTTTGGGCGCCCAAACCATGGTTTCTACCGAAACCTTGTCTGTACTCGGGCAACTTTAAGACTGTTTGATGTGAACTACAAGCAACGGTTTATAGTGCAACACAAACGGGATACCATGAGCACTCGGATAGAAGAAAAGTGTGCCAGGACCTTGGAATTTTCTGAGCTAAGCGAGGGGAGAACACCGCGAACTCAGCCTCCAGTTGAGACAAAACAAAAGGAATATGCACCGCGCGTTACTAGGGGGGGCGGCAGCAACGTCCAAGCTCTACTATTTTGAGTTTTACGGTAGGGCTCTTTCAACCATGGTTACTCAACCAGAGTTTGTACATGTACGGTGCAACTAAATTTCACAAACATGTCACGCCTGGCAGCCCCTAATAATTATGTTCAAAACCGCCTCGAATTTGCGAATTTCTAGACTATTGCCCATTGAACAGAGGGGAAGCAGAAATAAAAATTGGAACCGAAGAGCTATAAGTTAACGGCTTGAGGCTGGGCATTTTTTCGGATTGGAAATGCCCCGCTTCGCATGGTCGTCGGCTTTGCTTATTTTAACCAAGGCAATTCACCCAGAGGAGCTTGCCACGAGGGTCAGAATACCAAATGTGGGGGAAGAAGAGAACCGGAATATCCTTGCCGCGAGATATGGCAGATCTCTTCGCCGGTTGTCATCATCAATATTAGGAATGAGAGGACGCCGATCCTGCAATACGAAGAGCTCAGACCATACTCGTATGGATCAAAAGAATGAATAGAAATCCGTCTGCGGGCCATGTGCTGCTAATTACCTTCCTCTTCAAATTCTATGACCAGCAACCCTCGGAGGAAGGTGCCGAAACCAGTCAGCTTCCTGTGCGCACAGATAGTTTTCCCTGCTGTGGCCCCTGAGCTCCCGGCTGTGTTACAAAACCGGCATAGCAATTAACATAGGGCAGTTCATTGAGGCTCTAGATTCGAAGAATTAGAAGGTGGATTATCGTAAATTTAGGTACAGCGTTATACTCAATTAACCTAGATTAAGCGAATACTATAGGATCTCTTGGAATTCGCGCTTAGATTATCACCTGGAGGCACCTCTTGAGCACATGATGGGTTCAGTTTAATAGGTTAACATAATTGCACGAACTAGTTAATGCAATCCACGATGTCCATAGGGCTCAAACTACACAGCCACCCCAAGAGAGGACTAACCTCATCCGGAGCTTCGGTCTGAATACGAAGACCGTAGGGTCACTCGAGATATGGATTATAGGAGATTTCATAATATGATGGGTTCTGCCCCTGAATGAGCGTGGAATTTAGTTTTAGCTCTCATTATTGCCATAATAGGAGTGCGATTGCTAGAGGAGGAGGTGTGATGATAAAATATCTGCCTGGAAACCTGCCTACCCTTGGTGAACACAATCGGGACATACTCGAAATGCTGACAAGTCGGAGCTATTAACGAAACAACAGAAGGTATCAAAAAATCCGAGGTTACGGGTTAGTTTAGACTACCCTAATTCCTGGGAAAATATCCCCGAAACTTCGGAGGCTTTTTTTGAGAAGTGTTGAATTTGGCTGCTAAATTCGCTTTTGCGGCTGCTTTTTGGTTGAACATTCCTGAAGCGTCTGTGATACGACGGCGCAATCAAGTACCGTGGTCGAAATGGCACGACAGCGATCGTCCCGCATCAACCATCATCCAGTTACAGCGCTAGCCCCCCCTTGCTGCCTACAACAACCGCAGTACTAAATTTTTCGATTTTTTTACATTTATTTCACCCGGAGGTTATCCCACTTACAGAATATTGTTTTTCCTACCAAGAGGTTGCGCTAGTTTTCATTTGTTGATGGCTGATAAGGCACGATGGTTGAAGAGAAGGTCAGCAGGCACGAGCCCCGTACCCAATTTGGGCACTAGTAACCCCATTAAGAGTAATGCTGACACATGTAAAGTACAAGTACTGTTGGACGGCTAGATGGATTATTGGTAGTAGACAACGAAACCGCGCAATGCTGTCGTGCCCTCCCCTGGGCAGAAGATGTTGTCGTTTAGCAGTACTCGAGTAGATTTATTGTGAAAAGGCGCTCATTGAGAGACCCACACCGGTGGAGAGAACAGAAGACAAGAACAACGAACCATTGATCTTTGAGCGCAGTTTTGTTTTCACCTGTCTTTTTTTTCCGAGACAGTTTTTGCCTTACAGAATTCCCTTGCCGGTACCACCAAAGAATGCCTTTCCCGGAAGTCATCCCACGGTACCACTGCTGTCAAGTTCCAACGTCACATATCCTCTGCCGGCACCACTAAACCGGACCTCGTATAAGAATACTATCCCTGCCCTCGGCTCTTGTTCTAAGCCAAGAACTTTGTCCCTAAATATCAGCTATTCTCCGCTTCACACTATTACGTCACTTGCCGCAAATTCCGGGACCGTGAACCAGCATCTCAAGAACCTCATGTGTCGATACTGGAGTTGGGTTAGCTAATAAGTTGAATTCAGGCATGCAGTTGGATTGTCCGCATATGCGAATTAAAGGCCGGATCGTTAAGGGGTTTCCTTGGTTACAGCATGTGAAAGGGAATTTTCAGTTCAATTCACAGCTAAAATTTTATAATGGAATGGTACACAATCACTCTCTGCGATGTGTACGTCACTCAGGCAGACGTACCTGCTATCAATCCGATGTTCTATACGCGCTATCAGATTTCGCCCGTGGACACTTCTGTGTGTTTTTGCGAATACCGTGCCCATTGAGTAAAAGGTAGGTCTTAACCGATTGACTATAGAATTTCCTTAAAACCATATACTTGTCCCAGGGAAGAAGTACCGGTATTGGAAAACAGGGGCTTGCAGAATATATGGCAAAAAGTCTGCGCGTATCACAGATTCACTGCTCGTAGTTCCAGACACTTGTTGCCTGGAACCAGTAACATCTCAGAGACTCTTGATACCGGCATATGCTCTCTTACATGCAGGTATATCCAATGAACATATGACCTGCCTCTGAGATCGCCCACTTCGTATAACTCTACGGCTGTTAAGATCTCCCGTACCCTTCAGGTTTCTATAAAAAAAACTGGCTGGATCTCCTTACTTCCCTACCGTAGCCTTGTATTTCTAGAGCTAGCTCCTTAAGTGGTTGGTTCATGGTTAATCACTTGGAATATCGTCACCAAAGTCATTCATGTCCCAGAATTTCTAGGTTGGTGTTTATGGCCCAACTATACATCACTAGATAAGGACTCTTCTGAATACAGAGATGTGAGATGGCTTGTAGCGGATCTAATAATAGTTAGACTGAAGATAAGCTATTCAGCAGATAGCATTCAGGAATCATTAAAGACTAGTCGTTTACAGACTCATGATCTAGCACTCTTGGGGTTACTGCTTAGGCACTAAGTTAGTTGAACACATTCGCTGGTAGATTACCAAGGCAGTTTGCACAAAGTTTTGAAAGAAAGAATGAGAGGAATAACCTTGAAAGGCAGAGGAAGGCTGATAGTATGATCTACAATAAATCTTGCGACCGAATGTGAGAGAGAGTAAAACAATCTAGGTATCAATACTCGGCATTATTTCATTTGATTTATTATTAGACTAATACGAGGTATGCCGGGAACTTGGATAGATTGATTTGATTGAGTGAATATAGGTATTCACAAGGCATTAATGAATACGAGATGCACCTCTATGCCCATAGGCCAGTTCTTCTTTGTGAGATTATGGTGATTGAGAGGTTGTTGGAATACTCCCAATTGCCGTATCAAGATCTGCCGGGATTTCTGAGGTAGAAGCGTGGACAGTGTGGAGTTCGAGAGCAAGCTAGGTCCCCAAAGTGACCCCGCGCTCTTGTTTTTCCAATTCATCAGAACAAAGACATGGCGGTGAGCCAATTCCCCCAACCGGTCCAAAGCATAAATACTGGTCATATCCTCCTACAATGTTCCTTCGCCATCGACCCCTTACTACCCCAATCTGATCCAGAACTTCCTAGCAGACCCAAACTCAAGACAGGTACCCCTCACTCACCACGATTTAGAGCACAAAGACTAACACAACCGTTACCAGCACAAACCTTCACATTCAAATCACCAGTAATCTCCCGCTCTTCAACTACTCCCTTGGCCATCAGGCATGCGCTAACTGAAACCCACAGTGCTTCTCAAGTCCATTCCAGTTCTTACCCTTTTCCTAGCCCTCACTCACGCCGCGGCGCTCGCGAATCCCTTCTCCGGACTTGAAACCGGCGACTTGGATAAGCGCGGACCTTGCACCCCTGGATGCACGTGCAGCGCGTCTGCTCGTGGACTCTACTGCGGATACTGCTCGGAGGTAACCTCATGCCGGTCGGGAGATTGCTTTAACGACGTGTACCAGTGTGGTCCTGGTGACTGTTGTGTTTATGGGAGAAGAGATAGCTGCGTGGCCCGCCAGGGTCCCGGTTGTTAAAATGTGGCCTTCTTGACCTCAAATGAGCGATGCGGATGTAGGAGATGAAGATGGAGGATTGTTTTTCGATACGTACTTCCGATTTTCGAGTGGCTAGGAGAGGAGGAAACTTTCACGTTCTTTTTTCTTTCTAAATCTCTCTTGATGATGTAAACTGTTGGGGGGATCCGTTTATGCCGAGCTTGGCTTCCTTGAGCGGTGTATGATGACCTGGATTGGTTGAAGTCATGTACACTCACTCGAGAATGAACTATGCGCTTTTTTATATATCATGAATTGGATATGAGTCTAGGTCTAAACTGATTAACGTTGGGGTGTCGTGGGTAGGTAGGTGGAGCTGGGATAAAAGTAACCTACCCGGCCATTTGATCGAGTTAATAAAGGAGAAACTCAACTGTTCCGGGGGCTACCTGTGTCATGTATCACGCGTGATGTCAATAGTAGGGAGGAGCGATTGCTACTGATCGTCAACAGAGGTGATCAAGGAGTCACACGGGCTTTTGCCCTGGAGGGCAAACCAACGGGATAGACTCAAGGGCTTTGAAGTGAGTCAGCTGGATAGAGAGGGCAGTGCGGGAGATCTGCGCTAGAACAGGGAGGGACGGTTAGGTCAACCGAGTATATAGTACTCGTATTTCACAGAAGAGCGAGCTCACCACACAACGGGATGCCCACACAAATGATCCCTGTCGGATGACCATTCTATGGCGTTCTTGCATAACTGTGTTCTCGATTCGCTGTGTGTTACTGTGTTCCTTGCTTTGCTCTTGCGTGGCCGCGGAAGTGATTGCCAAGGATTCACATCCGGAGCTTCTGGCTTTGGTTTATGCACGGGGGAGCTGTCGCTGATGGGTTACTACATGTGCCATGCGAGCGGGAAGGCAAGGGAAAATGGCCACCTAGAAGCCTTCTTGCCCAGAACATAACGGGGCAGGGAAAACGAAAAAACCCTTGCCCACTCCTAGATCTATGGAAACGATTCGCACAAACACAAATACCGGATTACTCCTGAGATCCACTATCTGATTGTGAAACTGGAGTCGCTGTACTAGTACAGTGCCAAACCGTGGTAGGCTTAACAGAGCAGGTTAAGAGAATCACGAACATGATACTACGGTGGGTAATGATCCAGTTTGCGCAATTTAAATAACCTATTAGAACCCCACATGGCATACCTGAAGCCTTATCCTACAGTGCTAATAGTAGTTAGAAGAGTAATATTGGTCTCACGGGCTGCACGTGGTTTAATTGGAATACTCTTGGCACCTAAGATTTGCTGAACCTGCATCCCGTGCAACGCTGATTCAATAGACCCCCGCTCTTCTTTCACTAAATATCGCTATTCTTCCGCGCTAGGAGCATCATCATGAGCCATACTCAGCAGCTCCTCCTCTTCAACAAAGCAAGAGATACAGCGTCGGGGGTGTCTCAAATTACCTTCAATTATAACCTCCAATGCTACGGACTTTCCCGATCATGTGTGGAGCCATAGTACTATCGCAGATGATCTGTCTCCACTCCTAACTTGGCGATTACCCCTGGATCCCAGCTTATGAAATTGCGACATTGAAGAGCGCAGTATCTATAATGTCAGGAAGTAGCTTGTGGGGACTGAGGAATTCAGAAGATGGTGCGGATTGGGTGGGGAAGGTGAAGGCGATGAGGCAGCTCTGTCTTGTGATGGAAATCCGGGGGTTAGAAAGACATCGATTATTTTCCGCCGGTAAATACCGGCTAACGAGCGGCGAGGATAGTTCGCTGGTAGTCGATTGGTTGTGCAATTGGACTAGAGGACAAGACACGTCCGCTACGTGCTTTTACATCAAATTTGCGGCGCGAAAGGAGTAGACTGCAGCTAGCATGCTGGGTGCTATACTGGAGCAGGTGGTCATTGAATTGGAAAGGGTTCCGGAGGAAATATCGCGGGTCTTGCAAAAGCAGAAGAAGGCCGTTAGTGGACTCAAACCGCGACTCGACGATATCGTAAAGATGCTGCAACTCATCACGTCCTTGCACCGCACATTCATGGTCATTGGCGCACTGGAGGAGTGTACGGCTGTGCAGCAATATCGGTTTTTGTATTCGGTACAGTCCCAACGGGCCAGGCCGCAGCCCCGGCCAAGGCAGGCCACCCCGAAAGATAGCCTAGGCCGATCTAGGCCGAATTAGATCGGCCTACAGAAGCCCATCAGGCCTGATAGGCGCCTAGGCCCGGATATTAGTGCGGGGGACAGATCGCCCCAGGGGTATTCCAACCCCCTCCCCTCTTTCGAGTTTAGCGCCTTTGATTTTCTTCCACTTTACATTCGACCATTGCTTCTTAATTACAGTAATCACATAACGAGTGATACTCAACCAACTCAATAAAGTCTTAAAGATTTACCTCCAGGGCCACCAGCACAGTTCTATCCTACCATCGTTCTGCCCTGTTTTTCGTCTTTAGCAAGAACTACTTTAAATCCCCAAGAAAATAATGCGAAACTGCTGTATTTTAAATTTATTTTGTAAACTATTTATAGTTGACCCCCGCATCGATACCTTCGATATAATCACCATCATACCGCGAACAGTTAATCCACAACAACAGCGGCTCTTTTTCCACCATTAATTCAATTAATTAATTCACTATCTAGTATCTCTTGATATTTTTTTCGCTAATAAAGATAAATTGTTCCTTTAATTTTTAATCATATTCGGTATTTGGGAAATATTTACCGTGAACTTTGCGGTTGGCACGGAGTGGCGGCTCGCTATGAGCGGGTCGGTCGAGGCCATACGAGCAGCCGGGAAAAAGCCTATATGGCCTATAGGCGGGCCCAGCCCGGCCCGGCCAGGCTCAGGCTTAACCAGGCCTGCAGGCTCGGGCCAGGCTAGATCCGCGAGAATTTCGACAGGCCGGGCCCGGTTTCATTAAAGCCTGGCATACCTGGCCCGTTGGGAACACTGATTCGGTAGAAGAAATCCTGGAGAAGTCTCCGGCTGTCCGAATATTCATGACCTGAGGGTCCTATAATCGCGCTGAGATTGAAACATGCCCACTGGACTAGCGACAACTCTGTCAGTAGGCCCTACCAGCGATGATATCGTCAGATTCCTTCGTGTCAGACTGAGCGAAGGTGAAACATCTGATGCCATGGATGAGAGTCTAGAGGGGAACATTCGGGAGAAGATTGCAGGAAGAACATCGGAAATATGCATAGCCGCCATGGCGAGAATCCCATCCCGTCGATATCAGCTAATATATATATATTCAGGCTTCTACTTGTTTCCTTAAATATCGCAATATATCTGAGACAAGAAAGATTCAACAAAATGACAGATGGCTTGGAGTTGGAAGGCGTCTATGGTGCAGCAATGCGGCGGATGAAGGTGCACTGTAGGGATAAATCGTGGCTCGGGATGGGAGCTTTAATTTAGATTAGCTATATAGAAAGGCCGTTAGACATAGATGAGCCTACCACGCGCTTACGATCAAGTTAGGCATAACTGATTTAAATGCTGGCAACACGCCATCAATTTCAACATTAGTGAGCTGCTGTTGAGGGCTTATTACTGTCGGTAAGGAATCATCCAGGTGCGACCGATCAAGTTTACTCTTAAAGAGTACCTTTCCACCAATCCCAATATTTTCGGTAGACCTCACTCAGCAATAGTAGAGACCTGCTTGACTTATCTGAATACCCAACCGGTCAAGGTCACCCAATCCCCTCCCGACATCTTTGGCAAGCGCTTTCTAAAATATTGTTCTGGAAATTGGGGAGTGTAGGAGAAAAGGGCAATGTCGGAGTCAGCCAGGTCACTTGCCCTGGAACCTTTTAGGGAATACCATGGCTATATCAGCAGCACTTCTTTTGGAAGAGCTCGCGGGATTTATTTTTGATACGAGCGTCCTTTTTAATGGACTAAATTGCGCCTCGTTCCTCGGGATTGTTGAGATTGTGGCCGCTTTGATAGAAAGAATGGTATATGTCAATGAAGGGTGTATTTGGGAGCGCACTCCGCTTTCTTGGGCTGCTGAGAAGAGTATGGAGAGGTGGTGAGGGTTCTGCTCGAGCGGGAAGAGGTCGCCCCGACAAGCCAGATTATTATGGCAGAACGCCGCTCTCGTATACCGCTTGGTATGGTGGTGAGGGGGTGGTGAAGATCCTACTCTGGTGGGAAGAGGTGAACCCCGGTAAACCAGGTAATAACGGCAAAACGCCTCTCTGGTGGGCGTCATGGTCGGGTCATCGGAGTATCGTATGAAGGCCCTACCACAGCCTCACAAAGTCGTAGCCCACGGTGCAGTTTGAGACCTAGGAGACAGCCTAGCGTAAATCACCGCCACCCCTTCCCTTTCCCACCATACCGCTCATGGAACTTGTCCTTCCGTACCCACCTTTGCGGGCGAAGGATATCCTACGGGATGGTGATGCATATAGGTGATCGCCCCCGATTGCGAGCCCCTATCTAACTTAGTCGAATGAGGATTTATAAGTTTTTTTTTTACAAAGTATAGACGACTGTGGTCGGTGGGCTGAAATATTTCTGTTGTTGTGGGAGGGCTCAGTGTATAAGTTGCATTCCTACTCCTACCCTATTTATTTTTCCTCTACCTATAAATCCTTCCTTGCTCCTGGTTTTCTTTTTGTACGGTTTTTTCCCTCGCTACATTTTGTCCCCCCCCTACCGTCCTGTCTAAATTATAGATCAGCCACATATACCGTGTTATTTTTCGAATAATATGAGCTATGATTTGTCGAGAGTACCTTGGGATTCTTATTCTTTCTGTACCGCCTGCGGTGTCCTATATATACACAAAGGCTAACTTCGGGAAAACCCCTTCTTCGGGTTCGTCCGGTTGCCCTCTCGTTCCAGCTCCTTCGCTATCTTTCTAGACCATACCAATTCCTCCCTGAGTCCCTTCAATTCGTTTCATCTACTTACAGAGTTTTCCTAACCATTCCATTCCTGAACATTCCTAATACCTTCATCTGTTTTGATATCATCGTCGTGTGACACTTGATCGTTCCATCCCTTAGCTAGCCTTAGCTCCAAACCCTTCGCACCCGTAGTGCAAGTTCCTGCGTCCTCCCCAAACATCCCTACTGTACCTAACTTCTCGTTCAAACAACAAACGCATCAATTCTCATATTCCGCAACCCTTTCCAAAACATAACTCTCCTCGTCCAAACATCCAGTCAGTGTTCCCAAGTGTCCAGTCCGTCCGTCTTTTGCCTAGGACGGGACGGACGCCAAATTTGCGGCCCTTGGACGAGACGGACACCAAATTGTAGTCCGTCCTAACCCATGCCCGGGACGGACGGCCGGGCCCTA
>Ga0307513_10010782_pt1 | contig 11420 bp, 11 predicted proteins | sample 15_EM_MG_FD_202174 | JGI IMG/M metagenome (GOLD analysis project Ga0307513, IMG submission 202174) | Populus trichocarpa ectomycorrhiza microbial communities from riparian zone in the Pacific Northwest, United States - 15_EM | ecosystem: Host-associated > Plants > Roots > Unclassified | place... | reverse complement strand
AAAGGTATTGGGGGTGCATGGAAGGAAGTAATTAATGATTTGTATGGGTGTGCCAGGCCTCAGGAGGTATGGCCATGAGCTTACTTGGGTGAAAATACTTCCTCAAATGGCAGGAAAGAAACTTAGGCATTTTTTTAACATTTTATATGTGAAGCAAGGGGTGCAAGTTTATTAATAATTCTGACATAACTAAGTGTGTAAATAGGCAAACCCTAGGGTTTATCAGTCATGGGAGTGGGTATGTTATCTGCCAGTTATCTGCCCGGCAGATTCCGCACCCTCAAAAATTCCTCCCTCTTACCCATTGTATCTCATTCCTTAACTTGAAACTTGAGTAGGCTGTAACTGAATATGAGTAGAATAATCCCATCAAATTACATTTGCTATTTTTTTTCCTGTAAGAGATAGAAAGGCCACATATGTTATCTGCCACTCTCAATGTTATCTACCATGCCCCTATGTTATCTGCCACCACAGCCACTTCGGATTACTCAGGAAGGAGGACATTGTGCCGTATTTTTGCATTTATAGTACCTGTATTTTTCTTTCCTCTCCAAAATTTCGGCAGTATGTAGCATAAAAATATCTCAATATATTTGCCTATTTGCTTGACCTAGAAAAACCGTTGGGGTGCTGTATTTCAGCGATCGCAGATAATTCATGGCTGTGCGGCCACGTGACCTTCCCATGTCCATTTCTCCGCTTTGCTCGTCATTGTTGCCAATGTTGCGACTTCCACAATTGAGAGAAAAATACAAAAATATTTGAGGGAATAAAAATAATACTAAAGGGAGCAATTACAGAAATTCGGCATTCAAGAGCAAGATTTGAGCTTGAAAAACCATATTTCGACACAACTCCTCACTACAGATTTGGAAGTCTCGAATATGATGGAATCGCACGCATGCGCGCGCGAGAAAAAAATTCCATCCAAACTAACGTGTAACTCACTTACGCAGGCCTGATGCGAGGTCAGCAGGAATCTCAGTGTGCTTATGTCCCAAAATGGGAGTTTCTTGAATTCTTTTCTTTTCGCTCATTTTTATTTATTTTTCCTGTTTCGATACCCACTTCCATGACAGGAAAACCAACCCTAGAGCATTGACAAACCCTATGTGCCAGCAGAAAGATAGACGAACACAACACATGATGTGACCAAATGTGACCGATGACCAATCGCAGCTGCAGCTCAAAACTGCAGAATCTGCAGTCAACTTTGATGGCACCTACTAATGTATGACTAATGTTTTGACTATCACTACTACGAAAGAGGCTAGGTGCTCCACACTTTCCTAGGCCACCGGCATCGTGAACGCACTCGCGATGTCGTTTTATCTTCCCGTTTTCTGTCTGGACATACTTATTCAGAGATTCGGATGGGTGATGTGCTATTCCTTTTCATTATCCGTGCGAGGACGCCGCTTGAGGATGATTCCCTTTTTTGTTGGGGGCACCCCACTTGTTTACACCGGCAGTCACAAGTGACGGAATCGATCATGCAAATGTTCCAGCGTCAGATAAGATAAGATAAGAACACGGTGTTCATGCCTCACTGATTCTGCAAGTGACCGAGCGAAGCGAGGGAACGCCCTAGTCTATACTACAAGAATCTTGGATTCCCACACACCATACTGGGATTCAAGGGCGGTTTTCGCAGCGGCTGGGGCCCATGGCCTGCTGGGGTCAGGCGTGGAAGTGGGCTCTCACGATTAGTCACCGCGTGCTGCAGCCCGTTCAGGAGAGGCACCACTGCAGAGGGCGCCACAATGACGGTAACGTTTGGCGGGGAGGGGGCCGTGAGATAGTGGTGACATTCTTGCATTAGAAAGTCTCCACAGACATGACATGTCATTATCTAAGATAAGATAACAGAGTGGATGAAGTGAAGATGTTAAGCATCTGCTGAAACAATTCATTGGTAAAATAAATAAAAACTGTCAGTGAGCTCTCCAAGAGGTAAAGCTGGATCATGTGAACACTTATGCATTTGTACCATGTTATGAGCTCTCCAACAGGTAAGGCTGGGTCATGAACTGAACACTTATTTTGTAACAAGGCCTCAAATTATCAGTTTTGGGTCTAATATACCATGAACCTACAGTAAAAAAATGTATTACTGTACTATTTCATTCAATTCGGCAGTAACGCATCACGCCAATTTTTTTTGACCTCGGATTTAATTTATTCTCAATTTTTCCGATTTTTTGGAATTTCTCAAAAGTGCAAAAAAGTCATGTGAGTGCTGAATTGAATGAAATAGTACAGTATTATTGTAATTTCACTCTGTCAATTTCTCTCATAAATCAGGTGGTTAGAAAGGAGCGTGTGAAGCACGCGACTGCACTAGTCTATAATACAAGAATCAGGCGTTCTCACACTCCATTTCAGGATTCCAGCGTCCTTTTCGATGCCGCTCACCACTGTTGGATGTTGCGCTGGCGTCCTGTATTCCTTCTTAGGTGCTGGCCAGCATCATCCAACGTCTGTTTTCGTGACACACACCTGTGGAGGTACCAGAGGCGTTGGTCACGTTTAGCGTGCAGGCGGGCGTGAGAGCATGTGACATTGTTTCATTAGTAAGTCTCCACATGTGTGACGATGACATAATTTTCGCTCTGTGAGTCAAGACCTTCTTTTTGTTCTCAGAGATTTATGCATGGAATCTTTTGCAAGTGGCATTGTACTGCACCCTGGAACATCCCTTGATGATGTGTAAAAAAGTTCAAGACAAAATATGGAGTTTGCATGGAGATATGGTAAGTTTTCTCTTCCTGATGCACCTCAATTTTGATGTGCCCTATTTTCTACTGGAATCTTACCATTCTTTTTGCAGAATATCATTCCCTTCAATCTAACGAACACGGAGCACCTAGCTGCATATTTTTAGGTGCAGTAGCTGTCATTTTATTGTTTAATTGTTACTAAAAATGCGCTGCAGTGATGATGACATCCCATGGACCATACCAGGACGTGGGGGGTGTTTGAGGCAGCTGGGGCTCGAGACTCGCTGGGGCTGGCTGTGGAAGTAGCATCTCATGAATTGTCATTGCATGCCGCAGCCCGTTTGGGTGATGGGCTGTTGTGGAGGATGCAGTGGCGATGGTAAATTTGGCAGAAAGTCCCCCCAGATGTTATCTAAGATAAGATAACAAAGTGGCCAAATTCTATTATTCCAACAGGTAAGGCTGGATCATGAATTGAACACTTATGCATTTTGTAACATGTAATACATGATGCCAGCGCGACGTCCAATAGTGGTGAGCAGCATCAAAAAGGACACTGGAATCCCGAAATAGAGTGTGAGAACGCTGTCACATGCTCTCATGCCCACCTGCATGCCAAATGTGACCAACGCCTCCGGTACCTCCACGGGCGTGTGTCACGAAAACAGATGTCGGGTGATGCTGGCCAGCACCTAAGAAGGAATACAGGATGCCAGCACGATGTCCAACGGTGGCGAGTGGCATCGAAAAGGACGCTGGAATCCCGAAATGGAGCGTGAGAACGCCTGATTCTTGTATTATAGATAACAAAGTGGCCAAATTCTATTATTCCAACAGGTAAGGCTGGATCATGAATTGAACACTTATGTATTTTGTAACATATAATAATGCAATTTTGGGTCTAAAATGACAGGAACCTATAGTAAAAAAAAGTATTATTTTATCCTATCCATCTCACTTCTAAATCAAGTGCTTAGAAAGGAGCGTGCAAAGCATGCAACTGCACTAGTAGTACATATATTCGTGACTTTGTATGACTTTTGGGAGCGCCATATTGGTCATAATGTGAAATGTCATAGGAATTTAGATCGGCCTTGTGGCTTAGTGCTAAAACTGTATCAATTTGTATTACTTTGACTATGGCATCAACTGATGTCCAAGCTTTTGGTTCAAACCCTCAACATGCCTAAATTTGAATGTTTTAGAAATCCACTCATGCTGACTTTTGTTGACTCAAAAGTCGTTCAAAGTCAATAGTATTCAGACTGTAGTCAAAACACTAGTCATACATTAGTCTAAATTCCTGCAGGTACGACTTTAGTATGACTTTGTGTGACTATAGTCTGACTAATGCAAATGTTTCATTTTACTGAGCAAGAGGTACGCACCAGCAAATTCTGGGACGCTATGTTGGGAGGGGGGGGGTTGGACCAGTCCTTAAACATATTTTTTTAGGTGATGTTTTTAGCCCAGAATCCCTTTAATAATGTCAGATTTTATTTATTTTCAATCTCAGATGACTCATTAAGCACATGCTGGCAGGGTTTTTGCTACATATGATGTTGTAGCAAAACAATCACAGCTGACTTCGATCAGAGTTGGATCAGAGAACTGTCAATGGTGAGAAAAAAGAAGGCAGGGTCAATGTTTATCTTGTATCACACCTCTTCATTGTGTAGGCAAATGATTTTGACATGTCCAGTATGCGTTTCTGCAATACATGTTAGATAGATGTGAAATTTGAATTTAGAGAAACTCAATATCTTCTCACCTGGTACCATCTGTCATGCCAAAATCTTCTCGAAAGGCCTACCAGAGCCTGGTTCTGTGACGAGGAGTGTAAGAAAATGCAGGATTTAGAGTGGGAGGCAGAAAACAACAGAAAACAACATCAAAAGGAATAGTTGGCAGGCAAAAGTACCTAAAAATAGATGATTTGTCATCCATCAAATTTCCAAATTAGGCAGGAGAGGGAGGGGGGGGTTTGACAATCCTTAAACGCGAAAAACAAGATGATATCCGTGTTTTTTCCCATGCGTACCTCTTGTTACTGAGTGTCATGCATCATAACCCTCTTAACGCTCCAGCTGTGTCACAACGCATTAGCACAAAAAGTAAAAGCAAATATATCCCAACTTTCTGTGCATTAAATAAAAATTTACTATTCTACATTAATTATAAATGGCTTCGCGTAGCTACTAGCCATCTGCAATTTTTTGCGCTGCCACAGGACCGGAAAACCATGGCACGAAATCCGTTAATGCCCTATAATGCCCGTGTTATAACTCCGCTCGAGTTATAACGCCAAAATTAAATCTCCGACAATTGCCTATTTAGGAGAAACCACCCAAGATCTAGGAGTCTGATATACTAATCAGCCGCTGAGCTGCAATGTGCTCACTGCTTATATCAAGATCAGCGCGTCGCCTCACCCTGCGGTACCGAGTCGAAACATTGTCTGTGAAATTGTTCCAAGGTCAGCATGAAATCACAGCCAGAAGTGAATATGCAGACCGAAATTGCCAGTACCATACTTCTCTTCCAATACACTTTTCACGATGCCACTTATCTGTATAGACCTGTGACTTCCGGTGTTCGGGGTATCCGAGGGCTGCAATCCTGTACCGTGTTGGCCAGTATGAAACTTCATTGGTCACCCTCATTGGTTTTCAATGAGAATATACATACCGCTACCGGCATCGGGCGCCGTATTATTTTCTTCGTTCGTAATCACCGCATTCAGTGCCCTTACACATGCATCCAATAACCTTTCATGAGTGGCCTCGCCTTCCTGATCAGGGATGGCCTTGCCTCGCTCAATCAACCAGTTGATTGTTGGGACGACATCGTCCTTGATAACCCCTCGTAGTGTGGCTAGATTGATAGACGGAAATCAAGGAATTATTGACAGAATTCAATGTACTTACTCTGCTTGACAAGTCGATGAAGGGAGTCCATAAAACGACACCGGAACTCCACATCAGTCTTGTCGGATCTGGCGACTTCGTGTAATTCTCGCAGATAGCCTACGCCTAGAAAGCAATAATGTCAGTATAGATGCCTTGACGTAGCACATTGAATCGTCGTACACTCGTCAAGAGCCATATCCAGCTCAACGAGAGCGACTACAGCACCAATTCGTAAATCTGCACTCATAGATGCTGACCGTGCAAGGTTATCTAGAATTTCTTTTGGACTTGGATTTGTAGTCGCATTTTCCATGTCCATGATGGCTTTCTTTCCTTCGACTTGGGGTAAAATAATAGTTATCCGAACAAAATGCAAAAAATTTCATCGACTCACGCGAACGTGCGTAAAATGCAATATAATGAACAAATTGGAGTTGCTTTCCCTCACAAATTTTATCCATCATGATCCTGGTATTTGACGAATCAAATATACCCTTCTCCCAGCGCGAATCCAACATTGCTACTTTTGAAGGACTTTGCTCATCATACCACTTCATGGGCGGGGGGTAAGATTGGATTTCTGGTGTTATCGAAGCCTCCGGCTTGTAATCGTCGGGCTTGAACAGGACTGATGCATGTATTTTCTGATCTGACCTAACCTGGCGTTTAGGACGTCTGACCAGGAACTGCAACAGCCTCCATCTTCCCTTCAACTTTTTGTTAGGAAGACATGTTAGGTCTAGCAGTCGAAAGCGGAGATCGGGCGTTGATGCGAGAAGACCAGCCAACTGGGCCTCCTGCCGCATCCAAGAGAGTGATATATTCCCAGAGTCAAGCTCTGTATTCACCCTTCTGCCGCCGCCGCTAAGGGTCTCAATGAGCAACAATCTTTAAAGAGACAAATACATATCGCGCACACTTCGGAATGAGTCCCTGCAAACCAGACTTCCTTAATATGGACCTCGGAAAAGCTCCCATCGGCAGGGCTAGTAGAATGGGAACTTCGGGAAGGCGTGTTAGAGATGGGAAGGTGCAGGAACAGCGAGCGACATTCGTCCAAAGCCAAGGCATGGCGAACGAAGCAAACGTGATTATAATCACCAACCACAAGGGGGAGAGGGTTGGGATGGACGCTGACAGCTTTAACAGTATCCCTGAAGAACCACATCCAATCTAGACTCCCTTAAAATGGACGAAATAAAAACTTACCAAATTCCGAGGAAGTGAATCCTTGCGTGCTTTCTTGAAAATGTGGTTTTGAACTGGGCCTTTTCTGCATCATTTCGTCGCCGAGTTCCGAAATTGGCGTAAATTTCGTACGCACTACAGGGACGTCGAAATTCAATCAAACGATCCTCAATGACATGACTGCACAGACAATGGGACTTGTGCCTCGTTTCCTGGGAGGAGAAGTCCGACCTGGATGGCCATTGAACGCATTAGTTGTGGCATACTGCATATATTTTGCTTGGGCACTTGCAGTTTCTATCATCGCGGCCAGTGCACGAACTTGGTAGGCCCCTCGCGAGAATCCTGACGTCACGGGTACCAATGAGAATAGTATTGCATTGCGTGAGGAGCATGGCCCCTTGTGACATACCAAACAAATATATTTCGTCCACTCCGCCGGTATCATCCTCGTTGAAGTGGTTGCAAAGCCACACGTATGCACGCAAAATAATTTGTTCTATGTTTCTGTACTATTTATCCATGGACGCCGAGTAAGATGTGACCAAAAAAACGCACAGAGCAAGAGCAAGATCCAATTGAGTATCTATCGATTGCTTGAGTGCCCTCCCTGGTGATGTCCAGGACGACCTCGCAGCAGTGCCAATGCCGCTGTCGTAGTAGGTTAGTTGCTTTGCGTTCTTGTGCAAGTTGCTATAGAGTTCGACAATGTTTGTGTTCTAAATTGAAAGTTACAACACATAGAACGCTCTCGTGCCAAGTGAGAATGATTTAACCTTCAGTCCAAATTGATTGGACGTCCCATCGATGCAAACAATCAATTTTTTTGAAACGGGCCCAGGTAGGCATTTGCATGGTTTTGTTCCGGCTTTCGTGTGCGCTTGATCGTTCATGAGAATTGGCAGAAGGTTCGTAGAGTCTGAGAAGTTGAGGGAGGATCTAATTAAGCCCCATGGCTCATGAGTATAAAAAGGCCCGGTTGGAGTGTGCTATTCGTTCTGGTTCCTAGTCTTTTTTTAGTTGCGGCTGACGTTGAGCGCTCCACGCCAGCCATGCTTGTGGGTGGCTGTGCCTAGCAATTTTTAGGCCTGGTAAGGCAAGTGCTAAGCACGACGTGCACAAAAAGATAATCGATCACCAAATATGGTAGCATTATCTTGAATTCCGTGAAAATATGGCCCTTTTTAGAAGTTATTTATATAAATTTATAAATTTTAATATAATGTTTACATATTTAGTCACCCTTTATTTTTTCATGCACGTCGTGAAGTTATATAATTGATCGCTGTGATCGCGGCCAGTTCTGGCTGAGCGTTTGAGCAGAGGAGGAGGAGCAGGGGAGGACAGCTGAGGAGAGGGCGACACGGCCCCCTGATTGATACGGTTGGTCCCATGCTAAGGGACCAACCTATGTACGCCGCTGGCATTTCCCGGCGTGCCTCATGCAGCTTACATATAACAAGGGGGTGGCGGAGTGTGGCCGAAGGCCGAAAAAAATAGTAACCTCCCCGATTTTGATAGCGGGAGTGGTAGTTGACGCAGTTGACGCACTCAAAAGCGCTTTGGACAGTTCTCCTGGAGTTCAAGATATATTTAGTTGCTGTAGTTAGTTTCTTGGCTGTGGTAGAGAGTGGGAGAGCCTTTTGAACTCCTCGTCAAGTGAAGATGGCAAAGAAATCACTTGGAAATCACGGTAATGATTTATATAAGTAACATAAGTAATACACGGTAGAGATTCAAGTTGGCGCTAATTAAACTGATAGTTACTCGCGGACTACAGGAATAAATGGTCTCTTTTCCATGTTCCGCCACCCCCCTTGGCTCCAACTTGTGTCCCACTCGGTGTTCACAACGGTCGTGTACCGAAATTATGTACTTCATGCCCACTCCCCTTGAAAAGATTGCAAACGAACAGTAGCCTTAAAACTAGCGATGATTGTTCCGCAGGAACCCCGGACCGTATACTAAGAGGTATTGTGAACTTAAGTTTCCAAGATTTATTCCTTATTCAATTCATCCATCCAGAATGCCCTGTCCACCTCAGCTTCGACAAGATAATTCTGGAGCCACGCAACCTCCTTTACAGCATCCTCGATGTCAAAGAAGATAAGAGGTTGTCTGCTTCTCGACCAACAGCGCGCGTGTTTGGCTAGTATGGGAAGGATGTGTGGTGTCTTCTGCCAGGTGGTGGCTCTGCGAATGGCCTCGAAAACATTGGAATTGTGTGTGATGTATGCGCCAGAGGGATCAATGGCCTTATAGGGAATACCAGACGGTAAAACCAGGAATATGTTGTCAACTGGCCTTTGACTGGCCCGAGTCTGTGAATTTTTAAGGAACGAAGATCGTCGAATTCGGAAGCAAAACTCGATCATGATCGATGCATGATCGTTTCGAGTCGGGCCGATTAGACGAGGGCCAGAGGCGTCAATGGAGTACATATAACTTTAGTAACTTTAGTTATTGCATTTTCAATGACTAGTTTGTGCTTGGCCAATTAGAGGCGACAAAATGGTCGTGGGATTGACTAGAATTTCTGCAATGACTAGAGTAATTTCCCAAGAACTACAACTTCCTCGTTAGGAAGCCGAGGGCTTTGTTTGCGCCCAGACTGTTAAGACTTCACCTAGAACACCAGTATGTACACGCGATTTCGACTCTACATCACCCAAGGTGCTCCAACCCTCATATTACAGGTTTTGCAATGTGGTTGAAGGTCCTTGCGTCAAGTAATCAAGAGGGATGAGAAGACAAAATTATTTCATTGGCACCTATTGTAAAGTACCTACTATTCTACGGCATTGTAAATTCTACATGTGAAGTAACCACCTACGGCCTTGAAACATGGTATCCTCCCCATCGTCATAGGTGGGTACTGGGTGGAAGAGGGGGGGTGGGGTTCTAGGTGTCGTCGATTGGAAGGATTGGAAGCACCGGGTATCGTTTATATACTCCGGACAGGGCGGTAACGTCGGTGATAGTGTCCCCGATTCAGGGAGCTCAGGAGGTAAGGGCCAATCTGCGCTTGCCCACAAAAGTCCACCAGGACTCCAGGAGACGAGGACCAAGACTTCTAGCCACTGGGAAAAAATTATAGTCATTAGGCGGGGGAATAGTCATGGCGTCAATGGTGATATGTAACAGCTTCCCAATAATTATTTGCTGATGGAAACACTCTGGTGAACTCATTCTGAGGGTCAATCGGACAAGCAAGTAAGTAAATCGAGTAGAATTCATATAATGGCATAAAAGTAGCAGCATATAATTGTTCGCATAGGTGATACCACCGTCGCGGAAATTCGAGCTTCATCCGACATCTCAAAACACCCCTGCCACACATCGAGCCATTCTTCGCTTGCTCGTTACGTCGCTTGTTGTAGGGATGTGGAACAACGTCGTCTGTGATGCCATTGGGCGTCTAATAGGGAGCAATAAAAATATTATTAGCCGATGTTCGCCAGCAGATGAAAATAAGGTTCGTACCCTCAAAAGAAGAGATTCTTCACCCCTACAAGAAGTGCGATGGGATGCGAGCGTCCGAAGGTCGCCTGGACGCTGGAAGGTGCGTGGAGTCTGAGAACTACAAGGTGCCGGTCTGTTAGATGCAAATAGAAAAAGAAGAGGGGGGGGGTAAAAAGTTACTTACGATGCGGCGACGCGAGTCTGAATTGAAAAACGGTGGGGATGGGAGAACAGAGCCATAGGAATGGATGCCTTTTTATGCAATGTCGGCCTTGGAAAAATTTTCAGGGTCGATTGCTTGGTGGAGTTATCATTCTACATCGGCATCAGCGGTGTTTTCTGTGGCTGTTGACTCGGACATTTATATTGAACGCATTTGGCCTCCAATCGATGAAGTCTTGATTTTGATGATAAGAGAACTTGAAAGAGTGGGGAATTGACCACGGTGGCCTGGGATAATTTGACTACCTCCAAAAAATCGACCTCGTGTATTTTTTTCCGATTCCGGCAACCCCCTTGGCGGGGCTCTTTCAAAGGCGGCGAAGGGTCCATGGCAATCTGCGTCTCCTCTTATGCTTCGTCAAGTCTTTCGGTCTCTTCAAATCTGTCCGACGGCGCCCACTTTTTTGGTCACAATGGGGCCGAGAGCGCTGATCCAGATTAGTATTCAATCGATCGAAATGCTGTCCACGCTGGAGAGAATGGACGACTGCCGCCTTATCGATTATCCCCGGAAGTGCCACTTGATTTTCCGCCTTGGCAATTCACGGTTGTTTACGTTGAACCAGTGCCTCTTTTCCTGCAGGATATTCCTCAGTGTATGATCACGATATGGGCTCTTCGATACTGTACATGTTTTGCGCATCATGATAATCTTTGGTGAAAAGAAGGAAAGGCGTAACGGCCCGCATTGCCGCTTCCCGGTCTTAAATAAGCGCTCGGCACCGAAATCTAAGTAGAGATCTACACCACACCCTGATAATCGTCAAAAAGAATTACTTGACATGTCAGAAGGAGGTCCCAGGCCCTGCAGTGGACTGCAGGGCTAACGCATCCCGCGATCGACTCGGATCGACCACACGCACCTGCTCCCTTGCTGGTTCACCCTCTCGCTCTGCGTTGCCTTTTGAAGGGGGTT
>Ga0307513_10010781_pt1 | contig 11421 bp, 9 predicted proteins | sample 15_EM_MG_FD_202174 | JGI IMG/M metagenome (GOLD analysis project Ga0307513, IMG submission 202174) | Populus trichocarpa ectomycorrhiza microbial communities from riparian zone in the Pacific Northwest, United States - 15_EM | ecosystem: Host-associated > Plants > Roots > Unclassified | place... | reverse complement strand
AGGGGCTCCATCGCAAGCAAATCCGAGCCCATCATACTGCATTTTGACCTGGAAACCAAGTTGGACATTCAAAAGCGGGTCAAAGGAGACAGGGATGGTCCCAAAGGAACGACATATGATTCATGTACGTACCGTCCATATTTTATGTTTGACCAGGCTCAATTGGCTGCAGATGATGACTATGAGTTTTTACCACCATCAAAACGAACAGTGCAACTCATGGACGACATGAGAGAGGAGGTTGCGCAGTTCATGATTGCCAACCGCAATCCTGTGTTGCCATATATTTCAGTACTCAAGGCCATGCACTGTGTTCCTAGAGACGGTGTAAAGTGGGGCAAAATGACCGTCAATGGAGAGCAGATAACAGCCTCTTGGGCGTACCGCAGCGAGAACTACCAGAGACAAGCCAACTATGTCAGGTATCATGTCCTCTTACCCAGTCAAGATGTACAGCAACCGACAATTCACTATGGCCATCTCAACAAGATATGGGCACTGCAAATGATGCCCGTTCCAGACCTCAAGCTGTATTGCGCCGATGGAGAAGTTGTAACAATTGTTGTTGCCCTCATCAAACTGTGCATCACCCATGGAAGAGACGCATCAGTAGAAAAAGTCTACTATTCCCAACTCAGTCACAACTCGGCACTAGTAGACATCTCTTTCATCAAGGCTGTTGTTGGTCGGACCTACCCCTTTCGTGACGATGGGTGGTATGGCATCATTGACCGTCTACAAGTGGAACAATGTGCCTTGTTTGCTGATCGAGGCAACTAGATTACAAGGTGCGCATGGCCGGCCCATGCAAAATAGGCCTTGGTTTGAGGTTGTAGCCATCAGTATAAGCATACTACATTCACACTAGTAACATATATAATATGTGAATCTGCAAAGTTTCAGAAAATCACAACTGCTCAGTTTCCTGCTTGTTCACACTCATTTATGCTCAGTGTCACTCTGTAGGCGACTGTAAGCTGCCGTATGTGTATTTTCTAGTGAAGCACAGTGCCCTACATAATTGTGCTCGCGCTCCTCAACACGGCGTCATGATGCCCGCCCTCTGTGCAAATAGCACATCCCAATAACGATTTGACACCTTCATGACGAGTCCAGGATGTCCCGCCTTCTCTGCGATGCATCTTGAGGATGCCCCTTCAGTATCGCAATGCACATCATGACACTTGTACGTCCTCTTTGCAATGAATGTGTCCTGAAGACGCTTTGTCATCTCCACAAGGCATCTTGAGGGCGCTCCGTTGTGTACCTAATGCCCTACGTCCAATCCAATGTAAATTGTCTATATTATAAAAAGTTTGGATAAAATACATTAGAATTATAAATGAAGCCTATTACGTATAAAACAGACCAAAAGTAGCACAAAAGTAGCCAGAAAGCAGCACGGCAAATCGCCTGACTGCCATTGCCAATGCGTTCTGTACCCGGCCAGTGTACGGATTGTCATTTCTAGTCATAGGACGGTATACTCTCATCTGGCTCTGTTTACTCTTCTGGTTCGGCTGGATTCACTCTGAGGCTCGACGTTGAAGACCTGATGATATCACGATACATGCGATGGGCCCGGTTCCGGTGTAGGTGTGTATTGATAGTCTATATGTAAATTGACTCCTGAGATGTCATTGTCCTGGGAGCCCATCATCACATTGTGTGGCTGATCTTTGGCTGCTCCTTGGTCAATGTCGTTCACAGGCATTTCTGCATCTATCGGCTCTGTAGGTATGTTCTATCACTATTCATAGTTGAATTCATTAAGCTGACCCCCAAGAAACTCTCCCAGAAGCCGTGCTGTAGTCACTGGGAGATGTAAGGTGAGCGATCATAACTGAATATGGCCTGCTACTTACCATAATTATATTACACTCTCTAATTCTTCCCTCTTTCAATTCATGATGTTGACACATCCTCAATGACCTGATAAGCCCACAGCCGTTCCCGTAGCCATGCCACCAGCATCACTGCATCCTACTGGCTGGGCCAAGAGATATCCATGCCATTTTTGGCAATACTATTTTTGGCCATGTTTATATGTAATAGATATATCCATTTCGATTTATTTCAGATTTATTTAATTCTAAATTTTTATGACTGCTGATCTTTCTTGTGGCTGCCCCATTCCAGCCCGGCTTTTAACAAGTAACCAGACTTTTATCAACAAAACTGCGTGGGCTACGCGCACTCTGTTTGCAGTGATTCCTTCCCTTTTAGTTTACTTGAAAATGTTCCTCTATTACTTGTAAAAACACTCTAGATACTATGTACACATGCTATCAAACAGTTTGCCCCACTTGTGCTGCGCTCCCTGACCTTTGACCCAACCGTGAAAAATATCACCACAAGTACTTGTGGTGATTTGGACTTGTGGCGAAAAACACCACAAGTACTTGTGGTGATTTGGACTTGTGGTGAAAAACACCACATGTACTTCTCTCAGTGATATCTGGGATGAAAGAGGTTTTTATGGACACATTAAATATAAAATACAGGAAAATACTGATCATGCACCAAAATAATTCTCTCTCTCTCCGACACCCCCGTCTCTGTAGCATTGGAAATTGCGAGGTTCGGACTCTAGATGGTTGTCCGTCCGCTCGGGCCACCAAAATACTCAACGTAATCCAGAACGGGATGGGAGTCGTATGTACAATGAAAGTAATAGTAAATGCGAGTGGTAGTACACGCAAGGAGAAGCCAATGGACAATCTCCTTGACTGCGGACGCGGTGTTAGAAGGACCGTCTGTACGCGTCCGTTTCGTTGACCGAGTCGTTCCAGGTTCGTCTTCACCCTTCCTCTTTAGCTGATCGTGGTTGGTGTATGTGACCGATGGTGGCTCATATCGACTAAGTCATGGGAATCCATAGATTTGGGTGTGTCGACGACATCTGCCGGTGGTCAGCTCGGTTCTGAATGAAGGGAATAATTGTATTGCACAAACCTGTGCACCAACATTGCGTGCCCGAATTCTACATTGCGTGCAAAGGTCTGCGGGATCCGTTGTCTCCGGAGGAGCGGTGGGCTCTAGTTGAGACCGGGTGAAGCAACCGTCTTGTGTGGCTATAGTCTCCCCGTCCTGGTTCCGGTCATCGTCGTCCGACATACGTACTTTCCCGTTCCTCCTTTCTCGTAACGACTGCGAGGCGCTCAAAAAGATCGGTCTGGGGCAACCCCTTCGTCCTTCCTTTACCGTTACCAGTCGTCACCCGGCGAAGGGTGGTTACACGGTCCTCTGCGAGGCCCTTGAGACGCAGGTCTATTTCACATACCGGTCCCTCGTCGCCTAAAGGCGCTTCTGACACCATTTCGAGATCAGTACCTGCATTGGATGGTGCTGATTCGATTTTTCTGCGTATGGTCGAGGGTGCCGCAGAGTTGGGTCTCGATGCCGTCGCACTACCGTGTGTAGACACCGAATCGTGCCTGGGGTGGTGTTCAAAATACCTTTGGTCGGTGAGGCCCTTCAATTCTCTAGAATGCTTCCGATGGGCATGTGGTTGGACTCCCGTTTGGGTGTACCATAGGGGATGCTCCCTCCATCGAACCACCTTCGAGCATATGTCGCCCCCACTGCTCTCTTACAAATCGATCCCCTCCTTTATTTTATTCCCTGCAGGTTTTACACAGACAGAAACCATTCTTCGTCCCAACTGGATGTAACGATCGGCATTCACGAAGTGTACCTTGAATAAATTGGGTTTACAATAATTATCTCCGTAGGAGACTGTAATCGATCTCTGCCCATCGGGTGATCTTCTTGAAGTACGAATGCACATAGTCCTCCTACTATCCGCTGCAATTCGAGCTGGGCGTTTAGTTGCAGTTACGCTAACAGAGGGATAAGTAGGGTGCCAGCTATGGGTACGGTATCACGAACTCACATTCGCAAAGCGCATTGGTCCCAAAAGGAGGCGGCTTTCTTGTTGCGCAGAGTAACGATGCTCAAGTCCTGTGGACCATATATACCGTGTCTTCCTAGGTCCTGTTCCTGTGCCAGGGAAGCGCGGATGTCGAGGAAGTCAGGATGGAGTTCGCGTTCTATAGGGATCTGTCTGGTCGCAACCAATGAGAGTTCGGGCTTCTCAGTCCAGTCAGCAATTTGATTCGTCCACGCTATTTCGACCCACCCGTTTCGTAGATAAAGCATGCAATAATGAGCAAAGTGCCTTGAGACAGTGCGTGAGCTGAATCGGTCCGCGCCTCAGCCGTGGCATTGGCGTTACTTGTGCAGCAAATACGTTCCTATTGTTGGTTGAGGGCTTCATTCTGGGATGCCGTGTTACTCTGGGGCGCTATACGAGGTCTCAAAGCACGAGAGAGCAACCACGATGATGGTACTTACTCCGAAAGCGCACCGACGGTAGTATTCAAGCTTCGATCCTCGTGTTATCTGTTCGGGTGGGTCGAGGGAAAGAATTTATTAGGTAACATGTATAAGTTAGGAACCTCCTTTCATGTAAGGGCCTTCATGACCGACAAACTTCCTTGATGGTCCGAAGGACTTGACATTGTTCGAAGACTGGCTGTTGGGGCGGCTGTGTGGACGGCCAGATCAAATGGCGCGTCTCGAGGGGCTCCTCGTAGACAAGAGAGTCGACCACCGTGTCCCTAAACACACCCCCAGGTGAGTGGTCAATTCATATTTCGCTGTGGTTCCTGCGAATTACACAATAAAATTGTCATGGCTTGCGAGTTCCTTGGGCCTAGTATCCTTCTCGATAAATTGCCAAGGGAAATAAAAATGTCCACGACGTCCGTATCAACCATAGCTGCTGTGTCATGTTGGTGGGGGCGTGGATCAGGAGGTCGGGGTACTCCTTGCGGGTTCAGCCAAAGGGGCCTATAGTTCCCCCCTCATGAAAACCTCCCGACTAATATTCTCAAATCTCCACTTGCAGAGTAGCAGCCTGAGGTTCGAGCAGGCGCGCGGCGCTCATAGATGCGCTCCTGGACAAGCTGGCCTACATGCAATGTTTATATCGTATACGTAGTCGTGATATATTTAATCTTCCGAGCGTCCGCAAGGTCTCCGCTGTAGCAAGGGACCGCTTCGACAACACCTCCATTGTTGGTGGTGCAGTTGATTCCAAGGGTGCATCTATAAAATGGTCAGTAGCATAATCCCCAGTAATGCAATCCCCAATAACACAATTCCCAGTAACACAATCCCCAGCCATATCCTAATAAGTACGAGCTGTATAGGCGACTGTCAATTGCGGATTCCGACACTCGACCAAGGAAGCGAAGTGTACCGAGACATTTGAACGAGTCGAACACCTGAAAGGTGTCCAACGTGTTGTTCTCCACAAACTGCTTGCAGAAGTCATTGATCGGATTGTCCTTGATCGAAAGTGAGGCACGTCTTCGGGAAGTCACCGTATATTATATTATGGGTGGTTGTGTAGCCGACATGGCCGACAGCGCGTGCATCATCCCCAAGAGATCAAAACGGAATATTAGGAACCAGTTTTCTACGTGTCCTCTGCTGCCCTGAATCAGTAAACTCTTCAATCACTGAACAAAAACCTCAATTAACTAAATGATCCCAAGGATCCTCATACACGGACCGCACCGCGACGTCAAATGTAGCAACCCCCAGCACTCGAGAGGGTATGCGTTGGCAACCACACGGCTCGTCTCCAAAATGGCTCCCGTATAGATCATGTTGAGTCGGGTGGCGAGGAGACTGTGATGTGCATCGCGCCATGTAGTGACTGTCTAACGGCTCGCGAATGCCTCGGTGTTGGAGGAGAAAAGATAAGGCCAGACCGGGGGTCGAATCACGGGCCTCCCTAATTCTAGAATGGTGTATTGCCACTACACTACCATGCCAGCTGCTGGAGGAATCACCACCTCTCAGTGTTCAGTTCTCCTTGGCCCGCTCGGATCGAATATAGCCCGGCCTGAAATTGGCCCGTCATTTGAGGCAAGCCCCCAGCCCAGGAACCTACATTTGTTCCGAACATATACCCAATTTACCTGGACAAACTTTTCATAATTGATGTAGCGATGGGGTAGACCTTCCCCTTGACCTACCAGGGTCGGGAATTTACCCTTTGAGGTCACTATTCGGTCACGTCACAAGCCGACTGAAGCCTTTATCTTCGACCTTTTGTCTCCCCACCCGCACGTAATCAACTCCTTGACCTCGACTCGTCCGCATCCATCCTCGTCGCCCGTTCACCATCCCCCGTGTATGTTACGATACGAGAGGCTCAAGAGGTTCAGCAGACTGGGGAACTGTGCATAAATCTTGTATTTCTTCTATGTGTTCGGAAATATCTTGCAATGTCGACCCCTAGAGAGTAAAAACATTCCGAGTCCCGATCCTTGAGATCGAGACCTTTGGGCTCAGGCCGAAGTGGGCCGCTTCCTCCGCCCCACCGATGTCGTTATAGGAATCTCTTACTCTGGTTGCGGACATACTTGAAGAAGCTGCTAAAAGAAATCACACAATGTATGCTGTTAGCAGTGGCGCTGTAGGTTCACTGGCGATCGAGAGTTGGCGATCGGTGGGCACTCACCCTGTTATGGTTTCTTCTGACATCCAGAGATATGTGCACATCGTTTCTCCTTTTCACTAGACGAGTATATTAACCCCTGTCTGTCAGACGTCACAGGCTCAAGTTGCATCTGCACGCTGAGCTCATGAGTCTACTTTACTCTCTCTTGTAGTACCGTACTATATATAGGTATATTGGTATATACTTCAGTTTGCATCCGCACACAGAGCCCTACCGTACTATAGCCCTTAAAATATGCTCTTCTGCTCTCGCTATGTTATCATAGCGTATCGGAGGAAAGTAGCGTTGGTGGCCAAGGCCAAGGTGGTCGGCTGCCAGACAGTGCACATGGCGTATATGCACGTGCCACCATTTCACCGCTTCATCAAACGCCTGTGTCTCGGCTGTCATCAGCTGTCCACCCACTGTGTTACACTACGTCCACCTTGCAGATCAACCGTGCTTGGATCCTTTCCTAATCAACATGACAACTCAACGACCCAAGACAATGAACCTGTGAGAACCTGGCGGATATATAGCGCACCACTATTGTGGCTGACTTTACCCCAAGCCTATATCTAGACCGTGCGGCGCTTCGCTTCAACTGAGGCCCACACCACTCACTTTAGGCAACATATAGAAATTACATTCCAAGACATCCCAAGACTGAAGTATGTGGTGAGGTTGTTTGTCGGAAATGAGGAGAGGGAGCTACAGAGGGAAGACAACTGGACCTGGACACTGGCCCAGCGCCCGTATGCCGCTTGCTTCCTCATCACGTGAACTCGCTGAACCTTGTTCGTATGCAGGGATGTTACTCCGACATCCCAAATGCGTTTGGAGATCCAAGTGACGAGCGGTTATCTACCATGGGCGAATAAAGGCCGGGCCAGCAAGTGATCGATCTTCAAAATCTTTTCAATGATTACTGGACCTCCAAAGTGGACGAACTCATATTGCGTGGTCAGTCGTGGGCCCAATCAGTTCGACCTTGTCTGATAGAGAAACTCAGAGGTCGTTGTGATTGGGAAGCATCGTTGCTCTCTAAGATTACAATTCTCAACAAATACAACCGTTCGTTTCATTGTAACCCACATCGCGGCCGGCTAATAGTCTTTGCATAGGCGGAGGGCCGACGTTCGTCGCTCCTCAAACTCGAGGAACTGTTAAAGGATTACTCCCCATTGTTGAATAAATCGACGGAGAGGGCTCTGGAGAAGGTTATCCAATACGGGGCTGCACTCGCAGAGGTCAGTCCTTCGATGTGGAATCAAGCAGGATACTGACATTAGACCGTTCAAGTTGAATGGCATTGCAAAAGCAGCATTCAGTGTTGCTAAAGTCACGTTTGGGGTTCGTGTTGGCTACAGGTGTATGAGAAGCAGCAATAACGCTGGACCATTTAGCTCTTGAAGGAACAAAGCAAATACGACCACATCCCTTTGGGGCTGTACGACCGGTTGAATCGCATTTTGCCTTTCGCGGACACGGTTGCGGAGGAGATCGTCTGCGACGAGACCGAAATCTTGGAGAAGACGATCCCGCGGATGTTTGAGGTTATGCAAGTGGTCGCGAGAAATTTATGCGACCATGTCAAACGTGGGTGCTTCGGTAGGCAGTCATCTTCTCTGGACCTGGCAAGTGCTGATTATCGTAGAGAGAACGATGGGTGGGTTGGTCCACCCAGGGACGATCGAAGAGACAGACGTAGAGTTGACCAAGGTTATTGAAGACTTTGACCGGGCAGTAAATGTTGAGACCCTCCGCATAGCCAAGAAGACCGGTAAGCACTCGTTGTTCCAATCCGACAATGATTCATTCTCAGTAGTTTCATGTAGAGCAAGAGCTTCTGCTTCGGCGACTCGTATGTGTCGAAGCCGGCCATGACTTGGGCCGCTGCTGTATGGAAGGCACCCGCCAATATATTCTCAATCTATTGATGTCCTGGGTAGTGAATCCACAGGAGGTGGATGATATCCCTCGGGGGAATGCCTATTGGGTGTACGGCTCACCGGGGATCGGCAAAACTTCATTAGCTCATTCGATCTGCGCAAACCTTCATGACCGAAAGCAGCTCGCCGGGGCATTTTTTTGCAGGAGGGATGACCCAAATTTGAGCGAGTCCAGAAATATCCTGCCGGCTCTCATATATGGACTAGCCGGAATCTTCCCTGCTTTCCGAACTATTGTGGCAAACCGTCTTCACGACGACGTCCTTCTGTCGTCAAAATCGATGAAACCGACACTCTTCCTTGACTTCATCCACAAACTTCCCCGCCACCCAAAACAGACACTCGTTTTTGTCATTGACGCACTCGATGAATGTGGCGATGCTCAGAGTCGTCTTCTCCTCCTGGACGTTCTGAATACTGCGGCCGAACATGCACCGTGGCTCAAGCTTATCATCACTAGTAGACCCGAAGTCGATATCCAACGTTTCTTTGATGCTCCCATGCGATATGATTTGGGTGCAGATCAAGAAGCCGAGGCTGATTTGCGAACCTTCGCCCGAAACCAGTTCAATTCAGTGGCCTCAGAATGGCATCTCCACACCCCTTGGCCAGAAGAATCGCTCGTCGACAAAGTAGTCTCTCAGGCAACGGTCTTTTCATCTTCATCAAGACTTTTGTTCTTGCCCTTCAGCAATGTGCAGACCCGAAAGAGTGCTTCGAAGCAACCTTGGAAAGCTCAACTGGTACTGGCCTGGAATCTCTACATGGCCTTTACTCCGGTATCCTGAAAGCACGGGTGAGGCGCGGCAATGTTAACGGGTTTCAGCAGATGATTGAGGTGCTCCTTGCAACAGCACCATACCGCCCGCTCCGCGAGGAGACAATTGCAAAGCTCGCAAAAGTGCAACCTTATCTCGTCAAAAAGTGGGTGGATGATCTGAGCTCTTTGCTCTATCGAGAAGGAGCCAATGGAGGGGTTCGTGTCCGACATTTGTCTATTTCCGAGTTCTTTGCTAGCGATCACTGCGACTATCAAGTCAACACCCAAGACATGCATGCACGGCTAGGCATTGTTTGCCTTGAGTCGATGGTTGATCAACTGCGTTTCAATATCTGCCGGTTCGAAGATTCCCGGCTCGCCAATGCCGACATCCAAGATCTCCCAGCACGAGTCCAATCCAACATTTCCGACGTTTTGCAGTATAGCTCATTATACTGGTCGAATCATATTTGCTTTCCTCCCAACAATCGCGATCAGCGGGTGTTGGGAAGCTTGAAGAAATTCTTTGAAGGAGTGTATCCATTATTTTGGATTGAGGTATTGAGCGTTATGGGAATGGTCCCGGTAGGTGCTCCAAGCATTCGACGACTGATCTCTTGGGTCAAGGTGAGTACATCCCCAGTTTGCCAATGATTTGGATTCGGACCTGAATCTAATTTACTGTAGGACGCCGATTTAGCTCTTCTCGAGAGGATTCAGGATATTTGCTATTTTATCATCACCTTCGGTCCCCCTGTCACTGTCAGTGCACCACACACATATATTTCAACGCGACCCTTCCTACCGTCACAGTCGCCTTTATCGACCATCTTCAGTAAATTATTCAATAAAGGCATCAGCATGCAGAATGGGAAAATGTTGTCATGGCCCGCCCCGCCATTGAAATGGATCGGACACACTAATACCATTTCTTGCATCCGCCATTCTCCCAATGGGTGCCACATCGCCACTGCATCATTTGATGCCACCATTCGAATATGGGATGCTGAAACCGGTTCTATAGTTGGTGCACCTTTAGAGGGGCATTCAGGTTGGGTGAACTCCATTGCCTACTCTCCTGATGGGCGGCACATCGTGTCCGGATCCAACGACAGGACGATTCGGATATGGGATACCGATACTGGTGCTGTAGTTGGCAAGCCCCTAGAGGGGCATACCGAGAAAGTGAGGGCAATTGCTTACTCTCCTGATGGGCGGCACATCATCTCTGGATCCTTTGACACAACCATTAGGATCTGGGATCACAAGACTGGTGCTGCAGTTGGCAAGCCACTCGTAGGGCATGCCGGGTGGGTCTGGTCTGTTGCTCACTCCCCCGATGGACGGCATATCGCCTCCGGATCTGAAGACAAGACCATTCGGATCTGGGATGCTAAGACCGGTGCTGCGGTCGGCAACCCTATGAGGGGGCATGCTCGGCGTGTGCTGTCCGTTGCTTACTCCCCAAACGGGCAGCACATCGCCTCTGGATCCTATGATGCGTCCATTCGAATCTGGGATGCTAATACCGGTGCCCCAGCTAGCCACCCACTGAAGGGGCATACTGAGTGTGTGAGGAGCATTGCTTACTCTCCTGATGGACGCCACATCCTCTCCGGATCCGATGACATGACCATACAAATTTGGGATGCCGAGACTGATGCCGCAGTTAGAAAGCCTCTAAAAGGGCATATTGGGGCTATATTGGCCGTTGCCTACTCTGCCGATGGGCGACGCATCTTCTCTGGATCCGTGGGTGCTCACATTCGAACGTGGGATGCCGAGACTGGTGCAGCAGTTGGCGAGCCTCCCGAGGGGCATACCGGGGGGGTTGAGTTCACCACCTCAGTCACTCGATTTGGGGGCCATTCAGGCCCTGCTCCGCATAGTAAATTTACCCTCCTGAAAGAGGGGGTCCCGTCGTGATCTCGGACTTCGCGAACTTGAATTGGCCGGAAGGATCTCACTGTGGCCGTCGCGAACTCAGCCTGGCCGTCGCGAACTCGGCCTGGCCGTCGTCGTTCCGCCCGTCGTCCTCGCCTGGCCGCCCGTCGTCCTCGCCTGGCCGTCGTGATCTCGCCTGGCCGTCGTGATCTCTGGCCTGGACTTCGCGAACTTGGCCTGGACTTCGCGAATTCGGCCTGGCCGTCGTGATCTTTGGCCGTCGTGATCTTTTCTTTGTCCGTCGTGAT
>Ga0307513_10010780_pt1 | contig 11421 bp, 9 predicted proteins | sample 15_EM_MG_FD_202174 | JGI IMG/M metagenome (GOLD analysis project Ga0307513, IMG submission 202174) | Populus trichocarpa ectomycorrhiza microbial communities from riparian zone in the Pacific Northwest, United States - 15_EM | ecosystem: Host-associated > Plants > Roots > Unclassified | place... | reverse complement strand
ATGATGCCGTGGTTGGAGACATAACTATTGTCTACAACAGGTCCTTGTACATCGACTATACCTTGCCTTTCACAGAAAGTGGTGTCTCCATGATTGTTCCGATTGCAGACAACAACAGCAAAAATGCTTGGGTCTTCATGAAACCTTTGACATGGGACCTTTGGGTGACCAGTTTTCTGTTCTTTGTTTTCATTGGATTTGTGGTCTGGGTTCTTGAGCACAGAATAAATGATGATTTTCGAGGGTCAGCTTCAGATCAAGCTGGCACTAGCTTCTGGTTTTCCTTCTCAACTATGGTTTTTGCACAACGTAATCTCCCTTCCCTTGTGAATTTTCCTTCTACTGTTGTACTAGCACTCCATATATATAAACACCAAATTGACTTTATGTTTATATTTACAGGGGAGAGAGTGGTTAGCAACTTGTCTAGGGCGGTGATACTCATCTGGTGTTTTGTTGTGTTGATCCTCACGCAGAGTTACACCGCCAGTTTAGCAAGCCTACTTACCGTCGAGCAGCTGCAGCCTACAGTTACTGATGTGCGTGAGCTCATTAAGAAAGGGGAGTATGTCGGCTACCAGAAGGGTTCTTTTGTTCGAGGACTCTTGTTAGACTTGGGGTTCGACAAGTCCAAGCTCATGGTGTATAGTTCTGCAGAAGAATGCCACCATCTTTTCTCCAAAGGAAGTGGAAATGGTGGTATTGCTGCAGCTTTCGACGAACTGGCATTTATAAAGCTCATTCTGTCAAGATATTGCTCCAAATATACCATGATTGATCCTAAATTTAAAACCGGCGGGTTTGGCTTTGTAAGCTCACTTTCCTATCTTGTTATTTCCATTTCCTCTGTGGCTAATAAGTGCATAGTTTCTCATGTATCCTTTCTTTTTGTAACTTCAGGTCTTCCCTAAAGGTTCTCCTCTAGTGCCTCATATATCGAGGGCAATTTTAAATGTGACCGAGGGAGATGAAATGAAGCAAATAGAGGGTGCGTGGTTTGGCAAAAAAAGCACTTGTCCAGAATCCAGCCCCTCAATTTCATCTAATAGCCTCAGCCTCAAGAGTTTCTGGGGGTTATTTTTAATTGCAGGACTAGCTGCATTGTTAGCTCTCATTATCTTCGTAGTCATGTTTGTTTACCGAGAAAGAAACGTCCTGAGGTCCTCTGATTCCACAGCTTCAATATGGAGTAGAATTGAAAACTTCTTTAGAATTTTCATTCAAAGGGACTCCACATCCAGTACTTTCAGACAAAGTGATCTGAATGATAGAAATGGCATCAGTCTGCCAACTATGTGTGCGCCAAGCCCATCAGCCTATTCAGTTGACACGGAATATCCTGCCAATCGATCTTCTGCAAGCTATGATTCTAGTCCAAATAGGGAAGCACCTCAAGAGGTAGTACTAGATATGGATCAGCTTACCAGCCGAAATCTGGAGAGACCGGCAGCTTTGGAAATAGACCATGAAAATAATTGACTTGTAGGTTATCATTTAACACTTCTGACACCAGTAGTCATTAGCATTGTAAAGAAATGGAATTACTGTATTAAAAACACATGTAAGCGAGATTATTTTACTACGATTTAAGTAGGTTTAAACTGGGTTTCAGAAATTGAGTTACTTTATATTTCTTGCCTTCTGTTTTTCTCTTTGAGTTGTGTTACTGTATTACTGTGGAGCATCTGGCATTACCTCTGTACCTTCATATTTGTGATAGACTTCTTGCCTTTTCTTACAAGTCCTAACTTAAAAAAGAACCCAGAGATTTGCCTAGTGTTGAAGACTGCTCTAGGAATCCATGAGTCCTTTTTTTCTATTCTATTATCATCAAGTAAATGTTGAGCTAGTCTATAGGAATAAATTAGTTAGTTAAGATATTATTTGCTGATTTGATGCTTTATTAGAGCATTTCGGTTGATTGTTCTTCTGAAGTTTTAATGAATAAAATAGTAACTAAGTCTGTATAACAATGGCAGACTATTATCATAAAATTCTCTCTTGTTTTCTTTTCTTCCTTTTAAAATCATTAATTGATATCAAAGCAATTTGTACTAGGAGACCTACAATGACTACAATGAAAGTTGAAGCAAGCTTCTCTCATATAACCCCTTTTGTTTTTGATGAAGAGAATTATCAATTTTGAGCTGTGAAAATGAAAACTTATTTAAAGGCATTAGATCTTTGGAAAATTGTTGAAAAAGATTATGATATTTCTCCATTACCAAATAACCCAACCATGACTTAGATCAAAAGCCACCAAGAAAGAAAAACCAAAGCTTATTAGATAATCATCAACCCTACTATACAAGGCTCTAGGTATATATTTTAAACCATAAAAAGCTTTTTTCAACAAATAAACTTTATCTTTTTCTCTCTAAACCATAAATCTAGCTGGTTGTTCAACATAAATCTAGAAAGAAAAATAAAAAAAGCAAAAGCAAAAACATGCTTGTTTGTTGTTGTTTCAACAACCATTTTTATAAGAATCATGTCTATCAAATCAGCAAATGATGTCTGGGACTATCTGAAGGAAGAATATGTAGGAGATGAAAGGATACATGACATGCAAATGCTTGTTAAAGTACCATTTCAACCCAATAGCTTAAGCTGCTAGGTGAGGTCATATGATATGATTTATATTATTCTCTAACATACTCCTTCAAGTGAAATCCCTTTGGGTTTAAAACTTGCACAGGCTCACATTACTTTGTGCTTAATTTTTATCAAATAAATGGGGATGGTGAGATTCAAACTTGTGACTGCTTGATCATCAAGGCTCTGATACCATGTCAAAGTACCATCTCAACCTAATAGCTTAAGCTGCTAGGTGAGATTTTAGGATATGATTTATATTAATGCTGAATTTAATAAGAGAATTTGAGCTACAAAGAATGAAATAATCTGAGACTATCAAGGAGCACTCAAATAAATTGCTTGCTATAGTTAACAAGGTTAAATTACTTGGTACTCCATCCACAAACTCTAGAAATGTTGAGAAAATACTAGTTACTGTGCCTGAAAGATATGAAGAATTAATCACAACTTTGGAGAACATAAAAGATATATCCAAAATTACAGTGAAAGAACTTTGGCATGCTCTGCAAGCTCAAGAACAACAAAGGCTTATGAGACAAGATCGTTTTGTAGAAGGAGCTCTACCAACCAAGCATCAAGATTCTGAAAAGGATAAGAAGAAGTTTTTCAAGAAAAATCAGGCTTCAAGCAGTAAATTAATGCTGATCAGTTTCAGAATAAGGGAAGATTTTTGAAAAAGGGTTATCCCCCCCGTCAGCACTGTGACAAGACAAATCATCCACCATTCAAGTGCTGAAAAATACCAGATGTAAGGTGCAACAAGTGCAATCAACTTAGGCATGAAGTTGTCATTTCCAAAAACAAACCTAAAAAACAGGAGGCAAATGCTCAAGTTGTTGACCAAGATGATGAAAATCAAATGTTTGTGGCCACTTGTTTTTCAACTAGAGACTCCTCAGATCATTGACTTATTGATAATGATTGCACAAACCACATTAATTTTGATTCAGTACATTGCAACCTATAAGAATTTCAAAGGTTTGAATTAGGAATGGTGATTATATAGCAGCAAAGTGAAAAAGAACCATTGCAAAATAAGTTGCATGTTAGAGAGTAGATGGTTCCAGTTCTACTTTTTTCCCCCCTTTTTTGTTGGGGGTGTTAAACTTATTTTAATGGATTTGATTTGTTGTTGGTGTAAAAAGATTTGCTTACATCTCTGCTGCTAACTTTGGCTTGTCAATTACTTACTACAAGGTTATTATGAGGGAAAGGTACTAATTTTCATTGTTGCTTATTTCAAGTGTTGTATCTAGAATTATGTCACGTTAATGCTGATGGCATGGCACGACATATCTTCATCTTTATTTTTCTGGAAACAAGGACTGTTTTCTAAAGCTTTATAAACACCAATTTGTATTATACGTAGATACAATTTGATTTTTATAATACATTGTTTGATATGAAATAGTTATATCACAAGAAGAATCAAAACTTTCAAGTGTGCTTTGATATTTACTTTTCCCTTTTCTTATCATTCTTACCTCATGTAAATTTTTTACTTGTGTTTTGTTTGAATTAGAAGGCTGCTGAAACAGAGTTGTTGACCAAGTTTGCATATCGAAATGCTTGGTGATCGAAATGCTCTTCCTTGGTTTTGCTATAAATAAAAATATCATCAAAGTACACCAACAAGAACTTTTCCATAAATTGCCTAAACACTTATGTCATTACTCTCATAAAAGTGCTTGGTGCATTGGAAAGGCCAAAAGGCATGACTAGCCATTCATATAAACCATCCTTAGTCTTAAATGTTGTTTTCCATTCATCTCCTAGACGAATCCTAATCTGATGATACCCACTCTTCAAGTCAATGTTAAAGAAGCTCCTGCCATCATATCTAGCATGTCATCCAATCAAGGAATTGAAAAACGATACTTGATCGTAATCCTATTGATGGCTCGACTATCTACACACATTCTCCATGATCCATCTTTCTTAGGTGTTTACAGTGCAAGTATTGCACAAGGGCTCAAACTCTCTCGAATAAATCCCTTTTGTAATAACTCATATACTTGCCTTTGCAATTCAGCATGTTCACTCGGGTTTATCCTATAGTGAGGCAAGTTTGGTAATGTGGCACCAAGGACAAAATCTATGACGTGTTAAACATAACGCACAGGGGGTAAAGCATCAGGTAGTTCAGAAGGGAAAACATCTAGAAATTCTTTCAACACTTCCCTTACCTCTTCAGGTGGCTCTTCTAGAAAGTCTTCTAGAATCTCCTTAGCAAACTTCCTAGGACTTATTATGTTAAGCCTTCCTTCTTTCACTTTATTCTTCTTCTGACTATTACCATTAGACCTTGGAGGTAATCCAATAAGGTGGATTTTTTTACCTTCAAAAGTGAATGAACAAGAATTTGATTGCCCAAAGATTGTAACGTCCAAATCATATAACCAAGGCCTACCCAAAATGACGTGCCCTCCATCCATGGGAATGACATCACATCAAATTTCATCATGATAGTCCAAGATCTTTATGGGAAAAAGATATCTCTCTTTGACCGCTATAGATGTATCATTAACCCAGGACACACTATAGGGTTTAGGGTGTGGAGCAAACTTTAAGCCTAAATGGGATACACTACCCGAGAAAACTACATTGATACAACTACCACTATCTATGATGATCTTATACCCTTTATCTCCACATTTAATGTAAGTGTAAAAAATAGTAGTCCTTCTCCAATCCTCAGTTTCTTTAGGTTGTGTTAAAGTACATCTAACTACATTTAACCTGGTTGTCTTCATTTAAGTGGATATAGATCTAAGACATCCTAGCAAGTTGGACTCATTCTCCTCATGATTTAGATCCTGAAAATCATCGGGATTGGGTTCATATACCTTATCATCACAATTATCTTCTTCACCCATATCCTTTTGCCCCTTGATGAACAATCTTATTAGGGCAACTAGAGAAAATATGACTTCAACCCTGACATTTAAAACACTGAATTTTTGAGGTTATCTTAGGTGCTTCATGAAAAATACCCTTACCCTTGTCTTGATCTCTAGGTATCTGGAAAATCAAAGGATTGAGTTTACGAGGTGGGGCACCCCATATGGAGTTCTGACTACCAGGTTGAGATCTAAAAGGGATACTACGAGTGTCCTGACGTCTCGTCCATTGGCTTTTTGTGACCAAGTCATAATTTTGTACTAGGGTATAAGCTTCATCAAGGGTGGAAACAACTCTAGGCACAACCTCTCTTCTAGGGTCATCGTTTAAGCCTTTTCAAAATCTACTTAGGGTTATCACTTCATCCTCCCTAATTGTGCACCTCATCCTATACTCATAAAATTATGCCACATATTCATTGGCAGACTTGCCTCCTTGCCTCAAGTTATTCCACTGGTCCAAAAGATTTTCTCTATAAGAACGAGGCAAATACTTTTCTTCTAACTTAGTCTTCATTTCAACCCAATCAGTAATAGGAGGTTGACCTCTCCTAATCAAAGACTCTTCTACACTTTCCCAATAGAGCTGAGCGGTTCCACTAAGTTTCATCTTTGCAAATCTTACCCTCCTATTCTAAGATAGATTATACCAGCCAAAGAATTGATCCATGTCACGGATCCATCTATCAAAGATCCACGGGTCAAGCTGACCCTTAAAAGTTGGGGCTTCTACCTTGATATGCCTCATGACTCGCTCGTCATGGTCATCGTAATCGTGATAACCTTGATTGCGGTTTGTATTGACGGTTCCTAGGATGAGCTGGTCTTTGACGATAATCATTGGAATGCTCACTATTGTTAGGGTCATCAAAGTCATTGTGACCCTGGTGTTGGTTATGGTGGCGGTTCCTATGAGGAACTGGTCTTTGAGGATTCCTATGGTTGTCATTAGAATGCTCACTCTCACTAGACTGTCTTGCAAAGTTTCTATGGACTCCATCCTCCCAGAAAGGTTGTTCATTTGATTGGACATGTTGCTCATTTCCGTTCGCATAAGTTGTAATTGCTCTTGAATATCTCTAAGAATATTATTAGAGTTCGGGTCCATGGTAGGTATGACTTCTAGATTGTGTACTAGATGACCACTATATAAATGCATGCAAAAACTAATCCTAAGACTGAAATCACAAATAACACTTGCAAGTAAAAACGCAAAATAAAATTATAGCTAATATTTTTTTAAAATTTTTTTTTATCTTGGAGACTAAGTAATGACAGATTAAACCAGGAAAATTCACAAGCAATCAATGTAAGTCCTATAAATGCACACAAGTAATCCAAACACAATGTTTCAGTTTTCCCATGAATTTAACCAAGCTCCATAATTAATTAAGAGGATCAGATCTTCAATGCCAATAAACAAGCTCAAAATTAAGGTAATTCAATTTAAAGGCAGGCTATGTAATTTAGTTATGGGCAAGCACCGAATAATATTAATGCTAAATCTTGGTTAACAAGTGTAAAAGCAGGAATGATGATTTTTAATGGGTAAAAATTCAGACCGGATGATGTGGCAGTGAAGGATTACGTGGTAGATGACATGGCAGAACACGTTGACGTGGCAGGATATGCTGACGTGGCAGGAACTGCTGACGTGGCAGATGACACAGATGCTTTGATATGGTGATGACGTGGCAGTGTTAATTATTTTGCCAGCTTCTGTTTCCTTCTTCCTTACCTCTTGTAACCTGTTATTGCTGGCGACGCGGCGTGACTGCTCAAGGCGAGGACAATTGCAGTCTGTTGAAGGTGGTGGTTGCTGCCAGCCGGTTCTACTGCTTTGTCTGTTGCTAATGATTGAGGGCGATGATACTATGGATGGTGCCAACTGAAGCTCTATTGCTGGCGCTGAAGAGGATGACACTGGTTGAGGCACTATCTTTGCTGGGAGGAACCACCAGTCGGTACTGGCGGTGATAGGTTTGTGGGTGGCTGTAGCTAGTGGTTTGGTGCCCCTGGTTTGGTCGCTGAAGCCAGAGATCCACTGATGTCTATTGTAGTGTCAATCTGGTGGTTGCCACTAGTCTGTGTTGGAGGTAGTAAATCGGCGTGGATCGGTGGATTGATGTGCAGGTCTTCTCGATGGTGGGTCTGCCATTGTGATTGGCCGGCGCGCCGCTGATGGCAGGGGCGCCGTTGCTGAAAATCCGATTACTGTCGTTGATGATGAATAATGTTTTTTTCTTGTAATCAGAACAGTATGATTTTTTTAGATCAAACCGGATCTAGGGTTAAGCATAAACATGTGGATCGTTTTATTGTAAGAACAATTAAAAGTCATGCTTTAGAGAAAGAAGAAACTTAAAGAAGAGAAGAAAGGGGATTGGAGATATGCAAAGTCTGCAATATTTTCATTAATCATCAAAACTGTCTCACAAAATGACAGAAGAACATATAAATAGTAAACCCTAAAATATCTCGCTATTGGACTCGGTCCATCAAATCAAACTGTTTAACATAAATAATTTCAAATAAATAAAATAACAATGAGATAGGCCCAAATGGGCTTAGTCTCCCAACTAAAGCGTGACAGGCTGGGCCATCCTATGTCGTCTCTGTCCATATACTCGTGTAGTTTGCGGTGTGGATCTAGTGTCCCCACCAGCAATCTCCCTCTGTGATGACTTTTGAATTTCTCAATATCTGTGGTCCTCCTCTATGCACCTTGCAATTCATTCATAGTTTTAGTTCTTCAGCGCTTGAGCAGTCTAGTTTAACTCTTTAAGGGGATAAATGGAGATCACAACTTGTCTTTTAGGAGCATGCTATGATTTTGCTCACCAGAAATCAAGTTTTGAGGAGTGTTCTGTTGCCGTGTCATCATTTACATGGGAGAAATGCTTGAAATGCGATGAGGAGGATTCACTCATATCATATTTAATCCTGTAATTTGGAGGTTCATTGTAATTTATTAATGGCAATCCCAATACGGGTTCTCCAACATGCAAAACCACTTAAACGGCTTCCCCTCGTTGGACCCTTGTTCACTCCCCCTGTCAATGTTACTGTCGTGGTGAAAGTTGCAGTAAGGGCAGCAACTGATCCAGTTTTCCCTCCCGGCATCGTGGATGTTTATGGAATACTGCGTTATAGCCAGCAGCAAAGAGCAACATAGATTTGTTGATATCGAGAGTTCATTTGTTTTCTTCACCAATATAGAGTTCATCATCGATATCAAGATTTCATCTGTTTTCTTCTTCTCTATAAGTTCTCAAAATGTTAGCTGTTGGAGTTGGACTCGAAGCATTTTGTGAACTAGAGACTCACAAAAAGGATCCATTAACATATCTGATGAAATAAAAATACATGATAAGAACTAGCTCATACCCTGTATGTCTCCTGATCAAAAGAGTTTATGTAGGTCTAATAATAAAAATCCTTAAAGCTAAATTATTTTTTGAAGAATCTCTTTTTTAAAGGTACAAATATAATTTTACAAATTCTTAATTAAACCCTCATATGTATAGCTTATATATCCATACAACAAGTTTCTATATAAAAAAAACAATAAAATAAATAAACATCCAATATATATATATATATACAATAAAAATTAACATTAAAAAATTAAGTTAAAAAAAAGGTAGTTTTGTTTATTTGAAGTGGAAATTCTCAATAAAATTTGAATTAGAAGAGGGATGTTGACAAACTAAGTGTTGGAGTGGTTAGATTTATAGTGGGAGGTTAATTTGTGATAAAAATTAGGGGCTATGCTATTTGTTACAATGAAGAATGAAGGAGGAAGAAGAAGAAATGAAGGAGGGGGAGGCAAGGGTTACTCGTCTAATCATAAATTAAATATTATAGACAGATTTACTAACGACATTCATCGAATGAATTTTTCCTGCCTGTAATTCTATCTATAAAAATAACACATTATTGTATTCATTGGCTTTTTTAGCTCCTCTTCCCACTATATTTCATTTTTGTCTATATTTCTCGATGGATATAATGAGAGAATAGTCTATTAATGAAATTTACCACAATCTATTGACAAAAAAATTATATTGGTATTTCTGTTTTTATTTACCAGTTTTCTAATAATAAAAGTAATAACAATTTGTAATGATCTTAATTGCAACTCTACATCATATGCATATGTATATTGATCTATTTCCTGCTTTGGGGTAAATTTTGAATAGAAATTTGATAATTTTATTAGGGCGCAAGGAGGACTAAACTGAGTTGCATTATTAAAATGGAAGGCTGTATATTTTGGACTCTTGAAAACAGAATCTTGTGAAGGAAGCTTCCTCGAGGGAAGCCACAACTAAAATAAATGATTGGCAAATTCGAGCCTTGCCCTAAACAATAGACAATGACGCATCCACTGTTTAATGATTGTCTAGGACTTGACTTTATGTTGACTGATTTATATTTTATAATGATTAATATATGCAAGATTTATATTTTATAATAGTGATTAATTACGTAAGGTACACTGGTTTTTTTAGCTTCAGCTTGTTGAGGAAAGCCTCGTATGATTTCTCAAACAATCAAGAAAAAGCCCGGTGCTTTCTGTTAGTTAAACCTAAAAACATTAATCAAACAATATTATCTTATTAACTGATTTTTCTAGATGAGCAATTCACGTCAAATATTTCAAATGATTTTTCTAGATGATGTCGGAACGAAGCCCTTTGTCACCAACACCTCAAGAGTTTAGGGAGTTTTCAATAATAATCACAAATACTTTGATTTAGTCAAGGGTAGACGATCGATGGCGAAATAACCAATAAGACAAGGGATATTTATCGTTGACCAGAACAAGGCGAATCCCGACAGATTTGAGGGCATCTAATTTGTCACATGTGACCAATACGTCCAAGTGCCTCTGTCTTGCATGCAACATTAACATGTGCCGGCGACATTGACTGTGATGGGGGTGTACAGTGTAAATGCAAAGCTATTGCCAGCTCTTAATTTGGACTGACACCTTCTTAAAATAATTTGGACTCCCCATTTGTGTTTTGGACATCTTTTATTATTCTTACAAAGGGATTATATAATCTGCTAGGATAAGGTATTTAGTCTTAATAGTGTAACCATTTAGTAAGTGTTTGTTTTTGTGCTAGAACATTCCTTCCAAAGTATTTTTTAATTTTTGTTTTTCTTTTGAAAAAGTGTTAAATTAATGGTTTTTAGGGGTTTTTAATATGCCAATGTTAAAAATAAAAAAAATCATTTTGATATATTTTAAATTGAAAAATATAATCTATCACAATACTAAATCCACACTTAGTTTTACTTCCTTCAAGTTCATATACACATCTTATAAGACACTGGTGCACACTTTGTGTCTTGTTTTTTTTTTTTTTTAAATAAAGGTATTTTAAATTTGTTTATGCATTAATTGAAATTAAATCGTTTTTGAACAATATTAAAAATACACATCTCACATTTACTTGATATATTCATAAGAATTTAGCTAATTCCTCTTAATGTTAGCCCAATGTTTAAATTCAGAAAATCAATGTTAAATGGAACAATTTTTCTTAACCATCAATGTTAAATGTCTCCAATTTATTAATATGATTTGATTCAAACAATCAAATCATGCAATTTCCTAGTAATTACAATCACGAATCTTCTCCTCGAGAACTGGTCCCATTTCTTCTCCTTCAAGGCTTTAGTTTCACCTTATAAATAACACATTCTTCCTTCCAAGCTTAAACCAAGAAAACTAGCTAGAATCAGGTCAACCATAGGTGGACAACAAGATGATCATGAAAAAATACTCTTTAAATCCTGTTCTATCTTTCTTTTTCTTCCTTTCTTTGATGATTTTGTTCTCAGAAATGGGGGTGGCCCAGAACACAACATCTACAATCCCAGTGAATGTAGGAGTGGTTCTTGACTTGGC
>Ga0307513_10010778_pt1 | contig 11423 bp, 6 predicted proteins | sample 15_EM_MG_FD_202174 | JGI IMG/M metagenome (GOLD analysis project Ga0307513, IMG submission 202174) | Populus trichocarpa ectomycorrhiza microbial communities from riparian zone in the Pacific Northwest, United States - 15_EM | ecosystem: Host-associated > Plants > Roots > Unclassified | place... | reverse complement strand
AAAATGGCTTCTATTTTTTCTTTTTCCTGTCAGCCAAAAGGGAATACAAGTAAAAAAAAACAAATACAAATTAGAGATGGAGCATAAATTAAATTAAACTTTATGAAATCTTATGGATAATGTTCTTTATCAGCTACTCACTGTGTTGTCCATCAGTGCAAGGCAGACATCCTTGTATGTCCACAATCTACTGCGCCTTCCAGGCTCTTCAGGGGATTCACAACGAACAATTTCCTTACCCATTATCTGTAATAAATTATGCATCCAGACTTGATCCCGAGAGACACTTATGAGAGATTTCTCAATAAGAACTTGTGTTCCAATATGTGCATGGAATCCACAGCTGTCAAGTATCCTTATTATTCGATCTTTTTTAAACCCCTTCAGGAAACAGGCAATGTCTAAAAATATTTTCTTCTCTAATTCATGGAGGCCATCAAAACTAATACCAAGCACATCAATAATTTCACGGTCAGGAATCTCATTTAGTCTATTCATCGCACTTCCCCATTCAAGGATACTTCTTTCATGCATAAACAAACCTATAACTTCTAGAGCCAGTGGAAGGCCATTAGCATAGCCCACAACTTGCTTGGATAGTTCCATGAAATCTTCAGCAGGTTGGTCATTTTTGAAAGCTTTCTGGCTAAACAACATAAGAGCATCATCATCATTCAATTTCTCAGCCTCATAAATTCTAGCAACACCATTTCTAGTCAACACTTTTCTATCTCTGCTTGTTATGATAATTCTGCTCCCTGGACCAAACCATTTACTCTCCGCAGCCAGGGATTCTAGTTGTTTACGGTCATCTACATCATCAAGAACAACAAGAATCTTTTTACGTTGTAACTTCCGCTTTATCATTTCAATACCTCTAGAAGAATCACATATATTAGCTCGTTTCATTAAGATTTCAGAAAGAAGTTGTTCCTGCAAACGACGTCGTCCATCTTTCTCAAGAAAAACTTCTCTGACATTTTCTAAGAAGCAGCTGCCTTCAAATTGCCAACGAAACCTATCATAGACTACCCTTGCAACAGTCGTCTTACCTATGCCACCCATTCCACAAATCCCTATGAAGATTGCTTCGCCAACTTCTTCACCTATATAACCTTTTAATATCTCTAGACGAGAATCCATTCCAACTAAATTTTTGCTAATTGTTGGCAGAGTGAGGCTTAGTTTGTACGATATGCAGTCAGCAATTACTTTAATTGATTCTGATTCATCCCTGCACAGGAGGGTGCAAAACATTAATCATGCAGTGTGCAAAAATCAAATTAGATAGTGATAATGGGAAGATAAACATTAGCATATTATAGCCCGAAAATGTATGGCTTTTAGTCGGAAATTAATATAGAGAAAGATAGGGCCCTGATAATAGATAGCTGCAAGAACAGAGAGGAAAAGGAAAGAATAAAGTGAAAACGGAACTAGGATTGTATTGATGCTAAGAATGATCCGTACAATAGCTATCTTATTGCATAAAGAATCACACAGCCACTAAAGAAGCATGCATACAAGAACAAAAACTCTTTATCAAGTTTGATTTTAGCAGACCGAAAGCAAATGGAGTTCTATCATACTTTTTGTCGACCGCTAAGTTATTTTTATAATTATTTTTTAAAAAAAATTCAATTATCTTGCATAGTAAACTTTTAAAAAACAACTTTAAATTTATTAATTTTCAAGTTTTTTCCCATACTAGCATAGCCCAAAAAACATTTCTTAGATCAACTTAGTTTAAGTGGATGCTCAAATCCAATCCACGCACCTTGAGACGCACAAATATCACATATGCATCACACAACTCAAATTTTTGTCTGACGCATATAGCACACGCGCTAGCAACTCAAATTTCTTTGTGTTTGTCGCTTGTAACACACACACTAGACATCATTTTTTTTTTGGTGCTACACGTGCCAGTAAATGAGCATGCCGTTGTCTCTAGACCACGCTTGTCCTCACATACTACTTCATACTTGGCTATCTTTGGCTTTTATGGATTCGTCTCATCGAACTCTTTTCGATGTACTTAGGGTTTCATTTTTGAAGATTCAAAATGTCACCAACATCTCATTCCTTCCTTCTTTCTTTCTTTCTTTCTTTCTTTTCTCCCTTCAACTTTGATTATTGTGGCAACCCATTTCTTTTTTCTTTCTTCTCTACTTAATCTCTTTATTTGGTCCCTCAATTTTTATATAATTTTTTATATAAAGTTAATATTAATTCTATTATAATGATCATTTCATTAATTAAACTTATTTTTATTTAAGTTGGGAAAAAAACAGTATTTTAGGCAAAAATTAACTCTTTTTTAGCAATCGCATTCAAAATAAATATTAATTTTAGTTAATATATTTTTTTGTGCAAAATAATGGATGAAATGATCATAATAATTGAACTAAAATTAACTAAATATAAAAATTGAAGGACTAAATGAATATATAGGCCAACAAAAAAAGAAAGGAAGTTTTATTTTTTTTTGACATGTGAGACCTGCATGCCTCAAGTTGTGTAAGTGAGACCTGTACAATTGATGAAACCATGCTAGTTCGAAAAGTTTTATCCCACCTTTACTAGCTTGAGAAATAACTTTTTTCATGTGAAAAAATTCTTGTAGCTTATAATTATTTGCGCGCGCACCCATTCTACACAAACACACATATAATTAAATAACCCTTCAATAATTATATAATGATAAGTTGCCACTTGTTGAGAACTTCACTTCAATGTGTAGTTCTATAACTAGATTTTTGGCCCATACTATGTTATAGTCAGATTATTTTTTCTAACTTTTATAAAATGTAAAGACATTAGAAAGTAAAAAATTTGATGCATGCTAAACGATACATTTTTAAAATATTGAGATAATAATATATTGAACTACATATTTATTTAAGAAAATAATTAAGACAACAACACACTAGATCAACCTGAATTAACCATGGTTAACTTGTGAAACTCGCGATCCGGAGCATAAAACCATGATAACCCCATGAAACCCAAATCGAAATAAAATAAGGAGCCCAATTTCAAAAACCAAATATTGAAAGTCAAAAATAAAAAAAAATTTATTTAATTAAAGAAAGGATTTTTTAAATATAGTAGCTAATTTTAACAAAGAATAAAAATTAAAAAACCTGAAATAACCTCGGTTATTTTAAATTTATTAAAAAATATTATAGAAAGCAAATAAAAAAATTAATAGAGCCCAATCTTTAATTAAATTAAATGATGAAGGATGAAACTGAAAAAAAAAAATTAGCTTAAAAGAAAAGAAACCCGAACGAATTTTCTAAACCTGAAACTGAAAAAAAATTATCATGTTAAATCCTAGATTCAGGCTAAACTAAGAAGCCCAATTCAATGTTGAAGTATGAAATCAGAAAAAAAATATCAATTTAAAAAACTTGTCAAGGTAAAAAAATAGCAATGAAAAATGAAGGATGAAATCACAAAATAAAATTAAAAATAATCTCAAATAAAATAAATAGCAATAAAAAATGATAATCAAATCTAATAGATTAAAAAATTAAAAGGGTATAAAATTAAAAATAAATTTTAATTCTATAAAATAATTTTAAAAAATAAAAAAAAAAATCAAATATAAAAAAAAAATTGAAGAGTTGTTGTAAAATTCTAGAAAGTCAGGTGTGGAATTCAAGGAGAGGGAGAGAAAAAAAGTTATCTGACGCCAAACGGAAGAGAATTACTCCTCACATGCCAACCAAGTTGTTAGGCCATGTCGTGGCGAATAAAAAAAACAGCAATGAAGGCCTTTTTTGGACGCTCTAAACCCTTGCACGTGCTGTTTAAATAAAGCGGGACAACTTACTCGCTTGCATGTACTATAGATGCAACAACCATTTTTTTATGTATATTTATTAAAATACTAAATTGCCTATAAAACTACGTTATTATCACACAAAAAAAAGGTATTAATAAGCCCTTGAAGGCAAAGCAAGGAATTTCTTATTTTAAAGGCCATAAGTAATTTTATTGTGCCGTGAAAAATGAAATTTCAAAAAAACTTGTAGACCCAATCTTTTTTTTTCTTTTAAGGGCAACTATGTAATTACACCATAAAAAATGAAAAATACCTAATTGCCCCTTATCAACTCTATAATGATCATTGGCCCTTGTAAAAAGACCCTATTATCTTTAATAGATATTTTATTTTTTTCAGAATGAAAAATAGTAAATTCATTGTTCCAATCATAGTAAATCAAGATATATTTACTGTACTTTTCCCATGGACTTTAATTTTTTTTCAATACAATTGATATATAGTTATCCTCTATTATTCTAAAATAGAATTAGACAAAAGTATTCTAATCATACTAAAAGTGTCTTTGTAATATTGATTTGTGTTTTTATAAAGATGCCTCAATAAATTCTATTTAGATAATTGAGATTTTATTATTTGATCTATTATATAAAAGAAATTCCTCTGTCCGAACAAGCTAATTTTACATTAATTTTATCTTCCTTAACGAAAAGACACCTATTAAATTTTAATTCAAAAAAAAATTCACAAAAAAATTATAAATAAATTTGTCGTTTTGATTTATAAATAGTTTGAATTTTTTAATTCAAGATGGAAAATCTTTTGATTTTATTTTGAAAAGCTAAAACCAACATATTCAAAAACTTTAGTCAATTTTTTATTCCTTATGATGAATTTGTTGTCATTTCTTCACAATTTTTAATTTTTTAAGCAACTTTTTATTTGTTCATGCTAGATTTGTTTTTCAACTTTTTTATACATTTTAATTTTTCTGTTTAATATTTTATTTTATTTTCAAAATATAAAGAAAAACCTAAGAATAGAAAGAAGTTTTATATAAAGATTAGAAATGCTTGATCACATCAGTTCAAAATATCATAAAAAAATAAAAATAAAAAAACATGCATATGAAAAAAATACACATTTACTATCATGCTTGTTCATCAATGAAACAATACAGGGCAGATTTGAGAATAAGAATAAGTAAGATGATTTACCTATTCCGGACGTCCCAGCCAGATAGATTGGCCACCGTAGAGAGACAATCTTTCCAGTTCCGGACCTTCTCCAAGTTTTCCTTGAAATTTTGTTCATGCTCACCGAAGGCTTCCTCATATTTCCGTTTCCGCTCGGTTACCTCTGAGGGATCCACATCATAAAAAACTGGCAGAACAGTTTGCCCCATCTCTTTCATGCACTGAACAATCTTGACAAGTTCATCCAAGCACCATGGCGAAGAAGCGTAATCTCTTGAAAATATAATGACAGAAAACCTTGATTCTTCGATGGCCTTCCAGAGAGCAGGTTCGATGGTCTTTCCTCTCTCGAGCTCCCTATCATCCATGTACACATCGATGCCTCTCTGTGCCAGATTAGAATATAGATGACTAGTAAAGTTGTTCCGGGTGTCTTTGCCTCTAAAACTAAGGAACACATCATGCATATATAGTGGAGGAGGATAAGATGAAGATGAGGTTATTCCTTGCACGCTGGTGGAAGCCATGAAAATCCCTAAAGCGATAAACTAGTACCGATCCCTTCTGGCCTCAACTAGCTCGCTTGGTTCAGCAATTGCTTTCCACGCGTGTAAGGCCTGCTCCTGTGGTCAAACATGAAACAGAAGGTAAGATCAAGAAATTTGGCAATTAAATCTACCAATTAGTAATTTCAAGCTGGAACATGTACAACTCTACTTAGAAATCAGAAAACACCAAATTTCTACGAGTATTTCGCGAATCTAGACGAAACAAACCGTGTGGTAAGTGTTGGCTAAAGAGGCACAATATCCAGCCAAGCCCAATATTTTTTCTTCTTCTGGTATCTTAGTAACCAACTTCCAAAGCCCTTTTCTTTCTTTTTATTCCAATGACTTCGAATTTTTCCGGTTTCTTGAGGTCAAGAACTCGTACTGGTAAGTTTCCAATGATTTTCTTACGGATCTTTTTCTTACACTGTAAAGAAGATGGAGTTTCGGTGGAGAAAAAGCAAAAAGAGAAATGAAAGGGATATCGAACGCGCATTGGACAGCAGAGGCACCTTGCTGTCAAGAGCAGGGGTTGGGACACACACATCACAGTTGAAAAGTATTTTTTAATGAATTTTCAAACTAATAACTACAAAACTCTTACATTAAATATTATAAATTCCCATTGATTTTTTTTTTAAAATAAACTTAGCCACCACCCTATTAACTGGAACTAATTAACGGGAAAAAAAATCATATTGAATTGAGTTTAGAATCTCAAACTTTAATATTTTTACCACAAACACCAATTTTTCTCTCATTACCAATATCTCATCTCAAACCTTTTAATGCTTGAAAATATAGTAGTGGTTATTTTTTAAAGTATTTTTTTAAAAAAAATATATAAAAATAATTATTTTTATTATTTTTTTAAAATAATTTTGATATAAACACATCAATACAATTTAAAAATATATATATAAATAATTTAAAAAAAAAAAATCAAATTTCCAAACAGGTCTTGAACCATTTTACATAATACCAATTCTGCTCAATCCAAGAACAATCATCAAAAGCAAAAGAATGAATCATCATGGAAGAGAGTTTTCTTACCTTTACGGAATAAAAAATCAAAAACCAAAACAAATTAAATCAAGCTCTCCTCCATACTTTCCTTTAATCTCAATTCTTCCTTCTCTCAAAGCACACTTTAACTCTTAAATTCCTTAATACATCAAACTCTCTCTTTATTTCTTTTACAACTTATTACTGTTACTCAATAATGTTACCAATTTTTATTTTCTTGGTAACAAAATATAAAATGTTTTTTTAAAAAAAAAACAATTATAAAAAGTTAATCTCAGTGGGACAACATAAAAAGCAAAAGAAAGATTTGGTCAAAAGTGCATGAATGATTAATGTTAATTTTTCTTTTCAAAAGCTTCAACGTAGAAAAATCTATACAATACGAAATAATAATGGGAATATAATAACAATGACCAGTCTGATTCAGTCTGGTTATATTAGTTTTAGAGTTTTAAAACTAAAACTAAATCTAACTGAAAGATTTTTATTTTTTAATCGATTAATTTAGTTTTGGGAATATAATAACAATGGAAATATAATAATTTAGTTTTTCTTGATATAATTTTTTCAGTTGAGTTTTTTTTGTTTAATTGATTTTTTAGTTTTCTTGAGTATCACTAATGCTTAATATACTGAAAATCAGGAAACCAAATACCTTGATAAAGTCTGCAAAAAAGCAAAGGGATGATTTGATATTATCAGTAAGGATAATCAAAGAAAATTGTTGCTTTTTCTTCTTTTTAGATATTCAAACATATAAAGATTTTATCTGGTTGCTTTTGGTCAAGAACTCGTACTGGTATGTTTCCTGGATTTTCTTACGGATCTTTTTCTTACACTGTAAAGAAGATGGAGTTTCGGAGGAGAAAAGGCAAAAAGAGAAATGAAAGGGATATCGAACGCGCACTGGGCAGCAGTCAGCAGAGGCACCTTCCTGTCAAGAGCAGGGGTTGGGCCACACACATCACAATTGAGTTGATTCATGTTTTGTAATGAATTCTCAAGTCAAGCATCTATTTTTTAAAAGTAAATAAGGACATTTTACATACAATAAAAAGTAATTACGTTGAACCTTGATCATTATATATATAGTTTAATCATTTTATTTCTATTTTTTTAAGAAATTATGATTTATGATAACATTTTATGTCCTCACTGGCAAGTAAAAAAAATCAATAAAAAATATCTAATTATATACAAAAATTATTATTATTTTCAAACTAATAACTATAAAGCTCTTATATTAAATATTATAAATTCTCATTGATTTTTTTTTTAAAAAAACTTAGCCACCACACTATTAACTGAATCTAATTAACGAAAAACAAAAAGAAATTCATATTAAATTGAGTTTAAAATCTCGAATTTTAATATTTTTATAACAAACAGTCCAACTTTGATTTTCTCAAGTCACAAACACCAATTCTTCTCCCATTGCTAATATACCATCTCAAACCTATTACTAAGGGAGTTCAAGAATGCAGCGTCCCTTCTCCCTCTCTCAGCCCCCATCCTCTCCTCTCCTCTCGGTCGTTTCTCCTTTGTTATCAGTGGCGCTTGTCAAGACCCGAAATAGACCCTCAAATAAATAAGGACATTTTACATACAATAAAAAGTAATACATGTTTTGATCTAGTACGTATGCACTAAAAAGAAAAACATGTTCTCAAAACAAAAATCAAAATATTTTTTATTAAAAAATTGATCTTAAAAAAATTATAAAATTAACTGAGATTAAAAAAAACATTAAATTAAATCCAAAAAACATTCCTTGCCACTACAACCCTTCATTTTCACAGCTAGCTCCATCCTGCTAACAAAATATAAAATGTTTTTTCAAGAAAAAACAATTATAAAAAGTTTAGTTAAATCCCAAACACAATTTCAACCATCAATACAAATATGACGGATTCCTCTATCATCAAACCATTTTTTTATAAAATCTCAAATACTAAATAAAAAAATTCAAAACAACATAAAAAATGGATTCTTTTTAATTATCCAAAAACAGGAGAATTTGGGTTAGTGAGTTGCGAGGGGTTAGTGAGTTGTGAGGGATCGTATACTATTGATTTTGTTTTGATGAGGTCCCTTGTCTTTGAAAGTTTTTTAGTCCAATCATTATACTATTATTTTGTACATACCTTTGATCTCTCCGTGGCTAACAATGTTATTTGCCCAACAACTTTAAAATATTCTTTGGAATATAATTTATACTTAAAAAATCATAAAAGATAAAGAATTGATTAAGGGTTAAAAAAGGCTTTAAAAAACAAATAAAAAAGATTAAACCAAAAAAATAAAATTGAAACGAACAAGTATAACCAATTTTGTCTTTGCTTCATTTACAATTACATGTTTATTAATAAAAAATTATGCAACAAAAATTTAATTATGAGATCGAGTAAAATAAAAATAAAAACAGTATACTTAATTATATATACATAAAAGTCCTCGGCATTGCAACTACTACATCAGCGGCTTCACCCTCTTTGGGATCTTGATTTTCAATATCGGATTAGCACACAACACATCAAGTTGGCTGGAAAGGACTGCTAAGGTACTGTGATTCTGAATAATTATTTTGCTATGCATCAAATAATTGTGGCTGCAGCTGATAGTCCACCTGGTTCGACATGAAATGATAATTCACATCGTTTTTTGATTAATTGTGCTGCAAGTGGTAGCCGACTTGGTTAACCAATAATTGTATTACTCTCTTGCGAACTCATAGATGAATGTGAAACTACTTCCTGATCATACCACTGGTCCATCTCACTGAATCCGCCACCACCAAACTGCAAGTTTTCAACAGGTCTCGGAGAAAATAGGATGAATGCGAATGCAACGCTATGCGCCTGATGTGATTGCAATTTTGAGGTAGGCTGGTTGAAGTTCAAGCTAAGATGATTATTAGGGGTGTTCATTGTCTAGATTGGTACAGTTTAGATCTAAAAAATCAACTAAAATCAATAATTTCTTGAGAAAATAATTCAAAATAAACTTAAAACCAGCTCGAATCAAACCGATTCAATTCCATACATCGTAAAATCGGAACCAAATATCTGCAAAAAATAAAGGGATAATTGAATATTAACAGTAAGGATAATCAAAGATTAAAGCCTGCAAAAAAAATAGAAAAAAAAACTATCTAATTAAAGGAAGTTTACCTTTCAAAAAAAAAAGAAAAAAAAAAGAGATGAAACAATTATAAACATCTAATCTAATTTCAATTCACACAAAAGAGCAAAAAAAGTCATCTCAGTGGGACAACATAAAAAGCAAAAGAAAAATTTGGTCAAAAGTGCATGAATGATTAATGTTAATTTTTCTTTTCAAAAGCTTCAACGTAGAAAAATCTATAGAATACGAAATAATAATGGGAATATAATAATAATGACCAATCTGATTCAGTCTGGTTCTATTAGTTTTAGAGTTTTAAAACTAAAACTGAATCAAATTGATAAATTTTTAATTTCTAATCAATTAATTTGGTTTTTTCAATTGATATTTTTTTTGTTTAATTGATTTTTTAGTTTTCTTGAGTATCACTAATGCTTAATTTGGTTTGATTTATTTTTCAGTATAGCTATTGCGTGTTGTTCCCAGTTTCTTATTGGTCAGGCTTGTGCACTTTGATTTACAGTTGGTTGGAAAAAAATAAATCGTTCATCTCTATGGCATGCAGGGCGTTGTTTGTAATGCTTCCTTTTTTTTCTTTTTTTTTTTAATTATCAGGGACGATCATCAATTTCCAACTTCAGGATCATCAATTTCCAACTATGTATATGGATTGTGTTGCTCTTGCTATTTTAGTTAATGAAAGCAAATATAGGCCCCTTATAGCTTGCTTGCTGAATCAGTTTTTTTTTGTTGTTGTTGCTGTGAACATGATTTATAATGAAATTCGATGCTTAAATAAATATTTTTTTAAGAGAAAAATAAAATAATATTCTAGAAAGATGATTTGAAATTATATATCTAATAAAAAAAAAAGATTGTGAACCTCCATTCTAAAAATCTCATTGTGTATTTATAGTTCATGAGTTTTTTTTTTTAAGAGACCCTTATAATTAATATTTAATGATAGATAAATATCTCCTACATCTATATTAATATTTGATGAAATATGATAGGTTTTTATACACCTAAAAGATAAAAAAAAAATAGGGTTCAAAATATCATATGTAGCTAATACTTATGGAGAAGGAGCTATTCCCATAGATTAGACCTAAGAAAGGACTTAGCATGTCCGGGACTCGACATACTGTCAAGGTCAATATGCCAAAATACTGGGCACAACATTTGTTACCCATGAATTATTATACAAACTCGACTCACCATTAACTCATATTCATCCATGTAGGTTATGGTGAGCTGGACTTATCTAATATAGTAATATTAACATAAAATCTTACCAAGTTAAAATTTGCAATGGTATTTTTTTTAAAAAAATCTACATGTTTTTTTTTTTATCTTTCAACATTTTTTTTTTAAATTGAGCTTCATAATTTGTTGATGTTTTCTTTTTTTTATAAAATTATTTTAGTTTTATGATTCGTGTTGCAAGTTTAGCGGGTTAATATAATGTTTTTTTATTTGTATTTTTCTCAATTTCATCGTTCAACATTGAATTGATTATGAATTAAGCTTTATGATTTATTTCGGTTTATTTGATATTTTTTTTTCAAATATTATAGTTTATGATAACACTTTATATCCTCACTAATACATATATATAAAAAAGTACTACGAAAATATCACTACAACATTATCCAGTTTTACCGACGGATTAATTCCGTCGGTGACAGCAATGAAATCCGTCGGTGAAAACAATACCGACGGACTCACCGACGGAAC
>Ga0307513_10010776_pt1 | contig 11424 bp, 11 predicted proteins | sample 15_EM_MG_FD_202174 | JGI IMG/M metagenome (GOLD analysis project Ga0307513, IMG submission 202174) | Populus trichocarpa ectomycorrhiza microbial communities from riparian zone in the Pacific Northwest, United States - 15_EM | ecosystem: Host-associated > Plants > Roots > Unclassified | place... | reverse complement strand
ACTACCGTTGCATGTAGATTATTGTTTAAAGGTCTATGGTGTCATGATTTGGATCTTGTCTTTCGCCCTTTCTTGACACCAGTGGTACCCTTCTGCCCGTGCTGTGGTGCTACCTTGTCCGTAATTTACGGCACGCGCGAAGCGTCGACCGCATGGGAACCTTTGGCCCTAGGCAGCGGGACAGTCTCACCAATCACGATATCCTCTCAGTAACGTTATTGCTGGGGGGCTGTGGTCCTGTTTGCAATGCGCCGTGCCTTTGTGGCCAACTTGAACTCTTGCTTGCTGGCCGCACAATCGCAATGAAGCAAAAAGCACACTTGAGCCGCACATTTAGCCACCATGGTAAAAGCTCTGATGTGTACTGGCGATTGCTCTATGCCCATCCTGACCATGTCACCATCGTCGACCTCTACCCGTAAGCGTGAGGAAGGCGGTATATTTGAGAGAGAGCTCAAAGATAAGAACCACCCATCAGGCGTCATAGAGTGATCCTCAAACCTCTGCACCGCACGAATTCCCTCATAAAAGAGTAATCCCCACACCTCTCTGAATCAAGTTGACTGAACCAGAAATCATCAAGGTCTATTCGCCTGTAAAATGATCCGAAACGCACCATTATGCGATGTAGTGACTGCTGTGTCTATCATACACTCCTCGATTTCGGGTCGCACGTTCAAGAGAACCCAATCACCACTGGCTGGTAAAGGCGGAATATTCGACCACTTCAACATCAACGTCGGCTTCAGCGTCTTCGTCTGAGTCGGGTTGGCTGGTCGCCTTCGAAACCCGCGTGCCAAGGACGTATCCCATAATAGTAGGATCTTCAATCAGAGGGCCTGACGTGATTTGATCCTCAGTTGCTTTGCCGGAGCAATGAGCAGCGGGAGTCATCTCTCGTCCTAGGTATACCTCGTAATCACCGTCTACCATTGGCGCTATTGAGGAGCTTCGCTGCCAATCATTGCCGTCCCCATCCTGGTGGAGTCCTTTGTCCACCTCGTCGGTAGGAAGAGTTTCCTCCTCTGCAGCGACCACAAGGACCTCTTGGAAGGTCACTTCCTCGGGGTCTTGGGCCTCAAGAACACTAAAGGGTACAATAGAGTTGGCTTGAGAGAGGCTTGCGAATGGTTCACCTTGCTGGATAGGCGCCTCGTAGTTGGTTGATCCTTCGGTGCTGACCTCTTGAGCAAGAAGTTCCATCTCTTCTAACTCTTTGTCGACACCGACATCTACTTGGACTTGAACCATTTGCTCAATCCGGAGTTGGGTGCCTGACGCTTTTTCTAATAGCTCCCTCTCCTTAGTAGCAAACCTCTCCATCAATTCTTGCTCCATCTTCTGGTACCGCATATCCAACGCAGCGAGTCCTTTGACTAGTTCAGCTTCCTTGCTCTTGATTTGCTCGTACTCCCCTTCCTTTGCCGTGAGCAGGGCCTCCCTCGCTTCAATCTCGGCCCAACGAGCTTCGCATCCATTCTGACTGAGTGCCTCGACACTAGCCCTCATCATGAATACCTCCTCACGTATGCCTGTGAATTGAGCGGCGACGGCAGATGCGATTTCGGCCCTGAGTTCGGCTTTGAAGTTGGCGAGGTCGAAAGGAGGTACGCCCAGGTTTGGACCTGGAAGGAGGATAGACGTGGGGATGAAAGCGGGTGAAGTATCCGACGGTGGTGTAGGTGGCCCTTGGACAGGGGGTCCTGATACCTTCTTGGACCCTTGAACTCTCGTACGAGTAGGCGAGTTTGAGGCGGGGGGTATAGTAATTATAGTTTTCGTGACGGACCTACGCGGTCTTTGCTTGGATTTCGGTGCCGGGTGAGGAGGGAGGGTTTGTACTTCTGAGGCCTCCGTCGTTCCATCCTGACCATCATCATTCCAAAGTATATCCATGGCGTCATTAGAGGTGGCATCAGATTGTGTGGGAGCGCTCAGTCTTCTCCTTGACTTGTGAACGTGCAATGGTATATGCCATTGGTAGACTCCTTTTTTGGTTTCTACTTTACGGCGTTTGTGTGCAGCATTCTCGGTCACTGGGTAGTCCGAATCCTCGCAATCTGTGAGGCGGCGTTTCTTGCCTTTGTCTTTATCGAGAATAGGGACTTTGCAATCGTTCGCAGCGATTTCGTCCGAGGACTCATCGACATATATCACCTCCTTTGCGGTGTTCCGTTTCGCTTGTATTCGACTGGGGGTCCCAAAGGTAGAAGCCGCACTCCTGCGTGCTCTCCGCCGAGTTCCCTCAGCAAAAGGCGCGAATTCTGGGTCGCGGATATTTATTTGCTAGGGAGCAGGTGAATGAAACTTCCATTACGAACACCTTGAAAAACGGAATAGCGCACCTTTGGCTTGTTAACATTAAGTACCTTCGGATCGTACCAACCGACCCTCACATGGTCGCTGATAGGGTGACAATCCTGGTACTTCCACGCGAGTCTAGAGAGATACTGCGCCCATCCAATCTGCGCCTCTACTCCTGGCTTGACGATATTGAAGGAGGCTTTTGCGACAGATCCCACCTGGGCCACGTGCTTTTCGTGCCACCGCGTGTATTTTAAAGTTTTCGAATTTGCCATGAAGGAATTTGCCATGATGTCTTGCCACCAGAGTTCCGTGCAGTGAATCCCAAAACTCTCCAAGAGATGTTCGTAACATAACGCCGAGTGGCATTGTTCGCAGGTACGTGCATTATCAAACGCTACTTCGTGTTGTATTCCACGGTTGCGATGCATATTACACTAGACGCGAGTCAGCACGTCAAGCACCGCATCATAACAGCACGACAAACCTTTCGAATCTTTTTTGGCGCATGACTTCTTATTCGTAGTAAGTGGTTAGCAAGCCGGAAGAGTGGCGCGTGCTTGAGCTCGAGTAGGTCACTAAATAATACAGTTACCATTGGGAGTCAGTCCGGATGTTGAAGCTTCGCACCTTCCATCCGGTATGATATCTTTCGACTCCTTTGATGCTTGAATATTCCTCAACGCGTGAGCAGCCGCCGCCCGATCCGCAAGCAGGAGTTTGACATTGCGCATCTGACAAGGCTGTATCTTTGCCTCCGATCCGCACAAACACGTCCGTCCTTCACAATAACACCCAGCACATAGAACGAGACCGATTTGGGGATTAGCGGTGGGAGGCGTGCAGCGGAGGCAGCGGAAGAACGACTGGAAGATATCTCCTCCGCAGCAGTGACACACGACGCCAATGGACTCGCCCTTACGTAGGGTGTGTTTGTTGCTACCCAGATCTGGGTCGAATTCTTCTGCGAGCATCCTGCTGAACAGCGGGAAAAGGCGTTTGAGCAGGCGGGCTTCCTCCTCGACTTCTTCAGCCGAGGACAATTCAATAACCCCTGTGCATGTTCTCAAAGCCTCCCAAACATTTAAACGGACCCGGTGGACTTCCGCCCGGCAGACACTGCAAGTAATAAGCCTCTACCGACCAAGAGATTGAATGACAAACCGACGATATATCGATAGCTCGATATCTAGAGAGAGCTCTAGGCTTTCTATTGACATACGTGACCAACTAGTCTTAACGTTCAATCCTCCGTGGTTGATCACCTGCGGGTCTTGTGTAAGTTCTGGAACTGGGTTGATTCGACCCAGTATTATTCGTGTACCTGATGGAAACCCCGTTTTGGCACGAACATAAAGTCCCCCAGTCGTTGCTGGCAGATATAAACCTTGAACGGTGCTTGCGCCAACTCTTCTACCGTGGCGAGGTGTGTTTCCAAGTCCAGTTCCTCATTCATCTCATGGAACCAAGTGCTTGCTGCATCCGCATCCGAGGTAGACGACAAAAACCAGAAAGCGGAACCGTCGTTTTCTGAGTATGCTAAGGGGAGCCGAATGAATGAGCGGCACGAGGTTGAGGAGGAGATATACGTACTCAATAGGTTATGGCCTATGCTTGCGCATAAGTCTTTATGTGCGGGGGTGTACGTGTCCCCCACGCCGAAGTAACACATCAACGTTTCTGGTCGATCCTACAGAGAGATGTCAAGCACTGAGGTCTGTTCAAAATGAGAATTAAGTACAGAGTCCTTCAAATAGCTCATCATGTCCCCACTGCCAAGGGCTTGTAGAGGTTCTGGGACGGCATCTGCAAGCCATCCAGCCCAGGCAGAAGGAACCGGCGCGTCCTTTCCATAGTACCGCTCTGCCTCATCTAGGGCAATATTTTCAATGTTGAAACGAAGACAAAGGTCAAAAAATGCGTACCCTTTGAGGCGAACTGTGGCAGCGCTCTCGAATAGTCGATATATCCTTTGAGGGTGGTGGTTTTGTCTGAACGATTGTAGATATTACGAGTAGGTAGTTCTACAGAAACCACGTCAAGGGTCAACTCTTGGTTCTACATGCTTGACGGCAGGTAATGTGCACCTTGGTCGGGCGATTGTTCGACGAGATAATCCACATTGAGAATGGCCTTGTCCCATTCCTTGCGCAGATGCCACTCCTCGAGAATGAGCGGACGACCTAGCTCCTCGTATTTGCGTACAACTTCCACAATTCGCCCGGGGGGCATTCTGCGCACGCTTACTCTCTCCACCTCTTTAAAATTGTCCTCCCCAAGTTCTAACAGCGATTCCACAGACCAACCACGCGTCGAGATACGCTCGCCAACTAGCGGGTTCGCGCTATGGGTGGCAGCTTTAGCTGGGCCGTTCCCTCCACCTTGGAGAGAGTGAACAGGAGACTGGGGACGCGCAGAGACCCTTTTCGGAACAGGCATCGTTCTGCGACGGCGGGTCAACTGGGAGGGGAGAGGGCCAACTGTTTGCCATGTTAGGACCCGAAGGCCGTTCTCGACCATTCGACCACGGGCTGTGTTCATCTCAAATAACACTCATAAGCCGTAATGTCCTCCTTGCGCAACTCGTTGCACCGAAGGAACCACAAAGAGCGAGGGCAACTCGCGCACAGGAAGCGACTGGGAATTCTCGAGAAGCACAAGGACTACGTGCTCCGCGCAAAGGACTATAATTCGAAGAAGGAGAGGATCAGAAAACTTAAGCAGAAGGCTAGCGAACGTAATAAGGATGAATTTTACTTTGGCATGGTGGGCAAGAAAACACAGGTAGGTGGAGGGTCGGTTCCAATTGAAAAGGTAGAAACAATTTAAATGTGGATACTGTAGGGGGGTGTACATGTACAAGATCGAGGGAACCAAGCGCTGCCCACGGAGCTCGTTAAAGTCTTGAAGACTCAGGATGAAAATTACATCCGGACCGTGAGAGCAGAGAACCTACGGGTACGACCATACTTACTCTACTCAACCGGTAGTCAACTGAGTGGTCCCCCCAGCGGATCGATAGTCTTAAAGCAGAGCTAACAAGTGTCTTGGGAATTGGCGATTTCGGGAACGACGAAAGCGTGGACCACGACGCTTTAGATGCATTTGGGTTTGGTGAAGAAGACGTAGAGCTCCTCCAAGAAACTGGTCTCTTTCAGGTTTCGTCAACTCGCTCCAGGGCCAGGAAAACGAAACACATCGTATTCGTGAACGATGAAAGCGAAGGTGAATTTACTTTCAGGTTTTCGATAATACCATACTCAACCTTTGCTTACAGCCAAGTCATATAAGCCCCCAGCCCGACCTTCAGCGCTGAACTCCAAAGAGGGTGCCACTGAAACCCTTATAGACCGAGGGTGGTTGGCTCCCGCCACGTCTCCTGACACAAAAGGCAAGAAGCGCGAACCGGTGCCAGGACCTGAGGATGTCGAGATGGGAGATGCCTCACGTGATTCGCAGGAGCTCGTGGAGGTACTCTATTTGCTACATACACACATAGCCGACCATGCGTCTAACGACCTTTCATTGAATCAGAGTCGCCAAACTCTCCTCCAAACACTCCGCGGCCGGCTGACAAGACACACGGCACTCACCCGAGCATTGCGGGAGCTTGAAATGCAGCGAATACTGATGGGGAAAGGCGCAGGAGTGAAGATTAGTGGGCCAGAGCTAGTCAATGGGAAGGACAAACAAAATCAGGAGGATGAGGAGGACGCCTTTGGTGGGCGAAAGCGCAAAGTCAAGGCAGCAGGTACGTCTGTGTATCGAGTATTATGATAAGAGATTAATGAATGGTTAGGTGCTCCTAGCATGGAGGAGTACAAGCCTCGAGTATACAAGTTCCGACCAGAGCGAAAGAAGTAGAGCCTTCGTCCTGTATATGCAGTAGCTTTTGGATTAGCATAACGCCTAGTTGCAATTCTAAGGTTTCAGTCGCTAAGCCCATAATATGCTTCAGGTTACGACAAGCGAAACCTCGTCAACAACAATTGAAATGTCCAAGGCTTGCGTTACGGTGTTTGTGATGTCAAGATGCGTGACGTATAGTGGTATGGTGTTGTGGGTGAGGCTGGACCGCTTTGTGTATTTCACATTCACCACTCTGAACACAACCTCACCCAATGTGGGGAGCACTCTGGTTCTTCGCAGCGCCGCTAGTCGCTGCGTTTGAGTCGCAGACACCTTGGGAACCAACGTCGACCACCCTCGTTGACCTCCTCAACGCCGACCGTGACTACACAACGCTCCTCAAGCTGCTCCAGCGCACGCGGCTCATCCCGACGCTCAACAGACTCAATGGAACAACATTCTTTGCACCAACAAACGATGCAATTAATCGATACATTTTGTGGAATAAGCTCCCGCCACTCCCGCTGGGTGACCCGCAGCAGGACGAGCCGACGTGGACGCACGATTTTGACAATGTCAATGAGCAGCTGCGACAGCAACTCCTTTATCATTTGCTAAACTATACACTGCCCCATTACCCCCCAGAGGCAGTCGAAGTCCTCACCACCCTTCATTTTCCCCGAATACCGCTCGAACCACCTTCAAAGGAGCCTCCACCGGAACCACCGTGGTTACCCACACCAGGGGGATTGTTAAATGGCGAAGGACAGAGGTTGCGGCTCGCCGTCCGGGATGGCAAGCCTTTCATAAATGTTGATGTCAATGGCGAGCAGGGAATCCCAGCAGTTAAGGAGGCGGTCTATGGCACAAATTCGCTCCTAATAGGAATAGACGATGTAATAAACGTACCTACGGACCTCGCCACCACCGTACGGAAGAACCCTGCGCTGACTTATGTGGCAAGGATTCTGCGAGACAGCCATTTCAAGATCCTCGAGTCGACTCCTGGGCTTACCGTCTTCTTACCTGAAGATTCGGCATGGAGTGAGCTCCACCCAGTCGAACGTCTGTATTTGGAGAGCGAGTTTGCCGAAGAGGACTTGCGCTGGATTTTGGGGATGCACACCGTGAATAGCAAGATTGGATGGTCAGATACATTTGGGGAACATGCAAAGGGTACGTAATTCCAGAAAATCGCCGCCGCAAGTGAGCCTCATTACGTGTGCCGCAGTCCGAACCATTGAAGGCAATCACCTTGACATCAAGCTTTCATCGGCTGGTTACACAGTTTCGGGTTCGGACATTCGCCAACGTGATGTGTATGCTGCGAATGGCGTGCTTCATACCGTCTCTTCCCTCCTTTTGCCTCCAGGCTCGCTTACGTTGACACCGGAAAAGTACCTGCTCGCCCTGAACTGCACCTCGTTCATCTCCCGCATCCGATCCGTTAATTTGACCTCGCTTATTGCCGACCCTGATGCGACGTATACGATTCTCGCACCACGGGATGACGTCCTCGGTGTCGCTGGGGGAGATGGGCTCCCTGAAGAAGGCACTGTCGAGCTGAAGAAGGCCCTACAGTATCATTTTATTCCAGGAAGGTGGAAAGCGCATAAATTGAAGGACGGCCTTTTACTCGAGACGGAATTGACCGAGGAAGGTCTGGCTGGTGGGCGCCAGGTGCTCGAGGTTGGCATTTCGACGAAGAAGGACCTTAGTAGCGACAAGACACGTAAAGAGCTGTACTTTGCTGGTGCGGGAGTGGTCGGTGATCCTAGTACGTCCCGTCAATCCCTTAAGGTTCAGCGTTTTCATTCACCTTACTTTACAGTCGAGATTAATAATACTATAATCTACCTTGTCACACGCCCGTTGGCTCCCCCGGTCGATGTCTTGCAAGCAGCACTCCCATCTTTACATCTCTCAACCTACCTCGCAGCTGTCTTCTCCACTTCCCTGGCCAACACAATCAAAACCATCCCACGCACGACGTTCCTGGTACCACGCAACTCGGCATGGGAGAAGCTCGGCCTTGTAACATCCTACTTGCTCATGTCCTCATCCAAAACGGATTTGGAAAGTGTGATCTTGCATCACGCACTTGACTCCGTGCAATACCTTCAGTCGGTGCTAAACGGTACAGACCGCTCATTCCGCACGGTGGAAGGGACGGACGTCAGCATCTCGCGGAGGAAGGACGAAAACGGCAAAACGGAGGTCTCCTTTGGTGCCAGTGGCGGCTGGGATGGGCTTACTGCCGCGCTGGCGCACGATGATGACGAGCGGGCGGATACTCGGCTGAATACGCTCACTCAGACAGGGGTGATGCATGAGGTCGATGGGCTGCTCATACCTCGGTCGGTGGAGATTACGCTGGGAAAACTCGTTCGCGCTGCGGGAGGAGGGACGATGGCGAGCCTGGTTTCCCGTGCGGGCATGGAGTGGGTACTCAACGGAACGGCGGCACCCCCTGATTCGGAATGGGGAAGCTTAGGCGAAGGAGTCGGATGGACGCTGTTGTGTCCCAAGGACGACGCGTGGAAGGCGGTCAACCTCACTCGGTTATGGGACGACGAGGCTGCCGTGCGAGAACTTGTCTCGCAACACTTGATTCCCACTGTGTCTGACACATTACGAATTGGGAAAGGTAAGGGCGGCAAAAAAACCCGTCCTCCGGCTGATGGAAGTGACCCGACTACCCCGGTCAACATGGAGGGTACAACGCATGGCACCGCAAGGTCGAAGTTCTCCTCCTATGGAGATGTCGTGTTCATGCACAGCGGGAATGGCGAGTACCTTGTCGGAATTAAAGGGGCGAGGGGGACAGCTGGCGAAGAGGATTGGGCCAAGGTGTTGGCGTGGGGAAGGGGCACTGTGTCTACTTCCCTCGGTGGGCGCACACGTGGAGGCGTAATCAAAATTGATAGAGTTTTGGAGCCGTACACGCCAAGGTGGTGGATCCGTTGGGGACCACCTGCAGCTGGCTTCGCGGTCGGTTTCCTGGCCCTGACGAGCGTCGGGTTTGGCGTGAGGTGGTACATCAAGAAGAAGGCTTCAGAGCCAACGTATGAACCTGTTGGGCGGGACCCAGAGGAGGATGGTTAGCGTGTTCAAGGTCTTGATATGACTACTACTGCAATACATCGGAGCAGTACTGGGGTATTTTCTTTTGACTAATTGTGTGACTAATGCTGCTTATGTATGTATTCCTACGATAAGTCTCATAAAATGAAGGATCGATTATGGAAACCGATTGACGTGACGGTGGCGAAGTGAATGGTTTATGACTTCTATTTAACTGTCAACAAGAAATTGAGACTTTTCAGGTAGCACAAGTTGATTTGTTTCCAGTGGTTCTTTCTTATTCAAAACGTCCTAAACAGGACACAACGGTTGTGAAATGTCAATGTCTTTCTCCTAACACTGTGGGAAAAGACTAGTGGTCAAGGCTGGGAGACCCGGCTAACAAACTGAATTAGTACCCAAGACAATGCAGGGGCAAGTGGGTAGTGGAGCCTTGTTCTTCAGTAGTTTGTAAATGTCACATTTTAGTTATTCTCCTTGACTGAACATGGATGGCGATGGCTTGTCCACCCAAACCGAGGCACTACTAGTTCAGTGCCTTGTCCACCACAATTTAATCTTTGTTCTGTTTGGCCACCCTTCTTGTTAGCCCACAGACCGGACTAGCCCGGCCATAACCTTCCACTCTCGTATCGGAGATAGACCCATACAGCCCTGGATTCTCCACTTGTGTTCAGCACCGCCGGATTGGCTGTGGGCCAGCACTCACAGGGCTTTGCGGGTTGAAGCTTGTAAACCAAGATAGAAGGATTGCGTCCGAGCGGGACGGCGGGACAACGACAGGGCAATCAGACCAACAGCATCCGATCCGATTGAGTGCGGACACTGAGCCACGCGGGGTTCTGGCCTGAGGAAGGGTGCAGGGACACCGACCCCTGAACGGAACGCGGTGTGCGGATCCGGTACCACTCTCCCCGCCTCCTCTTGATGGTTTCGGCCATCCAGCAATAACCCAGTAACCTTAATTTTTTGTGGAGTATTCTAAGAAATACGTGGACGCAAACGGTCCCCAACCTATTCCCTGATGCGATTGTGTTGTCCCATTGAAGATGACAGCGTATGGGCACACGACGAACGCGATAAACGCGGAAAACGCGATAAACACGGGATACGCGGCAAGTCATCCAAGTGGAACAAAGGCGCTAATGAACAGCGAAGGTTCGGAAGTTGATGATGTCGATTCCAACCCTGATAGCACGCGCCTGTTACGCACCTCCCGGGAAGCTGTGGGCATAGTCCGAAATCCCCGTCTGAGCGTTCCTCATGGCCGGAGCTAAAAGGCAACGCTCCGGGGAATGCAAAGTCCAGGGAACGGGCCTTATGATATCGTATTTCCTTCCTTCCAATGAAATGCCGGCCCCGCCAAAGCCGAGCGTTGCAACGGGCTGACGGGTGTTGATTTTCGATTGCGGCCATCATGAGGTGCGAGAAGTCAGTAGAGCACGCGATGTCGCCGATACGACCTCTCTTGTTCATTTTACTCTATTTACCCCTTATCCCTTGAATATTCCCCCATAAGGCACGTGCATTGCAAGGCTGTATGAGGCTGGGTGGCGATACCCCGATTCAGAGTTGGGCTAGCAGAGCAAATCCCGGGCGCTTTTGTTTCCGGAATCAAAGAAGAAAAATAAAGTCACATAGTAGAGGAAGCGGTGATCATAAATACAGCATAAGAATGAGGACAGGGTCGGCTATGCACTTTTATAGACTGACTACCACTGGGAAACGAATGCGAACGAACACTTCCACGCAGAGCCATAGATTCGGTGAATGGGTTAAGAATAAGTTATGCCATGGCCTAGGGAGAAGTGATATTGCGTTCAGTATGTGAGCTAGGCAAGCTAGGCAAGCAAGGAAAGTTGACGTACAAATAAGAATAAGAATAAGAAATTAGCGGCCCTTAGAAGCCGCCGAATTCGGGCAGTCTGGAGAACCACAATCGATCTTGTGGTCCGCTGCACTACCATCCGCGTTAAGTGTGACAACCCAGCAGTGGGTCTTTGGTGGGTTGATAGTTTGTTGCATCTTTGGCTTCGGTGAGAGACTTGGGAATGGTGCACTTCCCCCCTTGAGGGGTCAGGGGTTTATAAACCCCGCTGCTGGCACCGACACCGCGGGTCCATCGGGACCAATACCATAAGATCGAGAAGGGAGAGGACACAGCAGTGCAAGCAAAGGAATGCCCCG
>Ga0307513_10010775_pt1 | contig 11424 bp, 14 predicted proteins | sample 15_EM_MG_FD_202174 | JGI IMG/M metagenome (GOLD analysis project Ga0307513, IMG submission 202174) | Populus trichocarpa ectomycorrhiza microbial communities from riparian zone in the Pacific Northwest, United States - 15_EM | ecosystem: Host-associated > Plants > Roots > Unclassified | place... | reverse complement strand
TCAGGTAATATTCTATCCAGCATTCCATTGCGAACTTAACTTCATAGAGTATTTCTGGGGGCGTGCCAAGGTTTATACCAGATCACATTGTGAATACTCATTTCCCTCATTGGTTCGCACTGTACCTCAAGCTTTAGCTCAGATTACAAATGTTTTGATTTGGGAGTATTACCAGCGAACACTACACATGATGGATGCATATCGGAATGATATGGTATATGGCTCTGCTGATTTCAAGCGACATGTATATACCAGATACTCATCCCATCAACGAATTACTGAGTCTGAGGTTCATGTAGACTAAAGTAGTTAGTTGTTAATACTTTTGCACTTCTCATTTGTGTTCCAATCAAATATGCCTTCTATATTACTATATCACTTATATTGCACCTCTATTTTATAAATACCTTACTTTAATAATCTGTTTTATTTAGATTTAACATATGAAGTTGGGATTACTCATAAATTAATTATAAGATTGAATAAACTTATTTCTTAGGGTACAGGAATATGTGCGGGGGGATGACAAATATAATGGTGTTACACTTGGCGTTACGGGAAAAATAGTCACATTTTTTGTCGGAAAATTGGTATAGAGTCTAGTCTTCCAGAACCATATTAAAGTACTTGAAGCTGGATTTTCACCATTATATCTCTATTATTGATAGAGATAATCCAATTGAGGTGAGATTTTTCACTGGATGTCAGAGGTGAGTGGAATTCCGGTAGTGAGTGGGATCACCGTAATTTACATTAGTCTGATTAAATTCGACTTATACCAGCCTAGGCTACGTGTAGTGGTGGCCTGTCTTGGCCCACAATATTGCCTATAGGTCTGTTTAATAAAAGGTCTGACCTGATCGGAACACTAAATTTGGCAGACTCATACAATGGAATATTTCTGTCTGCTAAGCTATGATAGTGTTTTTGGCTTGTTGAATCCTTATTCTATAAGTAGTAAGAACCAAGTTTACTCTCTTGAACTGATCTTAAGTTCTATTGGGTGTTTATAATAAACCATACACTGGCATATGGAATACCCCTTGCATCTGAATTACTATAAAGGTTTCAGTTAGTAGTAGAGTTTGTTAAATCAACAATGATAGTACTCCACATTATCAGCATCCTGTACGTCTGACACATTGGGTATCACCATGTTAATCTCGAATTACGATTTAACTCTTTATCCTTTGCTCATTCAGATGCCAGTAATCTACTTCACAACTCATGAGATGCATTCCAACTCAGCCACTTATGCTGAGAATACTATTTGACCCTACCAGCAATACTGTAGATATAATACAATCCAGGTTGCAAGATTTAGGCCCAACACAATGAAGTGACTAGTAATATTCTGAATAGACATTACAAACTGGCACAACTCAGGCTCATTGTATTGAGATAGGCCAAGGCTCTCTTTTCTACTACCACTTTCTAACCTTGCTCTTCTGGGTCAAAATAGATTTCATACAGGCAAACCATTAAATTGAGTTCTAGTAGTCTTCTATTGTTCAAATGTACAGGTGAATTCATATAGAAAGGCTAAGACTCCATAGAAAGCTTCAGACTATATATCACCTGAGGCCCTATAGCTCTATGGAAAATCAAGTTCTCAGGATGTACTTTATACCTGCTTGTAGCTGGTATCAAGTACAATAATCAGCAAGTATCAGATCTAGGATTAGTTGATATGTGGTAGAGGAATCAGCTATTGCGTTCATTGATTATCACAATATCTATTTACTGACAACTCCCTACAGAATCAGCAGATTCATGAGCTCTGATATGCCACAGAAGAACTTTATACCATCGTATAGGAGGTTTCAGACCTAACGAAATTGCAGTAACCAATTGAAATTTGGTCTGGTAGTTGTTGAGGAATCAGTCCGCGAGTTTAGGGATTTCCAGGTATGTATTGGAAAGACCTCTCTACAAAGGTCAGCCATCTCATGACACTTAATTAGTGTTCATTACTGAGCGGGGCGGGGGAGGTTTTCACTTTGTGACCCCGCCATTACTCCGGCCCGGGGACAACTCTTTGCCGTTCCTCTCCGCCCCGTATGTCACGGTGCCCTAGCCTGGCTCTGGGGCAAGGCGGGTATTTTACTTTCTCCGCGGATTGCCAAGACGGCCTCCGTCTTCTCATCCCCCACTCTTCCCTGTGTGCGGGGCCCCACTGATGCCTACAAGTGATATTCCGTGACTAAACAAATGGCAGGTTGAAATTTAGGGAGTGTTTGGCCTCTCAATTCTGATCTGAAATCACAATTTGAGAACAGAATTGGCTGGCCAAACACCCCCTAATTATTTTGTATGTCTAGTATGATGTCTCTACTATTAGCATATTCCAGATATAGCAATCCGGCAACTATCTCAAAAGATAGGATTTGAATATAGTGCTCACATTATCATTATGATTTGGTCTTCTCATTTGAGATAAATAGTGTTTGGAAATCGCTCTCAGTATATGATTGTAAGCGTATAATCTAGGTATGTTTCTAAGTACTTCTAAGCATATGATTCAGGGTACATAACTCTAAGTGTATAGTTCTATAGTTATGCATGCATGATTCCTATCATCCTGAAGATATACCAGTGTCCTCCAGCTTATCATTTCCTGATCTCATTCAGGGTGTATGGCTTTGGGCTTATGGCTTTAGGCGTTGAGCTTTGGGCTTTTCATTCTAAGACTATTGGTTTAGGTGTCACGTCTCACATGCCTTGCAAGCCATCCACTCAAATACTAGCCACTATTTAAATCTGGTCTATGGTTCAGGCAATCACTTACTTTAAACTTGCAGATAGTTGGTTAAACTGGGCGCTAACTATGGTGTATAAAAAGCTATGGTTTTAGGTGACTCTCTTTAGCGTATGGTTTTGGACGTATGGTTTTGGGTATATGGCTTTGGGTGTATAGTGTGGCTTTGGGCGTATGGCTTTTGGGCGTATGATTTTGGGTGCATAGTTTTGGGCGTATGGTTTTGGGCGTATGGTTTGGCTTTGGGAGTATGTTTTTGGGGGGATGGTTTTGGGAGGATAGTTGTGGGGGGATGGCTTTGGGCGTATAGTTTGGCTTTGGGTGTATGGTTTGGCTTGGGAGTATGGCTTTGGGCGTATAGTGTGGACGTATGATTTGGGGGGCACAGCCTTGCAAATGAGGACAGGCCAAGCTCAAAAGTATATACCCATACCAAAGAGAAAAATAAATGATTAGGAACATTATTATACATTTAGATGCACGCACAACTTCTGCCACCATTTAGGCATCTTATTGAACTCCCACAATGGCTTTCCCGTCTTCTCCTCATATGTATCGTGCACTGCTTAATGTGTAAAGTGGACAACACTACACCGATTTCCTACAAAAGAGCCAATATAATGTTCCACTGCATAGGAATGCATGAAAATAATCGAACCTAGAGAATATATCTTAGTCACTTATTGGAATTGGATGAGATGGGCGGGAGTCTCGACATACCAGGGGTACAATTAATCTTGATTCCAAGCTCTGGAAACTAGGTATCGCCGCCCTCAAAGTCTCCCAATACTACTATCGCACACCACCCATGGTATATGTCCTCCAGATCCTTATGGTTATTGGTATTCGTGTTCATGACAAGTGAACGTGAGGTCCATATTCCAAATGCCGCGTCAACATTGTTCGCTTTCCCCTTGTAAATGGTCTCATAGACTGCTGTGTATTTGAAATGCTCCTCCGGGAGGAAAGTCTGAACTAGGGCCTCAACAGTTTGAGTCAATGGTAAAAGCTGTTGGCCGAATTCTCTTACTGCGTGAATTGCTGATTTCATGTTATATGAGGGGGCTGACCCAGGTCCAAGTTCAATATTCTGCGTTCGTGATTCCATACGTGGAAAGAAGACCCGGTGCCCAATGAGATAGCCTATTGTTCTCAAAGTACCGTCGTGGTTAGGTTCGCTGCTCCCGTTTCCTGCTGGAGAACTCAGAGCTGTAGCATCCTTCATACTATCATGCGTAGCGTTATGAGTGGTTTGAGGCCTTTCCATCTCACTTTGCCTATAGTGCTTCGGCGTACACGTTCCACCATGTCGGGTATGATCGGCCGGTATATTCCGTGACACCACATATTTGCGTACCGCCGGTTCAACTTGCGGTAATAGCCAACATGCCTTCCTATTCCCAGCTTTGATTGCAGATGGAATGCTGTGCCTAATGATAGTCTAGGATATAAGCCTAGTCTTAGCCTAAAGGATGAATTACTTACTTGTCGTTTATTATAACAATGTCACCAGTGATCCAGTGTAATTGGGGCTTATTTTCTTTCTCGAAACGCTGCTTCAAGTTGCTCTCTGGCTGCCATTTAGGTTGCGAAAGGATTCAGTCTAGAACGTCAAAATCGCCATATTAGTGGTATCTGACGTGTGGATGATTGGCAGTTTTCAACAACATGCTCATTTTTTAGGCAAGCTCTTTTCCTAGACCTCCACTTCTTAATGTTGACTGAGGCCAAGGCTGTCTTGACTGTATCAAGGGAGGTATGAGGAGCAACATCATTGCGCAATTCTGATAAAGTCTGGTGGCATGCCTTCTTAGACTCTCTGACTAGGCGGCGACAAGTTCTGGTAGTGATAATTTTGGGTCTTCCAGGTTTTGGGAGAGTGTTTCCATCACTCCTCTTTTGGAAGCAATTATGGAAAGCTTGAACTGTACTCTTAGGACAATGTAAGAGCTCTCCAATTTCTGAAAAGGAGATTTCTTTTCTTCTTAGAGCAACAATTTGCCCTTTCTCAAAGTCTGTGAGGTAGCCTGTCTTCTGGGGAGGGATTGTGGTTGAGGGGTGGTTGATCGGAGAGGTGGGGTTTTTTGAGGTGTCGCTTGGTAACCACCCATCAGACGGATACTTTTGCCCTAGTACTTTACCATGATAGTACAGACATATTTGTAAGATATGATATCATATATGATTACCATGATAGTACAGACATATTTGTAAGATATGATATCATATATGATATCATTAACCTTTCTCAAAAGTGATATCACATTTCAACTATCTTTCAGCCTCTCAACAAATGAGAACACTAGAATTTAGCCAATACCTAACCCTCAAAAGCAAGTCTGAAACTCAGCTAATGAGAAGGCTTTAAAGTGACAAATATCTCAAACTATCTGCTTATAGATTACAAGTGGCAACCGGCCTCCGGCCGGATGACATTTGGCGATTGTGGCCAAGTGTATATAGTATTTTTCCAGTAATAATATCAAATTACAGAAAAACTCTTATAATAAAATTCATCCTGCATTGCATATCCTACTCACATATCTCCTCTCCCACCTCTAATTCCTTCTCCAAATCACTTTCATCAATCTTTTCATCTATATACTTCTCCCAAATGCCCACAAGCCTGCTAGGAGAAACTATGCTCAGACCTACCTGTCCTCTACCTCTGTCAGAGTCAATACTCTCTAGCTTTGCTAAACTGGTACCATGGAACATCTTCGTCTGCCACGTCACCAGAGTGTTTTTTGCTCCTTGAATTCTGATTCCATAATCAGAAATAAAGAAGTTGCCCCCCTCATCTTCTCCAAGGCTTCTATCGGTTGTCCAGAATAGACTACCCTTATCAGGTGCCCCTTCCTTATGAATTGCTCTAAACCCTTAAGTTAGCGGTTTTTCCAACCAGACTTTATACTTGACTACATACCTAGAGTAGTTGCTGGCGAAGAAACCCACTGGAGGGGCAAGCTGCCCTTGTTGAAACTCATACACCTCTTCCTTATACTTGATTGTATAAGTATTGTTCTCGCTTTGTTTCCTCTTACTATCCATTCTCCTAACACCTGTTGCCATGAACCCTTCAATATCCTGGCTAATCTCACTATGAATAAGCCTTCTCGCCATGTTCCAAAATAGTGCAAATATACTACTCTCCTGGTAATCGATTTGTTGTTGATCTTGCGTGTTGTAGTTTTTGGATAAGAGATGTTTTGCCCAATCAAATTGAGGATGGCTTCGAGACCCTGCTGAATATCCAGTGTGAACAATTTTTCCTGAATCTTCTAACTATAATATATATGTGAAATAAGTATAATATTAATAACTTGTATAAGGATTTAAGGTGAATATGAACTTACTCTTGCACTTCTCTTTCTAGCAATACTCGCCATAATAGTGTGATTAATCCATTCAATAATTGAATAGTAATTTCCAGGCATAAAGTTTCTATAAACCATAGCAACTATCTCGCCTGTAGCCTTATCCTGTATGATTGCACTTTGAGATCCTGCAATATCAAGTTTCAATCGGTTTTCCTCTAATTTCACAAGAGGGTGTCTTCTCAATCTAGAATCTGGCTGTTTTCCATGCAAAAGATGATCCTGCCAGAGTGCTCGGATTTCCTCACTTTCATAAATCCAATGGTTGGGAGGAGGATATATCTCAGGTTTAGAGAGTTTTGAAAGAGCAATAGCAGGAAGGGAGGATAAAAACTCGTTGTCTCTTGTGTCAGGGGGTAAGCTAAGGTAAAGATTGTAGGATAAAAGGGCTCGCTTTTGTCTGTACTGGCTTTTGTTGTTTTGAAGAGTTTGAATAGTAAGAAGAAGAGGTGCAAAGATAGTATTATAAGGTTCTTGGTTCCAGGAAGTATTGGCAAGCGAGATGAGATCAGAGAAAAGCTTTTGGGGATCAGAACTCTGGGTGGAAAATTGGTTTTGCAGAATGGTATAGAGTTGCATGCGAGGAGCTCTTTGGTAGGTTTGTGGACGTGGTTGTAAAAAGTCCGAGTTTGTATTTGCCCAAGTTCCAGCACCGTGAAGAAATTCAGCATGCCTATTTTTCTTAACTAAAAAATAATTATAGTATAAGCTAAATTCTACTAAGAAGACGAAATAAGAGCTAATAAATTATAACTAGCCAAACAAAATTAATTCTTTAAGGATTAAGCTAATACTGCAAAGCTCCTATCACATGTAGTAAATGAGTACTAAGTATGTATTGCTAAATGCAGAAAGAAAAAATTTAGATCGTAGAAATAATAAGACAAAAATAAGGGGAATAAAACCTTTTCCCATGGTTGGTATTGGTAGAAGAGTAGTGTAGAGTGGGAGTTGGGAAAGATGTGGTTGTACGATAGTAGAGGTAAGTGAGGAAGAATGAGAGAGGAAAATAGAAGAAAGGGAGCAAAAGCGAGAAAGAAAGTTGAGAGGTAGGTATATAGGGCATGGCAACCACCCTTGGCAACCACCCTTGGCAACCACACATGGCAACCACCTATAGAAACTACCAATCGCAACTATTAGCATGCATGGCAACCATATATAGCAACCATTGATTGTGAGTATTGAATAAATAACCACTTGAGACACTAAGTATTAATAGCAATCATAGGTAAAAATAAAAATAATAATAATAATAATAATATGCTACTGACAGTATTAAATTTATAAAATAATGATCGCACCTAAGTCTAATCAAATATATCTGAATCGGATAAAAGTAAATCTTTATATACGATATTCGTGGTTAGTCCTGCTTCATTTTCATTATGAAAATATGATCGAATATCATCCCGATGTCGTACTCTTGAAATACTGGTATATAATTGCCCACGAGTAAAACGTGATACTCGTAAATCAATAACAGCATGATCTAATGCTAAACCTTGACAGCTATTAAAAGTAGTAGCATATGCAAGACGAAGAGGAAACTGTTTTCGTTGCATAATTCATGAACAAAACCTAGGCTGAAATTCAAACATGATTCTTGGAAGATGGTATGTCCTTCTTCTACCCTCTTCATATACACTAGTCTGAACTAATTCTACTTCGATAACATTTTCCAAAAGGTTTTTTATAACAACTCTTGCATTTTGGACTAGGCCATTCTCAAGCGACAGATTTCTCATCAAGACACAAATTGCTAACTCTTTCAAGCGAAGTTCGTGTGGTAGCACTCCAGGTTCATGAATTTCATGAAGAAATTCGGAAGTCGAAATTTGGGCTTGAAGACTTGAGTTTGATGTCGCTTGATCGTTTGTGTCGATACTTTCCCCATCCTTAATACTATCGTAACTAAAGTACTTATACTCTTTTTATCATATCTAGGTTAGCACTAGAGCTATTACCAGTAGTATTAATAATAAATGTATATGAACTATTTTAGTAAAGGTATTATAACCTGGATGTGAATATCAAATTGTTGAATACTTACCTGTTACGAAAGGTATTTTATCCAGTATTTGAAGATTGAACTTATCAACATATGAATTTAAAGGACTTAAGAAAGACCTTTGACAAAGTTCATATGGGTTCAGAAGTATGAAGTCAGGAAAAAGAAAGTCTGCAATTTGCTCGTATGTTCTAATTCTTCTGATTAAGGGCAATGGAATTGGAGAATTAGTAAGGTTGTCTTTGCCAATTGTGTCCACCCATTGTGAGTACACAGAATTAGCGTTCATTACAGGGCCCCGTTTCTGACAAACGGGGCGCCAAGATTAGGTTATTAACTGCAGATTAAAAAAGGAATCGTCCAAATCGGACCAAAACTGAGGGAGATAGGGTTCTTTGAGGTCGTCAAACTTCAAAGAGCTCTATCTCTGTCAGTTCTGGTCTGATTTGGATGATTTCTTCAGCCCGTTAATCAGAATAACCTAGGTTACTTTGTCCCCGCTCATCGGAAACGGGGCCCCGTAACGAAGCCTACACACAATCATGAGCATTGCGAACAGGTTCATGTAATCGCAGCATGTGAAAGTGTTTCCATAGCCATGATGAGCGAATTGATGCATCAAGAGATCCTGTTTGTCCTCCATTTCTTACGACTGAAGCAACCTGCCGAAAGTCTCCTAATCCTACTATAATCTTTGCACCAAATGGTCTCATATTTCCCATCAGTAGCTGCAATAGTGCATTGGTACACTCAATTGCTGCACGATTTGACATCGGTAGCTCTTCCCAAAATATAATTTCCACATTTAGCAGAAATTGGGCCTGGTCTGAATTCGGTCCAATTCGTGACTGCAGTTCCATATGATTCTATATATAATAATGCATACATTGTTAGCTAGACTCACTATATTTAAACTGTTGATTTCTTGGCAAGTATACTACCTCAGTAACTGGAATTCCAAATGCAGAATGTGCTGTTCGTCCTTGCTCATATTGTACAACACTCAATGCAGTAGAGCCAACAATCAAGACAATATGCCCCTTACTGCACAGTCTATTAATCAACACACTTGCTGTAAAGCTCTTTTCACAACCGGCCTTGCCTTCTTTAAAAAAGCAAGTTGTTGTACGATTAGCTGGAGGTGAATAGAAGGATTCTAGAACATGGTTGTATATATCGAGCTGCTCATATGAGAGGAGGAGTTCATAGTGCTGGTACTGCTCGGTGAGGGCAAGATATTGACTTGAACAGGTGCTTCTCTCAAGCTGCAATAAGGAGGATTGGTCTTGAGGTTGGGGTAAGCCAAAGTCAACTAGTTTGGAACCCTGTGCCTTCAGGAATCTCTCAAGATCACGAAGAGTGAAATCAACTGCAATCTCAGCACTTGAGAACTCATCGAGATAGTCAGCCATTAACTGCTCCTGAAAATGATCAAAAAGAACTATCCCATTTGTCGGAAAGTTCAAAATTAGCTGGCACAAGAGGAATCACAGCTGATGGGATGAAGCAAAGTTATTTGTGGCTTTAGTTAAGGCATGGTGTGCCTCATTAGCATTTTGAAAGAGACCTAAAGCAGCTGCAGCTTCGTGAAAGGTTTGGTGAATAGTGTCTCCAACTGAACGAAGATGTTCGAAACGCAAAGCTAGTTTGTGTAGCAGTAATGCAAGAAGGTAAAATAGTTTACACAAAGGTGGGAGGAGGACCTGTTCGAATTGGGGCAACAACTTCACCTCGTGATCATTTGCGAATTATGTGTTGAGGGAAGGGTTGTCCAGGGATTTCTCAATAATCGTCAGGGTGAAGAGGTGTCAAATTTGGTGTATTCGAGTTTCTTGAGTACAAACAATATTGTTCGTAGTACTCAGTATAGACAAGATTTTCCAGAGCCGGTATTGGAGGCCGGGCAAAGTAGCCAAGAAGTGATGTTCCTGCTGACTGGGTATTATTCGTTCGGTACATTTGTGATAAGAGCTGATTGGGAAGATGAATCGATAAGACTTTAACCGATGGCTCTTTTCTTGATATATTATATTCAAGAATTCGCCATGCTGCTTCTGAGGCAGACAGATATCGAGCATCAATATAATCAGCGATTTCATCATGACATTCATCTGATGTAATATTGAAAAGTGTTTGATCAGGGCCCTTGAAAAGATACTTATACAAATACATAAAAACATTCACAGTAAGACAAATATCAACATTTAAATGACAGTCAAGTAGCCTACTAAGAAAAGGCATATAAGATACGACATAACGATCTTCCTCTTGGATACTCTTATAACATACTGGACCATGAGCGTTTAATGTAGTTGATAGCTGTAAGTCTTTAGGATAGGCCCATAAACAGGAGCCATTGCGATTACATCGGCTGTTCTGCATATCAAGGTGGGTTTTCGGATGGCAGTTAAATCGAGAAATGATGTGGAATAATTCGGGATCCTCATCCGGGTCGGGTAATCGTGCTGAAATAAGCTGATCAATTTTTGGAAAGGGTAGTTCTGGATGTGCCTAAATATTCAAATTATAATAATCTTTCTAATAGCTTACATCAGCAAAAATAATACCCTGCGTTCTGTGCGTCCTGTGCGTCTGACGCACCTGATGCCGGAACGCAAATCGCGAATCAGGACGCAACGTCGGATCGACGTTGCGTCCTGACTTTGCGTTACTTGGCGCCATCCGTCCTGACGCAATCAGGACACGGACCCCTACGTCCTGTGCGTCCTGACTGCGTCTGGTGCTGCGCTACTCCGTCCTGGCGACGCCTGATCTAAGGGTCTCCCGTCCTGACGCCGTCTGATCTAAGGGTCTCCCGCCCTGACGCTGCCTGATCTCAGGGTCTCCCGCCCTCACGCCGCCTGATCTAATACTCTCCCGCCCTGACGCCGGTTCCTTCTCACCGAACGTCAGGGCTTCGTGCATCTTCCCACCTCTCGTCCCGATCTTTTCTGCTCCTGCTTCCCTCGTCCGGATCACACGATCCTGCTCTCTCCATTCATGACGTCTCGCTACTTCTTCCTGATCTTACCCCCTATACATGCCGCGTCCTGACCGAATCGTGACTCTATCAGACGTCGCCTTGTGTTCTCGGATGCATCGTGAACTAAGTCTAATACTATTCTCTTATTCCTAATGCTCTGAATTCTTTCAGTTGGCTTGACGTCCTCATATTAACACTAAGCTCCTCCGAGTACCATTTCCCACATGTGAGAGAAACCGCATCCCAATATTATTCATTACTGCTACTCTACATACACATGCTCAATGTCCTAAAT
>Ga0307513_10010774_pt1 | contig 11424 bp, 11 predicted proteins | sample 15_EM_MG_FD_202174 | JGI IMG/M metagenome (GOLD analysis project Ga0307513, IMG submission 202174) | Populus trichocarpa ectomycorrhiza microbial communities from riparian zone in the Pacific Northwest, United States - 15_EM | ecosystem: Host-associated > Plants > Roots > Unclassified | place... | reverse complement strand
ACCCCTGCTCAACACCCCCGCCCTACTACACACCCCCGCCCTCCCATCCGGCACCCTCGGCATATCAAATACTGTACCCGCTCACCCAAAAGACCCTATTTGTCATCCTAACAAGCCCCGGCTCCCCGGCTCACACCCTGATTTACACTGTTTTTTGGCTGGTGGGGTTTGTCCCATATACATTGATCATGTATGGTAGGCCTAGTACTAGTATGAAAGCTTGAGGGTAGCAGTTACAGGTGTCCTCCTTCCCCTATGTCGACAGGCCCACATCCCTCACGAGAGGGGAGGGGCACCAGATGGCTTGAGCTCCACGGTTGGGACAAATTCGGGTGGCGATGATGATGGTGGTGGTTGGGATGAGCAAAGAATCAAGCAAGATCAACAGTTGAACGTTGATCTTGAATTGAAACTCCGCTCTCACACTCAATAATCGTGTTCAATATTGACATGTGTGAGCACGATTAGAAAAATAAAAATTAGATACTTCAAGTAAGGTAGTAAAGACTTAAGATCTAAAGTTTCAAGTAATAAATTTTATAAATGATGATGCTATTCGAGAACTAGATAAATTACTATAATTTACTCTACAACTCGGGAGCCGATTGAACAATATCTGAGTGCGCGTTCTTGTTTGTCTGGAGGTAGGCAATAAATGCACTGATGTTCTTCAGGAATGGTTGAGAGGATGACAAGGTAGGTATGGGATACTTCTCTCGCAAAAATTTCAAAGCCTTTGCTGCATCCCACTCCAGTCAGTTTGATAGTGCCTGTACAAGATCCACAATTTTTTTCCACTTTGAGGACTCAGTCTTGATCTTCTGGATGTTCTGCTTCCAGTGCCCACCCCAATTTGCTGTGAGTTCGAGTATCGATAAGGACTTTGGGTTGTCAATCCCCTCAGTATATTCCTCCCATATTTGATCAACAGTTGGAGGGACGCCGGCTGAGGGCTTCCAGAAATCATAAAGGGGTAGCCATTCATCAAGCTTTGCATTCCATTCAAAATTGTGTCGCTTCAAGCGTTCTGCAAGGAACAGCGATTCGAGCTTGGAAAGTCCCAGCATCTGCTTGACATGGACATCCAGGTGTGACAGTGAGAGTGGGAACATAGTAGTAGGATAGATGTTCCCATTTGTGCTCACAATAATTTGTGATTGATAATGGGTAGGTGGGGATAGTGGTGACTTGGAGGGTGAGGCGATAGCCTGAGATACACTTGTGCCCTCCAGATTGTGTGAATTGGATACTGAATCTGAGGTAGGGACAATAACCTGAGATGGCGTCGATACCATTGCCCTGACAGGTTCTAGGTTGTTAGATGGGGAATTGACAGTTGGTATAGTGGGAAAGAGAATGTCAGCTCCATGTGGCACTGGAGGTGGTGGTGCTGGATGGGCTTCAGGGATAGTTAATATAGTGAATGCGAGAGATAACTCTAACTCTACCTTAAAGCAAGGCGGAAAGGTCATCCATTGCTTTCCGCTTTACACCCCTTGAACAGTTCATTCCTTGGAGAGTAAGGAAAGTGCAAACAAAATCCTTTAATGTCCTCACAAAGACTCAAATTTGATTTCTCAAGATGCATTTGATGCGATTATTGTTTTAGAAGGGCCGTCTTCATAAAACCTTGGATTGACATAGCGTATTGTTGAGGTAGGTTTTTGAGGTTTTTGCAGGCTTCAGATTCTGTGATCTTGATGATCTGTGTAGAACTCGCTGAGAATGACTTGAAGGCTTCAGAGTTGAGGGGTGGAAATTGGAATAATGGGATACCAGGGTACTTTGACAATAGAATAGCAGCATCCTGCAGGAGGACCATCCAGAGATGTTTGAGAAGGGCAAGAAAGTAAAAAAGGGCCTCATCCTTTGCCACCCTTCCAAGGCGAGCAATACGCTCTTTAAGGACTGTCTGCTCCTCTTCAATCCATGGAAAAATTGAACCAACAAGTGCAGGATGTGGAACTTAAAATTTATAAGCGCAGCGAAATTATGAGAACTAAAAAAAACTGACCCAGGTTGTCACGAGCGAGAAAATGAGATTCATGTTTCCTTCCATTGAAACCTGCAGTTGCTAGTAACCCATCAACAGGAAGTTTTCAGTCATAGCAGGAATGCAGGGCACCCTGCGACCAAACACCTAGCGCCTTTATGCCTTCTGTTGTCGAGCCAAATTCAGAACCGTTCTCTGCTGCACAAATATGGCCGCAGTGCGTCACTTTTTGACAGATAATCTGATTGGCCGCTTTCATATGATTGATTCGCTGCTGATGATCTTTCCAAATTTGTGTCACTATTTTTCCTTATAAAGTGATTAAAAATAAACTTACTTTCATAGGACATCTCCATGTAGAGACTTTTTGATGATGGAAACAGCCGAAGATTATACCAATCACGATACCCCAATGCTGAGGCTCCAGGATGGTTAAAATCCGGTGCAAATGTGGGACAAGGATTTTCTTCGATGTGAAAATACAAAAATAGATGAATCGCAATTGCTCCAACTGGACAGACCTCTGGTAGGCGGTGTCATAAGGCGCCATGCTCATCAATTTGTCCATTTTTATTTGTCTTCCCCTGGTCGCTCATAACAACCAATGCCTATTAATTTTGTGAGATCATTATGGTAGCCCAAGCCCAAGAACTCATACCTTGATATTGAAATCAAGGTCCACATCAACTAGTAGTATGTCCTTGGTGTACAAGTCAGATAACATAATTGGGCGGATGTTATTGCCTCGCATTGCAGTAGAGGTTGAAAGCAGAAGCATGGCTCGATCTCGAGCTGTGAGGGCCATCTTCTTTTTCCTCTTAGAAGAGTTGGACAAAAAATCCATTGATCCCTCGCAAAGCTCCTCTCTGGTTAACATTTCTAGAAGAAATTGAAATTAGCCCTTATTCAATTTAAAAGATCAACACAATGATGCACGAGAAATTACCCCATCAGCTTTTATCTGTTGGGATTCTTCTTGTCGCTTCGGCTTGCTTGCTTGACATCCGCATTCAATGAGACATATATCTGCATTTTGTCGAAGTGGGAGATGTGAGTCAGGACATTCTTGATAGATTGGGTCATGTTGGTGGTGAAAGCGATAGTATTCGAGGGCTGAAATGATTTGTTTTATTGTCGAAGGGCCCACATGAGTATTCGGAATATCTCTTCCCTCAGAATTTTTCTAGAAAAAAAAAAAATTGAAGCTATAATTTAATAGAGAGAAATAAAAATCAAACTTACCTGTGGCCAGTTGCTAGCATAGTCTAAGTAGAGAGCGACCTTTATCACTGTAATTGGTTGGGCTGGAATAGTGACCCATGAAGAACCATGTGTTGAGGCAGCCTCACACTGACGGGCTTGGTCCTTTTCCCACCATTCAAGATACTCGCACACATGATTCTGATATTTCTTGTCAGTGGTTTTTCCTGAAACATATTCACTTTGTCAAGACAGGTGTGAGGGGTGCACTTCATCAGAAAGAACTTGGAGTGAATCCTGGTGACTTGGAGCTGTGCCAGTAGTAGAAGATAAAGAAATTAGAGGATCATCAGGATCCATGTAGTGAAGCTTGGTGTTCTCAAGTAGATGTAGAGGTGGACTTTCTGGAGTGTTCGCCAATGGTTTGCCACACAAAGTTGGGGGCTTCGAGCTATGAAACAGAAATGTCTGCTTGTCCTTATTAAATTCACAATGGAGCTTAGGTTGTGGGCCATTGGCCCAAGCATTAGTGGGAGTCATGTTCATCAAATCTGAATGATGGATAAGTTATGGGTTGGGCCAGGAGAGCAAATAGTCCCACTCACATTTGTGTTGGGCACAACTTGCCAGGTTTCTGCAGCGCTCAGAGCATTCCCAGAATTTGTGAATATACAAAGGAGAGATTATAAATTAGAAATAATATATGAATCCAGAATGTGTGGTGGGTGTGGTGAACACAAGATTGTCCTAGGATGTCCTAGAGCAGCTAAAGCATCTAAAGACAGCCAGAGCTAGGTGGCCTTTTTCTGATGGTTGGTCTGAGGTGTCACGAAACATAACAAAACTGGCACATGATCTGAGGTGGCCTCGGAAAGTCTCATGCATGATGTCAGTCTGGCCTTGCACACCAGGGTGGGACCGCCCATTGAGAGATTGAGTTTGCATGACATCGCCTGTCGTCATCGAGATGAGCTGACTTTTGTTTGAGGTACTCATGAGTCATGAGAGCTAATGGCTTGGTGCAGTACCCCTAGTGATTGTCACGGGTAACCCAAGGGGGCACCGGCCTGAGAATCCCGGACTAGGGGGTGGTAGGTCCGGCCACCAGGCCTCCAAAAAAAAATTGGACCCCCCCCAAAAATCATGATCAAACAGGCATTTTTACCATTTACAGAGCAAATATGAAATTTATATGTGTAATATAAGCCTCAGTGACAGTAAAAATGGAGAATACAGTCATATTTTCAATGATTCCAGTCCTTGAGTCCTTGACTCGTCAATTCAACATCGATTGGCCAAGTTGTGGCTGTGCAATACTTATTTTATAATTGTTTTCAGAGAACGAGAATGGTTACTAAATTATACTAGCACCCCCTTGAATGTTTGGATTTGCATGTAGCACCCAAAAATTGGGCCTGTGAGATACGTTGATCAGCTTCGGGGTGGAAGTACCAAGAGTGATGATGTCATATTACCATATATATCAATGTGCCTGATTATGTAGGTAGGTAGGTTGCCCAAAACCTGGCAAGAAAAAAAATTGGACCCTAGTTCTTTAATTCTGGTTGGTGTGCCCCCTTGGGGTAACCCTGGGGTTTTCCAGGGCTACCTATACCCATACCCATGCAACCCCATACCCACTACCAAGGGTAGGGGTTTTGGTGGGTCAGGGTAAGGGTTTCATGGGGTTTGTGGGTTATTGTGAGTTTGACGGGTTCAAAAACCCACACCAGATTCTGAGGACATGAAGTAAAAAATTATAGTAGAAAACATACATGAAACTAATTTAATATAGCTTCCCATCCAATAAATTATACCTACATTATCTTTCTTTGTGCTGTGAATGGCGAGGGAAGTGGTGGTGGCACAAACAGCATTTCGACACCATATAAAAAGCACCTCCAGCTCGCTGTTGCATGCGAGGGAGGTGGTGGTGGCACAAACGGTGTTGAAACACCATATAAAAACCACCTTCAGCTCACTGTTGCATATGAGGGTGGTGGTGGTGTGGCCGGTGTCAAAACATCATATAAACCACCTCTGGCTTGGTGCAAATGGAGTCGAACCATGCATGTAACTGAGGGCTCATGAGATCCCCATTCTTTTGTGCAGTGGCCAAATGCTGACAATTTTGGAGAGCAGGCATACATGTTGAGAATTTCTGGTTTGGGAAATGACTCGGGAAGGTGACCTGCCAATTTCCCATGATAGGATGCAAAGAATCCTCGGGAGTTTGTGGCAAGCTCTTGTCAAATACCCAATTGGAAGCCAGCAAAGACCTGGAAGGTTTCAAGTTGAGCAGGAGACAAGGTTTGTACTGCATCCATCAGCTGTTCACCAAACCTGCACCTTGCAAGTCCGAAAGATATGGACGTTCTGAAGCCTGGAACACCCTGGTGGCCACTGGCAACATTCCTGGCAAGGAGAGTGAAGAATACTAGCCCATCCTCAGTTAGTGAAAAATTGGCATTGACAGTTTCAGATTGGAAGATGTCGATGTCATCCTGATAGCAGTTATTTCTGCCAGGAATCCTGGACCATTCCAGTCAGCCAATGCAAGCGCACCCAAGGATATAATAGGTATTACTTACCACTGGATTACACAAAAGGCACCAAAAACGAGGGTGTCACTATCATTTGTGATAATCCTGTCAATTATGCCCTCTCTGTTTAAATTAGCAAGCTCAATACTGCTCTTTCCATCCATCTAGTCAAGGGTATTTGATTGGAGTGAATTCCTAGCATTAACAGTTGAACATACTTCGATGCTATAATACCCAAAGTACTGGATCATCTCTCTAGCGAAAGACCTCCACCAGGGATCATTAATTTTTGGGTGCTCGAAAACAAAGACAAGCATCATGGGTGACCTGAGCCAGACAGACAGCTTGAATTAATTCGAGATCTCTTCATTGCGACCACACAATCTGCAATTACTGTTCTGTGTGTGTACCATTGAGTTCATGTGAGCTCCAAGCTTGGACAAAATCCCAAGGTGCATACCTCATATCGACTCCAATGGTTAGCTGGCAGCCACCATTTTTCTTCTGGCTTATTGCCTCTTCAAGTGCAAAAGAAGCGAGTGATACTAGCTGTCCTGCATCTTTGATAGCCTAGATATGTTAAGTGCTCATTGTCATGACCAATAATAGGAACATGTCACGTCGAATAGACTTACTGTCCACAAATCTGGGTTGGGCATTGATGAGGAAGTGGTGGAGAACTTGAAGAATGAGTTATGAGATGGGATGAGTCTCTGATCTTACCCACTGAGACAGACCAACATGAAACAGAAAGTATTCCTAAATAGGGGATAACCATACTACAGCATTAGCACCCAGTCAAACACTTTGATGAACAGTCACTAACCATAGAATTTATAGTGACTAGTAATACATAGATCCACTAGCTTGATACATTGAATAAATAGATTACTAGTATAATTTATGAAGATGACTTGATAATATCAGAAAGCACATTCTTATGCATCTGAAGGTGTGCAATAAAAGCACTAATGTTCTTCAGGAAGGGTTGAGAAGATGATGAGCTAGGAATAGAATACTTTTCTTGCAAAAATGCCAAAGCTCTTTTTGAGTCCCAGCTGGGCTGGATTGACAGCGCCTGTATGAGATCAACAATTTTTTTTCACTTTGAGGACTCTGTTTTGATCTTCTGAATGTTGCACTTCCATTGTCCGCCCCAGTTCGCAGTAAGTTCAAGCATGGAGAAAGACTTTGGGCTGCCCATTCCCTCAGTATATTCTTCCCATATTTGATTGACAGTTGGTGGAACACCAGGAGAGGGCCTCCAAAAATCATACAAAGGTAACCACTTGTCCAGCTTCATGTTCCATTCAAAATTGTGTTTTTTCAACCATTCAGTTGGAAACAATCCTTTGAGCTTGGAAATCACAGTTATCTGCTTTACATAGACATCAGGATGTGGCTGTGAGAGCAGAAACATTGTAATGGGATAGACATTCCCATTTCCACTCACAACAATCTGTGACTGGTGAAGCGAACTTGGTGGGGATGAAGGAGATGCAATTGGTGGCATTGGGAGGTCCAAAGCACCAGAATCAGATGTAGAATTGGTGGAAGGATTTTGCGACTGTGTGTTTGTCAGTGAATGTGAGGGAGTGGAAGCTCCGACTCCATTTGGTAATGGAGGTGGTGGAGGTGGATGAGTTTCATTGAAGATAGATTCAGCTAAAGCAAGTGAAATATATATTTTTGAACTCACATGAAATCAAAGTGGAAAGATCCTCCATCGCTTTCTGCTTTACACCCCTTGAAGTTCCTTTTCCTTAATATCTTTTATTTGCCCAATATCGTCCCATAAACCTGAATTTGATTCCTCTAGGAGCATTTGATGTAATTCCTGTTTTAATAGGGCTGTTTTCATGAATCCTTGGATCGATATAGCATATTGTTCTGGTAAATTTTTGAGGTTTTCACAGGCATCAGATTCACCATTTTTGATGATCTGTGTTGAGGTTGCAGAGAACATCTTGAAGGTTTGGGTGTGAATCTGAATATCGGTAGATCAGAATAGGCCAAGCATAGAACTGCCACATTCTACATAAGGACCTTTCAAAGATATTTGAGGAGATTGAGGAAGTAAATGAGAGCTTCATCCTTTGCTACCTTTCCAAAGCGAACAACGTGGTCTACAAGCACAATCTCCTCTTCCTCAATCCATGGGAAAATTGAATTGAGAAGCTCGGGTGGTGGAACTTCCAAAATAAATTCAACAAATATTGAAACACCTTGAAACTTGAGCTTACCTAGACTGTCTTGAGGAAGAAAGAATGACTCCTGTTTTCTCCCATTAAAACCTGATGCCGCCAACAAGCCATCAACAGGGAGTTTATGGTCATAGCATGCATGCAAAGCACCCTGCGACCAACCACCCACTGCCTTAATACCCTCAGTCATTGAGCCATTCTCTACCCCAATTCTGCAGCACGAACACGACCACAGTGAGTCACTTTCAGATAAAGGATCTTGTTTGCTGACTTCATGCAATTAATTCATTGCCTATGATCTTTTCTGATGTAAGTAACTGGCTCTCATAGTAGAAAAAAAAAGAACCCACTTTCATAAGACATCTCCATATAAAGAGATTTTGAAGAAGGAAACAGTTGAAGCTTATACCAATCATGGTATCCTATTCCTGAAGCCTCAGGATAATTGAATTCTGGTGCAAATTTTGGGCAGGAATGACCTTCAACATGGAAATATGCAAATAAATGAATTGCTAGTGCACCAACGGGACAGAGCTCTGGCAGGTGGTGTCAGAAGGCCCCATGCTCATCAATTCACCCATTTGTGTTGGTTTTTCCCTCATCGCTCATAATAACAAGTGCCTATTGACCCAGTGAGTATTTTATATGGCCAGTTCCTAAGAACTCTTACTTTGACTATGAAATCAAGCCCCACATCGACTAAGGGTACATCCCTTGAATATAAGTCAGATAAAAGGATGGGGCATGTGTTGTCTCCTCGCATTGCTGTGGAGCATGAGAAAAGAAGCATAGTGTGATCCCAAGCAGCAAGGCCAATCTTTCCTTTGCTCTTGTGAGCATTGGACAAAAATTCCATTGCTCCCTGACACAATTGTTCCTGGGTCACCGTTTCTAGAGAATATTAGCAGCCATTCAATATGGGAGACTGAATGGCTAACTCACGAGAAATTACTCCATCAGCCTTCATCTGCTGAGATTCTGCTCATTGCTTGGGCTCACTTGCTTGACATGCCCATTTGACAAGGCTTATATCAGCATTTTGGCAGAGTGGATGATGTGCTTCAGCGCATTCCTGATAGATAGGATCATGTTGGTGATGAAATCGATAGCTTTCAAGGGCAGATACAATTTGCTTGATTGTCGAAGGGCCCACCTGAGTGTTTGGAATATCTTTTCCCTCTGAATTCTTCTAAAAGAAAGGTAACCAAAAGGTTTGAGGTTGCAAGTACAGGGAGAAGCAGAAAATTGAATTTACCTGTGGCCGTTTTATGACATAGTCTAAGTATAGGGCAACCTTTGTTGCTGTGATTGGATGGGCTGGCACAGTGACCTATGAAGCACCGTTCTTCTGAGCATTTTTACACCAAACAGCCTGGTCAGTTTCCCACCACTTGAGATATGCTTTTACACAATTTTTATATGTCTTATCAGTGCGTTTTCCTTTGACATAATCACTCTGTCGAGAGAGGTGTGATGCATGAACTTCATTTGCAAGAACTTGGAGTGAGTTCTGAACTGTGCCACTAGTGCAAGATAAAGGAGGAGAAAGCCTGGGCCCAGGCATTAGAGGGTCATTGGGGTCCATATGATAGAGCTTTGAGTTCTCGAGCAATTGTAGAGCTGGGTTCTCTTCAGCGTTTGAACACTTGGGGTGTGTATTTTGGGGCTTTGAGGTGAACAGAAAGAATTGCTTAGTTCAATTAAATTCAAAACGGAGCTTTGAAGGCATGGCTTGTGAGCCATTGGCCCTAGCGTTGATGGGGGCCATACTTCCACTAATTTTTGTGGATTGTTAAATCTGAGAACAATGGATGTGATGTAACATGTTAGGCCAAGACAAAGTGATCCTCGTATACCATGCACAATCTGGTTGGGTTTCTGCACTCAGAAATATTTCCAGAACTCATGAGGGGACTTCAGAGGACTAGAAAAATTAGCAATGCTTTATGAATTAAAAATAAGACAGATGTAGTGGATACTGTGAATGCAAGATGCAAAACATGAGGTGTGCTAAATTTGGTTGATAGCCACTGTGGCTATGCAGCCCAGGCCTAATTTGGCCATGGCCCAAATATTTTGCCAGCTTCCCGGAGGCTTGATGGAAAAAACTCATTATATTGCCAAGTAATCCTATATCCAAGCAGGCAACATTACCTCCGCCAAAAAAACAGGTTACCTGAGGTTACCTGGCCTAGTGAGGACCCCCCACTATACTCTATGTATTCACACCACCATTTTCAGGGTTTTTCCAAGTCTTCAGCGCTATACTATAGTGGAGCTGCCTGGCCTTTCCTTTGTCATTTAGACACCACCAGCAGCTTTTTTATTGTTCCTGCAAGACTGCAAATGTATTTCTTATTGTTCTTGCAAAGCTTCAAATGATCTGAATTCAAATACTAAATTCTCATACTGAAGAAAGGCACCAGGCAGCCACAACAATGTGATGCCTCAGCCACTCCACTATAGTATAGCACCAAAGAAAAGGCCTCAGTGGCACTCCACTATGATATAGCACTTGCCAGTGGGTGTATACATACATGAGGCTATAAACAGCAACATGCAGAGTCCACTCCACTATAACGATGGGGCGGCATTGACAAGGTGCACAGCACATGCACAGCGAGACTACCACTGCAGAGGAACCTGGTTAGTGATGGGATTGGGGCCATGTGGTGAGCAGGCTCACCCCGTAATGAGGTGTGCACTGTACCAGTAGCCAGAGGGTAGTGATGTGGCTTGTGTGCCATGGGCATGAGGGGTCGACACTGAGGTGGCAGATGCAGCAATGGCTGGATCATCATAGGCAGCAAGATGCAGACATGAGTGTGAGGTGGGCACAAATAGCAAAGAACCTTCATGATTACATTTGTTGGACTTGTAAAGGCTGCTCACTGCATTGGGTTTGAAATTATATTACAAAGCTCACGAATATTTTGTGACTCACTGACTTGTCACTACCCATCAAGACCTCAACCACTATTTTTAGTCCATCAAACATAGTGATTGTCATGGGTTTTGAAACCCATGCGGGTTACAGGTAGGGTATGCTGGGGTAAGGGTATGAGTTGGATTTATCTGACCCTCACCATACCTGTACCCTCACCATACCTGTACCCTCAATGCAGGTTGCCGGTTACCCTCAGTAAAAATGAAATGTTTGCATTAGTCAGACAACAGTCATGCACAGTCATACAAAATCATGCTGTAGTCACATCTGTGGGAATCTAGACTTTTAATGACTTATTTTTCAACTTTGATGACTGTGATATAACCTTTAGTCAGCAGATGTCAAGCAATAACACAGCTCTGCAGCACCAGGGTCTCATGCAGTCAAAGGAAGTCAAGCATTAAGCACATATAAGTCAAACCATAGTCATGCATTTGGTGCTAAGGTTGTGAAAAGTCAGAAAAAGAGAATGGTGTAGTCAGGGATTAGTATTGCTATTACTTGCTTTAGTCAAGCTTAGGGGGACCAAAGTCAGGC
>Ga0307513_10010773_pt1 | contig 11425 bp, 15 predicted proteins | sample 15_EM_MG_FD_202174 | JGI IMG/M metagenome (GOLD analysis project Ga0307513, IMG submission 202174) | Populus trichocarpa ectomycorrhiza microbial communities from riparian zone in the Pacific Northwest, United States - 15_EM | ecosystem: Host-associated > Plants > Roots > Unclassified | place... | reverse complement strand
CCATGTGGTCGATCGATTCGAGTATTGAGCACCCAATTTTCTTGATTTTCATCCCATGACCAAATTTTGAGATAGACCTCAGAATGGAACCCTACATCTCCATCTCGGCTATCTATTGTTGCCATCCAGTTTCCGGACCACGAAATAACGACTTTTTCAACGGAAGCGGGGACTAATGGCTTTTCGTCTCGCCGAGATACTCTGTTCGACGGTGAAATTTCCAATTCGCTGAGAAGCGTAGAAGTGGAGGGAGAATACATCTGGAGGGAGGACGGGTGGGATGACGGCAATACGAGGGCAGAGGTAAGTGGTTGAACAGCGATCGGGGCTGAATAGGATTTTGATGTCGAGGGCCATTCCTGAGTTAGGGCAGGATCTTAAGAGATTTTCTGTTAGTTATATACCCTTGCAAATCCGAGAAAATGAAAGGTAGGAGACCGACCGATTTTAATTCGCGAGTAGCTTCTCGTGACCTTCAAACTAGCAGAACTGACAAAAGTGTACGTTGCGTCGGCGAGGCCAATGAGGTACTCCTCTTCACCCTTATTTGCTGGTAAAACAGAGACGGTACTGATCTGAGAGCCAAGCCTTGGAACAAATTCTTTTTTCCCGGTGTGCAGTTGCCAGACAACCAACACGGATTCTTCTCCGCCGCTCAAAAGGTAGGCGCCATTGTGTGTAAACGAAACGGAAGATACGGCGTGTGCGTGCCAGTGGAGAGACCTTGTCTGAGTACGTTTTTCAACACCACGGACATTCACGGCAAGATTGTCATTAAGACAGTACCAAAGACGGATAATACCCTTGTCGTCTCCTGTTGCAAAATAATCCTCGAAGGGGTGGAATGCCAAGCAACGGAGTCGTTCTGGGGATACGTACTTCGTAAAACCAGAGGATAATGAAGAGGTCTTTGCAACATAAACCTTATGTCCCGCACTCGCCACCAACCAAGCGCCATTTGGCGAAATTGCCAGCCCAGTAGGGAAACGAATTTTGCCTACAGGCGCCAATTCCACAGGCCGGCTGGTATGGTCGAAGTGCTTGAGTGATACTCGGAGGACGACGGCATTGTTGTCTTGATTTCGAGAATTAGTAGGGAAAGTGCTTGTTTTCGAATAATCTTACCGTTGCCAACTGCCTTCTTTCCCATTCGCGATGCTGCTACAAATATAGAGTCCTTGAATTGTTCGTGGGTGCACATGAAATGTACTGGCTGTCCCAAGTTGATGGTCTGCAAGAGAGTGGCATTTACGAAATCCCAGATCATCACCCTGCCGTCCAACGAGCCAGTAATTAACTGAAATGCGTTGTGAGGATTAAGGACAACGCAAGTTAACACGTCGGACCGAATTTGTTCGTCGATTGTCGGTGGAGTAGTCAGAGTTGAAACTACGAGGCCAGTTACGCTGGAGTAGATCTTGACTGAGGAGCCTACGAGGGAGAAGAAGTAACTAGTGATTTACTTAGACATTTTCAATTTTATTCGAAGGAGTAACTCACTTCCCATCTTTTGTAAAAAGGGGCGGAATACGGGTTGACGATGGATCAGTTAGGGATGTCCAGTTCCAGGGTGTTGCATCGTCGTAATTTCGTGCGTCCCAGGCGCAACTGTTCGTCTGGGCTGGTTTTGAGATATTCTCTTTTCCTTTTCCTTTATTTAAAGAAGGCTTCTGAGACTTTATGGCAGACTTGGGAGACTTTGAGGTAGAAGCAGCCATTTGCTGAGGGCGATTAGTTCGTTCGGTGCTCCCATAAAAAAAAAGCGGACAAACAACACACAAATAACGCTTGATAGATTCGGCCCGGAATCCGGACCGCAATATTGTTGTACACATATGAAGGGGTCTACTGAGGCTAACGCTACAAATGGATTCAAAGTGTCCAATGGTATATATGCCTCGAACAACATCTGACGAGGCCTCGCACGCAATAACTCAGAGCTTGTATCCCACAATTACTCTCACGGCGCGACAGGGTATCTGCATCTCTTCTGGAGTTGCCCGGTTTCTTGCCTCGAGCATGCTCTCTCGTAGTCGCTCTTCTTCGATAAGCTCTGCCTTCGACAGGGGTTCTCGAACTGGCAAGGACCACCCAAGGTCGTCTAGGGAACACCAGAGCGATACACGAGCCTGCATATCCCTGAACCATTAAACATCAGTTTAATACACTTGGATTCTGGTGATAAAACTCACGATCGGTATCGTTCAATCAGCCTTTCAAACTTTTTTCTGCTTTGAAGCTCTTCCAACTCTTCGTCGTCATCCCATCCGAAGGACATTAGTTCCTCCTTTTTGTTTCGTATTCGATCCTTCAGCTCTTCCCACATCGCTTCTTGACAGGCCAGGACGGCTTGGAAATTGCGATACAAGTGCATTGCCAACGATCGTTGGCTCAAGTCTAAGAGCTGCTCCATTGGAAACGATGAGCCAGGAGGTAGCGACGTTATATCGCTTTCAGTCAACGGACCGTCCAGCATGAAGCGCTTAAAGGGCAGGGACTCAATATCGACAAGGGGATCCAAGGAAGAGGGCGGCCTCTCGCTATTGTACGCGAAAGGAGCCGATGCAGTACGAGGTCGGGAGCTAAAAGAAGCTTGTGAAAATGCGGTTGTGCCAGTAATATTTGAAATGGCCGATGAAAAGGACAGAGAAACCGGCCTATTCCCAGAATTTGTTACTAATGTTGTAACAGTAGAGGCACGATGATCGTTGAGGTCGGACAGTGGTTCCACGATGTAAGATGTCGTTATTTGTGGAGGCAAAGGCAGGGGTGGAGCGAGAGGCGGCATAGGAAAGCTAACAACAGGCCCTAAGTTAACCTGCCGAAAGTATGTTGTCAGGTAGATAGGTAAAACAGCTAAGTGCAGTCATGATCAGCAACCTGCGTGCCAGATTTTATTCAACCGTTTGCTTACAAGAGGGCTTCAAATTTATGAAGCGATGTTCAAAAACAGATTGATAGAGCGATTCAAGTAACGCGTGATCGTGCGAGGGTATATCAGAGGACGAATCGGAAGAAAGGGAAGGAGTCGATGGCTGAGTTGAATATTCAGGTTGAAAATCGGAAGAATCGGGGTAGCGGGGAGGTTTGTTTCGTAAGGGTCGTGCTCGAAGGGCAGTCGTAAACCATTGAGGAAGAGTCGGAAAGATAACATCTAAGCTTTGTCTCGGAATATTTCACCTCTCTTAAGAGTATTCACGCACCATCTTCTATTACTTCAACAGAGCCACCTGGCCGCAACACTCTGCTAACTTCCTGTTACCAACTGTTAGTGATTTCAGGGGAAAGAAAGCAATAACCTTGTCATCGCACTTCAAAGAGAACGCCCCACTAAGAGTCAGAGTTTGTCAAAGTTGATGGTGGACGAAAACGTTGCAGCACCCACCTTATTTTCCGGCACGCCAGCAGCTATCGATTGGATGTGTACGTGGTCAAATTCATCATCTTCGAAAGGTAGCTTCGTTGTTAAACTAAAGCAACGTCCAACAATTGAACTTGTAACAGAAAACGCCGAAGAAGGACTCACAAGTTTCCGTGTCTCCATTCGATCCTGTTCGCTATTAAAGGATGAAGGAGTTTGAGGGGAATCTGGACATCCACCAGGTCGAATCCAACCTGTCAGGGATAGGGTTATATGCGACTTGCGATGAGAAAGATTGATTACATACCAACTCGCACTCAGGCCATGCCTTTGCAGCATCAATGACCCAGACCCCAGTCTATTGGTAGCCTTTATGATGAGCACAATTCCAAATACGGTGAGGACATCATACCCCACAGCCTAGGTCCAGAACGCGCGTTGGAGGCTCATCGAGGTTGGCAAAGGATATAGAACCCCGTAGGTACTGCGCAAGTCGATTGTCGAGGGACTCACTATAAACCGGAATCAAAAAGTTAGCTATACTAAGAGGGAAAGGCAGGACGTACAGTTCGAGCACATGTTTATCGTAGGATAGGGGATAGGGAGCTTTTTCGCTATCATATGAGTGGTGCCTTTGCCCATACTTGTACTGAAAATCCTTCCGTCTCATGTATCTCTTGCCATCGCTAGAAAGGGATGTTGATGCAGTTGAATAAGACATAGCGAGGGGTGGAGATGCCAGTGGCATCATCGTTTATATTTTTGGTGTTAGACACTGTCGCTGCACTGCTGGTGGCAGCCTTGCGAGGACTCTCGCCACAACGACGGGAGAAGAAGGTATGGGGAAGGTATCAACGAACGCCTGTTAGATCAGAGCATCAGCATGGTGTCAGTAGGACTCTGATCGAACTTCGTGAACACAATTGTCAGAGCTCATCTCTAACTTATATATAGTTATTCGTCAGTTGGTGTTTCCCGCAAACGCAAACCATTGTGAGTTCAATGATTGATAAGTAACTTCGTCCTGAGGCGGTATCATTGTCATTACATATTATAAATCCGGGGTATGTAACAATCAACCTCGTATGTAAGATAAATACTAAACTGTTCAAATATCCGATCGCGTTTGATCATTGCCCAAGAGCCGACCTCATCATGCCAATCATGAGGGTCCTGGATTTAACAAGGCGCGCACACCAGTCGCCAAGGACAATTCCTCCCAGGAAACCCAAATACACTGCACCACCATTCTGTCCGAATGTTCAGCGAATTAGAAACCACATAGAGGAGGTATTCACCTTGCCAATAGAAATAAAGATCACTTCTGGGTCACCTTTGTATGGCTTCAAGGGCCTTCCTCGCAAGTACGCAACAATATTCGCTGCAACGATTGCGGCATGGCGTTGGGCCTTGAAGAGCTGTTTTTGTTCGGGGAGATCCACAACATCTCCGACAGCAAATATTTCAGGGTGAATCGACAATTGAAGGGTAGGTTGAACTTTAACGAAGCCAGTATCGGTTAGCACGTCTGCGCCCAATGACTTGGCGATGAATTCTGTATTGGGTTTGGGTCCAAAAGTGGCGAGCTAGAACATTGTTAGTAGAGAAAAGCGGCACCGATATGTTACAGCGTACCACGAGATCCGCCTTGATCGTTGCCCCACTCTTAGTCTTGACAACACCCTCGGTTGGATGAGATTCGTCGACGGAATCTTTGAAAATAAGGTTGACGTTGCGTGAGCTCAGTCGAGTTGCTACAGCCTTCCTGAATTTCACAGGGTATGCTGGATTCAAGAGATATTCATTTCTTTGGACGATGGTAACGGGTTTGTCCTGGATGAGAGAAATTCAAGATCTGCCATAGGATGGGGGATCAAAAGTGGGCAGCGTACAGGATATTCGTCTCCAATCTCCCCTGCGAGTTCTAATTGGGAAACGGATGTCAGGAAGGGTCAATACACATATAACTGAAGTTCGCACCAATTCCTACAGCACCTCCACCAACAAGAAGGATATCCTTTGCCGCCTGGATCGAGGTCCTATTGGCGCTGAAGAATTCGCGCAGATCAGACTCGCTATCTGGGAAGGCAAAAGGACCGCTCCATTTGGAGCCTGGGGCAAGAACAAGAACATGGAAACCGACACGCTCCCCGTTAGAAAGGACAACGTGTCCTCCAGTGCCATCTTGTGCCTTCTCAATATTTGTGACCTTTTGCTGGATGAAGGTGCCGTTTTGGGTGGCGAAAATCTCCTTCAGGTTCACAAGGACTTTGTCTTCGAGACCGTCCGGATTGCAGACGTTGACTCGGGCGGAAGCAGGAAGAAGGATGAAGTGGGGGCGCGGGTCAATGAGGATGAGGTTGTAATTGGACGCGTCGAGCTTTGAGGATAGAAGCCGCGCCGTGACTGCACCACCAGCGCCGCCGCCTACGACAACGATATTCTTGCGGTCGTCGACCTTGCTGCTCATGCTGACTGGATATTATGGGTATGTGGGATGTAGTGGGGCGAATTTCGAGCATTTATAGAGGTTGTTCGCGTGACAACAAAGGAGACGATGGGTCAGCATTGTCGGAGGGAATTTGAGAATTGGTAACGTAAAACCCTTCATGACGGTGATCGTGGGAATATGGTACATAACCCAAATTAGGATTTCGGATTAGATGTAAGATGCCTCCTCGTCGCAAACCAACGTCCACCCGACAGAAAAAGGCAGACCAGCAGCTAAAGCGCGCAATAAAGCGCGGTGATGCCCTTCCCCCAGAAGCGAAGAAAACAGGACACCATCATCGTAAGCCAAAGCTTGGTCCAACCGGCCAACCACTTGGCACCAATGTCGTTGAATCTGCGCGAAAGCTTCAATCGGCGTTCATCAAGCTGCCTCCAAAATTTCTTGAGGAAACGAAAGCTATTGCATCCAATTTTCCGCTTGCGCGTCCCATCCTTCGTCAGAACGCCATCTTCCACGATTTCGATCGTTGTGGGGACCCCAACGCGGAACCATTGTCATGTCCCAAGAGACCAAAGTGGCGCTTCGATATGAGTAAGCTCGAAGTCGAACGCAACGAAGAAGGGCTTTTCAAGAAATGGATCGCACAGACTGACGAGGCCCTCGAAAAATGGCAAAGCGAGATCAATCCTCCAGAGCCTGCAAACACCATGCCGCGTTCCCCGTCATACTCTGAACGCAATTTAGAAGTTTGGCGCCAATTGTAAGATCCTATAATCTCAATCGAATTTCCTCTCAAGTAATGATGTCATAGATGGCGTGTCACTGAGATTTCTCAGATCATTCTAGTGCTTCTCGACTCCCGCTGCCCCACTTTGCATTACCCACCATCCCTTTCCTCATATCTTGGCGATCGAAAGGTCATTCTAGTTCTCACCAAGGTCGATATATCTGGTCCGACTCGTGTCGAGGCCTGGATCAAGTGTATCCACCAGCATCATCCTAATGTCCGCGTGGTGCAGGTCGAATCCTATATCGAGAAAGAGGCAAGCCTAGACCATCAAGGAAGGAAACAATATGAGCCAAGTATCCCTGACCACTTTCGGGCGACGCTCTTGCAGGTCATAAAAGAAATTCATGCAGAAATCTTAGAACCTCCCGAGAAGGTCAAAAGCAATCCCGACCGGCTCAAGGGCTGGGTTCCTGCAGTCAAGAGAGAAATTGACTGGGAAGGGGTAATGCAAGCGAAGGGCTCAAAGGTCGGCCTCGCTGTTGGAGGTGCCAGTGTCCCACGGCAAAAGTCCCCAGAAGAATCCCCAGAAGATCCTAATCACCGTCAGGAACCTGAATATTTGACAATTGGTTTAATTGGTTTGATATTAACCCCTTTCATCGTTATTTTACTCATTAATGAAACAAGGCCAACCGAATGTCGGCAAGACGTCCCTGTTAAACGCTTTATTCGGTGCTCGAAAGGTTCGGGCCTCCAAGACTCCTGGAAAGGTGCGTTTCCTCTGTAACATAGATCTTTCAAAAGCACTCATATCTACCTCGCAAAGACTAAACATTTCCAGACATTATATTGGACACCCGACGTTCGTCTGGTTGATTGTCCGGGCTTGGTCATGCCAAATTATGTACCAATGGAAATGCAGGTACGTCCTGTGTCTACTCGGCGGTTTGCAAATTAATTTTACAATTCGAGGTGCTTTGTGGCATCCTTCCCATATCGCGAGTTTCCGCAGTCCCATCTTGCATCTATTACGCCGCGAAACTGCTTCCTCTGGAGCGCATTTTTAACCTTGTTCACCCAAGCACTAAATTGGCGCCCGTGGAAGACAAGCGTACTTGGCGGGATGGTCGGAAGACGGAAGCGGAAGATTCAAATGGAGGTTCCACCTCTCCCACCTGGACCGCCATGGATATCCTCACAGCTTATGCAGATGCCAAGGGGTGGGTCACTGCCAAAGCTGGAAGGCCTGATGTTCATAGAGCTGGTAACGCCAGTAAGTCTGTTATTAGTTCTTTGCTTTCTTGTTCGTGATTTTTTCAAACTGCAGTCCTACGAGCGGTTGCGGAGGGCCGAATCGGGTGGAGTTTCTGGCCCCCGGGAACGCCTCTGGGTCAAATAGCTGCAGGAGACGGAGATGAACAGGGCATCTGGATTCCGCGTGGTGACACCATCGAGGATGATGATGTGGAGCCAGAGAGCGATCTCGAAGAAGCAGCGGAAGATCCCGTAAGCACGAGCGAGGAGGAGGAGGAAGATATTGAAGACAGCGATGTTGGAGCAACAGGAACCGCAGGTGTTGGTAGGTTTGGAGCGCTTGCAATCAGTGACACTGGGGAAGATGGCGACGAGGATGATACAGATGACTCCAACTGAAGTCACTTAACGGGTTTCAACATTTTACGAACACTTTCTGCAACACAAATTATCTTGTATCACGCAATTATGTATCTTGACTACAAAGAGAAATGGGACTTCTCAGTCCGTTGGATGAGTGGCGCACCCAAATTATTACCGGTCCGAGGTTTCCGGTCATGCATGATTCCGGCACCATGATGAAGCTTGTTCACAGCAATTGCGCGAGACCAAAACCAGAGCTCAGTCTGAACTATGCTAAGCTCATGGTTCGGGCAGAAATCCCCTGAAGAAGACCACTCTGAAGGTACAACACCCCGTCCGTCTTTTTCTCCACCAACCCACATCCAACGAACCTCAACTGAGAAAGCCCCTGGGCTTAAACGCGCCTTTCCTACTGCATATACTACCCCGCATGATGCCATTATTGTGGACCTTCAAGCCCCAGCAGCACGACCTATACCTGTGGATGCACCTTCTGCAACGGACGAACAGGTCGTTTCACCAGAACCAGAGTTCACAGCAACTCGGGAGCCTCGTACAGACTCCAAATTCCTAAGCCCTATGTCGGGTCCACAATATTCAGGCTTGCAACAACAACAAACCCCCCGCACTCAGCTGCTTCTGGACCCCTTTGATGGCAACGTCCTGGGAGTTCTTGTCCCGCACCAAGAGCAAGGTTCTGCTACCGAGGACATGTCGCCTTCACAAGTGAACCTTTCCACTAACCGTGATGCCAATGTCAGTACCAACAATACTGACACGAGAAGCGAGGCAGTGTGGGCGCATCTGTCGCGTATACTTGACCTACAAGGCCAACTATCGAAGATGCACCTCGAGATGGAGGATATTGGCACAGGCAAAGCGGCGGACTCGAAAAGGAAGAAGCACAAGCAGCGCGATGAAGGTGCTCCGGAGAGCCCCAACCCCGGTTTGGATCCTGAGGATCCATTTGTTCCTCCTGGTCTCGAACCCAGAAAGAGGGCTATGAGTTCCGATTCCAGAGGATCATCCAGTGGTGATGCCGACGGCGACGAGGAAGGGGTCAACATGCCCAGTGAAGAGGCGGAGAAGGATAGGATCAGAGAAGAAGAATTCGCAAAGCTTGCCACTCAGTTTGAAGGGAGGAAGGAAGCTATCAACGATATAATGGGAAAGGGAAGGCTACTATTGACTCGTTTTTATATTTTTCTTACTCGTTTGTATTCCTCTAGCTCGACGATCTTTCCAAACTTCTCTTCGAGTTCCATGACCTTAAATCCCCGGATATTGAGTTTCCGACTCGTAACAACTCGATTTCGACCTCTCCTCAGCGTTCAACGTCGCCTCTAGGATCCGGTGAAGCTGAATCCAAAGGAAATACGTATCCTCCGACGCAGTCCACTTCGATAACATCCAACCCGAGTCATGAATGGACAAAACAGAATGCTGCGTCCTCGTCGTCAAAGGTGCTGCATGTGCCACTGGGCCGGGCACAGAGCGAAACAACCGTCACTGACGCTCCAGGTACCACGCTGCGGAAAAGGGTTTTGCCAACCTTATCTATAGACCCACAAGTGCAGACTGCTGTCATGGACAGTCCCACTTCGACGATCGGAAGCATGAGGCTGCCTCAAAAGGAGTAAGAATTTGGTAGTTTTTTTCCCTTTTTCTGCAGCTTGGAGATCCTTATTCCGGGGTTGGGTGGCTCAGAACATGCGGTGATCCAGAGTTGTGTTGACCCATTGATGGCGTACATCTATGATTTCCGCAAATCGCGATGCTCCATGACCAGGCGTTCAACCGCGTGCCGCAACAACCATTGGAACCTATGATGTAAAGCTGCATCGCGGTACATAGAGCGTGAAAAAGTACTAAAATATAACACATTGGTATTTTACTTGAAAGTTGACGGCCCTAAAATGGACCAACTCTAATTGACGTCATTCTTGTGCGAGTCCATAAAGGGCGTCTTTGACTGCGTTTAACACAAGCATGTCCTCCATCCTCGCCCTTCCTCTTGTCCCTCCAGAGCTCAAGGCGGTCTCTCCTTTCCTCTCCCGCGCAGAAGAGCTTGCGAAACAGGATCCCATAATCTCTTATTGGTGTGAGGACCTCTGTCTACAGATCACCGGTTCCAGCTTATCTCTTTCCTTCCAGGCGCATACTATGCAGCGCAAGTCGGTATCAGCCTCAAGGCTCGTAGTACTGCCTCTCGTGATCTCCTTATCGCTCTTCTCGGTGTTCTTGAACAAATGAAGCTCGGTATCGGCTCGAATGATGCTATCGACATCGAATCCGTCAGCTCTGCCTACGTCGAAAACTTTGCTCTCAAAGTCTTTGCAAATGCTGACAATGAAGACCGCAACTCTCGTGCGACAAGGTAAGTTACCAGCATCAGAACGATGTAGGTCCTCACTGTTGCGACAGAGCTACAGCCAAAAAATTCTTGGCTGCTGCCAACTTTCTCGAAGTTCTTAAAACCTTCCCAAAGACTGATGTTTCGGAATCAGTAAGTCTTGCTCTGAATGTCATTGAACTTGTTCTCATCATAACATGTCAGAACGAAGAAAAGATTCGCTACGCAAAGTGGAAGGCAGCTGATATTGCAAAGGCTTTCCGTGAAGGTCGTAAGCCCACTCCTGGTCCTCCGGGCTGGGCCGAAGAACAGGAGGAACTCAAGTATCTTCTACAAGACGAAGAACAACAGATTCCGTCCCCTCCCAAGTCTATACCTACTGATCCTTCTGGTTCAATCTTGATATCCAACCCATCGCACCATATCTCGTCCTCCGCAGCCACCTTCCCATCACCTCCAGAAACGGAAGGCAGGTTACACCCAGTGTGGTCTGTTAGCGACGGGCCTCCCGAAAGCTGGAGTACTGCCGCCACTCCAGGTACAGAAGAACCTGAGGTGTATACGATCGGAACGCCAACTCCGAGCACTGCTGGTTATGACGACAACTCCCAAACAATTGGTTTAATCAAATATAATTCCAAGCCTCGTAGTGGCAGTGGTAGTAGCTCCAATACCGTTGATTCCAATAGAGAAAGAAGCTTTCAGTCAAACCCATGGACGAATGAAGAGCATACGCCTCCAACTTCTCCGCCCAGAACCTCCCTCAAATCAGCGTCACCGGATTCAGGGAAAAGGGTCCACTTTACCACAGGTTCGCCTCCACCGTTACCTCCCCCTCCACTATCGGGATCTAGTTCTCCAAAGGAATATGTCGGTCCTTCGAGCATATACGCATCTCCGCAATTGCCAATT
>Ga0307513_10010772_pt1 | contig 11425 bp, 9 predicted proteins | sample 15_EM_MG_FD_202174 | JGI IMG/M metagenome (GOLD analysis project Ga0307513, IMG submission 202174) | Populus trichocarpa ectomycorrhiza microbial communities from riparian zone in the Pacific Northwest, United States - 15_EM | ecosystem: Host-associated > Plants > Roots > Unclassified | place... | reverse complement strand
AGGTGGTGCGTTTTTCGCCCTCTTCCGGAGGAGGAAATTTTGTCCTACTACGCCCAGCACATGGTCCGTTTATTCGAGTTCTTACGGTATTATGCCTAAGAGCGCTGCGACCAGCACCCACTCGACAGAAGCCCACCCTATCACATGACCCAAGAAAAAAGCCCACACCAGTGCTCCGCTCCTCAGAGCCATCTGCTCATAGAACGTCTGTCACTTCCTAACCCGAAGTTGCCCCCGGATACGTACCTACTCCTAAGCTAGAAGAGAACGCAATTGCGACTATTCGCCATAGAAATATCGCCGTGGTTCGGGTATCGTTACCTATCGAGCAGGCTCCCCACGGCCCCCAGGAGGGGTTTATAGACGTACAGTATGAAACTGTGAAAACAGCGCTAGTTCACGGAGCTAACTGCCATCTCGAACAATATTATGCGCGCGGTTTTTGTTGATCAACGGTAAGCACGTAAAGAGGGAGAGGTGAAGGAGACTGTCAGGGTATATAGAAAAGTTGGAGGGTGTATGGATTAGGTTCTAGAGGTGTATCATAGAGGAGAGATGGTCTAGTTTTCATCGCTCGCTGCGAAAAACTCGGGAAATTTGGATGACCCGCTGCCCGCGATGTAGTTGTAGGAGTAGGATGTGGGGCTTATTGCTCCAGATGGAGAAGGGGGGGTGTCTGCGCCGGGTCTTTATTTCTTCTCGTGTAGTGATGGGATGCTGCGCTCTCCTGGAATGGTTTAGGGATTGATATTCTTGTTTGGCGGTTATTACTTGCGCGCGCTGAGAGGTATCATATAGGAAGGGAGGGAGGGGGCTGGGGTGTAGTTTCTTACAGATTGGCCTTTGGTAAACGTAGTCTTTTCTAGAAGGAAGAGGCATAGGTCTCTGGTGAAGCACAGCAAAAAGGGACCATATTACATATCATAGCTGGAGTCCTTGTGATAATATGATATCGCACTCCTCTTTTTTTTCTCGCTTAGCGTGATAGGGCTTGGAGGTATGAGGGTATCAGCCAGCTTTAGGAAGATCCGGAGAGAGGAAGATATGGTCTCCGACCTCACCAGATTAACTATCCCAATTAGGAGCAGATCTTTACCGTACCCTCAGCCCAAGGATCACTTAGATGTCGATGCGGTCCCGGAACGAAGGATTTCCCCTATGGGCTATTACCATGCATAATAGCCAGTAGGCCGTCCAAGTTCAGGCCAGCACAGGTAGTTCAAGGCCCACAGGTAGGCAGAGGTCAGCTTTGACCTAGCCTTGCCTACCGGTACCTACAGTAGATAGTTGAGAACACTGTGAGGCACCATCCTTGGCTTATTAGAAATATAATATGGCAGTGGCTTATCCGGCATGAGCTATACCGCCGGGAAAGGAACCAGAAGCTAAAACGAAAAATTTGGAAAAATTGGAGCCGAAGGTCGTAACTCTACCTTTGGTAGGGAGAGAAAGTGGCTACTCATAGAGCTCATGGCCCTCACGCGGTTTCCCGGCGCCTTCGTTCTTTCCTTTTTTTGGAGTTCCGGGACCGAGAACGCCTTCCTTAGCCTCGGGCTGGCGGACGCCTGTAGTGCGCCTAGTGCGCCTAACATAACATGTGCATTGTGGAACTTGCACTTTCTAACTGCGCCGGTTCAGGTTACCGCCAGAGCCGTTTCTCCTGGGGCGTGATATATCTTGTTTCTTCGCTTTCCCCATGCGCCGTACTACGATTTTGAGAAGTGCGATTTGATCATCCGGCAACACAATCAGATGCGGGGGTGTCAGGTTAGTACGCCCTGGTGGGGATCTTATACCTTTCACTAGACACTGTCTACGCCTCTCTTTGCTGGAAAAAAAATACGTTTGCCAGGCAACAAATAGGGAGAGGGTAGCTTGACAGAGTGAAAATGACCAAGACGTCTATAGCTCTCGGGGCCCACAGCCGCTTTCTGGAAGGGGGAAACAAAAGAAATCGTTTCATTCTTTTCTGCTACCCCACCGATCGCGAACCTGAAGGCCTAGAGTTGGATTCTACGGCCTCGTAGCAGGATTGGTAACCCCCGTAGCCATATTTATGAAGACTATGTTCTCCAATCACCCAGTCCCCATAGGCAGGATTTTTTAATTCTCCTGCCCTAAATGACGGGCCCTTCAATAATAACCGATTATCGGCTTGAATTGAACTCCTGGACTCCCGCTAATTGTGGCAGGGGTAAATAGGTTCTTGGCATGTTGTTAACCACTGCGCCAGCCAGGTATTTCATGGAATATCGGCTTGGGAACAAATACTTATCCCACCGATACCTGAATCTCCGGATTTAATATGAAGGGTGGCATATCTCTTCCTAAGCCATAGGTAGATTTCAACAGACTTCTTTCATGAAGATTTCCTATAATCTTAAACAGAAGTGGTGCTTCGTACGCTCATCAGTGTCATACAATAGGATATGAAACTACACAGCTCGAGAGATACTAGTTACAGTGCCGCCTATCGTATGAGAGCCATCCTTATTGATCCTTCCCACAATCTAAGAGAAATGCTCCACCTCTCAGGATCCGGAATAATTCACCCTCTTACAAGCCAAATATTTCTTTCCAGGTAACATCACACGGAATGTCTAGGTAGCAGATACCGAGAACGATGGAGGCCACTTATTGTCATTGCCGGAGATGTAGAGTTTTAAACCACCCCCCTATAACCCATCCCGCCGCGGGCTTAATTTTTCAACAAAGCTAGACATTGACGACAATAGGAATATATAAGATCTGCTTGACACTGTAACAGCTGTGGTAAATCTCAGGCTTCTCTATGAGATTTTCTGAAAATGTTATAGTTTGGAAGATGTGCTGAGCCATCCTCCCCGGCATGGATGCTTGGAAAGGGAAGAGCTTAGGAACGGCTCCTTTCCCAATTCAACCCTCTCGAGCCTCTCCTAGATGCAGTTGTGCAATCCGGCGGGAGTCCATCGAGTTGCCGGCCGTCAGGAAAAAAATCCAGAATACAATAGAACTGGACAACATGTCATCACAAAAGATCACTCGTGTAATCGCACATGCCCTAGCTATACAGTAACTCAGTTGTAATGCGAAACTAGAGATTCAGGGTCCTGATGAACAGGTTTCAGGTCATAAAAACTAGCAGTCTTCTCCTTCACATTTATGATACCTGTTTACTCGCACTTGCGCGCAAACTATAATCTGTCTAGGGCACTAACTTATGTGCTATTATCAGGAATATATTACCAAAAAAATCCCTTACAGACCACCCCTACGCCGGGGAAAGGGCGAGAGCTAGAAATATGAGGAACAAGCCCTAGGAGAAGAGCGAGTAAGAAAGTTAGTCATTCGTTTTCGAACCCCGTGGCCGGTGGTATTATAAGGTCGCATAGAAAGCAACTCCAGCTTTTTTTTGACACGCAACTCCACCATTAGGTTCGATAGATTATATAGTCAACGTTCCACTCGAAGATAACTAGGGAAACATTCTAAGCTAAAAGTCATTTCCTCCAAGTTCCAGTGAGCTGGGAATAGCATGTAATTTCCCTTTGACCCTTACTGCCAGAGGCACCCCCCTTCGTTCCCGACAACAAAAGTATTAGTGTTAAGCCGGCTCGTGGGGGGGGAAGTACGGAATGGCTATGGTAGAAAGAAGCCGATTCGTATAGCTGCTTCAGGGATATTATGGAATGTACCCCAAAGCCACGAATAAGGTTAAGCGAAGAAATAGTAAGAGCAAAAGCTCTAGGGATAGTCTTTTGCCGCCATTGTCGCCAATGTTAAATGAGACCAGCTTTCAAGAAGAACAGTTTTGGCAGCTTTTTTTCTAAATGATAAAGGATAAGTTATCTACATTACTCTTCCCGTTATATACTAGATAAGCCAAAGGATGCGTGCCTTCCACATACGTTCAGGGGGTACGACGGACGTCCATCCACTTGCCTCCAAACATTGAGAGTCCAGACGATAACGGTTGGACACGATACGACTCGGGCTGGCTCCTGATATATACTAGCTGAGGGTTTGATTTCTCTTTCATCCTCACAGAAGATGGGTGGATCATTGACCCTGGTGGATGGCGGGACAAACAGTGCTCCAGCCGGAAACAAGGGAAAGACCTAATACGCGTTGAATCTGAGCGAAGCTTATTTATTTATTTCGATTTTTAACCATTCTCCTTCTTTTCATCTCTCTCCTAAATTATAATATCTCTTAGTATCTTCCACCAGTTGTTTACGATGTACTCTTTCAAATTCTAACTCGCTCCACTACCCACCGATCAAAAACCTCACCTATCCTAGGCATATTCCTAAGCCGGAAAGCTATAGTGCATCGCACTTATAAATTGTCCCTGTAGGCAATAAGCGATGCCCAACCCTGTAGAAACAAAGGACTATAACCTTAATAATAAAAAAGACAGAAAGCGAAGATCCCCTGCTCAATTCATTCTTAGTAAGTTTTTTCTTTTAATAGAAATGGAATGTAAGCAAATCCTAGTTAGCTCGGTTCGACAACAGAGCAGAGTTGACCCAAACTTCATACCGCTATGCAAGTACTTCTGGTATAATATAGAGCCAGGTGCATGTTATAAGTGAAATATAACATAAATATTCATACCAGTACCGGCAGGGGCTCCTCCTAGCGCCGCCTATTTCCCGAATGAGAGTTCGATTTTGATAATAGCTCACAATGCATTAGAGCAGCCAGCCTAGTTCCTATTAATTGGGCGGAGCTTATATAAGCCATCAAGAGCGACAAGAACCACCACCTCCGCTAGGAGTTTAGGGAACCAACTATTCAGGGGTTTCTTTTTTTGCGATCCCAGATTAGAAATAGCTAACTAGTCCGGCTCCGTTTTCCTACCCCGCTTTTCGGACCCATCCCAGGCCCCCTTGATGAATTTGAATGCTTCAATAGGCAATAAAAATCATTGACACCTCCGAAAAACATGCCCACACCACCCAAATGGCTGTGGAAACAGTACACACACCGCTCCTTTGGCCGGAAACTTTTGTGGAATCTGACAAGGTGTTTCTCAAGGCGGGTACGGATATCCAGGAACTCTAGTCACGCCTCCTGGACTGGGACCAGTGATATCTGGAGATAAGCTCCTGAACCCACCCCCAGCCACAACCAGCCCCCACATGAGCATCATAGGCCCTTGCTTCCGCCCTTATAACTTCTACCTCTGTTTTAACTCGATCAGCCCAAAATTCCCCTCTTGAGGAACCTTTTTACGCTGGGGCCCCTCTAGACTACCATATTAACTCGCCAAACCGGGCCGCTCCCCGGCATAGTTTGATCTCCGCTCAGTGTATTTGGGGTTGGTCGTATGTGAGCAGAAGCCCCATGCCCCCTGGCAGCGGTTAAAACGATCTTCCCACTTCTTTGCTACTCAATACTAGGCTTTCTATAGAGTTTTCCGTTCAAAGCAGAGACCAGAACCTTGCATGAAGCTACCCACCTTATTACTTATTGCCGTACTAGACATATATACAAGCTTTCTGCCAATCTTCGCCTGTTCGAAACTACCCCACATCTCCCAAAAGAACGCATACCCCGACCAATATCCAACTAGTTTCTTAAATACCTTGACATCTCCAATGGGCCTTCGGGTGGATGCATCAAACCCAGCAACCCCTTAATCTATCCCAAGTGACTTAAAGATACACCACGGGTTCACCGCCGTCCACGATCATTCCAGCAGTCACCACGTCAATCCAGTTTCACGCGAAGAACACCGCTGTAAATTCAACTAACGTTCAATTCTCACTTCGATCAATTCCCCGAGCTATTGCCTTGCGAGTTCAAAACATCCCAACTAGCCCATTTATAATACAGTACGCCCACGAAGTGCTCAAATAGAACACATACATGGGGGAAAAGAAGGTAAAAAATCCCCAAGACAAGAGCTCGCAAGTTCCTCAGCCAGCTGACCTTAAGGGTATCTCAGGTACCGACATATTTTGTAGAATTTAGATGAGCAAAATAGCTCACCACGTAAATCCCTCTTCCTTCTTCCTTACTTCCTCCAAAGGCACCATATCACCGCCCCCACACAAAGCCTTCCCGGCATACAGCAAGTACTGTACTCAAGCAGAAGAGAAATATACTAGGTCGTCGAAATTCCCCCTCTGGGATAATGGTGGAGAGATCACCGCAATCTCAGCCATTAGTTGAGACAAAAAAAAAAGGAAAAACATATAGAACCTTACTACCAGAGGCAATTACATCCTAGCACATTTCTCTTGTATTCGAGCACAGTACCCATGGTACACGCCTACCCGCCTGGCCTAAAATGACTGGGTAAATACAAAACCCCCCAACTCCCTCATTATGCCATGGAAAAATCCGAAAGAAAAAAACTCCCATGCCTAAACAAGTTACTCCTTCAAAAATGGACGCCGGCCAATCCCTGAAATTGGTACAGCATAATATGATACTCGCGCCTCCGGGCCAAGAATTGGTACCCGGTTTCCCTTCCTATGGGCCTGTACTAGCTATTCCAAAAAGGGCCATAACTCTTGGCACGAAGACAGGAATACCGGTAGTACCCGGTACTACAACCGTGCTGTAACTCGCACACCCGAACACCCGCGAGATCGCCAAGGGTAGCCGGTGGAGTAACCGCGGCTGCATCCGCAGTGGCAAAGCTTGATTCCCACAGCGGCCTTAGCGCTCGCATTCTAAGTGAAGCAGGGTGATGGGCAAGGCGCATCAAACGGAAGCTGAAAAAAATGGAATTACAGGATCTGAACAAACACCCGTGCAAGTGGGCCCCGCCAGGGAGGGGAGTGAGCAATCCTAGTAGGGATCCTGAAGAAGAAGGATTTTCGGTTTCGTCGACTAAGGGGCCTAGAAGGCAGCGGAAATGCGATATGACGGGCTTAGTGCACGAACGATGGTCTCTCCGCCTGGGGCCTACCGTTCGCACGGGCACTAGTGTGCGAACACTTTACTAATTGGGTATTGATCGGTCCGAGTGCTGAGTGGGGAACTAATCCATATCGTACTCGCCTCAGGTTACAAGTGCCCGCAAACAGGGATTAAAGAAATATATGGTAAAACATATGTGCCTATCTGAGCGTCCAGATAAAATATACCCCGCTGTTTCCGGGGACTTCTTGCCTAGGACGAGTTAATGAGGTGGTACCAGATTGTAAGAGATAAAACATCCAGCTACGAAGCGCGGTTCAACAGCCTGGCAAATTCTAGCTTTCGCCAGCAAAGCACTTCAATCAAGGAAATAGTGACCATGGGTTTATCCCCGACATGTACGTACTTCGATCGCTCTATTCTATTTGAAATATTTCGCTACTCAGGCAGACAGCTCATGCCTAAAATGACACATGGATCCCACGTTGGGTAATAAAATGGAAGAACGAAATCTCGATCCCCATGATACATGCAAACATCTTTCACTCATTCTCTGGTGTATCTTTATCACGGGTTCCTCAGAGTTAGAGTATCGCCCTCTTCTGATAAACACTGCAGAATCAATAGAACCTTACTACCAATCTTCAACTAACAGAACTGCAAATCCCAATATCTGATTTTAGGCCCCGGACCCGCTCCATCTGAGAATTTCAAAGTACTTGGCTCCGGTATCGGGGGACATCCGATGCTAGAGCTGTGAAACGCTAGCTCTCAGATACGATTAACCCTGGCCAAGGTCATGAGATACCCAAAAGGACATTCCGATGACCATTGCGAATGGGGCAAGTACCCCACACTTAGAAGCTTCCAGTACCTAATGGGCTCAAGGACGAAGCAGAGCTTAGAATAGCGCTCACCTGCCAAAACAGGTTGCCAAAAGCAACATGCTTGAGAAAGTAGGTTGTTTCCGATCCAAAGCAACTAAGTTAGTAGCTTAAATGTTCCGATACCGAGAACCATTTTGTAATCACGAGGCACTATCCCAACATTCCCTTTTCTATCCGATCGCCGAAACCAATGACAGCCCACCCCCCGTGATCACAAGGTGGGTACAGTAATTGGTGCTGCCGGTCTACCGAAAAAGGGTGGAAAGGATATATTCCACCAAAAGGTAAATTTGTGTAGATTATTTTGGGACTGTTTTGCTCGCTTTATTAGGTACAAACAGGACAACTAGTTGTGGGGAAAGAGCCTAATCTCAATACAATTAATAGCTACCAATGGTGGTATCGGGACCAACCCAACACACGAGATTAAGACATTGATTGTCCGACACCCCGTAAAGGAATACCGGCGACACCGAGGTCCTAAAGGCACCTGACACTAAAGCCTTTGTTTTCCCCCACTCACGACTATAAGCCCCCTTCAAATGATAGCCTGCCCAGGATGGTCTGTACATTTCTAATCTCCAGCCTCGGAACATATCTAGAGTCACACCGTCGGAAAAATGGTCGGTTTCTCGTTGTCACTACGAGAACTGGTTCACCAAATCCTATCAAAATATAGCAAAATCCGGCGCTGCCACCACAACAGAAGATATTTTCGAAAATAAAAATGCCCCCACTCTCAAGACAGCCACGGCAGGGCTGCCAAGTGCCTACACACTAGACGTTTAGACTACATCGATCTCCTCTCCTCCCTCTACTCCTCTCTTCCCACCCCACAATTTATAATACTACGTCATGTCGCACTGCACTACGTCACTAATGGCCTAAACTAACAACCGATACATAACATGAATCCGAAAGCACCTTTAGAACGTACCATATTGTAACAATTTCTCTATCATTGACCGTCCTGTTCTGATCAAATCAAAGAATGCTCGGGAGGATAGCCCAACTAAAATCCCTCTCCGGAGATACTCAGCATTCCCCCATGAGAGAAGGATAAAGGGCAAGAGAGGCAAGGAGAGTAGGTAGCGAGTCCTGTGAACAAGATCCATGTACTTGGACTCACCAGACCACAAGCTGTCCTCGTGGATTAGAACATAAAACCTAGTGGTTCCTGAGGAACCTTAGGCCAGCTACGATAGTAATTTGTGGCACCTAATCAGAGCGAGCGCCGTGTCGCCTCCCGGGAACCCAACGAACCACATATATTGACAAATACAAGAATCATAAAGGACGCCAAGCACATCAGCTATAAAACAATATTATATAAATTATACCAACCCAAACCACATAATCCCCATATAATCCCACGCCCACGGCTAGGTCCCCCACGCTTCACCCCCAATTGCATAAGGTGGAATTATGACCCAAAGAAAAGAAACTACAAACACCGATCATAATTGGCTACCGCATATTGCACCAATTCCAGGACATGGGCACCAGCAGTAATATAAAGGGAATGCTTAGCTATGCATCGGCCATTACGTTAAAAGGTTCATGCATAGCAGAGAGATGTATAGCTGAAGGCCAGCTGATGACAATCAAACATGTAAACAAAATACCAGCAGACAAACATTTCGTCCAACCCACTCTCATCCCATCCCCTCCTCCCCACGGCCGCTCCCTACACCACCACCCCTGCTATACCTCGCTCTGCAGGAGCAACTCTCGGGTACGGTACGATAACCTCACATGGGCCCGCGGCAGTCACTCCATATCCGGAAACTAATTGGAGGGGAAGATGTGTGAGACTTTTATTATGTTTCCAGCTGCCAGCCCTTTCCTTCGAAGCAAGCTAATCATCCAAACCAAGCACCATATTACGGCAGTGCACCGAACGAATAGTAACGGGAGCACCGAGCCCTAAAGGAGTTTCCCGTCATCGCATATCACTCGATTACCCTGTTCTCACACGCAACCAGCTGCAGACAGGGTGAACACAACAGCTGAACAAGGCTGCGGCCCAACCATACCCACCGCACCAAAACCTCAACAACGGAATCCACAACCCCAACGGGCAAACAAACCCCCCCTGAGCCTTCGCATATCGTGTACCCCGTAGTACCAGTAGGTATGTAATGTAGGCGAAGTTCATCCCACCAGTGAATGGTTTTTACGTGCGGTACGTAAGTATGATAGGCGATTATTCTTCTCCCCATTGTTCCTCCTCAGCCTCCCGTATACCACCAATCTTTTCACCCCACAAAAAAACAACATACCGCCTCCCGGCGAGGCCCGATTTCCAAGCTTGCGCCTGTCCACTTTTTTTTTTATGTGCGTACTGCAAAAACCACACGTGAGGAAAAAAGGAGAATGAAAGCTCTGGTCCATCCACCCATCGACCGCACTTCTTCGCTTGCACGATTTTACAACAAAAAAAAAAGGAGAGTCTCGGACTCCCCGACCTGCGACCTGAACACCTCCCAACTCCCAACATTATCACCATCACCAATTGACATCTACGACATGCACCAGAATAGCACAGTCAGCCTCCCCCTCCTTCCTCCTTCCTCCTTTCCTTCCTCCCCCTTCCCACCACAACACCACACAAACCCCAGACTCCACAATTCATCACTCGGTTGGTCCATAATAATAATAATAATAATAACAATATTACCCTAATAGAAAAAAAGTTCCTATCATACGGACTTTTTTTTTTTGTTTCTTTTTTTTCTTTCCCTTCCGAAACCTCGCGTAAGTAAAGTCTCGCGATATGAGATCCTGTCTCGCCTTGTCTCGTCTTTAATCGCCCCGTCGCGCATGTCGCTACATGCACCGTACTCGCCCCGGGATAGTTAATATAGCTGTACTTACGAGCACTGGCTAGGGGGCAAGGAAGCAATTCCCCGAAGCCCGATGAGATGTGACGCCCAGGCAGGCAGGCAGGCAAAGTACGAGTACCGTACAAAGTTAAAGAGGGAAAAGGCAAAGTATCATAATTACTATCCAGTTTTATTTAAATTTTAGGGGAGTACCGTTATATTTGCTTTTCGAGAAGTTGGCGTGCGGCACAGGAGGCCGCGGTGGTGAGCACCTCGGTTCGAGATGGTGAGATGGGATGGAAATAGAGAGAGACGGGAGAGCTAATCTGGTAGCGAGAACATAAACACGAGTGATTGTTTATGGCGTCTAAAGTGTTGTCTGATCTGTTCTGTCCGTCGCAACCGACGTTGGCCGCTTCGCTCTAGACCCCCTCTCCCTCTCTCCCTCTCTCCCACCCCCCGTCTCGCTCTCTCACTTTGTCCGGGTTTTTAAAAATAGCCGACTAGCAGCATCCTCGTATCATACAAGTACCCACCACCCCCCCCCTCCTACCCTACACTACCTTTAATAAAGATCAAACAGACTTTAAACCCGCCTGGCGGTCGAGTGAGCGGCTATGTTTGTTATTGTTCCATCTTACTTGTATTATTCGTACAGCAACTGCACGGCACCCCCCCCCCCCCACAAATGCCATTCTCGCACAAATTGCGGAGTAAAATACGTTACACCAAGCGCTGAAGATGTAGAACCCCCCCCCCCCCCCCCCCCAAAAAAAAACAAGAAACAAAGGGGGAACAAAAAAAAAACGAAAAAAAAAAAAAAAAAAAAAAAAAAAGACACAGGGGGGAATAAACCAA
>Ga0307513_10010771_pt1 | contig 11426 bp, 12 predicted proteins | sample 15_EM_MG_FD_202174 | JGI IMG/M metagenome (GOLD analysis project Ga0307513, IMG submission 202174) | Populus trichocarpa ectomycorrhiza microbial communities from riparian zone in the Pacific Northwest, United States - 15_EM | ecosystem: Host-associated > Plants > Roots > Unclassified | place... | reverse complement strand
ACCCAACAGCAATTCTCCGGTACGGCGGGAATGTTCACGCCGTTCCTGACCATGCCGGACCCGAACCAGTTCGCCTCGATGCTCAGCTACCTCAACTCGGCCATGAGCACGCTCTCCTGCGGTCAGGGCAGCGAGGACCCGGTCAACAAGACCGTGGTCACCGCCAACCCGGCGATGGAGGGGATGACCACGGTCGGCAAGAACATCCAGGACTGGCGGGGCGCGGCGGCCACCGCTTTCAAGCAGAACTTCGTCGAGCCGTTCCCAGCCATCACGGCCAACCAGTTCGCCCTGGTGGCGACGCTGAACGGCGCGATGGAGGCGGAGAAGGCGCTCTGGGGCGAGTGCCGCAAGAACGTCGACGACATCGCGCACAAGGCGATCAAGGCACTCGAGGTGATGGACGAGTGCAGCCCGGACGAGCAGGTCTGCCTGCTCACCGTGGCTTCGTCGGTGTTCGCGGTGGCCGCGGTGCTGACCACGGGCGGCGCGGCGATCGCGCTGACGGTGGCCGGCGCCGCCGCGCAGGCGTGGAGCGGCGTCCCGATGGACGATCCGCCCAAGGTGGCGTTCGACGGGCAGACCCCGCAGGACATCCTCAAGCAGGTGCAGGACGCGCTGAATCAGCTGGCCGAGGTCACCAACGCCAAGGAGAAGCTGATCGCCGACGCGATGACGTCCTCGGCTTCGACGCTGGCCGCGAACAAGGCCCGGTTCGTCTCGCCCCGGCCGGCGCTCGCCGACGCGACCGCCACGACGATCACCACCCCGACCGGGCTGGGCGAGGCGGTCTGATGAGCGACCTGCGCGACCAGATCCAGTCCATCCGCGTACGAGCGTCCTCGCCGGACGGTGCGATCTCGGCGGAGCTTGCCGGCCGTACCCAAATCGCGCTTTCCTTTGCCCGCGGCTGGTATGACCGATGCGACGAGGGCGATCTCGAACGCAAGCTCGGCGCGCTGGCGACCCTGCTCTGGACGGCCCGGATGCGCCGATACTGGGAGGTGCGCAGCCAGGACGCCGGTGAGCGGATCACCGGCGAGCCCAAGCCGATCAGCCCGCGGGCGGTGGCGTACCGCGAAGCCAGGGCTGCCCTGGTGGCACACGGCCGATCGGCAGACGGCCGGGTGACGGTCTCGGTCGAGGGCATGCGCCAGTGGACGGTCCGGGTGCAGCGGGGCACGGCACGAGCGCTCGACGAGCACGAGTTCGCCGCGGCGGCGGGCCAGGCCGCCGCGGAGCTGATCCAGGACCAGTACCGAAAGATCGCGGCGCTGAAGCTCAAGATCTACGGGTAACGGAGGGCACGAGGGTGCAACGCAAGGCACAGTGGCTGGCGATCGTGGCCGGGCTGGCGGTGGTCGTGCTGGCCTTCGTCACGGTGTTCCTGGTCCGGCGCGGAGACAACCCACCCTCGGCCGCCGGGTGCCACTTCGCGACCACAGCCGCCGCCGCGCCCGCCGGCACCGGGATGGTGGTCGCCGAGCAGGGCTACACCCGGATCCCGTCGACCGAGACGGTGGTCAGCATGGGCGCGGTCCTGCAAAACAACACCGACAAAGTCGCCTACCGTACGAGGGTCACCTTCGACGTGGTGAACGCCGCCGGAACCAGCGTGGTCTGGGAGAACCAGCGAAACTTCATGGTGCAGGAGGTCCCGGTCATCCTGCCGGGCGCCAAGGTCGCGGTCGGTGACGCCCTGGCACTGACCGAGTCGGCCCGCCAGGACGCCGGCGCGGTCGCCCGGGTGTCGATCACTGCCACGGTCACCCAATGGCTGGCGCCGGGCACCGGAAACACGGGCCTCGGCGCCGTGACAACAAAGATCGTGGCCGGCAAGGGCCAGCGGGACGCCGACGGCTCGGGCTCGATCACCTTCACCGCCAACTCGGCGAACTGCGCAGCGCTGGCCTCCCGAGGCACCTCAATGATCTTCCGGGACGGCGCGGGCAAGATCGTCGGTGGCAGCCTCAGCACATCGCCGGCCGCCGGCGCCTGCCAGCCGGGCGCCTCGGGCGAGGAAGCGGCCAACTCGACGCTGCGAAGCATCCCGTCCTCCGCCGACCTCGACAAAACCGAAGTGACCGCCTACTGCGACCACAACCGACCGCCCCGTACCACCGAATCAGGCGCCCCTATCAACTGACGTCCACATGGGTAACACCCTCAGATAAACGTTGCGGCGAGCCAACCTGAATGGCCGATCCCGGCAACGCAATAGCCGTCTACGAATACCTGCACCCGCTGGAGGACGCCGTCGCGTGCAAGGCCCGGCTGGAGCGGATCAAAGACGAGATCAAGTCGATGACCCGCGGCAACACGGCGGTCACGGCGACCACGAACTGGCTGGTCAACGGTTCGGCGCGGGAGGGCATGGCCATGGTCCGCGACTTCTCGAAGCTGATGTTGCGCGCTTACAACGCCGAGGCCGACAACTGCGTGCGGACCGTGCGCCCGCATCGGCTACGTGCGGTCACCGACCGGCTGACCAAGGTGCGCGACACCATCACCCGGCTGGGCAAGACCATGCACATCGAGATCTCCGCCGCCTACCACCACGCCCGCCTCGCGGAGATCCGGCTCACCGCCGACCACCTCGGCAAGGTCGAAGAGGAAAAGGAACGGATCCGCGAACTCGGCGACGCCAGTGTGCCGTTCCGCTTCGACACCCATGCGTTGATCTTCAGCGACGATGCCGTGGGGCTCGAGGCGCGCCTGCATCAGGCCCTGGCCAGCCGCAAAGTCAACCTGGTGAACCAGCAACGCGAATTCTTCTACGCCTCACCCGCCGAGGTGCGGGAGATTCTGGCCCAGGTCGCCGGCCAGCATCTGCTCGAATATCACGAGACCCCGGAGGCGGTGGAATGGCACGCCAGCCAGAGCACCCGCCGGGACCGCATCGCCGCCGGCCCGCCCCGGGCGTAAGGGCGCACGCCGACCGGCTCGATCAGTGGATGCCCCACGCATCTTGATCGGGCCGGTCGGGCCTGAAGCGCCAGTCGGCATCGTTGAGGTTGGCCCCCAGCCTCTGTGCTGCCGACCGCGTGCCCGTCGCAGTGGTTGCCGACGGAGAGGGTGGCTCAACTAATACGCGAAGCGAAACCGGCGGTCTCCCTGGATTGATCATGTACGCCACTGCGGAGATCGGCCAGGGACAGATGTCCCGGCAGGGTGGCAAGTGCACCATTGACTCGGCGTGGAGCCGATGTCCTCATTGGGCCTGGATAACGCCGTAAATACGGACTCGGCGGACACGGTTCATCGGGTGTTTTCGGGCCAGCCGTCACACCTACGCAATATGGTCGTGATTGGTTCAATAATTGTGCAGTGCCAATGAACACAGTTTCTCGGCCGGGTCCGAGCACCGTGAAATCCGTAGGACTGGGCGACGGGGCGATCATGTCATCCGGCACGCCAGAAGGGGCCTGCGCCATGGAGTCGAACACATGAAGCTGGCCGACCACGACCAGGTGTGCCTGGTGTCGCTGGCCGACGAGGCGGAGAAGATGCCGGCGCTCACGGTCTCGCTCGTCAGCCACGATGGCCGCCGGCCGCCGTCGCTCACCCCGCTGAGCCCGCGCGTGACCGGCAACCTGTCCGCCGTGCGCCCGACGGACGACGTGGTCATCTGCTACAGCGACACCCCGGCCGCCGACGTCGTGGGGCTGTATCGGGCCCTGGGCAAGCACATGCCGGCCGTGCTCGTCGCGGCGCGCGGCTTCGACGCGCAGGACGTGATCACCGCCTTCGACTATGGGGCCACCAGCTATCTGGTGCTCACCCAGACGCCGGAATTCTGCCTGGTGGGCGCCGCGATCACCACCGCCACGGGGGAAAGCTGCCTGAGCCCGATCGCCGCCACCGCGCTGCTCAAGCACGTGCACCGGGCCACCTTCACCGCGCCGAGCGAGCCCGTGCAGACCGACAATCTCACCCCGCGCGAACGGCAGATCATGGAACTGCTGGTCATCGGTCACACGATCACCGAGATCGCCGGCCATCTCACGCTGACCGCCAAGACCGTACGGAACAACCTGAGCTGCATCTACGCCAAGCTTCAGGTGCGCCGGCAGTCCGAGGCCATCCTGCTCTGGCTGCGGCATCAACCGGAGCCGGTCGGCGTCGGCGGCCGGTAGGGCACCGCCGCCAGCAGCCGCTGCCCGAGGACGCGGGCGGCGTCCTGCAGCTCAGGGCACTGCACGATCCGGTACGCCGCCGGGATCGACGCGAGTTGCTCCGCGTACCAGAACGGGTTGCTGGTGCTGCCGATCAGCCGGGTGGTCTCGGCGTCGAGCGGCTCGAGCCGTCCGATGCTGCGGGGTACGCAACGCGCCACGGTTTCGGCGGGCGCCTCGATGACGACCTCGACCTCGTACTCCCAGCCGACGGCGAGATGCTCCTCGAGCACGGCGACCGGGTCGAGATCGGCGGGCACGCTGAAGGTGCCGTCGAGCAGCACCACGTCGCGGACCCGGTCGATCCGGTAGGCCCGGCGGGCGTCGGCGGCGTGCGAGCGGCAGAGCAGATACCACCGGCCGTGCCGGACCACGACTGCCCAGGGGTCGACCTCGATGACCCATTCCGACCCGGCCGCGGAGCGGTAGCCGAGCCGCACCTGGCGGCGGCTCGAGCAGGCCTGCACGAGGGCGGTCGTGGTGCTCGGGTCGGGCCGCACGGCGGCGCGGTCGGGGGCCGGCGCCGTGGTCCGGCGGACGGCCTCGACCTCGGCGGCCACCGACTCCGGGAGCGCCCGGACGATCTTGCCGAGCGCGCTGCCGACCGGGTCGGCGGGATCGCTCGCCTCGTGGTGCCCGTCGAGCACGGCCATCACCAGGCCGAGGGCCTCGGTGGCGCTGAACATCAGCGGTGGCGGCCGCAGGCCTCGGCCGAGGCGGTAGCCGCCGTACGGGCCCCGGACGGACTCGACCCGGATGCCGGCCTCGCGCAGGATGCCGACGTAGCGCCGGGCGGCCCGCTCCGAGACGCCGAGCTTGTCGGCCAGCCGCTCCGCGGTGATGCCCGGGCTGCTCTGGAGCAGCTCGAGGGTCAGCAGCGCCCGTGCGGTGGGGCTCGGGTCAGGCTTCACAGCAATCCCGCAATCCGGAAGCGAAACGTCCGGAACGGAACCTAGCATGCCAACCATGAGCGAGGACACACTGCCGGACACCCCGATCTCGGCCGCGCAGCTGAGCATCGCCCCGGCCAACGAGGCGTCCTGGGACGACCTCGTGACGATCTTCGGCACCACGGACCCGGGCCACTGCCAGTGCCAGCGGTTCAAGATCCTCGGCTGGATCTGGCGCGACTCCACGCTGGAGGAGCGGACCGCGATGCTCCGCGCGCAGACCGCCTGCGGCATCCCGAAGGCGCCGGCCACTAGCGGGCTGGTGGCTTACGTCGACGGCGAGCCGGCCGGCTGGGCCGCGGTCGAACCGCGGACGGCGTACCCGAAACTGCGCACTTCTCGCGTCCCGTGGAGTGGCCGGGCCGAGGACAAGGACGACCACGACGTCTGGGCGGTGACCTGCTTCGTGGTCCGCAAGGGCTACCGTGGCCGCGGCCTGACCTATCACCTCGCCCAAGCCACGATCGACTTCGCCCGCGTACGTGGGGCGCGCGCGCTCGAGGCGTACCCGATGATCACCCAGCCGGGCAAGGAGATCACCTGGGGCGAGCTGCATGTGGGTGCCCGCCAGGTTTTCGAGGATGCCGGGTTCGCGGAGGTCACCCACCCCACCGTCCGGCGGGTGGTGATGCGGATCGACTTCGATGCTCCGGGCGTCAGCGGTTCGTCGTACTGAAATGCTGGTAGTCCTTCAAGCTCTGCCACCGGCCGCCCCAGTGGAAGCCCTGGCCGGTGAACGCGCGGACCGCGCCCTCGGCGTGCACCATGCCGATCCGGTAGCGGTCGCGCCGCAGCCATGAGACGCCGCCGGCCGGGTCGATCAGGTCGCCGCGCACCATCGGATTCTGCAGCGGGTTGAGGTCGATCGCCCGGCCGTAGGCGTGCTCGGACCAGGTCGTCGTGCCCGCCACCAACCGGCACTGGTAGCCCGACGTCACGATGCTCAGGTCGCTCTGGCCGGGCATGTTCGCCGGCATCGGGCTCATCGCCATGATCCGGTAACGCCACCGGAACAACGTGCCGAACGCGAGCTGCGTCGCGCGCACCAGGCTCTCGTGCATGATGATGCTGCCGTCGTGATAACGGCCCTGAAAATCGATGTACGACACCCAGATCCGGCGCAATTCCGCGGGCGGCACCGGGCATTTCTTACGCGGGTCCCAATTCACCGACGCGGGCGTGACCAGTTCGACCCGGGTGCGCCAGGCCGGCAACGGCTCGGCCGGCCGGGTCAACCGCAGCGTCTCGTCGACATGCACCGGATAGGGCGGCACGATCTGATTCCACCGGCCGAGGTCGGCGATCCGCAATCCGAAGTCCGCCGCGATGCTCGCCATGGTCTCGCCGGGCGCGACCACGTGCCACACGGTGGCCGCCGCCGTGGCCGGCCGGGCCGGGACCAGCAGGAGCAGAGCACAGATCAGGGCCGGCAGTCTTTTCCGCATCGCCCTCCACGGTACGAAAAGACGGCCGGAAGCATGGGGAAACCGGGAATTTGCCGACTTGCCCCCACTGTCCTCTGTGGGTATTTGTCGGAAAGCGGGCAGCGCGTTTGCCGTCACCGGGGCTAGAAATCAGGCAGGAGGTAAACCATGACCCGGACGAACGCCTGGCGACGCCTCACCGTCGCCGCCTCGACCCTCGCCAGCCTGGCACTGCTGCTCTACACCGTCGGTGCGCCGGTCAGCAACGGCGGCTGAGAATACGGAGGCATCCCATGATCTGGTCCGTTCCCTGGCAGCGCATCGCGTTCGCCGTCGGCACCCTCGCCAGCCTGGCGCTACTGCTCTACACCATCGGAGCCCCGTTCGAACACGGCGGATGAGCCGCCGCGCGGCTCAGGAGGACCAAGGCTCGGCAGTGGTCGTGATCGTGTGGCCGGTGCCGGCCGCCTCCTCGATGGCCAGCCCGACCAGGTGGTCCTGCGCGGCCTCGGCCAGCGGATACGGCGCGGGACCGGCGCCGCGCACCCAGGCCGCCATCGCCTGCAGCAGCGCGGCGGTGGCGATCTCGTCGTCATTGAACCGCAGCCCCGCGTACGGGTTGCGGAACAGCACCTCGGCGCCGAGCACGATGTGGTCGGTGTCGAAGCCCGGGTCGGGGCCGGTCGGCCGGCGCACCAGCGGGCTACGCACGATCGTGCGGGGCGCCGCGAGCCGGACGATCTCGTCGTCGCGCAACTCGCCGTGGCTGCCGCGCACCAGGATCCGCCGGAATCGCAGCTGGTTGCGGGTCTGGTTGTCGGTGAAGTCGTACAGGCCGAAGCGGCCCGCGCCGAAGTCGAGCATGGCGATGGTGGTGGTCGCGGGTTTCGGCGCCTGATCGCCGGTCCAGCCGGCCCGGCTCAGCGGGTCGACCAGCGGGGCCCGGTGCCGGCTCGCGCGCACGGTGACCGGGCCCCGGCCGGCGCTGAGCAGGCCCCGGATCAGCGACACGGCGTGGTGGAGCTGGGTCGACGAGACCTGCACCTGGGCCGGCACTCCGATCGCCCCGGAGCGCACGGCCGCCAACCGCGCCGCGTGCGAGGGCATCAGCAGATATTGCTCCGCGACCTGCACCAGGCCGGACCCGCCGACGGCCGCCCACAACGACCGCAGCCCGGCCCGGTCCGCGGCCGGCGGGGTCTCCGACAGCACCGGCACGCCGCACCGCACTGCCTCCTCGAGGACGCCGGCGTTGACCGCGCGGGGCAGCGCGGTCACGAGGAAGTCGGGCCGGGCCGCGGCGAGGCACTCGGGCACCGACCCGAACGCCGGCACCGGCAGCGGGCGCGGCGAACGGATCACCGCCCCCACACAGGACACGTCCGCGAGCCGGGCCGCCAGCCGCCAGTACGCCGCCGCGCGCCAGCCGGCCCCGACCACGGCGAACGACGTCACCCGCCGATGGTAGGCCGACGGCCCGGGCGGCCACGAAAGCGGCCAACCGTTGATCTCCACTTTCTGCCACTCTCTTCGTACGCGATTGCAGGGAGAGGGGACATGGAGCGCTGGCGCGAGCAACACATTCCCTACGTGAGATCCGACGACGAGGATCCACCCGACCCGCCGCAGATCGCTCGTGCCTTCCGCGTCCGGCCGCGTCGCGAGCAGGTCGACTTCCGCGATCGCCGCCGCCCGCGCGCTGACCAGCCGGAACGTCTCGATCTCCCAGACGAGCTGGCAAAGCTGGAGCTGCGCGGCGGGCTGAGCGATCTCGGCCCGGCCCGGCTGAAGGTCGCCGCCGTGAGTGGCGGCGGCGTGGAGGTCGGCGGCTGGCTCACGCCGGCCCGGATCGTGCACGCCAGCGTCGTGCGCGACGTGGTGGTGGGCAACGACTGCGCCCTCAAGCAGACCGAGCACCACCACTTCGATCGGGTGACCGTGTCACTCAAACAGGTGCTCGAGGACCGGCGAGTTCGCGAGGCGCTGCGCACTCTCGTCCGCGAGGGCTTCACCTGGTTCAGCGACGGGCCGTTCCGCGCGGCGCTCCGGCGCACGCTGATCGACCAGGGCAAGTCCGCCGAGGAGCTGGACCGTCCGCTCGCCGACCCGCACGCCAGCCGCACCACCCGTTCCGGGGTCGTCCAAGTGGGCGATGGTTCGCGGCCGGAGACCGAGATCCCGATCATGGTCCGCGAGACCGTGCTGCCCGGCGCTGAGCTGCTGTATCGAAATGTCGGGCTGCGGCGCACGTTCGTCGAGGCGCTGCACGAGCCGGAGGAGACCGGGCCGCAGCTGGGCCGGTTCCTCCGGGACACGTTGGCGGCGGCCAGGTGCACCGATCAGCTCCGGCTGCTCGACTTCGCCGCCGAGTCGGGGGTGTGCAACGCGGCGGTGTTCGGCCTCTTCGGCTTCGCCCGGGTGACCAACGCGGGCGCCATGCTCGCCGGCCCCGGCAACAACTTCGTCAAGGGCGTCGAGGTCGACGTGCGGGAGTTCACCGGCGACGACATCGCCCACGCGGTCGCCGTCCTGCGCAGCGATGTCGCGCCGCCGAAGCCGTTCTCCGCGCTGCTCGCGGCGACCAGGCCGCCGGCGCCCAACCCGCCGTACCGCTGGTGGGACGCCCGCCTCGCGGACCAGCCGAAGCCACCGCCCCCGCCGCCACACCCACGCAGGCCCGGAGGCTAGATGCGGATCTGGGTCAGGACCGGCCAGCCGTCTCGCCAGGTGAGCTGGCCGAGGCCCAGATGCGGGATGCCGTTGTTAGCGGCGTCGTAGTAATGGAAGGCGAACGTCTGGCCGCTGACCGATTCGCCGCCGGGCCCGCGCATGGCGCCTTGCGCGTCCAGGAACGGGCTGCCGCCGCCGTGCGCCAGCGAGGTGCCGTTGCGGTCCACATACGGCCCCGTGATCGTGGCGGAGCGGCCCACCACGACCCGGTACGTGCTGTTCACGCCCTGGCAGCAGAAGTCGAAGGAGGCGAAGAGGTAATACCACTGGTCGTGCCGGACGATGTACGGCGCCTCGACGGCGTCCGGCGGCACGGCCCGATCGACGAGGTCGAAGTGGGCGGGGTGGGTGGTAGCCGGCTTGCCGGACGACAGGAACACCTCGGTCATCTTGATGCCGCTCCAGAACGACCCGAAGCTCAGCCAGGCGCGGCCCTGCTGGTCGATCGTCAGCGCCGGATCGATGGCGTTGAAGTCGTCGCTCGTGAACGACTCCGTGACCAGCCCCTCGTCGCTCCAGTGGTAGGCCGGATCCGCCGGGTCGAGCGTCGGGCTGGTCAGCAGGCCGATGACGGACCGGTTGGAGCCGAAGGTCGATGCGGCGTAGTACAGATACCACCGGCCGTTGTGCAGCGAGACGTCGGGCGCCCAGAGGTTGACGACGCCCGGAACCGCAGCCTTGACCCAGTCGGGGATCGCCGGGGTGACGGTGCCGCGATAGGTCCACTGTCGGCCGTCGGGCGAGCTGCGCAGCTGGACCGCGCCGCCGCCGATCGCCGGGTCCCCGGTGGAGAGCACGTACCAGGCGCCGCCGCTCTGCGCGATCGCCGGGTCGTGCGTGGTGGCATCGCCGAGAATCAGCCGGGGCGGGGTGCCGGGCGGATCCGTGCTGCGGGCGCCCACCGCCGCCGCGGGTGTCACTGAGGACGACACCGCGAACAGGACGAGCACGACCATCCCGATGAACCGACGAGCGGGCTTACCCATGGCGGTCACCCCCACAATGGAACCGACGTGAGCGACAATGCCACTGCTATCGACGCGGGTCAATTCTCCTGGGCGGCCGGTGCCCGGTCGATCGCCAGGCGGACCTCGCGGAGCAGGGTCGCCGAGTCGAACGGCTTCGCGATGATCGGGATGCGGTCGGCGAGCAGCCAGCCCTCGCGGGCCGTGTCGGCGTGACCGGACATGAGCGCGACGGAGATGCCCGGCCGGTGCAGCCGGATCGCGTCGATCATCTCGTGCGCGGTCAGGCCGGGCATCACGACATCGGCGAGCACCATGTCCAGCTCGAGGCCGTCGTCGGTGCCGAGGCGGACCGCGTCGTCGCGGGTGGCCGCCTCGGTGACCCGGTATCCGGCCCGGGCCAGGATGCGATTGGAGATCGCCCGCAGCGCGTCGTTGTCGTCCACCACCAGGATGTGCTCGCCGTTGCTGCGCCGGCCCGCGCCGGCCGCCGCCGCTGCCGGGGCGGCCGCCTCGGCCCGCACCGCCGCCGGCAGGTAGATGCTGATCCGGGTGCCCGCGCCGACCTCGGACTCCAGGGTGATCGTGCCGGCCGCCTCGTGCACCGCGCCATAGACCGTGGCCAGCCCCAGGCCGGTGCCCTTGCCCGGCTCTTTGGTGGTGAAGAACGGCTGGAAGGCCCGCTGCACCACCTCGGGGCTCATCCCGCAGCCGGTGTCGGCCACGGTGAGGCGTACGAATCGGCCGGGCGACAGGTCGGGATGCCGCCAGGACCGGTCGCCTTCGTCCGCGGTGGCGGTCGAGATGGTCAGCCGGCCGCCGTCGGGCATCGCGGCGCGGGCGTTCACCACGAAGTTCAGGATGATCTGCTCGAGCCGGCTGCGATCGATGGTGACATGGTCGAGGTTCGGCTCGGTCTCCACGACGAACTCGATGTCCGCGCCGATGGTCCGGCGGAGCAGCCGCTCGGTGCCGGCCACCACCGCGCCGACGTCCAGGATCTCCGGTTGGGACGGCTGCAGCCGGCTGAAGATGAGCAGTTGCCGGGTGAGCGCGGCGGCCATCCGGGCGGCGTCGTCGATGTTCTGCACGTCGGCGCGGCCCGCGTCGGCGGGGTCGAGCGTCTCCAGCAGGAATTCCGCGCTGCCGCTGATCACCCCGAGCAGATTGTTGAAGTCATGG
>Ga0307513_10010770_pt1 | contig 11426 bp, 10 predicted proteins | sample 15_EM_MG_FD_202174 | JGI IMG/M metagenome (GOLD analysis project Ga0307513, IMG submission 202174) | Populus trichocarpa ectomycorrhiza microbial communities from riparian zone in the Pacific Northwest, United States - 15_EM | ecosystem: Host-associated > Plants > Roots > Unclassified | place... | reverse complement strand
AGCTTTTTAGGTGGAGCCCGTCGCGGGCTGGGCCCGCTCCTACAGGACTTTGTTGGTGGAACGGAGGGTTCCGCGCTACGACATTCCTTACGCGGCAGGCCGGTGCCATCTTGTGGACATGAATAAGGAGGCATCATGAATACCGTCGCCACTTCCCCGACTCCCGCCCGTGTCACCCGCAAAGTGCGCGGCCGCGCCACGTCCGACGGCGCCGGCGTCAAACTGACCCGGGTCATCGGCGGTCCAGACCTGCCGGAGCTGGATCCGTTCTTGCTTCTCGATGAGTTCGGCACTGACCGCGCCGAGGACTATTTGGCTGGGTTCCCCAGTCACCCGCATCGCGGTTTCGAGACCGTCACCTACATGTTGGACGGGCGCATGCGCCATAAGGACAACCATGGCAACGAAGGCCTGCTGACCCCAGGCAGCGTGCAATGGATGACCGCTGGCCGCGGCCTGGTGCATTCGGAAATGCCGGAACAGGAATCCGGACGCATGCGCGGCTTCCAGTTGTGGGTAAACCTGCCCGCGCGCGACAAGATGACCGATCCGAAGTACCAGGAATACGCACCGGACCGCATTCCAGTGGCCACTCCGGCGGTGGGCGTCAGCGTCAAGGTCATCGCTGGCCAAGTGGGCGACGTGGTCGGCCCGATCGTGCAGCCGGCCACCGATCCGGTGTATCTGGATATTGCGCTCGACGCAGGCACGGTTTGGGAATACACCTTGCCCGAAAGCCATAACGCATTCGCCTATGTGTTCGAAGGCGAAGCGAGGGTGGGCGAGGATGAAGACGCGCGCGTGCTCGAGACCCACGAGATGGCGGTGCTCGGCGGCGGCGATCTGTTGCGGCTGCGCGGCGGCGGCAAGGGCGCGCGCCTGATCCTGGTCGCAGGCCGTCCTTTGCGCGAACCGGTGATGCGCCATGGCCCGTTCGTCATGAACACCAAGCAGGAACTGATGCAGGCCTTCGTCGATTTTCAGGAAGGTAGATTTTGAATTGCAGGCGCGGTGTAGCCGCGTCTTGCGTTCAATTCCCGGAAACCAAGTAGGCGGCGCTCGTGCTCACGTCCAACTTCCCGGCCAAGGTTTGCAGTTCGGCTAGAGCTTCCGGCGACTTGGCGTCGATCCAGATTTGCGCGTACTGATCTTTGCCCAGCTCCACCACCGCGATCCGCTTGGAGGCCACCACCGATTCGGCCTGTCCAGCGAGTTCCGGGACGTACCAGTGCAATGGTTGACCAGAGAACACACCTTGCTCCGCGCGTCTAGACTTACTCAGACGCAGGTCCGGGTCGCGTGAGGTCAGCAGCAGGTTCATCGACTTGCTGCTGTCTTCAGTCCGCGCTTTGCAGGCGAGGAAACCGGTGCTCACTCGTTCTTCCCATTGCAAACCGGAGCTGGCTGGAAGCGAGGGGCACCGAACGGAGGCCTGCTGGGCCATGACCGTGCCGGGCACAGCAAGAAGTATTGAAAGAAGAAGCGTTGGAAGTAGGCAGATGGTTTTCATGGATTAGTCCCCTGGAATAGCCATCGCGAAATGCTGATGGCCGGTTGCAGAACCCATGGGTGCCGATTCGACTGCGACCTTCCGAAGCCTGTAGAACTCCCAGGGTTCCCGTCCATCAGCCTCCCCAGCTGTTGGACCGATCGACCTTAGCCCAGCTTTTGGCACGATGGCGTTGCCTACGTCACAAAAAAAAGCCGGGCAAGCCCGGCTTTCATTCTTCGGGGTGCCGTCGGTTAGCCGTTGCCGACAATATCCACCTCGTTGCGTCCCAGCCAGCCGTACAACATGCCGCCGATCAGTGCGCCCAGAATCGGCGCCAACCAGAACAGCCACAGTTGGCTGAGCGCACCGTTGCCGACGAATACGGCGACAGCGGTCGAGCGTGCGGGGTTCACCGAAGTGTTGGTAACCGGGATGCTGATCAAGTGGATCAGGGTCAGCGCCAGGCCGATCGCGATGGGCGCGAAGCCGGTGGGCGCATTCTTGTGGGTCGAGCCCATGATCACGATAAGGAAGAACGCCGTCAGCACCACTTCGCACAGGAAGGCGGCCGCTACGGTGTAGCCGCCGGGAGACAGCGCGTCGTAACCGTTGGTGGCGAAGGCGCCAGCAGCGGTGGGATCGATCGAGAAACCGCCGCCGCCCTTGGCGATCTGCAACAAGATGAACCCGGCCGCGATGCCGCCCAGTACTTGCGCGACGATGTAGGGCAGCAGCTCCCTGGCCGGGAAGCGCCCGCCTGCCCACAGTCCCAGGCTCACCGCCGGGTTGAAGTGGCCGCCCGAGATATGGCCGAACGCATAGGCGCCGGTCAGTACGGTCAGGCCGAAAGCCAAGGAAACGCCAACGAATCCGATCCCCAGCGGATTGCCGTCGCCACCGAAGTTGGCGGCGAGTACCGCGCTGCCACAGCCGCCGAGAACCAGCCAGAACGTGCCGAGGAACTCGGCCGTGAGTTTCTTGCCCAGATTCATGTTGCCCCCAAAGTGTCGATCCGCCGGCTGGCGGCTCGGGCAAAGTAGCGGAAGCAGGTGCGGAAATTGTTTTAATTCCGTTACATGGAACCGCTGAGCTACAAGAGTTCCATGACTCACACCAATGCGTTGCCGCTAATCTCCAGTCACAGACGTGCCATGGATGCATTGTGGGAGCGGCGTGGCCCCCCCCGGGCTTGGTCCCCCGGGGGGCCCGGGGGGGGGGGGGCGGGGGGCGGGGCCCGGCCCGCCCCCCCCACCCCCCGCGGGGCCCCCCCCCCCCGCTCCCACACTCCCACGGGCTGGTTGCGTCTTATCGTTCTGGCAGCGGAATGAATTCCACTTCGCCTGGGATCTGGCCGAAGCTTCCGTCCAACCAGTCCTGCTTCGCCTGCTCGATGCGGTCTTTCGAGCTGGACACGAAGTTCCACCACATGTGCCGCGGCGCATCCAGCGGCTCACCCCCCAACAACATGGCCCTGAGCGGGGTCTTGGCGCGAAGCACCGGTCGCGTGCTCGGGTCGAGCACCACCAGATGCTTGTCCGGGACATCGGCGCCATCCAACTGCGCGTCGCCTTCCAGGATGTAGAGCGCGCGCTCGACATGACCGTCTTCAATGACCAGTTCGGCGTCGGCCTCGAGATCCACGGCCACATTGAAGGTATGGGTGAAGACGCGCACCGGCGATTCCTCGCCGAAGGCGCGTCCGGCGATCACCCGCAGGAATGCGCCGTTGCGTCGGATCTGCGGCAGCGCGGAGGCAGCGTGGTGGTGGAATTCCGGCGCGGTTTCTTCGTCGGATTTCGGCAACGCCACCCAGGTCTGCATGCCATGCACGGCATGCCCGCGCCCACGCTCATCGTCCGGCGTGCGTTCGGAATGAGCGATGCCGCGGCCTGCGGTCATCCAGTTGACGTCGCCGGGCAAGATCACCTGTTCGGAGCCCAGCGTGTCCTTGTGCTTGATCGCGCCGGCCCACAGGAACGTCACCGTGGCCAGGCCGATATGCGGATGCGGACGTACATCGATTCCACGGCCGGGTTCGAAGATCGCTGGTCCCATATGGTCGACGAAAACGAATGGTCCGACGCTTCGCGCCTGCAAGCTGGGCACGGCGCGGCGTACTTCGAAACCGCCGCCTAGGTCGTGGGTACGGGGAGTGATGATCGTGGTCATGAAGGCCCTCCGGGAAATAGCGGCAGGATCGCACAGGAAAGCCGAACGCTTGACCCGCCGACGGGAACGGATTGTTGCGTTCAGAAGAGACTGTCGTTGTCGTTGTCGACGGAGGTGGAGGTGGAAGTGGAGACGTTGGTGGGAAGCTCGCCGCGCCGGGACGCAATCCGGTCGGCAAAACGAGTCGGTTCCGGCAAGCGATAGCCCTTCAGCGTGCGCATCACCCATCCGACTGCCGTGTCCATCGAAATTCGATGCCCGGGCGAAACGATCAGCGGATTGCAGCGTAGTTTGCTGCGCAACGCCCAACCGATCTGTTCGCCACGGTGCATCAGGGTAGCGCGGTCGCCTGGCGCCGGCCCCGGGTCGTCATGGCGACCGGCCAGTACTTTCTTGGCTACTCCGATGGCAGGCAAACCTGTCGCCACACCGAAGTGCGCCGCGATTCCTAGTCGTCGGGGGTGGGCGATGCCCTGGCCATCGACGAAGACCAGATCCGGTATCCGCATCAGCATGGCCAATGCGGCCATCAATGCAGGCAATTCGCGAAAACTCAGCAAGCCCGGTACGTACGGCATCGAAGTCTTGACCCGGGCAATATGCGATTCGATGGGCAGCAGCGTGCCGGCGTCGAGCAGGACCACTGCGGCCCGGGTGACTGTGCCTTCTTCTTCGAAACCCACGTCGAAGCCGGCCAGTACGCGCGGCTCGGGAAAGTCATCCTGCAAGGAAACGCACTTGGCCAGTTCCACCTGCAGAGAGCGTGCGGCAGCGATGCTGCCATCCCAATCGCCGAACACATCGGTTTCCGAATTCACATCCATGGCACAAGGGTAATCAGGACGTGTTCGCGCCATGTGCAGGTTTCAGCGCGCTTATCTGGGATCGGGCGGCGGCGGGTCCAGGCGGATGCGTTGGAAGCGCGCGAAGCGCGGTAGACCTGTACGGGTTAATCCGTTGTAGCGATAGGTGACCAGGCTGCCTATCGGCGGTGGATCGGCGCGCTGAGCATCGGTGAATCCGGAGCCTAGGCGGAATCGCCGGCCATCCCGCATCTGTACGACCAGAGCGCCGAGCATGCCCATGTACTTCCCTTTCCCTGGCGCATGTGCGACCACGCGCGCTTCCGCATCCTCATAAAGCTTGTATTTGATGAGGTCGTCGCTCCGGCCCACTCGATACGAAGCGCTGCGCCGGTGCAGCATCAGGCCTTCGCCGCCTTCGGCGACGAGTCGCTTGAGCCGCGCCTCGAGCGCAACCGTATCGCCCACGCGGAACTGAGGAACGGGTTGCAGCCAGACGATTCCAGCGGTGGACAACAAGCCACGCATACGCAACACCCGTGCTTCGAAAGTGCCGCCATGCTCGGGCAGATCGAAGACCATGAAGCGTACGCGCCGCCAGGCGCGATCATCGGCCTTTCCTGCGCGCACGATGCCGCTGACTTCATCGAAACGGCCGCGACCTACCCACAGTTCGCCATCCATGGCCACCTTCGGCCAGCCCCCGGTGAACCATTCCGGCGGCGCTATCGGTTGTCCGGCGCGGGTGACCAGACGTTTGCCGTCCCAACGTCCGCGGACGCCGTCCAGTTTCTCGCTAATCCAGTAGTCCGCGATGTTCAAGCCGCTGCGGTAGTTCGTGGCCAGCATCAACCGCGGCTGGCTTGTTTCCGCCAGCGACGGTTGGGGCAGCAGGAAAGACAGCAGCAACAGCAAAACGATGCGCAGGTTCATGATCTCGGTCCTTGAGTACGGGTCGGCAGGCGCACGTCCATGCGCGTGATCCAAGCTTACGGCTTCAAGAATCGGTCGCGGATCTATGCCGTGTCGGAGTTTCCCGGTCGACAAAGTCGGAAAACGACCCGCATATGGAATCGCATACGGTCAGCGGTCTTTCCGCTAAGACGGGCATGCGCTGCGGACAGATCAGTAACTGCTCTGCGAAAGCGTCGCCTCGCCATCTGGGCCGATACTGACCCGATAGATGCGGTCGAACTGGTCGTCCCGTATCGCTTCGACGGCTGTTCCCGATAGCGCAGCGACGATCCCAGGCACGCTGTTGCTGTGGCCGACAACCAGCACCGTGCCGCGCGCGTGGGCGGCGCGGAGTTGCGAGGCGAATGCGGCGTCGGCCATCTTCGCATCGTAGGTCGTGACGACGATGCCATGCTCATCGGCAGCAGGTCGCGCCGTTTGCTGGGTGCGCCGGTAAGCGGTGGCATAGGCTGCCGTCAACGGCGCATCGCTCAGTAGCTGCGCCAACTTGTCCGCGCGGGCTCTGCCGGCGTCGTTCAACGACGGATCGCGCGCATCGTCCGTGCCTTTCTCCGCGTGGCGGACCAGGATGAAAGTGGTGGTTGCGCCGGCCGCTGCGGTCGACTTAGTGGTGCCACAGGCGGCCACGCCCATCATTAGGGACGCAAGGAACAACAAGCGCGACAGGCGGTTGAGCGTGTTGCGAATCGCTTCAATCCGGTTTCGCCCTCGCTCGTGGTTTCGGCCTCGGTCTTGATGCCGTTCTCGAAACCACCGCCCGTTCCCGAATACAACAACCATAGCGTTTCTCGCTGCGCAACAGATCGAGCGCGTTGTGGAAGTCGCCCAGATGGTAGTGCAAGGACGGGACGAGGGCTCGACTATTTCAACTCAATCACTTTTCCGCCCAGCCAGCGATAACGATAGGTCTTGTCCAAAGTGGGACAGCAGCGCGGATCGTTGGGTCCCGCCATCTTCGACTTGACCACTACGACGCCCTTGTCGATGGCGATGTTCTGCACTTCACCCCAGAGATCGCCACTGCCGGCATGCGCGTACCCCTTGCCCCGATCGACGAATACGTCGAGCCGGTAAGACCAGTAGGTCGGACCCAGCAGCGCGGTCTGCAACACGATTTCGGGTTTGCCATCGCCATCGAGATCGCCCACGACGGTTTGGGCGGCCTGGTAACTGACATCGGCCGGCGGAAGCGAGGACAGGTAGTCGCTGGCGATTTTTTCCGCCTGCGTCTGGGTGACCGCATGGGCCTGCGAGGAAAGCAGGAGCATGAAAACTGGGATCGCTGCCAGCCTGATGCGCATGGGCTACTCCGTGGGTGGCCGAGCCGGGTGTCGGGCAACGATATCCGGACATCACTTTCCAACGCGCCGGCATGTCCGGAGCGGACATGCGCGACGCCCGCTTTCCGCGGCGGCTCAGAACCTGACGAAATAGGGGATGGCCATCAGCCCCAGGCCGACCACTACAAGCAGCAACGTACTGGAAACGAAATACGGGAAGATCATTAGCACCAGTCCGCACAGCGTCGGCACCAGCGCCTTCTGGTTCTTTCCGTACAGGAAGTAACCCAGCCCCACCGAACCGAACAACAAGCCCCAGAGCAGCGATGCGGTGTCCACGAACCTGTCCTTTCCGGCTAGAGTCGGAACCATTAAAGCAGAGAAAACCGCCTAGGATTTGGCCAGTGCCGCCAGCAGCCCTCGCGCTGCGTTGAAACGGTCCGCGGCCTCTGGCAGCGGCAGCTTGATCCGCAGCTTGTCCGGTCCGTCCATGGCGTAGAGCTTGGGCTGCTTCTGGATCATCTGGATCACCGACATCGGGTCAATATTGGGCTGCGCCTCGAACACGATGCGTCCGCCGTTCTCGCCCAGATCCAGCTTGCGGATGCCCATCGCCGTGGCCGTGAGTTTTAGTTCGGCGATGGCGAACAGGTGCTTGGCGGCATCCGGCAGCAGGCCGAAGCGGTCGATCATTTCCACCTGCAGGTCGCGCAGTTCGTCGGCATCGACAGCGCTGCTCACGCGCTTGTACAGCGTCAGTCGCGTGTGCACGTCGGGCAGGTAGTCGTGCGGGATCAGCGACGGGATATGCAGTTCGACCTCGGCGCCGTGCGCGGTGCCGGCGTCCAAGTCGGGCAGTTTGCCCAGACGGATCGACCGTACCGCACGTTCCAGCAGTTCGGTGTACAGGCTGAAGCCGATCTCCGCCATTTGTCCGCTCTGGTCTTCGCCCAACAGTTCGCCGGCGCCGCGGATTTCCAGGTCGTGCGTGGCTAGGGTGAAGCCGGCGCCCAGTTCGTCCATCGCCGCGATCGCCTCCAGACGGCGCTGCGCATCGCCGGTCATGCTGCGTTTGTCGGGGATGACGAGATACGCATAGGCGCGGTGATGCGAACGGCCGACGCGTCCTCGCAGCTGATGCAGCTGGGCCAGGCCGAAACGATCGGCACGGTTGATGACGATGGTATTGGCGTTGGGGATGTCGATGCCCGATTCGATGATCGTCGTGCACAGCAGCACGTTGAAGCGCTGCTTCTGGAAATCCAGCATCACCTGTTCCAGCTCGCGTTCCGGCATCTGTCCGTGGGCCACGCCGATGCGCGCTTCCGGCACCAGCTCGGACAGGTCGCGCTGCATGCGGCCGATGCTTTCCACGTCGTTATGCAGGAAATACAGCTGGCCGCCGCGCGCCAGCTCGCGCTGGAACGCTTCGCGCAGCAGCGGCGCGTCCCAGGGCGTGATGAAGGTCTGCACCGCCAAGCGGTTGGGCGGTGGCGTGGCGATGATGGAAAGGTCACGCAGGCCGGCCATGGCCATGTTCAAAGTACGTGGAATCGGCGTGGCGGTGAGGGTCAACAGATGCACGTTAGCGCGCAACGCCTTCAGCGCCTCCTTCTGGCGCACGCCGAAGCGCTGCTCTTCGTCGACGATCACCAGTCCCAAATCCTTGAACTTCACGTCCGGCTGCAACAGGCGATGCGTGCCTACGATCACGTCCAGCGTTCCCTCGGTGACCTTGCGCAGCTCTTCTTTGATTTCCTTGGCGCTCTTGAAGCGCGACAGCACTTCGACCTTCAACGGCCAGTCGGCGAAGCGGTCGCGGAAGTTGCGGTAGTGCTGTTCGGCCAGCAGCGTGGTCGGCACCAGCACCGCCACCTGTTTGCCAGCGCTGGCCGCGGCGAACGCGGCGCGTACGGCGACCTCGGTCTTGCCGAAGCCCACATCTCCGCAGACCACGCGGTCCATCGGTTGCGAACTGGCCAGGTCGCGGATCACCGCTTCGATGGCGTGGTGCTGGTCGGGAGTTTCCTCGAACGGGAAGCCGGCCGCGAATGGTTCGTACATCGCGCGATCCAGATGCAGCGCCAGGCCGGCGCGCGCCTGCCGGCGCGCCTGTATTTCTAGCAGCTCGGCGGCCACGTCGCGGACCTTTTCCGCCGCTCTGCGCTTGGCCTTGGTCCAGGCCTCGCCACCCAGCGAATGCAGCGGGGCGGTTTCCACCGAAGCGCCAGAGTAACGGCTGATCAGATGCAGCTGCGCGACCGGCACGTACAGGCGATCGCCCTTGGCGTATTCGATTTCCAGGTACTCGCCGGGCGTGCCGCCGGCTTCCAATACCACCAGCCCGCGATAGCGCCCCACACCATGATCTTCATGGACGATGGGCGCGCCTTCGCTCAACTCGCCCAGGTCGCGGATGATCGCTTCGGGCTCGCGCCCGGTGCGGCGGCGGCGATGCGGTTGGGTGGCGCGTTCCGGGAACAACTGGCGTTCCGTCAGCACCGCAATCTGCGGCGCATCGAGCGCGAAGCCGTCTTCCAGCGGTGCGACAGCGAGCGCGAATCGAGAAGAGCTGGCGAGGAAGGCGTTGAAGTCGTGGACGACCTCCGGCGTCAGCGCCGCCGCCTGCATCACTTCCATCAACGCTTCGCGACGACCCGGCGAATCCGCCGCCACCATCACCCGTCCCGGATAGCTGGACAGGAACGATTTCACCGCCGCAGCGGGCTCGACGTCCTTGGCGGCGAGCGGAAGCACCGGCACTGGTTGGTCGCCCAGCGACTGCGATTCTTCCCGGCGCGGATGGTTCGGTCCGCACACCTCGATGCGCGCATTGCGGTTCAGACGTTCGCGCAATGCGTCGGGTGCGAGATAGAGCTCGTCCGGCGGCACCAGCGGCCGTTCGATGTCGTGCCGACGCTGTTCATAGCGGTTGCGGGTCTGCGCCCAGAACGCTTCGGCGGCCTCGTAGGCGCCTTCGGCGATCAGCGGCAGCGTGTTGGTGTTGTCCAGGTAATCGAACAACGTTGCGGTTTGCTCGAAGAACAGGGGCAGGTAGTACTCCACCCCTGCCGGCGCGATGCCCGACTTGAGATCCTGATACAGCGAGCTGCGCCGGGTATCCACGTCGAAGCGTTCGCGCAGAGCATCCAGAGCCCGCTGAACGGAAAGATCGTCCAAGGGCACTTCGCGTCCGGGCAGCATCTTTACCGCGTCGGTCTTTTCCAGCGAACGCTGGCTTTCCGGGTCGAAGGCGCGGATGGAGTCGATGGTGTCGTCCAGCAGCTCGATGCGCAGCGGCGCATGGGCGCCCATCGGGAAAACGTCCAGCAGGCCGCCACGGATGGCGAAATCGCCCGGATCCAGCACCTGCGGCACGTTACGGTAGCTGGCGGCCTCCAGGCGGCGCTTTTCCTGGTCGAAGTCCAGTTTCAGGCCGACGCGCAGATCGAAGCTGCCACCGACCACGTAACGCAACGGCGGCAACCGCTGCATGAGCGTCTGTACCGGCACCACGACTATTCCGCGCTTGAGCGTCGGCAGGCTGTGCAGGGCGGCCAGGCGTTGGGAAATGATGTCCGGATGCGGACTGAAGCGGTCGTAGGCCAGGGTTTCCCAGTCCGGGAACGGTAGCACCGGCAGCTCGGCATGCGTGCCGAGCAAGGTATGTAGATCCGATTCCAACTGGTGCGCGCCTTGGTTGTCGCGGGCTACGGCCAACAGGGGGCCGTCGTGCGATTCAGCCGCACGGGCCAGATACCAAGCCAGAGCGGTAGGCGAGGCGGGCGCGCGCCACCAGGCACGCAGATGGCCGCCCTGCGGCAGCCGTGGGGCGGGGGAACGCGGGGGGCGCGGGGATTTCGGGTCGTTAGGCATCGGCACACAAAACAGCAGCAGCGCCGGACGCGGTCGCGTCCAGCGCAAGGAAAAGGACGCGCAGTTTAACGTGCCCCGTGTCAGGGCCTGTCAGCAGTCATCGAGGGAGGGCCGATTCTCGTGCCCATCGTCTTGTAGAGCCGAGCTTGCTCGGCTGCTTTGATTGTCAGCAATTGAGCAAGAGCAGCCGAGCGAGCTCGGCTCTACAAGGTGCGACTCCTTCGGCTACGGCCGCGCTTCGAGCACTAGGTTGAAAGGAGTCTCAGTAGCGCGGCGGAAGCGGCTGAACCCGCCTTCATCGACCATGATGGCGCGCAGCTTCGCTTCCCCGGCCTGCGCGCCCAACGCGGGTCCATGGCGCGCCAGCGACACCGGTACGCAGATCTGCGAAGAAGCGCCGTAGTAAACACGCCCGACCGGATTTAGGTTGTCCTCGACCTTGTCGCCGGCGAACGGCTCCACCAGTAGGCAGTGACCGTCGGGTTTCAACGCTTGGCGGGCATGCCGCGCGGCGCCGGCGGGATCGCCCATGTCGTGCAGGCAATCGAAGAAGGCGATCAGATCGAAGTAGCGATCGGGGTAACCCACCGCATCGGCGACTTCGAAGCGTGCGTTGGTCACTCCGGCGGCCGCCGCACGCTCGCTGGCGATGCGGATCGATTCGGGGTGGTAGTCGTAGCCGATGAATTGCGAGTTCGGGTAAGCCTGTGCCATCAGCACGGTGCTGGCGCCGTGGCCGCAGCCGACATCGGCGACCTTGGCGTTGTGGACGAGCTTGTCTACCACCCCGTCCAACGCGGGCAGCCATTCGCCGAGCAGATGCGCGTGATA
>Ga0307513_10010769_pt1 | contig 11426 bp, 14 predicted proteins | sample 15_EM_MG_FD_202174 | JGI IMG/M metagenome (GOLD analysis project Ga0307513, IMG submission 202174) | Populus trichocarpa ectomycorrhiza microbial communities from riparian zone in the Pacific Northwest, United States - 15_EM | ecosystem: Host-associated > Plants > Roots > Unclassified | place... | reverse complement strand
GTAGTGAACCGGAGGGCCCAGGTCAGGAGAGGACCCAAGAGTGGGAACTTGCGTTTATGCACGTAGTCGGCGAGGACGCCGTCGAACTGTCGCATCCCAAGTGCAGCCGGTTCAGTCAGCGACTATTGTTCTGTCTACTACCCGAAGAAATGGGGGCCCAACACCGGACAGAAATGACGTCCGAACCCACTCACCCCGATATGCGAATGAACGACCAAGCTGAGGGCGAGGACGCCGTCAAGGATGGGATAAGGGCTCGCGCTGGTCGCAGCCGCAGCGCCAATCATGGGAATGAGACTTGCGCTGAGCAGCCGTTCGAATGCCCAGTGGTGCGAGCCATGCGCTCGGGACGGTTCAGGGAACTCGGTGGGGTCGTTGATCGTACCCTTGAAGATCGCTGGTTGTCGTGAGTATTTCCGTGTATTCCAGGTCAGTCGAAATGCGTTTCACACGACAGGAAGAAAATAGTCAACAATCCTCAAGAAAAAGGAGTAACAGATGAGGGATACGTACGACCACCAGGGACATATTTAGGAGTATATTCCGGTGCCGGAGTAGCAACTGCGTCGCCTGCACGCCCTGTAGCAGTCGTCACCGCCCTGGTCCTCATCGCACTCCTCAACGCCAATGCCCTCATAGCCTGTCCATTGGAAGTAAACAGTGCCCGACGAGCCGCAGCTTGTGCTAGCATTTTCACGAAAATCTCGAGGGGTTCAAGGTAGAGGACAAAGCAGGCCCACCCAATCACAGGTAGCGAGTTTGCCGGTTTGCGAGGATAATACGAGGGCGAACATAGAAGACTATAATATACAATGCCCAAAGATATATACGAGTAAAGGAGTGTGGGGGTATGTAGTTATACCGTGGTATGATTGTCCGAATACAAGCCAAGTCTTAAAAACGCCTTGTCCACCTCGTCGTCCCAGCGAGTGGTCATGCAAACTGGGAATTGAACACACTGTCAGCAATCTACTTTCAAGGGCAACGATACGAGTGACGCACCCCAAACTCCGAATCCAGCTACAGTTACCAATGCAATTGTCAAACCCGCCCAAAGTCCATAAATTCCCATACCGGCATGGAACGCGAGCAAGAGTCCAGCGGGGATACCAACGACGTAGTACCCGATCAAGCTCAGCACGGCACCGAGTGTTTGCTGTCCCTTGGCACGGAGAATCCCGCCGGTTACCACCCCGAGTCCGTCGAATACTTGGAAGAGCGCAACAAGAGGCATCACATAGGAAGTTAACTGGACCACAGCGGGGTCCGAGTTGAACAGGTATGCCCAGTTGTCCTTGAAGATTAGGAAGATGGAGCTGTACAGCAGTTAGGACGGGTGGCGATTCTGTTGGAGGTGCGCACCTGAGGATAAGACCGATAAAGAGGGTCATGCATAAGGATACATTACAGGAAAGCCTTGCTTTCCTCGGTTCACGAGCGCCCAAGAGGTTGCCGATCCTGAACAAAGGTTAGTGTTCGCTCAAAAATTAGTACACGAAGCCAAGAGACAGCCGTACCGGACAGACGTTGCAACGCTGACGGCATATGGAGCTTGGTACGAGGTAGACGAGGAGACGAGAAGGACTGATTGAGTGGCAAGGGCAACGGGTCCAAGTTGACTAGTAGCAACTAAGAAATGGGCACCATTGGTCAACATCCACCTCTTCACGACGTCGGTTGTACTCACGAGCAATCAACTCCCAGCTCCACCACTATTACAGGAGACGAAACCCATCAGTCTATGCCTGCACTGCCACTACTTTGAAAATGCGTACCTCAGCAGCCAACTGTGCAACTCCACCCAACCCAAGCTTCATCAATACCCCAAGATCTTCAAAGGCCTTCATGGTCCAAGGATGCCACGCCGTCCTGGGCGCAATAAAAACCCCATATATCACATAGGAGATGGTAATAAGTATGGTAGACACGCCGGTGGCGATGGGTGCTCCAATGAATCCAAGACGAATGGGTTCGGGTCCCCAAACTGCGTCAAACGTCAGGCAGTGTGAGACAGAATGGGATGTACATACCGAGGAGGTAGTTTAACACTGCGTTGAAAGGGGCGGCGATGACGATTATCTTAGTTGGAACGCTGAACAAGCCTTGGGCTTGGAAGTACCGCCTGGTACGAGGCCTTAGTCAGGACGGAAGGTTAAGAGAAAAGGGTGTACACACACCTGAGAGTATTATTGAGTGCATATGCTGGAAGCTCGATTGACATATATTTAAGGTATAAAGCAGCAAGTCTGGCGACTTCGGGGTCCTGCCTAAGCGCTAATAACAAACGTTCTGCGTTGAACCATAGAATCAAAATCGGCTGCACACGTTGGCACGCTCATCAGTCTCCGACCTTTAAGATATGATGGTAAAGGAAAGAAGCAAAACTTACGAAACATAACAGAGTGACGAGCAACAGCATCCTTTGTAGCCATAAACCGACAAGTCGGGGATTTCCACTCGTCCATGCACTAGGCAAAAGTGTATCGAGTGCACTTGCGAACCCTTGCACGATTGAGAAACCGGTGACGCCTGCCGTCATGTTCCCCAGGGAGCAAGCGGCGAGTGCCGTGGTGGAAATATGGCCAATTGACACAACCGAGGCGATGTTGAGGGAGTATTCTAGTAGGTGGGTCCTGTTTTCGCGAACCGTGAGGATGACACAAAGGACGGCGCACAACGGAGCACATACCCATAGACAGGAAGGACGTAAGAAGTTAGGGTCTTGAATTCGTCCCACCACGTCCATTCCTCTTCCGTTCCTTCTTCCACTCCGCGCGCATGGCCATTTCTCTCCGTGCTAGTCGTCCGTCGGGGAAGGAGGGGTGACCTCTCCGTGGGAGAAGTAGTCAGTCCTTCGTGCTGGAGGTACTTCAGAGATTTAGTCGGGGTAGGGTCGATACTCTTCGGCTTGGGCGTGGGGATGGGAGTCGCAGCTCCACTCCCAGCCGCACTCGAATACGCCGTCTCTTCCTCGGAAATAGAGGCCTCGGACGCTTGTGAGGATACAGACATGCCTCTTCCCCTCCTGTCAGCGGCATACCGCGCGACGAGGGCTGAGTCTTGCTGAAAGCTCGCAGAGTTTGCAATTGCCGCTTGGCTGGCCATGTCTCTGTGACGTGTATTATATGCTCCCTTGTTGTAAAACTATCGTAGTTACTCGTAGATGCAGTCTAGGATAAAAGGCGTAAAGTGTGAAGAGAGAAGGATTGTTGGGTGGTGATGGTGCAAGGGAAGATGCGGCCTCGAAGTGTTTCCAAAGTTTTGCACATGGTGCCTCGCGGCCCCGGCGCGGAATCCCGTCATCACCCGTCATCAATCGCCCGTGTCGCCCGTCAGCCGGTTTGCCGGCTTTGAGACTACTCCGGGTGTCACATTTCAAATACCGACTCAAAGCAAGGCAAAGCAAGAAGAGCGGACAGATAGGCGCGCAGAAGCTAAGCACAATAAAATCCTTCAAAAATAATAATAATACATCTTTATATTTATATCTACAATCAACGCACAGCATTTTCCCTCTCCTTGCTCTCGTTCGGCGAAACACGGCGTCACTCCCCGGCTTGAGAGAGAGCGTTGTTGCTACTCTCCCATTCCATCCTCCGGCGTACCTCCACCACCACCGCCCAACGTGAGCGGAGGAACAAGAGCGGCAAGTCGTGCTTGCTCCGCTTCCGCTGCGGCCTCCCTTCGATCCAGCTCTGCGATCTCTTCGTCAGAATCTTCAATGTAGTCACCCGTTTTGCTATTAAAAAATAAACACGACGTGCAGGGCGGATGGTACGGTTGAATTTCGAAGAGGTTAGCCACGTGAACAGAAGGAGCAGAATTTGGACCACCGGAAATGGCCGACTCACAATCTCTTCTTCGAAGGTCTCTCGATCTCGTCATCATCATCGTTGACAACTCGCTTGCGAGAGCCCCGCTAGGCAAGCAAGCCTGATTAGCAAAAAGATGCCAACCAAAAAAGACTGCAACTCATTACCTTTTTCGACTCCTTCGGCTTCTTCTCTTCCTCATCCGCACTGAACAACCCACCCTCATCAGATGCAGGTGCACTCTCCTTGCCCTTGCCCTTCCGAATCCGTGGTTTCTTGCTCTTCCGTGCCTTTTCAGGCTCGCTCGTGCTCTCATCGCCACCATCAGCGGCACCGGTCGTCGCCTTACGACTTCTCTTCTTTTTCGTCTTGTCATCCTCTGAGCTCTCTGCCTTCATCGCCGCACTCCATTCCTGTGCGACTTCTCGTGCACGACGTCTCTCCTCTGCCAATTCCTCCGCACGTCTTCTGACCTCCTCTTGCCGCTTCACCTCGAGGGCCTCTCGTTCCGCACGCTCAGCGTCGCGGATCGCACGCGCGCTATCCAACCGCGCTTTATGGTCCGATTCGTGCTTCTCTTGTTGCGCCTCCTGATCGGCACCTTTGCGCAGTAAGCTCTGACCGTACAACTGACGTTGCTTGGCCAAGTCGCGGCTATAGGGTAGCGCATCGGTTGATTTGTCCTCGGCGAGGGCGGCGAAGACTTGTTGGGACTGGGAGGCGTGTTCGAGACCCTGTTTAAGTTCTTCAAGGGTGCGTTTGTGAACGGGAAGCCCGATGATCATTTCGCCTGCTTTCTGCTGGATCATTGCGATATTGTATCGGATTGCCTTGTCGTTCGGTTGGATGTGTTGAGCCTAATGGGTCGGTTAGACTCTTTTAACTTCCAATACAGTGTCTACATACTTCTTGAGCGTACTTGAGCGAAGTAAGCATCGATTGGAAAGACGAGTCCTTGGTCGCTTTCGCATACCACGACCGAGACAAGCACATTAGGACAGATACACTCTGGCCATTGTAGAATCTTCTCGAGGCCGTCTCATACTGCAAGTACAGTTAGAACCTCCCACCAGCACAAGAAGGAGAATGGCTCACGCTTTCGATCGCCCTCTCATACTCATCTCTTGCATAATAGCAATGCCCCATGTTGGCATAAACGCTCCCATCATTAAGACTCTCCCGAATCTTAGCAAACACGTCCAACGCCTCGCGGGTATTCTTCATCCGCGTCTCGTGGCTCTCTTGTTCTCCAGGCGGACGAAGGCTCATCACGCCCAGCGCATCCTCCGCAACGATGATCGCCAACCCCTGCGCGGCAACCGCACATCCCGGATCCTGGTACAGCGCCTTCTCGAAGAATTCGGCCGCATTCACAAACTTCTTGCGCCGGTCGCGGATCGCCTCCGGCGAGGGATCGCGGATCTCGCGCGCGAAGTGGTAGTGCAGCCATGCAGCGGCGCAGTACGCATAGACGTCCCGCTGGCCGAACTCTTTCAGGGTGGCGAACACGAAGTTGAGGGCGGGTTTGAAGAGATTGGATTGGAGCAAGAAGTGGGTATAGTAGGCTCGGAGATTGAGATTGGATGTTTGTGATGCGAGGGCTTGCTTGAGGATTTCATGGGCTTCATTCGTTCGGTGCTGGACAAGTAAAAGGTGAGCCAACCGGACTTTGGCTGCACCACAAATCGGTTAGCAACCAGAATGTAAGATGATGGAAGGAGGACGTACCGTCAATATACTCAGGATGTCGAGTTAAGAGCTTATCATATGCCTCCTTCGCCATTGTCGACTCGCCAGCATCCTCGTATACCCTTGCAAGGTTATAGAGAATAGTTGTGCTCGCCGCATCGCTAGCGTCATCGTCGATCGCAGAAGCTGCAAACTCTCCAAGCGCTTCTTCGTATAATGTCCTCGCAGACTCAAACTTCCCATCGATATGATGCAGTGCTGCGATATTGTTGACAATCCTGGGATCGGGAGAGGAGGCGCCCTTCCTCTTCTTTAACAGTGTAACGGCTTGTTCGTACGCCTGTATTGCCTTTTCCACACTATCGCTCTGCCACAGCCGCCCGAGTTCCAGGTGCATCTCAACATCTTCAATCAACAGCGTCCGGTGAGTGTTGAGTTTGGGTGCACCGTTCGCATTTCCATTAGCGCCAAGGAGATGAGTAACTTCTTTCTTCACCCGTTCGAACGCTTCTCGAGCCTTTTCCTTGTCAGTGGCGTACTCCTTGTCAGTCAGCGCCGGACGATGGGAGGCACGAAGAGACGCGAGCATGACTTGGGCTTCAAGAGACTTATGCTGACTAGCGACGGAGTCGAGTATATGTATCGCGGCAGCAGGTTCATCTACAAGCAGTCAGCGTGGAACTAACCCTGGCGAAAAAGCACACCTTTGAGGATATGTATCTGAGCCATGCCAATACTAGCCAGAGGCAGCGACTTAGCCAGGTTATACTGAGTGAAGGCATTATCGTAGCGTTTCTCCATATGAGCCACCCTCGCGGCGCGCAAACGACCCTCCTGCACTACGGCTAGAGTATCCGCGTACTGGATCGCTCGTTCGGAGAGCTTCAACGCCTTCCTCGCATCGCCTCGTCGGATAAAATATTCTGCGAGGCAATTGGCGGAGGCCGCATTTTTCTGATTCGAATTGAACGCTCGCTCGATGTGCTTGAAGCCAGCAGCGTAACTAGCGCTGCGCTGGTGTTCTGTGGCTTTAGAAACCTTACTTGCATTGAGAGCTTCGACCCCTAGCAGCAGCTCGGCCGCCCATTGATTCCCGTCCTGAAGTACGGGTTAAGAAAAGGATATAGGAATAGGTGGTACGTACCAACTGCAAGCTACGTTGCCAGGCAGCCTTCGCCTTGTCTTTATTTCCTAGTTGCCATTGGCAGAGCCCAATTCCAATGCGCGGGTCAGGCTTCGAGTAAGGGCTGAGCCGTAGAATCCGTAGATACAAGTGTAGCGCGTCGCCATAGGACCGTTTTGCATAGCATATTCGAGCCTGTAGTAGCGTAAGATTGGGCGATTGCCTGGCGTGCCTCGACCTACTTTGCCGTGTAAAGCCATGAGGTTCGTTGGTGACTCTTTTAAGATATTGTTCAACGTCTCAAGAGCCTCCTGCATCGTCGACTGTCTTGATAATTGATGTATTCCACGTGTCAAAAACATGAGTTCAAGGTGTCGTCTCTCTGTTCCAAGATTGCCGGAGGCGTAGTTCTGAAGCGTGGCAGCATCTTGCAAAAACGTGTCCTTGGTGGCACCGTTAAGCTTATCGAGTTCTATGAGATCAATTAGGTACTCTTGTAGGTAACATCGAGTAAATGACAACGCACGAGCGTCTTCAAGGAGTAGTTTTGGTGCTCTTCGTGCACGAATCATTTGGATATTAGCAAGCAACAAATACAACGGTGCCAGCTCTCCTTGACGACCTGTATCAGTGAATTCTACGCGTAGAAAGGACTTCGTTAGCAAACGCGCCCAAATTCCATCGTGGACACCTACGTCGTTCGCCGGTTCGGAGGACCTTTTCGGCCGATTCGAGAAGTTGTCTAAATATATACTCGTTTGCCAGTTGAGTCCAGACATAGACGCTACTTTGGCCCTCCATTAGCACGTTGAGCAGCTCATCCGGATTCTCTTCGAGCATGTCCAGGTCGACCATGATGATCTCTGATGTGTTGAGGTTGATAGCAAGCTCCCTGGAGCCCGGGTTGGGCTCTGGCGTGCCCATATCCATTTCTGTATCCGACATGTTGAGGTGTTAAAGTCCAACTCAGTCAACCTTTGTTACCCCGCCTCCACCCAAAATGATCAGAAACTCGGACTGAACAAATAAGAGGGCCCTTATCGTCGGTTAATGTGGTGCTATGACCATCTGTACCTCGTCATGAATTCAAGAAACTGTTTCAGGAGTGTCCAGGGGTTCACCGTGATATTTACATACCACATGCCAGAGTGCGGTACAAGAGATCTGTAGTGTTTTTGACGAGATTTTCCCTTCTTGGTTGACAACAAAGCGTCTGGTCGATGGTCGAATCCAACGTAACTGGTCCATCAGAAACACTGATATCGTGTAGCATAAAATATAAATATAAAAAAGTTCAAATCCTGACACTACGACCCCGGCTCAAAATGTTGTCTCGCAAAGAGACGTGACCGTAGTAGTGCTCACTTTTGCGGGCTCAACAGATGAAGGCGAGGGTATAGGGTGTCTGGTCACTTTAAGAGGTAATATAATTCAATAAGAGCAAAGTACATATTATCAGCCTTAAGTGGTTCAGAAACCCATCACTCGATGGCAGGGATTGTCCCCAGCTTGCGATGTGCAGATTCGGAGATCGAGATTTGGACAAATTATAACTTCGTAATAATCAGTGCCAATACATGACTAGAACAGAGGTAATATGTACCGAATCGATCGCCCAGTATTCTACGACGCCTTCAGCCTCTATCCAACGCGTGGACGCGACGTTGTAGCAGCCTTCGACCGCAGGTGCCGATCGTCCTTTGACTCATATGATTAAGTTCGTATTCGCTTAATCTTCGTATTGTGTCGCCATAGTCTGTCATCCCGCATGTATCTTAAACTCCTCTACATACGAGTCATTGTTTTAGCCGTTGAATGTCCGCCATTGTTCATACATATAGCATGTTAAACGCTATCTAAGTTGTTTTTCGGGTTCCTGCGATCCCGGTACCTTCAAAAGTGGTTAACCTGTGACTTGGTACCTCAACCGATGGCATATTCACCGTCGATCTGGCGACTCTGACTACCAAAAGACGGTCATTTAACCAGGCTCTCCCTCCCGTTCACCCTACGAATGTACAGCTTCTACAGGTTATGGGTCTTCCTTCCACACCTGCCCTGCCACAACACCGACCTCGAGCGTAACCATGAATCCTTCTATCACATCACACACTTCGCATATGTCCAATTAGTCCTGCACCCTTCCAACCCTAGCCTCGTTCCCGCGCTAGTCTGTGGAACTTCCTCAAATGGCAGATGTGCGTGAAAGTGTACCTAAGGCCCTACGTGTGCGTGATCGAGTTGGTAAGGACTTCTCAGGGACACCCGTCGATCCGACGCCGCCGACGGATGCGAAGGAGCTTGTACAGTATGATAATGGCGATAGCAGTTAACCTGCACCTTGAACTCCACCCGTCAGCAGCATTGGATCAACAAACGTCCCCTGAGAAGTCTTCACTGGCTCAATCTCACCCATGTGGTCATAGGGCGTTCGGTATGCTTTCATGCACATCAGCCATTTGAGGAAGTTTCCACAGACTAGCACAGGAACGAGGCTAGAATCGGACATATGTGGAGTTTGCAAGACGATGGAAGGATTGACAGTTACACTCGAGGTCGGTGTTGGGGCAGGGGCAGGCGTGGAAGGAAGGCTCATAACCTGTAGAAGTTATACAAGGCTTGGGACATGATGAGCAAGGGAACTGTAAGGGTCCTCCTGCTCACCGTGTACCAATATATACATGAGAGCACCTCTATCTATGTCACTGCATGTATCTACGTCAGTAGGAGGCATGATCAGAAACAGGACCGGCGGAAACAGGAGCGCTAACACCAACTCATTCTAATGATATCCAAGTCAAATTCAGTTCTGCTTAAGTGCCCCATCCATACCAGGCCATAGTCGAAGCACCGGTACCATTTATAGATCAGTATCTGCCCCGATTGGCAACAGAATATCATCCAGAGCTTACGGGAGCAATATTACCTTACCCGAAACCCCGGTATAAACCGTAGAATCGCGAATAAAGTTCAAAGGTAATCCACTTTCACAACTAGCCCGTTAGGGAAAGCAGGGGCTCAGCAATTTCGCTACTATTCTTGACCTACCAGGCGACGAAGACATTATATTCAGCCCTTGAGAACAAGTCTACGAGGATGAAAACGAGACGCGCTCCGGCAACGACTTGCCACACGGTTATCAGAGAGCCCGGGGAGCAAAGGAACATAGCGACGCCCCCAACCGAACTGCTCAAACCCATACCTGCAAACTATCTTGTAAACAAGAATATCCCTCTCGTCAATTCGTAGGCTGCTGGCTAGGTGGTGTCTTGGTCCCGTAATGTGTACCTGTGCGCTTACTATAGTTGGGGAAGTGGCCGGAGGCAGGTGGTATGGTGTTGGTGTGCTTCTTTTGCTTTTGTGGACGGTCGCCTCCGAATCGGGCAGCAGATGTCCAGCTGGTCGAGTTGAACGTCAGCCAGCCAGCTTGGCGTAGCGCGCAACCCCCTCTCCTCTCTCTTCCCTCTTCTCCCTTTTCTCCCTCTTCTCCTCTTCTCCAGCGGCCACACCGGCTGTCGGACTCCCTAGCGGTCAGCGGTCATCCATGCAAGCCCCAGAGATGCAGGGCCCCACCGGGGCTTCGCCCTTGCTCGACCCAGCTAGCAAAATAAATTCCTACGCCGACGCCTCTTCTAACACTGGTCTCAGTCAAACGAGCGTGACTGGGCTAGGTTCAGCTCAGCCCGAGACCCCGAGCAAGCCTCAGAAACGGAATCGGGTCCTGGTAAGTGGTCCCGGTGTTGTGGGCCCGCAACGTGTCTATGGCGCGTCTATGGCGCGTTAGTTGCGCGAGTTCGGTCATGCTTTTCGCGCACGGCTTGGGCTTGGCAGTTTGGTCGTCAAGGGCGTCCAATAGTGGTCTCACACTGTTCCTAGCTTATCTCGGCGTGTCTCGGAATAACCGCTGTTGTAATAGTCGCCATTGCTCTTGGCGTTTATTTCGGCACCCGGCGTAATAACAACCTTTCCACCTCCAACTCGAACTCGAACTCGAACTCGAACCCGGACAGTAATCAGCCACCAACCACTACTGATGGCCCGGTACTACAAGATCCAAATGACCCCAGTAACTTCTCCAAGGACCCCAAACTCAAGAACGCGTTCTCTGGAATGGCTTACACACTGAGGTAAGGTCCCGAGGTATCACCAATCGGTCAATAAAACATACTGACATACGATAGGGATTCACTCGAGCCCAATTGCAACCAGACTCTCGCCGACACGATCATAGACATGCAACTTCTCTCACAATTGACGACCCGCATCCGACTCTACAGCTGCGAATGCAACCAGACGGCGCTCGTCTTGGAGGCGATCAAGCGAACCAAGACCAACCTTAAAATCTTCCCTGCGATCTACCTTGTAGACGTGGACGAAGCCGGTTATCAGCTCCAGAAGACAGCCCTGAAGGAGGCGTTGCAGACCTACGGCACGGACAATATCCTGGGCATCACTGTTGGCAATGAAGTCATGCTCAACTACTTGCTCGACCGCAACAATCAGAATCCTTCCAGTCCGGACGGCCTTGCTGCCTCGGCTCTTCTCAAGGCGAAGATTACCGATATACGGCAGATGCTCGCAAGTATGAACATTAACCTTCCAATTGGTACCGCCGACGCAGCTAGCTACTTCAACAACGACCTGCTCAGTGCCGTGGACTTTGGGTGCGTGTTTATTCCATAGTGTCTAGGAGTTGGGAGCGGGGTGGATACTGATTAGCCTTTTCAACCAGTATGGTCAACGTGCACGCATGGCACGCCAATACGACGATCCAAGACGCCGCAACATGGTCGTTCACCTTC